>JACDJC010000114.1_pt1 | contig 104896 bp, 92 predicted proteins | sample 7454191 | NCBI WGS metagenome assembly JACDJC01 (sample SAMN14253291, study PRJNA609438) | sludge metagenome | isolation source: sludge after 25d culture with pyrite and EDTA | collected 2018-12-20 | reverse complement strand
GTCAGCCCGAGGGCGTAGGTCAGCGCACCGACGCGGACGAGGCCGGTGGCGCGGCTGAGCGTCGTCCCGATCGCGGGCATCGTGCTGGCGGCAAGGAGGCTGCGGCCGCGTCGGTCGTCGACCGCAGTCGCAGCGACCGGGCCGCCCGCCTCGCGTCGGGCACGCTCGACGATCACGTCGTCGCCCGCCCCGGCGTCCTCGAACGCCAGGTCCTCCTCGAAGCGCTCCTCGTCCCAGCCGTCGTCGGTCGGCTCGTCCCGAGGTGGGCTCACGTGGGGGATCCCGTGGCCGTCGCGCCCGGCCGCTCCGGTCCCTCGGTTTCCTCGACGGCCAGTCGCAGCGCCTCCATCTCCGACACGATCGACTCCACCTCGGTGCCGATGCCGCCCATCGCCTGCGCATCGGTCTGCGTGACGGCGAGCTCCACGGTGCGAGTCACCGTCTCGTCCAGACGGGCGTCCAGCAGTCGGAGCTGGTCGTAGGTGTCGCCGATCGTCCGGTCCAGCCGATCCGCCGACGCCATCTGCGCCTCGATGGCCTGGATGGTCTGCGCTGTCCGCTCGGTCTGCGGGCCGGACCGCGCGAAGTCCAGGTCGTGTTGGATCGACACCAGGTCGATCTGCTTGCGACCCTCCGACAGCGCGTTGCCGGCCCGGGCGATGCGCCCGGCGTCATCGACGGCGTCATCCAGTCGGGCGCCGACCTCCACCAGCCGGTCCCGCAACGGTCCTGGGCGCACCGACGCGATCGCCTTGTCGTAGCGGCGGCGGGCGTCGATCACCCCCTGCATCAGCGACCGCCACGGGTCGATCAGCCCACGGATGTCGGTGCCGGTGCGTTTCGGCGCTCCGGGGACTGCGGCGAGCACGCGAGCCCCGTAGGCCAGGAGGCCACCGACCACGGCACCGACCGGTCCGGCGGCCAGCATCCCGAGCGCGGCACCACCACCGGTCGCCACGATGGCAGACGGCGACGTGGTCGCCCGCGCCACCTTGGGCGTGAAGAAGCGGTCGCGGAAGGACATGGCCCGTACAGACTTGCAGGTCGCCGGCTGTCACCGGCGCACGTGGGCTGGCGTCAGTCGACGACCTTGATGGCGCCGAACATCCCCTTGGTCATCGTGCCGTGCAGGGAGCAGTAGTAGCCGAACTCGCCGGAGTCCTCGAAGGTGCGCGACGCGCTGGTGCCCGGCTCGAGCTCCTCGACCGGGATGTCGTCGAAGTCGCCCTCGTCGTCGGCCAGGACGTTGTGGCGGTTGCGGCCGGTGTTCTCCCACGTGACCGTCGTGCCCTTCTTCACCTCGATGAACTGCGGCACGAAGATGTTGTCGCGGGCGTCGACCACCACGTCGCTGCCCGACTCGGGCTGCCACTTCTCTCCGGACGGGAGCTCGTAGGTCGACGAGCTCCCACCGCCGCACGCCGCGAGCACCACGAGCGCACCACACGCAACTGCGCTGCGCCACCACTTGGAGTTCCGCATCGTCACGACGGGAACTGTATGGTCGACCACCGACGGCGGCCAACTGCCGAGGTGGGGCGAACAGGGGGTGTGCTGACGTGGTGGCTTCGACGTCGAGGTGGTTGGTGATCGTGTGCGTGGCGACGGCCCTGCTGTCCGCGGCTTGTTCGTCCGGCGACGACGGCGGCGATGACGGTGCCGGCGATGGCGATGTCACCCGGGTGACGTCGGTCGAGGACGGCCTCGAGGCCATTCGGGTGCCCCAGGACCAGTCGAGCATCCAGGCGGCGGTCGACTCCGCGCAGGACGGCGATCTGATCCTCGTCGGCAAGGGCGTCTACAACGAAGCCGTCGACGTCGCCCGCGACGACCTCGAGGACCTCACGATCCGCGGCGTCGACCGCAACGAGGTCATCCTCGACGGCGAGTTCGAGCTCGAGAACGGCATCCGGGTGCTCGACACCGACGGCGTGGTCGTGGAGAACATGACCGCCCGCAACTACATCTCGAACGGCTTCTTCTGGACCGGTTCGGACCGCTACCGGGGCTCGTACCTGACCGCGTACCGCAACGGCGACTACGGCATCTACGCGTTCGACGCCTACCACGGCCAGTTCGACCACAGCTACGCGTCGGGCAGCCCCGACGCCGGGTTCTACATCGGCGAGTGCTTCCGTTGCGACGCGGTCATCACCGACGTCGTGTCCGAGTACAACGGCCTGGGCTACTCGGGCACCAACTCCGGCGGCGACCTCTTCATCGTCAACTCGGAGTTCGCCAACAACCGCGCCGGCATCGTCCCCAACTCGGGTTCCTACGAGCTGTGCTACCCGAGCCGGGAGACGACGATCGCCGGCAACCTCGTCCACGACAACGACATGACCGACGGTCCCGGGATCGACGTGTCGCTCCTGGCGCAGGGCAACGGCATCCTGCCCGCCGGGGCGGTGAAGGCGACGATCACCAAGAACAGGGTCTGGAACCACTCCCGCACCGGCATCGGCCTGGTCCCTTACCCAGAGTCCGACGCCCACGACCTGGCACCGCCCGAGTCGGAGTGGAACACCCCGTGCAACGACACGCCGGCCAAGGCCGACGGCGTGCAGACGTCGATCCCTGCCGACCGGTGCGTCGAGGTCGAGCTGATCGGCGACGGCTGCGTCGTCCTCTGGAACCCGATCGAGATCGCCGTCGAGGGCAACGACGTGTCGGCCTCCGGCGTGGCCGACCTGGCGGTGGGCACCGTGGACCTCACCGGCTCGGGTCAGAGCACCGAGACGCTGCGCAACTGCTTCTCGGGCAACGTGTTCGCCACCAGCGCACCGGCGGCGCTCGAACAGCTCGCGCCGTGCAACGGCGAACCGACCGCGACCGACTGGGACGCGTCGAAGCTCGACCTGATCGGCCTGCTCGGCAGCCCGGCGGCGACGCCGTCGGTCGACGCGTACAAGACGACGCCGGAGCCCGGACCTCAGGAGAACATGCCGGAGGCCACCACGGCCGAGCCGACGACGTTCACCGCGCCGATGGCGATCGACCTGGCGTCGATCCAGATGCCGGCGCCACCGCCGGGTGACTGAGCCGATCCCGCCGTCCGGGCTGCGGCCGAACGCACTCGGCGGTCACTGGGCCGCGCTCGCCGCGCTCCTGATCGCGCTCCTCGCGCTGATGGCAGCCGCGGCGGTCACGCTCGGCGGCGAGGAGCCGGCAGGGGCCGTCGTCCGCGACAGCGCGGCCGCGGCGGCGTGGGCGACGACAGGTCACGACCACATGGCCATGTCTCTCGACGACCCGCCGGTGTGGTCCGACGGAACGATCGCCACGCCGACGCGACACCTCGGTGCACAGGGCGGGTTCGGCCAGTTCGTCGCCGAGTGCGGCTACTCGCACTCGGCCGAGGTCGACCCGATCGTGTTCCCGCACACCGTGGGTCGTTCGCACCGCCACGACTTCTACGGGGCGACCACGACCGACGAGCACAGCACAGCCGACTCGCTGCGCTCCGGTGCCACCACGTGCGACAAGCCCGGTGACGACGCCGCCTACTGGCAGCCGACGCTGTACGACGGCGATGCGGCAGTGGAACCGATCGGGATCCACGCCTACTACCGGGCTGCGCCCGGGATCGATCCGAGCACCGTGTCGCCGTACCCCGACGGGCTGATGATGCTGGCCGGCGACCCGTTCGCCACCGAAGTGCAGCCTGGTGAGGCGGCCGGCTGGACCTGCGGCGTGCGCACCGACCTGAGCGATGAACCACCGGCGTGTCCGGTCACCGCCCCGCTCGCAATGGTGCTGACCTTCCCTGACTGCTGGGACGGCGAGCACGCGGATGTGGCGGGCCACCGATCGCACATGACCTACTCGCGTGCAGGCGCCTGCCCGGACGACCATCCGGTGTCGGTCCCGCAGCTGACCGTCGCCGTCAGGTTCCCGGTCACCGGCGCCGACCACGACCTGCGCCTCTCGTCGGGGTCGGTCCGCTCGGCGCACGGCGACTTCTTCAACGGCTGGCACACCGACGCGCTGCAGCGGGAGATCGACGCGTGCATCCACCGGGACGTCGTGTGCGACCTGGCGTCCAACCGCCAGGAGGAAGGCCCGTTCTTCGCTCGGTGACCACGGTGATGCGGCGTGGCTCGCCGACGCGGTCGGCGCAGGCTGACCACGCCGCGGTGCATCCGAGCGACGGCGTGCGCTGCGCCGCGTGCGCTCGTCGGGGCTCGGTCCAGCCGGATGTATGCTGATCTGCATGCACAGCACGAGCGTGAGGATCGACACGGCGACGCACGAGGAGCTCAAGCAGCTCGCGGCTGAGCTGCACACCACCGTCGGCAACGCTGTGTCGCTCGCCGTCAGAGCGCTCCGTCAGGACCTGGTCGGCGCCGAGCTCGCTGTGCCCTTGCGCGGCGACGAAGTTGCGTGGCTCGATGCCGACCTCGGGTGATGTCGTCGAGCTCGAACTGGGCGCGCCCGTCGGCCGAGAGGCGGGCTACCTGCATCCGGCAGTCCTGGTCACGGCTCAGAGGATCCTCGATGCAGCGCCCTCGGTGATCCACGTCGTGCCGCTCACGAGCACGATTCGTTCGTTCCACAGCGAGGTCGTGGTCGAGCCCGACGGGGCGAACGGTCTCGACACGACATCCGCGGCGCAGTGCCAACACCTGCGTGCTGTCTCGCCCGGCCGGGTCGGCGGCACGCGAGGGAACGTGGGCGCCGCGGCACTGAGCCAGATTCGCGAGACCATCGCCATCATCCTGGACCTCCCGTGAGCGAGCCGCCGACATCGGTCGCTGACGACGGCTCCCGGCACCGAAGAGTGCGGTGAACCTCGTGGGGACCGGAGCGACTTCACTCGCTCCTCCTGCTCGACGGTCACGGTTGTGGTGACCGACCAGTCGAGTAGGAGGAGCAACCCTCACCGGGGACCCGGCAAGAGCAACAGACATCAACGCGGGCAGAGCCACTGGCCGCCACTGGGCAGAACTGCTGGCCACCAGCGGGCAGCTACATGGCCGATGCCCGCCCTGCGCAGCGCCGCGACCCGCCCGGCGGGTCCGCTACCCGCCGTGTCGACCGCGGGGGCGGATGATCGTGCCGGCACGACTCTGTTCCATCGCATGCGCGCACCAGCCGACCGCACGGCCGATCACGAAGAGCCGCATGGGTGCGTCAGGCGGTAGGTCGAACGCCCGGGTCACGGCGACGAGTCCGAAGTCCGAATTCGGCAAGTGCCCCGTCCGACGCACGACCGCACGGCCAAGCGTTTGCAACGCCTCGTCCGCTCGCAGCGAGTCGACGAGCAGCGTGCCCCTCGGATCGCCGTTCGGGTAGAGCGGATGACCGAACCCGGGCAGTTCGAGACCGCGATCGAGCCAGCGGCCGAGCGCTCGATCGAGCCCGTCACGATGCGAGTCTTCCAGCATCTCCTGGAGCATTGACGTCGCTGCACCGTGGCGCGGACCCGAGAGCGCGCACACCCCTGCGAGCACGCAGGCGGCCATCGACGCGCCCGTCGACGCGGCGACCCGGGCAGCAAAGGTGGACGGCGTGAGGTCGTGGTCGGCCATCACGGCCAGCGCCTGGCTGATCTTGTCTGCGGCCGCCGGGCGACCCCAGCCCTCGGCGAGGCGGACGTGCACCGGGGCGTCGCCCGGACCGGCTCCGCACACCGCCGCAATGCGACCGACGAGTTGTGCGGCGTCGGCGGCGAGGACCTCTGCGCTCCGTCCGAGGATCGGCTCGCCCCGGCCCATCATGGCCGCGAGCGCCGTCGAGAGTGCAGCGAAGGTCTCGGGCGCACCGCCGCCCGGGCCAGCGGACACGCCTGCTGCTCGACGTCGCCGGTTGCCTGTGACAAAGCGCACGTCGGCCGGCGACTCCCACAACAGCGCGGCGATCGACTCGAGGGTGGCAGTTCGCGCCAGTTCGATCACATCGTGGCCCCGATAGAAGAGGGTGTCATGACGGATGACGGTGATGTCGGTGGGCAGCGCCGGCTCGCCGAGCGCCATCGAGCTGGCAGCGATCGCCGCTGGCCGGCGACCCCGCTCACGTCGTGCGAGCAGCTCGGCGACATCGTCGGCGTCATACACGCTGCGACGGGAGTCGTCGGGGTGCGGCTCGGCCCGTACGAGCCCGCGACTCACGTACGCGTAGAGCGTCTGCTGTTTGACCCCGAGCCGCTCGACGGCCTCGTCCCGATCCAGCCAGCGCGACATGTTGACAAGATAGATCAAGATTGATCAATACTGAGGCCCGTCGTACGGTGCGGGCATGGCTGGCGACTACCGCACCGGGTCCGACGACGCACTCCTGCGGGAGACCTTCGCTGCGCTCGACCTCCCCGACTCAGCGCTCGACAGGGTCCTGGTCGTCGGCCACGAGCACCTGCCGTCGTGCTTCGCCGTGACCGACCTGGCGGTCGCGTCGATCGGTGCTGCGGGCGCCTCGGTCGCCGAGCTCGTGGGCACGCTCGTGCCGACGCCCGAGGTCGAGGTCGACCGACGACTGGCCTCCCTGTGGTTCGGCTGGTCGATCGTCCCTGACGGTTGGAGACTCCCCGATCCGTGGGACGCGCTCGCCGGCGACTATCCGAGCGCTGATGGGTGGATCAAGATCCACACCAACGTCCCCCGTCACCGCGCCGCTGCGCTCGATGCACTCGGGTGCGCGCCCGATCGCGAAGCCGTCGCCCGGAGCGTCGCTGCACGTCCGGGCGTCGAGGTCGAGACGGTGGTCACCGACGCGGGCGGGTGCGCTGCGGAACTGCGGACCACCGAAGCGTGGGCGACCCATCCGCAAGGACGTGCCGTTGCCGCCGAGCCCGTCGTGCTGCGGGACCGGGCCGCGACCACCGAGCTCACACGGTGGACTCCGACGCCTGAGGCGCCGTTGTCGGGCATCCGGGTGCTGGACCTGACGCGTGTGATCGCCGGTCCGGTCGCCACCCGCTTTCTCGCCGGGTTCGGTGCCGAGGTGTTGCGTGTCGACCCTTCCGACTGGCACGAACCGGCGCTCGAGCCCGAGGTGCTGCTCGGTAAGCGCTGCACCCGGCTCGAGCTACGCGATGACCGCGACCGTCGCACCTTCGAGCGCCTGCTCTCCGGAGCCGACGTCCTCGTGCACGGCTACCGCCGTCGCGGCCTCGACGGGCTCGGCCTCGACGCCGACGCCCGACAGCGCATCCGGCCGGGACTCATCGACGTGTCGCTCGACGCCTACGGCCACAGCGGCCCGTGGGCCGATCGTCGGGGATTCGACAGCCTCGTGCAGTTCGCCACCGGCATCGCCGCGGCCGGGATGGAGCGGACGAGCAGCTCCACCCCGGTCTCGCTGCCGGTGCAGGCCCTCGACCACGCCACCGGCTACCTCGTTGCGGCCGAGGTGGTTGGGGCGATCCGACGTGCGGCCGACGACGGACGCACCGAGCGGGCGCGACTGTCGCTCGCCCGCACCGCCCGACTGCTCGTGGACCATCGGGGCACGCCGACCGTCGAACCGTTGCGACCCGTCGACGACGCCGACGTCGCAGTGGCCGTCGAGCGGACCCCGTGGGGCCCAGCGAGACGTCTCTGGCCGCCGGTTCGGTTGGGTTCCGCAGAGATGGCGTGGCCGTCACCCGCGACGACGCTCGGCTCGAGTGCGCCCGAGTGGTCGGCGTGAACGCCCCGAGATACGACCGCATCGGGCACGGCTACGCGGGCACCCGTCGGGAGGATCCGGCGCTCCGGGAGCGGATCCTCGCGGCACTGGGCGACTGCGCCACCGTCGTCAACGTCGGCGCCGGGTCCGGCTCCTACGAACCCTCGGATCGGCATGTGATCGCCATCGAACCGAGCGATGTGATGGCTGCGCAGCGTCCGGTCGGCCGGGTGCCCGCGTTGCGAGGATCGTCAGCGCCGCTCCCCCTGCGGGACGGCGATGTCGATGCAGCGATGGCGGTGCTCACGATCCACCACTGGGACGACGACGCCGAGGCGGGCGTCCGGGAGCTCCGAAGGGTGGCTCGGGGACCCGTCGTGATCGTGACGATCGACGTCGAGGTGTGCGCGGCGATGTGGCTGTACCGGGACTACCTGCCAGAGGCGGCCGATCTCGACCGGGCGACGTTCCCGAAGATCGACGACGTCGTCGCCTGGCTCGGTGGCTCGGTCGATGTCGAGACGGTCCCGACCAGTCGTGACACCCCCGACTGGACGCTCGCATCGTTCTGGGCCCACCCCGGTCGGGTGCTCGACCCGACTGCGCGAAGCGGCACGTCGGCCTTCGCCCGGATGCCGGGCCGCGTTGTCGAGCGGGCCGTTGCCGAGCTCAGCCGGGACCTGCGCGACGGAACCTGGAACGAGCGCAACGCTGACCTCCTCGCGCTCGACGAACTCGACGTCGGCACCCGCCTCCTCGTCGGTCACCCATCCGGTTGAGCCCCGGCCAGCCCGCCGAACAACTGATCGGATCGCCCTGAATCTGCGTCGACACTCCGATTCGCGAGCGAGAACCGATCCGAGGGGCTGGCTGCCGGACAGCATGAGACCACCGAGCACCGGACGGACTCGCCCCGACCAGCCGGACGCGACCGTCGGCAACTGCTGCGAGGCAGCGCCTCGTCGGTCCTGCTGCTGGCGGCGATCATGAGTGGGGTCGAGCACCGAGGCGGGGCTCGAGCCGCCCATACGAGCCGTGTTGGGCCCGTGAACGGTCGACGAGGGTGCCCGACGGGCCTCGATGCTCGAAGCCGACGTCGTCAGGACTCGGGAGTGATCAGCGACACGGTCGGAAAGTACGTCCGATATCGGCGGATGTCTCGGGTCAGGAGGTCGAAGCCGGCGACTGCCGCGTGGGCGCCGATGAAGAAGTCCGGCAACGTCGTCGCCTTGATCCCCTTGTTCCGCCGATAGTCGAGGAAGACCTTGCCCGCGAGGAACGCCGCCGCCCAGGGGAGCGGCTCGCGCCGATAGTCGCGCGATGGAAGGGCATCCTCGAGTGCTTCGATGGTGGTGAACCGGATCGACACCTCCGAGTAGACGATCGGGTTGATGTAGAGAGGTCCGGCTTCGGCCGCGTCCGCAAGGGCGTTGGTCGACCAGCTCGCCCACTCGGAGTCGCCGGTCATGACGTCCAACAGCACGTTGCTGTCGATCAGCGTTCCGCTCGCCATGTCAGGCGCCGCGGGTGAGCGCCATGATCTCGTCGGTCGACATCTCGACGTCCCCGCGTCCCTTGAGGCGTTCGGCGATCTGGCGCCCGCGAGTGGCGCTGGCCTCGCTCTTGCGTACGACGATGGTGTCCTTGCGGCGTTCGAACTCGACCTCGGTCCCCGCCGCGATGCCGAGTGCGTCTCGGAGGTCTTTGGGGATGGTGACCTGGCCCTTCTCGGTGACCTTCACGGTAGGAATCCTACCAGTCGTACTCCAACCTCGAACCTGGTTTGGTTTGCCATCACAGACGGTCCCACGGTCACCGGCACCGTCGCCAGGGTGCGGCCTCGGGATGCAGCGTCAGAAGTTGCTGACCACCGCCGCGAACACGTCGTTGATCGTGGTGGCGTCCGTCGCCGTGTAGGCGGTCGCGTTGGACGCCTCGGAGATGCGCTTGAGCTCGCCCGGGTTCGTGTCCCCGCCGTAGGCGATGGTGAAGATCCGCACGGGCCGCGAGTTCTCGCCGTCGTTGTTGTCCTTCACGTCAGCCACCAGCGCGTCGAGCTGCTTGCGGTCGTCGGTGGCGTCGCCGTCGTCGTTGCGGCCGTCGGTGAGCACGATCACCGCGTTGATGAGCGCCGGGTCGTAGCCCTGGAGCATGTCGTCGTAGGAGACCTGGGTGACCTCGTAGAGCGGCGTGCCGTTCAGCGGCGTCAGGGAGTCGACCTGGCTCTTGATGCGCTCGCGGTTCGGTCCGATGGGCTGCACCGGCGCGAGGTCCTGGTAGTTCGCCGCGCCGCCGTCGATGCCGCTCGTGAAGACCCGCACCCCGACCAGGTCGTCGGCCTTGAACTGGTCCAGTCCGTCGATCACCGCCTGCTTGGCCAGGTCGAGCTTGGTGGGACCCGACGAGTCGCTCGGATCCGCCGGATCGCCCATGGATCCCGATACATCGATCACCAACATGACCCGGGCGCCCTTGCGTTGCTCGGCCCAGCTGTCGAGCAGCTGCACCATGACCTCGCCCGACGGCACCTCGAGCAGCGTCTGGGGTTGGTTCGGGTCGACGCCGTTCTCCACCGAGACGGGCGCCCCGACGGCCACGTCCGAGTTGCCGGGCCGGAAGCCGAACTTCAGCACCTTCTCCTGGTTCTTCGGCTGCATCACGAAGTCCTGGAACTGCTCGGCAGCCTGGCGTTGCTCGCCGCTCACCCAGTCCGCGTCGAGGATGTAGAGCGGGTTGTCGGAGTAGAGGGTGCCCTCGGTCGGATAGATCGCCACGAGCTTGGTGCGAGGCTCCCGCGGTTCCTCGCCCTGGTCGAGCACGCCGTCGGGGTTGCCCGCGTTGTAGTCGATGACTGACTTCTCCTCGACCGCGACGGCCGACGCGTAGTTGAGCGCCGTTCCCCGGCGGTCGGCGCGGAACCAGTTGTTCAGGAACGTCATCGTGATGTCGCCGTAGTGCACCACCGACGACTCGATGTCGCGGCCGTACTGCTGCACCGTGGGGTTCGCCAGGTCCTCGGAGCTGAGTCCGTCGGTCTTGCCGGTCGCCGCGTAGGTCTGCGCGATCAGCGCGTGCAAGCCGGAGGTCGAGTAGTTCGGGTTGGTCTTGCCCAGCCGGAACCGGCCCCACTCGGGATGGCCGTAGTCGGCCCAGCCCGCCTCCGACCGCGACAACGCCAGGATGTCGGACCAGCCGATCGACTTGTCGGGCCATCCGAGCGCGGTGGCCATGGGCTCCGGCATGGCGATCACGAGCGGCGTGTTCATGAACGACACCGGGTCGGTGGCCATCGGCGCCTTGCCCTCGGCAGCCAGGCGCTGGTCGAGGATCTGCCCCCAGGCGCTCGATGCCGGCGACCAGATCGTCGGACGGGGACCGTCGGTGGCGGTGTCCCAGCCGTCGGCCAGACGCTGGGCAGCGACGCCGGAGGCGACCTTCTGCACCTCGACGTCGATGCACGTGCCGTCGACATCCGCCCCGGAGTCGTTGAAGTCCTCGGCGAGGTCGCCGAGCAGGTCGATCTTCTCCGAGCTGACCGCCGCGTCGACCTGGATGCACTCGGAGCGGTCGTCGTCGCCGCCGCCGCTGGAACCGCCGTCGCCGCCCGAGCAAGCGCCCGCGAGCGTGGCGAGCGCGACCAGCGCGACCAGCGGGGCGGTCACCACGGCACGCCGACGGTTCGTGTGCCGGGTGGATCGGTGATCCGAGTGATCCCTCGCGGTCATGGCTCTCATCCTCTCCACTGCTCTCGCAGCGCCTGCAGCGCACCCGGTGACGCCAGGTTCGCACCCTTCGGCAGTGCCCCTCCGCTGCCGACGCCCGCAGCGGAGGGCTGCCCGTCGACCCGCCAACCGTGCTCGGCGAGCACCTCGGACAATCGGTCGGCGCCGATGCGCTCGATGAGGTCGTCCACCTCGCCGCCGGCCGCAGCGCTCAACGTGACATCCGCCGTCACCACGGGTTCAGGGTAGAGGAGCGAGTACCTCGAGCCGTCGGCGGCGCCCTGCAGCTGGGGTCCGGATTGCCGTTCCAGCGGCGCTGCGATGCTGAAGGAGCCGGGCCGGGTCAGCAGCAGGTTCAACGGGTTCGCCGCGATCTCTGCGGCGCCGACGAGCTGGCTCATCCACTGGGAGGCATCGTCGAGGTCGGTCAGGTCCCAGTCGGTGCGGTCTGCCTTGTCCGCCATCGCCTGGTCGAGGGCCACCAGTCCGGCACCGGAGTCCGGTGGTGCGAGACCGGCCTTGACCTGGCCCCAACTCGGGTTGCCGCCCACCGCGTCCCACCGCTGGCCTGAGGCGTCGCCGATGCACACCCAGGTCGCCGTGCCGCCGCAGTGTGCCGCGAGCGCGTCCAGTCGGTCCGTCGGCCCGACGAAGGTGACGGGGGAGCGGCCGAGGACCTCTGACGTGCCGCCGAGCGGATTCCGGCCCTTGCTGTTGGCGGTGCTGCGGTTGTCGGCGACGATCTGCGCCCACGGCCCTGTCGTCAGCCAGGCGTCGAACGTCGCCTCGGCGTCGTCACCCGACAGCTGATCCGCGGTCATGCCCTCGGCGACGACGGTCACCCGGATCGAGCCGTCGTCCGCCGCCAGCTGCTTGCACACATCCGCCAGGTCCGAGCCGCAGGTGAGGTGGAGCTCGTCGCCGCCTCCGGTTCCGGTTCCTCCGTCGCCGTCGATGAACGCGCTGCGGATCCACCAGGCCGCCACCACCATGGCCAGCGCGGCGAGCACCGCCAGGACGCGCTTCACCCTGTCGCCTCGGGTTCCGCTCCGGCGTCGACTCCGGTGTCGACTCCGGTGTCGACTCCGGTGTCGTCGGGATCGGCGTGATCGGGGAGGTCCTCGGGAACCAGCGTGGTCAGCTCCTCTTCGGTGGGCGGACTGCCCAACTTCATGACCCGGCTGGCGTGGTGGTTGATCGCCGCCTCGAACAGGTTGCGGGCCAGGCGGGCGTTGCCGAACCCCTGGCCCCTCGGGGTGGCGTCGAGCACGTCTCGGAGCTTGGTGCGTGCGTCGTCGGTGAGTCGGTAGCGCTGCTTCTCTCCGATCGAGTCCACGATCGCCACCAGCTCGTCGGTGGCGTAGTCGGGGAAGTGGATCACGGTGGGGAAGCGGGACCGCAGTCCGGGGTTGGCCGACAACAGGTGCTCCATCTCGTCGGTGTAGCCCGCGACCACCAGGACGACCCGGTCCCGCCGGTCTTCCATGAGCTTCACGATCTGATCGATCGCCTCACGCCCGAAGTCGTTCTCACCGCCGCGGGCCAGCGTGTAGGCCTCGTCGATGAACAACATGCCCTCGTCGGCCTCGTCGAAGCGCTTCGCCACGAGCGGCGCGGTCTGCCCGACGTAGCCGGCGACCAGGCCGGATCGGTCGGTCTCCACCAGGTGACCGCGGTCCACCACGCCGAGCGTCCGGTAGATCTGCGCGAGCAGACGGGCCACGGTGGTCTTGCCGGTGCCGGGGTTGCCGGTGAACACCAGGTGGTGCGAGGTGTCGACGGTCGGCAGGTCGCGCTCGGCTCGGAGCTGCTGCACCCGCAGGAAGTCGGCCACCAACCGGACACGAGCCTTGACCTCTTCCAGGCCGACCAGGTCGTCGAGCTCGGCGAGGAGCTCCTCGAGCGGTCGGGCCGGCGGGTCGGGCGGCGGCTCCTGTTCGCCGTCGTCGTGACCGCCATCGTCACCGTCGTGGACGCCGGTCCGGTCGTGGGTGTGCGACGCGGAGTCGGGTGGCATGACGTGCGCGGCTCGACCGGGATCGCGGCTGCGCAGGCCGTCCAGCAGCCGCGTCCGCAGCGCCGAGATGGCTTCCAGCTCGGCCCGGGCCGGGATCACGTCCAGGCTGGCGACCACGTGGGCGATGTCGAGGGCGCGCTCGTAGTAGCTGTCGGCAAGGCGGGTTCCGTCTCTCCGGTCGGCGTCGAGGAGGAGTCCGAACAGCTCCGAGTCGACCTCCAACCACACCCGGTGCCCCGCCAGCATCGTCGATCCCCGCAGCGTCTCCGGCGTGGCGCGGATCAACTGGGTGTCGGCGAGGCGGGGACCGAACGCGTCGATGAGTGCGTTGAGCTCCTCGTCGGTGTGGCGATCATCGGCGTCGATCATGGCGGTCGTCAGGTTCAGCGCCTCGAGGGCCACGTCGTCGGCGAAGCGATCCCGGTCGATGCCGTTCAGCCCGCTCGTCGCCTCGACGAGTGCCGCCCCCACGTCGTCGACGAAGGACGTCACGACTGCATCCAGGGGACCGGTTCCCACGGCGGTGGAGGCTATCGGTAGCCTTCGGAGATGGCCGTCACCCCGATCCCCGAGCTGGCTCGCCGCTCCAAAGCGGCATCACGGGCGCTCGCAACCGCGTCGAGCGCGCTCAAGGACGACGCGCTGCTGGCAGCCGCGGATCTGCTCGAGGCCCGGACCGCGGATGTCCTCGCCGCCAACGCGCTCGACGTCGCCGGGGCGGCAGATGCCGGGATCGCGTCGGGCCTGATCGATCGCCTCCGGCTGAGCGAGGAACGCATCGCCGCGATGGCCGGTGGGCTGCGGCAGGTCGCCGGTCTGGCCGATCCGGTCGGTGAGGTGCTCGACGGTTGGGTGCGACCGAACGGCTTGCGCATCAGTCGCGTCAGGGTGCCGCTCGGCGTCGTCGCGATCATCTACGAGAGCCGCCCGAACGTGACCTCCGATGCCGCCGGACTGTGCCTCAAGTCGGGCAACGCGGCGTTCCTCCGCGGTTCGTCCACCGCGATCCACTCGAACCTGGCCATCGCCGAGGTCCTCCGGGGTGCGGTCGCCAAGACCGGGCTCCCCGAGGACTCGGTCATCGTCGTGGAGGACACCTCGCGTGAAGCAGCGGTCGAGTTCATGCAGCAGGACGGACTCGTCGACTGCCTCATCCCTCGGGGCGGCGCCTCGCTCATCGCCTCGATCAAGGAGCACGCGACCGTCCCGTTCGTGATCGACGGCGACGGCAACTGCCACGTCTACGTCGATCGGTCCGCGGACCTCGACATGGCTGAGGCGATCCTCGTCAACGCCAAGACCCAGCGGCCGTCGGTGTGCAACGCGGCGGAATCCCTGGTGGTCGATGCCCGGATCGCTGCCGAGCTGCTGCCGAGGATCGACGTCGCGCTGGCCGACGTCGAGCTGGTCGGCGACTCCCGTGCCCGCTCGCTCGTGCCCCGGATGGGCGCGGCCACAGAGGACGACTTCGCAGCCGAGTTCCTCGACCTGAAGCTGTCGGTGAAGGTGGTCGACGACCTCGATGAGGCGATCGCCCACGTCAACGCCCACTCCTCGGGCCACTCCGAAGCGATCGTCGCCCGCGACGTGGTCGCCGCCGAGCGCTTCCTCAACGAGGTCGACGCCGCCGCGGTGCTGCTCAACGCGTCGACCCGGTTCGTGGACGGGGAGGAGTTCGGCTTCGGCGCCGAGATCGGGATCTCGACCCAGAAGCTGCACGCCCGCGGCCCGATGGGTCTGGCGCAGCTGACCACCGCCAAGTACGTCGTGCGGGGCGACGGTCAGGTCAGGAGCTGAGGAACGTGCCCCGGCGTCGCTCGACGCTGTCGCTGCTGCCCGCCGCGATCCTGTGCGTGGCGCTCCTGACGCTCGTCGCCTGCACGCCGCCGAAGCCGCCGGTCGGTCCGCCGACAGGTCAGTGCCGACCGGACCCGTTCAGCGCGGACGTCCAGGCCTTCCTCCATGCCGCCGGCGCCGCAGCACATCACGTGACCGCCGCGGCGTACGACGACCGCACCGGTTGCTGGTACCACCTGTGGCCCGGCGTTCGGGTGAGCACGGCGTCGGTGGTCAAGCTGGAGATCGCCGCCGCCATCCACCTGCGGGCACAGGACCGCAACCTGTCGGTGAGCCGATGGGAGCAGGATCGGATCTCGCCGATGATCCGGGCGTCGGACGACTCGGCGGCCACGTCGCTGTGGGGCGCCCTGGGCGGTGTTCGAGGAATGTCCGACTGGGGCGCCAGGATGGGACTGACCGACACCGTCGAGACCGAGCCCAAGTGGGGACTCACCTCGACGACGGCTGAGGACCAGGCGAGGTTCGTGCACCGGCTGATGCAGGGCGATCTGCTCGAACCGATCCGCAAGGGCCTGTTGTGGCTCGAGCTGCGCAACGTCCGGCCCGACCAGAGCTGGGGCATCCGCTCCGGTGTGCCCGCGGAGTGGGACGTGGGCCACAAGAACGGGTTCGCCCCCTCCGCGTGCTGCGGGTGGCGGGTCAACTCGGTCGGCTACGTGGCTGATCCCGCTGGTGGCGGGTATTCGATCGCGATCCTGTCCGACGGCTGGGGCTCGTTGGCCGAGGGGGTCCCGATGGTCGAAGGGGTGGCACGGACGGTGGCCGGATCGCTGACGAGGTGACCGTGGTGCCGCAGCGGATCTCGGTCGTCGGCGTCCCCGGGTCGGGCAAGTCCACCTTCGGACGGGCGCTCGCCGGCACGATCGATGCTCCCTTCACGGAGCTCGACTCGATGTTCCACCGGCCGGGTTGGACCCACCCCGACGACGAGGAGTTCCGCGCCCAGGCGCGCGAGCTGGTCGCGGGTCATCGGTGGGTCATCGATGGCAACTACTCCAGCGTCCAGGACATCGTGTGGGGGCGCGCCGACGCGGTCGTGTGGCTCGACCCGCCCCGCCTCACCGCCACCGGACGGGTGCTGCGCCGGACGCTGCGACGGGTCGGTCGCGGTGAGGAGCTGTGGAACGGCAACCGTGAGCACTGGACCAGCCTCCTCAGCCGAGACCCCGAGCAGAACATCGTCCTCTGGTCGTGGGTCAAGCACCCCGGGTACCGGGCCACCTACGGCGCGGCGTTCGACGAGCAGGGACCTCCGGGCCAACAGCGCATCCGGATCCGATCCGACGAGCAGGCTCGGCTGCTGCTCGACGAGCTCGCAGAGCAGTCCACCGCTGCCGTGTCCTCGCCTGACCCGACGTCGCCCGGAGCCGGCGCCCGGATCCGGCCGTTCCGGCCCGGTGACGAGGACGCGCTGATGGACGTGTGCCTGCGCACCGGCGACGCCGGCGGCGACGCGACCGAGCACCTGGTCGACGGATCGCTGATGGGGGCGCTCTGGTGCCTGCCCTACCTGGTGGTGGAGCCGGAGCTGGCGTCGGTGGTGGTGTTCGGCGACGGCCGCCCGGTCGGCTACGTGCTGGGAGCGCTCGACGGCGCCGCGTTCAGATCCGCGGCCGAGGAGCGGTACTGGCCTGCGGCCCGCGAGCGGCATCCGGTCGGGTCGGCACCCGTGGACTCGCTCGACGAGCTGCTCGTCGCGCTCGTCCACGACCGGAGCAACGCCGCGGGTTCCGGGGTCGAGTCGGAGCTCGAGCGTCGTTTCCCGTCGCACCTCCACATCGACCTGCTGCCCGAAGCCCAGGGCATGGGTCTCGGCAGGCAGCTGATCGAGCGGTTGGTCGGCCAGCTCGCCTCGCTCGGCAGCCACGGTGTGCACCTGGGGGTCAGCAAAGCGAACCACCGGGCCGTCGCGTTCTATCGACACCTCGGCTTCACCGAGTGGGAGCCTGCCGAGGACGGCATCAACCGGACCTTCGTGCGCCAGATCACCTGAGGGACTCGGTGCTCACAGCTCGGTGACCGTGCCTCGGTCCACCGCGAGTCGGCGGTCGACCGACACCGTGTCGAGCAGCCGGCGATCGTGGCTCACCAAGAGCAGCGTGCCGTCGAAGCTGTCGAGCGCCTGCTCCAGCTGCTCGATGGCGGGCAGGTCGAGGTGGTTCGTCGGTTCGTCGAGCACCAGCAGGTTCGTCCCCCTCGCCTGCAGCAGCGCGAGGGCGGCGCGGGTGCGCTCACCTGGCGACAGCCGACTCGTCGGACTCGTCACCAGGTCGCCGCTCAAGGCGAACTTGGCGAGCAGGGTGCGGACGTCCGACGTCGACATGTCCGATGTCGACGTGTCGGATGCCGATGCGGTGTTGCGGTCGCGGGCGGGTTCGGAGACGGCGTCGATGAAGGTGTCGACCAGGGCACGGTCGCCGTCGAAGGCGGCGCGGGCCTGGTCGATCTCGCCGACGCGGACCGAGGCGCCCAACCCGGCCGAACCGTGATCCGGTTCGACCCGTCCGAGCAGCAGCCGCAGCAGCGTCGACTTGCCGGCGCCGTTCGGTCCGGTGATCGCCAGCCGGTCGCCGCGATCGATCTGGATGGTCACAGGTCCCAGAGTGAAGTCGCCGCGGCGCACCACCGCTGCCGACGCCGTCGCGACGACCTGACCCGACGGCGGTGCCCCAGCGATGGAGAACTGCAGCTCCCACTCCTTGCGCGGCTCCTCGACCTCCTCGAGGCGCTCGATCGCCTTCTCCGTCCGACGAGCTTTGGCTGCCAGCTGCTCGGAGGTCGCCACGTTGTGGTGGCGGATGAACTTGTCGCGCTCCGAGCGATCCCTGCGTGCCGTTCCCGCCCCCTTGTCGGCCCACGCTCGTTGGGTGCGCGCCCGTTCCGTGAGCGCGCCGACCCTCTCGGCGTAGTCGTCGTAGCGCTCCCGGGCGTGGAGGCGGGCCCTCTTGCGTTCCTCCAGGTACGACTCGTAGCCGCCGCCGTAGAGGTTCCATGTGGACTGGTGGCGGTCGAGCTCGAGCACCTGGGTGACGGTCCGGGCGAGGAACTCGCGATCGTGGCTGACCACCACGATGCCGACGGCGGCGTCGGCGACGAACCGCTCGAGTCGCTCCAGGCCAGCGACGTCCAGGTCGTTGGTCGGCTCGTCGAGGAGCAGCACGTCGAAGCAGCTGAGCAGCAACGAGGCCAGCCCGACGCGTGCGGCCTCGCCACCCGACAGCGTGGTCATCGGCTGGTCGAGGTCGGCGCGGAGGTCGAGCTCGGCCGCCACCTGCGGGATGCGCACATCGAGATCCGCGCCGCCGATCGACAACCAACGGTCGAGGGCCGCCGCGTAGGCGTCGTCGGCCCCGTCGGTCGCGGCGGCGAGCGCCTCGGTCGCCGCGTCGAGCGATCGTTGGGCGTCGGCGACCCCGGTGCGGCGGGTGAGGAAGCCGGTGACGTCCTCGTCGTCGCGGCGTTCGAGCTCCTGGGGCAGCAACCCGACCGCCGCCTCGGGAGGTTGGAGCGACACGTCGCCGGCGGCGGGGAGGTCGAGGCCGGCGAGGATCCGCAGCAACGAGGACTTGCCGGCACCGTTGGCGCCGACGAGCCCGGTCACGGTGCCGGGCGCGACGGTCACGTCGACGTCGGAGAAGAGGGTGCGGGGTCCGTGCTCGGCGGTCAGAGCACGGGCCACGAGCTGAGCGCTCATGGCGTCCCACCCTACGCACCGTTCTGTTCGGCCTTTCACAAGGTTTTCGTTGTGGAAGGCCGAACAGAACGGGAGAGGGTCGGGGCCGTCGGTAGTCTGCGCAGATGAGCACCGAGCAGTCCGAGCCGCGCTTCGACACCGTGGACGACGTCCGGGACCGGCTGCGCAAGGTCGACTACCTCTCCGACGACTCGATCGCCGGGATCGTGTACCTGGCCGACCGCCTGGGCAAGCCGATCTTGGTCGAGGGACCGGCCGGCACCGGCAAGACCCAGCTCGCCAAGTCCGTCGCCGAGATCACCGGCGCACGCCTGATCCGCCTCCAGTGCTACGAGGGGCTCGACGAGTCCAAGGCGCTCTACGAGTGGAACTACAAGAAGCAGCTCCTGCGCATCCAGGCGTCTCGGGGCGAGGGCGAGACCGCCGGTTGGGACGAGATCGAGGAGGACATCTTCTCCGACGACTTCCTGCTCACCCGCCCGTTGCTCGAAGCCATCCGTGCCGACGATCCGGTGGTGCTGCTGATCGACGAGGTCGACCGGGTCGAGGTGGAGACCGAGGCGCTGCTGCTCGAGATCCTCTCGGACTACCAGGTGTCGATCCCCGAGCTGGGAACGATCACCGCCAAGCAGATCCCGATGGTGTTCCTCACCTCCAACAACACGCGCGAGCTGTCCGAGGCGCTGAAGCGCCGCTGCCTCTACCTGCACGTCGACTACCCCGACATGGAGCGGGAGAAGGAGATCGTGCTCACCAAGGTCCCCGGCGTCACCGAGGCGCTCGCGGACGAGATCACCCGCATCGTGCGCTCCATCCGCCAGCTCGAGCTCAAGAAGGCACCGTCGGTGTCCGAGACGATCGACTGGGCCCGCACGCTGATGCTCCTCGGCAAGGATCACGTCGATGCCGAGACCGCTGTGGGCACGGTGAACATCCTGTTGAAGTACCAGTCCGACATCGCCAAGGCGGCCAAGGAGCTGGCCGGCGAACCTCAGGCGTTCAGGCGGTGACCGACGCCGACGCCGACGCTGCGGTCGCGGTCGCCGCTCCCGCGGCCGCCGGCGAGGCGCTGCTCGACCTTCTCAACGGCTTCATCGCAGAGCTCCGCAGCGCCGGGTTGCCGGTGAGCCTGACCGAGAACCTCGACGCCATGGAGGCCGTGCGCCACATCCCGCTCGACGATCGCAGCGCGTTCAAGTACGCGCTGGCCGCCACGCTGGTGAAGAACCATGCCCATTGGCGGGCGTTCGAGACTGTCTTCGAGGTCTACTTCTCCCTCCGCGGCGACGAGTTCTCGATCGACGACGATGCGTCGGGTCCGCAACTGGAGCTCGACGACGACCAGGTCGGCGAGTTGCCGGAAGGCGCCGGCAAGGGCGACGGCTCCGGCGGCCACGCCGACGGCATGACCCCCGAGGAGCTGGCCGAGGCGCTGTACCAGGCGCTGCTCAAGGGCGACCAGGCGATGGTGCGGGCCATGGCTCGCCAGGCCGTCAAGCGCTACGCGGGGATGGAGCCCGGGCGTCCGGTCGGCGGCACCTACTACCTCTACCGCACCATGCGGAACCTCGATCTCGACGGCATGCTCGAGCGACTGATGGAGCAGTCCCGCTCCGACGCGCCCGAGCAGCTGACGTCGTTGGAGGAACGTCTCGAGCACGACGAGTACGAGCATCGCATCGAGCAGCTCAAGCAGGAGATCGAATCCGAGATCCGTCGTCGCCTGGTCGCGGACCGGGGCGTCGATGCCATGGCCAAGACGCTGCGCAAGCCGCTGCCCGAGGACATCGACTTCATGCACGCCAGTCGGGAGGAGATGGTCTCGCTGCGCAAGGCGCTGCAGCCCCTGACCCGGCGGTTGGCGGTGCGGTTGGCCCGCAAGCGCCGTCACGGGCGGAAGGGCTCGCTGGACTTCCGCAACACCGTGCGCCACTCGCTCAGCTACGGCGGCGTTCCTGCCGAGCCGAAGTACCGCTACCCGCGCCCTTCCAAGCCGGAGATCTTCGTGATCGCCGACATCTCCGGCTCCGTCGCCGCGTTCGCCCGCTTCACCCTGCACCTGGTGCACGCGATCGCCAGCCAGTTCTCCCGCGTCCGCAGCTTCGTGTTCATCGACGGCATCGACGAGGTGACCCGCTTCTTCGAGGGCGAGGAGGACATCGTCCAGGCGATCCACCGGGTGAACACCGAGGCCGACGTCGTGTGGGTCGACGGCCACTCCGACTACGGCCACGCCTTCGAGGTGTTCTGGAACCGCTGGGGCAAGGAGATCGGGCCCAAGACGACGGTCATCATCCTGGGCGACGCCCGCAACAACTACCACGCGACGCAGTCGTGGGTGATCAAGGAGATGCGCCAGAAGGCCCGTCACGTCTACTGGCTCAACCCCGAGCCCAGGGCGTACTGGGACACCGGCGACTCGGTGGTCGGGGAGTACGGCGTGCACTGCGACGGCACCTTCGAGTGCCGCAACCTGCGCCAGCTCGAGCGGTTCGTCGACCACCTCGTCTGACCAGACCCCGTCCCTCCCCCGTTCCCCCTTCCGTTCCCGTTCTGTTCGTCGTTTCACAACGTTTTCGTTGTGTAACGACGAACAGAACGGGCCCGGAGGGGGGTGTCGGGAGGGGCGGGTCAGGGGAGGTGGGCGATGGCGTCGTCGAAGACGTGGAACAGCGCGGGGCCGGCCTTGTCCTCCCTGGCGAGCACGCCGATGCGCCGACAGCGGGCGAGCACGTCGCGTGCAGCGCGGCCAGGCCATGGACGGGGAAGCAGCTCCGGCGGCAGGAGAGGGTCCATCTCGAAGCACTCGTTGAAGCGGATCGCGATGTGCAGCGCCCCGGGCAGGAAGTCGTGCTCGGAGATCCGCTCGTGGCGGCGGCGCATGCCTTCGAGCACATCGGGCACCTTCCGGTAGGTCTCGATGAAGTCCTCGTAGCGGCGAGCGACCTCGTCGAGCGGCCACAGGCGGTCGACCAACGCACGCGGGTTGGTCTCGCCGCCGACCTCGAGGTCCTCGGTGCTGAACGCGCTGACGTGGCTCGCGATGTCCAGGCGATCCGCCTCGGCGCGCACCTCGCCGGACCACGGGTGCGGCGACACGTAGAGGCCGGGTTGGACTGCAGCACCGCCGAGGGCTCGCAGGTGGTCGCGGAACGCGTCCCGCGCCCCTCGTCGCGACTCGGGGATGGCGAAGGCCACGAGCCGCCACCGGCGGTCCCAGCCGCGGCCCGCCGCGTCCTGGGCGTAGGCCATGAGGTGGCGCTGGTGGGTGACCTCCAACGAGGTGAGCCCCGACTCGGTGGCGCGGAACACGGCATCACGACCCTCGCCGTGGCGAACGAAGAGCCCATCGGCGATCAGCCGCCGCATGCAGGAGCGGACGGTCTCGTCGGAGATCCCGCACTCCGCGGCGACGGCGTAGAGCTCGGAACCGTGGACGGATCCGTCGCGGTGGGCCAGACCGAGGACCATCAGACGGGTCGGCACCCCGCCGTCGGCCGGGTCGACCGGCAACGCCGACGGGTCGGTCGATCCGGGAACGGTCGTCGGAGCCACGACCGCAGGTTGTCGTCGGTCTCGAGGGGCTGTCAACCGAGGTGCAGGCCGCACTCGGTCTTGCCGCGGCCCTTCCACCGACCGGATCGGGGATCCTCGCCCGGCGCGACCTTGGACGTGCAGGGCATGCAGCCGATCGAGGGGTAGCCCTGGTCGATCAACGGGTTGATCGGCACGTCGTGGCGTTCGATGTAGTCGTCGACGTCGTCCGCGGTCCAGGTGGCCAGTGGGTTCACCTTGATCAGTCCACGCACGTCGCGGCCCACGATCGGCGAGTCGGCACGGTTCTCGGACTCGTCGCGTCGCAGCCCCGACATCCATGCGGCCTTGCCGGCCAGCGCTCGGTCGAGCTGGCCGACCTTCACCGCGGAGCAGCAGTTCTCCGGGTCGACCTTCCAGAGCTCCTCGTCGTGGGGTGCGACGGTCATGATCCGCAGGTTCAGGCCGTAGCGCCGTCGGACGGTCTCGACCGTCTCCAGCGTCTCGGGGAAGTGGTAGCCGGTGTCGATGAACACGACCTCGATCGCGGGGGCGACCTTGACGGCCAGGTCGATCAGCACGGCGTCGGTCATCGACGCGGCGAGCGCCAGGTGCGGGCCGAAGCGGTCGGCTGCCCACTGCACGATGCGCGACGCGGAGGACTGCTCGAACTCGGCGTTCAGCGCTGCGAGCTCGTCGTCGGTGTACGTGGCGGGGACGAACGGACCCGGAGACGGGTCGATGCCGCTGGACTCGCCCGCGACGGGAATGGTGAGCGCCATCAGACCGCGCACTCCGAATCGCCGATGACCGCCTCGTACGGGCCCGTCTCGCCGTAGTCGACGTAGAAGTCAGGGTTGGCGTCGGGCTCGGGGAACTCGTCGAGGTCCTTGAGCTCCGCACCGATCGCCTTGGCGCCGCCGCTGCGCTCCAGCCAGGAGCTGAAGGACTCGCCGTAGGAGCGCTCCTCGGCGAAGCGACCGATGATGCGGACCGCCGCCTGCGGCGCCGCCTTGGCTGGCAGTCGCAGCGCCTTCTGGCCGAACTCGGCACGCTCCTGGCCGACGTAGCCGCCGAGCAGCAGCTGGTAGCCGGGAGCCGACTTGCCATGCGCCCTGCGCTCCGCTCCGAAGAACCCGATGTCGGCCACGTGGTGCTGGCCGCAGGAGTTGGTGCAACCCGAGATGTTGGTACGAACGCCGTCGACCTCGGCCAGACCGGCGGCCTCCAGCGCCTCGCCGATCGCGGAGGCGAGACCTCGGCTCTGGGTGACCGCCAGGTTGCAGGTGTCGGCGCCGGGGCAGGCGACGACGTCGCGGGACAGCTCGGCACCCGGTTGCGCCATGTCGATCTGCGACAAGCGAGCGAACAGGTCCTTGAGCTGGTCGTCCCTCAGGCCCCGGTAGACGAAGTTCTGTCGTGGGGTGATGCGGATCTCCGCGTCGAAATCCCGCCCGATCTGGGCGATCCCGCGGAACTGCGCCGCGGTCACGTCGCCGAGGCGTGACCAGGCGACAGCGGACACCGTGCCCTTGGCGGCGCCGCGCACGACGTTGGCCTGCTCCCAGCGCTGGTAGTCCGACGTGCCGGTGAGGAACACCGGCGTGCCCTGACCGACTGCGGTGACCGGACCCGAGCTCGTGGCACCGGCCGGCGCGTCGCCCGCATCGAGGACCTGGGCGGGCAGCCCACCCGGCCACGACGACGACGCCAGCAGGAACCTGCGGGAGGCGAGGATCCGTCGTTGCAGCTCCTCGAAGCCGAGCTCGTCGACGAGCCACTTCATGCGGGCTCGCAGCTTGTTGTTGCGGTTGCCGGCCTGGTCGAACACCCGCACGCACGCCTCGATCGTGGGCAGCAGCTCCTCGCGGGCGGTGAACTCCTCGATCGCCAACGCCGCGTGGGGGTTGGCGCCCAGTCCGCCGGCGACGAACACGCGGAAGCCGGCCTCGGTGCTGCCGTCGTCGAGCTGTCGACTGACCGCGACCACGCCGACGTCGTTGAACATGGCCTGACCGCAGTCGGTGGCGCAGCCCGAGAAGTTGATCTTGAACTTGCGGGGCAACCGCTGGCTGACCGGGTTGCGCAGGAAGTGGCGGAACGTCGCTTCGGCCCACGGCTGGATGTCGAGCACCTCGTGCGGGCACGCACCGGCCAGGTAGCAGCCCATCACGTTGCGCACCGTGTCCGAGCACGCTTCGCGAGTGGTGAGGCCGACCTCGCCGAGCTCCCACATCACCTCTGGCACCTGCTCGAGCTGCACGTAGTGGAACTGCACGTTCTGGCGGGTGGTGAGGTGGCCCCAGCCGCGGCTGTAGCGCTCCGAGATGTCGGCGAGTCGGTCGAGCTGGTCCGGAGCGATCGCGCCGTAGGGCGCCTTGACCCGGACCATCTGGTTGTGGCCGCCCTGGCGCTGGCCGTAGATGCCGTTGGCCAGGCGGAAGACCTTGAACACGTCCTCGTCGAGCTCGCCGGCTAGGTACCGCGCCAGTTGCGCCTCGAACTTGCGGATGTCGGCCACCTGGGCGGGGTCGATCCCGATCCCGTCGATGGTCGCCGCGCCCTGTTCGTCGATCTCGATCGTCGTCATGTGGTGGGTCCTCGTGGCTGAGCGGACTGGCCGCTGGGAGGGTGAGCGATCGCGGCTGATTCACGACCGAACCGGTCAAGTTTCCCAAACCCGACCCAGATGGTCAACATTCCCGCCGACGAGACGACCGCAGCCCGGTTGGTTCACCATTGCGGGATGCGACGACGTGTGAGGAACGTGGCGACGGTCTCGGCCATCGTGGTGGTGGCGCTGCTGGTGGCGGGCTGCGCCGCTCCGCCGAGCGGCGACACCCGCTACGTGGACCAGGTGTTCGCGTCGACGACGTCGCACCTCGACCTCCCGTACGCGACCGCACCCGCGCTCATCACGGGCTCGACGGTGACCCTGTCGGGCGACGTGTACGAGCCCGCCGGCGACACGCTGGTGTCGAGACCGGCGATCGTCTGGGTGCACGGCGGCGGGTTCGCGGCCGGCAGCCGCTCATCGGTCGCCGGAGTCGCCGCGGCCTACGCCCGCCGTGGCTACGTGACGCTCAACGTCAGCTACCGGCTCGACCCGGGCAACCGCTGTCAGGACGTGCAGCACGATCGGATCAGCGACCCGACCGAGCTGGCGGCGGAGAGGGCTCGATGCATGGCGGCCATCCGCGCGGCGCAGCACGACACGCAGGCGGCGGTGCGCTGGTTGCGGGCCAACGCCGCGACCTACGGCGTCGACGTGTCGCGCATCGCCGTCGGTGGATTCTCCGCCGGGGCGATCACCGCGGTGAACCTCGCGCAGCGCGCCGATGATCCGGGTGTCGTCGGCGACCACCTGGACCAGCCGTCGACGGTGGCCGCAGCGTTGTCGGCCTCCGGCTGCAACTACGAGACCGAGTGGATCGACGGCGCGGACGCGCCGATCTCGCTGCTGGCCTCCGAGCATGACGACGCGGTCCTGTTCAGCTGCACGCTGGCGACCGAACAAGTTGCCGAGGCCGTCGGTACACCCGTGCAAACCCTGTACCACCTCGGTGAGGGCACCCACGCGCTGGACCTCTACGCGAAGTACCGGGTGGCGACCGACGCCGCCTGGACGTCGTTCCTGGTCGAGCACCTGTCGCTCTGATCGGCACCCAAGCGCCGGGGCGTTCAGTGGCTCAGGCCCGCAGCAGCTCCGCGACCCGGAAGGCCAGGTCCAGCGACTGGCGGCCGTTGAGCCGTGGGTCGCACATGGACTCGTAGCGCAGCCCCAGGTCGTCGTCGACGAGGTCCTCGGCGCCTCCCAGGCACTCCGTCACGTCGTCGCCGGTCAGCTCCACGTGCACGCCTCCGGGCCAGGTGCCTTCGGCGCGATGGGCCTCGAAGAAGCCCTTGATCTCGGCCAGGATGGCGTCGAAGTGCCGCGTCTTGCGGCCGCTCGGGGCGGTGAACGTGTTGCCGTGCATCGGGTCGCACGCCCACACCGCGGGGTGGCCAGCGTCGGCGACCGAGCGCAGCAGCGGCCGGAGCGAGTCGGTGACGGTGTCGGCTCCCATCCGGGTGATCAGCGTCAACCGTCCGGGGACCCGGTCCGGGTTGAGGACCTCGCAGAGCTGCAGCACCTCGTCGGCGGTCGCTGACGGGCCGACCTTCACCCCCACGGGATTGGCGATGCCGCGGAAGAACTCGACGTGGGCGTCGTCGAGGCCGCGGGTCCGCTCACCGATCCAGATCATGTGCGCCGAGCAGTCGTAGAAGTCGCCGGTCAGCGAGTCGCTCCGCGTCAGCGCCTCTTCGTAGCCGAGCACCAGGGCTTCGTGGCTGGTGTAGAAGTCGACTTCGTGCAAAGCCGGCACCGTGTCGGGGTCGAGTCCGCACGCCCGCATGAAGCGCAACGCCCGATCGATCTCCTGGGCGAGCTGTTCGTAGCGGACGGCTTCGGGACTGGTCCGGACGAACTCCTGGGTCCACTGGTGCACCCGATCGAGATCGGCGAACCCGCCCTTGGTGAAGGCGCGCAGCAGGTTCATCGTGGAGGCGGACTGGTGGTACGCCTCCACGAGCCGCTGGGGGTCGGGCACGCGGGCCGCCGCGGTGAACGCGATGTCGTTCACCATGTGGCCTCGGAAGCTGGGAAGTCCGACGCCGTCGACGGTCTCGACCGGCGACGAGCGCGGCTTCGCGTACTGCCCGGCGATGCGACCGACCTTCACCGCCGGGACGCCGGCGGAGTAGGTGAGGACGACGGCCATCTGGAGGATCACTCGGAGCCGTTCGCGGATCGAGTCGGCGGAGAACGCCTCGAAGGACTCGGCGCAATCGCCGCCCTGCAGGAGGAACGCCTCGCCCGCGGCGACACGGCCAAGGTCGATGGTCAGTTGGCGCGCCTCGCCGGCGAACACGAGCGGCGGGTAGCTCGCCAGGATCTTCAGAGTGCTGTCGAGGACAGCCTCGTCGGGCCATTCGGGCTGCTGCTCGGCGTGTCGCTCGCGCCAGGACGCGGGGGTCCACGGGGCGCGCTCGACTCCGGGGGAGGGCGTGTCGGCCATGGCTCAAGGCTACCCGGGTCGTGCTGCGCAGCCGAAGCGGCCGTAGCGGATGGTCTACGTACCGTGACCTGTCGCGTTGACACCCATGTAGCCACCCCACTCGACCCTGTCGATAGGTCCCATCGCGCCGCCGGGAACGATGGCTGACACGATCGAACGCTCCTTGTCGCCGATCTGGAAGATCCCGCCCGAGAGCAACCTGAACTTGCCGTCGACGCCCGAGAACAGCGGAGTCATGCTCTCCGTCGCGGGCACTCCAAACGACGTGGGCGTGTGCTCCACCTGTCCTGGCTGCCACCAGCCGAGGTCGATCCGATCTGTGCGTTTCGTTCCAGCAGTTCCGCCCGCGTCCAACGGCATCGCACAGGCGCAGACGACACCGGGCATCCCTCCCGACGAGGCTATGAGGGGGCTGACCACGGCTCCGACAGCCGGCCCGTCGAGTCGGTGTTCAACCGCTCCGGTAGCTCCGTCGTAGACCACCAGAACCGAGTCCCCGTCGTACACGTCGCCGGACGCCAGCTGTTCGGCTGTGACTCGAGTGTGCAGCGCGACCACCTCGAGTGCTGCATCGTCGTCCAGCTGGCCGATGGCGGGGACCGCCAGACTCGACACCGCTGCGTCTGTCGTGAGTGCTCCGACGGCGTCGTGAACCGATGAGACCCATCGCTGAGCTCCCGACGATGGGTCGAATGCGATGAGTTGCCCATCCATGCGCAGGGCAACGGCCTCCGTCCTTCCGTCACGGTCCAGATCGCCGAGGCTGACGGGAGCGATGAACGACGAGACTGCATCACCGCTGGCGACTTGCTCGAACGCATCGCCGGTCCGTTCGAAGATCGCGTCGAGCGGCAACTTCCAGAGCGCTCCTGGAAGCAGTTCGCCCCCGGAGCCGATCAGCACCGTCTCGTTGATCTCATCGGTTCGCACCAAGACGGGCGAGTTGTAGGTCTCCTGACCGTCGGGCAGGTCGATCTGAGCGAGCACCGCTCCGTCCGCTCCTCCGACGACCACCAACCGACCCGGAACCGTCACCGGTTCTGCTGCCGTGCGCAACCAGTCGCCACCCGTCGCCACGAGCCAGTCATCGACTCCGTCGCCATCTCGGTCCTTGACGCGCTGCGGTGTGTAGACGTTGCGCCAATCCGGTTCGATCGCGGCGACCCGCCACAGCGTGGATCCGTCGCTGCCATCGAGCGCAACGAGCGGTCGGTCGTCGACGGGAACGCCTCTTCCTCCGACCACAACGTCAGGGGTTCCATCGCCGTTGAGGTCCGCGAACTGGGCCACGGTGATCATCGTGATGCCGTCCTCGGATCCCCACAGCTGCGTCCCGTTCGTTCCGTCGAGTGCGACGACCTGGTAGGGCGCGTCGCCGTCGACCACGTTCACGATGGGGTCTGCCACTCCGTCACCGGTCAGGTCGTGCGCCGAGATCGATGCGGTGACGTTCAACTTCTGGCACCTGGTTGTCCACGCTGGCCTGGAGTCGCTGACCCCGATGACTGCCTGCGTGGGCGAGCAAGCCGCCTGGGAGGGCTGCTCCACTCGGCGCGCTCCGTCATCTGTCCGGGAGCAGGCGACGACCGCACAGGCAGCCACGAGGAGTGCCGCTCTGAGTGGCCAGCGGCGTCGCGCGCAGACGCGAACTGGCCGAGGTGTTCGTCCCAGTTCTCGTCGTCTCGTCATCGATGGCCGGTACCGGCAGCGGGGTCCGGGGACAACCTCGGGAGACGGAGGACCACCACCGTGATCATGCGATGAATTCGCTCCGTCGCGATACCACCTGTCGATCATTGCTCAATGGCGACGGCCGACGCCTGATGGTGGCCGGTGCGGGATCAGGCGGGGCTGGTGGCGAGGGCTCGGTCCCGAACCGTCGTCACCGCTCGCTTCACCAGGCGGCGGGCCGCCTCTGCCGTCACGCCGAGGTCGTCGCCCACCTCGCGGTAGCTGCGCCGACGGCCGTCGGACAGGCCGAACCGTGCCTCGACCGCTGATCGGGCACGAGGATCGAGCACGTCGAGCAGGCCGCTGAGCCACTCATCGTGCTCCGCGCTGAGCAGTTCGTCCTCGGGTCCGGGTCGGTCATCCGCGAGGAGGTCGACGAGCTCGTTCGAGTCGTCGTCGCCCACGGTGCGGTCGAGCGAGGTCGGCGTCGTCAAGCGGTGAAGACGGGCGTTCTCGTCGTCGAGGGCGTCGCCGTCGCCCGAGGATGCACGCAGGGCGCAGCGCAGGGCGGCGGAGCGGTCGCCGGGAAGGCGGACGAGCGACGCCTTCTGGTCGAGGGCACGGCCGATCGCCTGGCGGATCCAGAAGGTGGCGTAGGTCGAGAACTTGAAGCCCTTGCGCCAGTCGAACTTGTCGACGGCGTGCTCGAGTCCCAGGTTGCCCTCCTGGACGAGGTCGAGGAGGTCCATGCCGGCGGGGAGTGGATAGCGTCGGGCGACGCTCACCACGAGTCGCAGGTTCGCTCGGATGAAGCGATCCTTGGCAGCCGCGGCGGCGGCGATCTGGCGGTCCAGGTCCCGTCCGCGCTCACCTGCCGCCTTGCGACGACGGGCGTCGACGCCTGCCTCGATGGTGCGGGAGAGCTCGCGCTCCTCCTCGGCGTTGAGCAGTGCCACGGCACCGATCTCGTTCAGGTACATCCCTACGGAATCGCTCATCTGATTCCATCCTCTGCTGTCAGCTCGCTGAGCGGTGCTGCACGCGGAACGGCGCTGCGCCGGTCGGGTCGGCTGGGGTGACTCGACACGTGTTTGATCGGCGCCCCAAGCCGGGAGTTGAGAGGTCGTCCGGCTCATTCGCGACGGTTTTCGGAATCGGCCGCTACCATCCGCCGATGGCCGACCGGCGGATCGGGGTCTTCGGCGGCACGTTCGACCCGCCCCACATCGGCCACCTGGTGACCGCCGAGCGGGTGGCCGAGGCGCTCTCGCTCGACGTCGTCCTGCTCGTCGTGGCGAACGTCCCGTGGCAGAAGGTCGGGTCGCGCCCCATCTCGCCGGCCGAAGATCGCCTTGCGATGGTTCGGGCGTCGGTGGAGGGATCCGACCTGCTCGAGGCCAGCGACCTGGAGCTCGTCCGTGGCGGCGACAGCTACACCGTGGACACCCTCGAGGCGCTGCGTGTCGCCGGTCCCGACGACGAGCTCGTCCTGATCCTCGGCTCCGACGCCGCCAACGGGCTCGACACGTGGGAGCGACCCGAGGACCTCCGGCGGCTGTGCACGCTGGCTGTGGTCGAGCGACCCGGGAGCGAGGTCGAGGTGCCAGCCGGCTTCGACGTCGAACACGTAGCGGTCCCATCACTCGACGTGTCGTCGAGCGATCTCCGGGCCCGGGTCGCCGCCGGACGGTCGGTGCGCTTCCTGGTCCCGGACGCCGCGGTCGTGATCCTGGAGCGACGGCGCCTCTATCGTGGCGCCCATGACGGCGACCGACAGTGACACGACGCCTCGCACCGAGGTGACGCCGGGTCTCGTCCGGGACCCCGAGGTCGGGGAGACAGAGGTTCGGGACCCCGAAGTGGTCCAGGTCGTTCGACGTCGACGCTCGGAGCAGGAGCGCAAAGGCCGGGGTGCTCGGCGTCGTCCTGGCGCCCGTGGGCTCGGCGGTCCACGCACCGTCTGGTGGCAGCTCGCCTCGACGATCGTCTTCGTGGTCCTGCTCGCGGTGATGGCCGTCGTCGGGTATCGGGCCAGCCGCCTCATCACCGGTGGTGGAACCGATCGCGTCACGGACCCGGACGCGCCGGGGTTCGTCGCCGAGGTCCGGCCGACGCCGGTTGACCTGGTCGCGGTCACGACCGACGACGGTGCACTCGCCGGTGTGGTGATCGCAGCTGCCTCTGGCGACGGCGGCGGCACCGTCTCCGCGCTCCCGGCGACGATCTCGGCAGGACCGGGCGAGGACGGCCTGTTCCCGCCGATCGCAGATGCGTACGCGGCAGGCGGCCTCGATCAGCTCCGCTCGGTGCTCGGCACCGGGCTGACCTTCGGGTTCACCTCGGCGGAGGAGGTCTCTGCGTCGGACCTCACGACCCTTGCCGGCGTGGTCGGGCCGCTCACGATCAAGAACGTGGACAACCTGATCGATTCGACCGACCGGGGTGTCGTGGGCATGGACCCGGACAAGGAGTCGGTCCGCTATCGGGCCGGCGAGGTGACGCTCGAACCTGGGGAGCTCGCCGAGTTCCTGGCCTTCTCCGGGATCGGAGAGGAACCCGATCGTCAGATGTTGCGTCACCTCGCGGTGTGGGAGCAGCTGCTCGCGGGCATCGCCACGAAGGACATGTCGTCGCTGGCGACCTCGTCGGACGGGACCTCGGAGGACGGAGGACTTGCCGTCGTGGCCGATCTCATGGCCGATCTCGGCGGTGGAGCGATCACCTACGAACCTGTTCCGCTGGTCCAGCAGCCGATCCCCGGCACGTACTTCACCACGATGATCCCGGACGAGGCATCGCTGCCGACGTACGTGGCACGGGTCGTGCCGTTCCCGACGTCGGCCACGCCCGGGCAGCGCGCTCGGGTCGAGCTCCTCAACGGGACGACCAACGACCAGGCCACGCTGCTGGTCGCGCCGAAGGTGGTGGCGGCAGGCGGCGAGATCTCCCTCCTCGGCAATGCCGACTCGTTCGACAAGCAGGCGACCGAGGTCCAGTACCTGGCGCCGGAGGCCCGGGAGGCGGCCGAGGAGATCGCCGGAGCGCTCGGTGTGAAGGCGACGGCGTCGAGCTCGGCCTCCGGTGGCGTCGACGTGCGGGTGATCGTCGGCGCGGACCGCAACTCGTGACGGCCACGCCGCCTGAAGAGTCGTTGCGCACTGCGCTCGTGGCCGCCGATGCGGCGGAGGACAAGCTCGCCTCCGACGTGGCGGTGCTGCACGTCGGTCCGGTCGTGGGCGTCTGCGAGTACTTCGTCCTGGCGACGGCCGCGAACGAGCGCCAGGTCAAGGCCGTCGTCGATGCGGTCGAGGACCGGATCGCCGCTCAGCTCGACGACCGACCCCGTTCCGTCGAAGGCGCTGACGGTCGTCGATGGGTGCTGTTGGACTACGGCGACGTGGTCGTGCACGTGTTCCTCGCCGAGGAACGTGACTACTACCGACTCGAGCGCCTCTACTCCGACGCCGCTGTCGTCGACCGGTCCTGACGATCAGGTGCCGGAGCCGTCGGCGCCCCGGGCGGCGTTGGCCCGCGCTCCGGCGGTGAGGCCTCCCCACAGGACGACGAACCCGCCGAGCGCGAGCACCGCGCACAGCGCGGCGAGGAACGCCCACGCCGTCGGCTTGGTGTCGGAGGCGTCCCAGACGTCGATGTAGGTCAGCAACGCCATCACCGCACCGAGCGACCCGGCGATGATCATCCACGTGCCCAGGCGGACCTTGCCCCGTGCGGCCACGGCTTCTCTCGACGACTCCATGGGGACGGTTCTAGTCGCGAGCCGAGAGCGACCGCACCACCACGACCGAAGGTGTTGCAGGGCGACGGTTCGTCGGCTCAGCGCGCTGGGCTCGGCACCCTGTGCGGTCGGCGGTAGCCTCGCCCACCCAAGATGCCGAGGGCGCGGTTGGTGTCGGCGATCGCACCGCGGTGAACGGACCGACGACGGGTGGCGACAGCGATGGTGGATCAACCGGGATCGTGGTGCTCGATGGCCGTCGAGCAGGTCGCGGCGGTGCTGCAGACCGACGTCGACGCCGGGTTGACCGATGTCGACGCCTCGACCCGATTGCGGCGCGACGGGCCCAACGAGCTGAAGGCGAGCGCCGCACGTCCCGTCTGGAAGGTGCTCCTCGCCCAGTACCGCGACTTCATGCAGCTGCTGTTGATCGGCGCCGGGGTCATCAGCTGCGTGATCGGCCAGTACTCGACCGGCGTGCTCCTCTTCGGGCTCACGGTGCTCAACGCGCTCATGGGGTACCGCCAGGAGGCCAAGGCCGAGGCCGCGGTCGCGGCGCTGGCCGACATGATGCAGATGACGGCGCGGGTGATCCGCGATGGTCGGACGGTCGAGCTCGACGCCCGGGACCTGGTCGTCGGTGACGTCGTCGAGGTCGAGGCCGGGGATGTGGTCCCCGCTGATGGGCGACTGGTCCGGTGCGCCACGTTGGAGGTCGAGGAGTCGGCGCTCACCGGGGAGAGCCAGCCGTCGCCGAAGTCCGCCGACGTCGTCGGCGAGCCCGGCGACGTGGTGGCGCTCGGCGATCGTCACGACATGGCCTACATGAACACCCAGGTGACGCGTGGAACCGGCACGTTCCTGGTGACGGCGACCGCCATGGACACCGAGATGGGCCGCATCGCAGGGATGCTCGACGACGTCGAGGTGTCGCTGTCACCGCTGCAACGCCAGATGGACCAGCTCGCGAAGGTCTTCGCCTACCTCGCCGGTGCCACGATCGCGCTCATGGTCGTCGCCGGCCTGATCCGGGGGCTCAACCGCGACGACCTGTTCCTCCTGGCCATCACCGTCGCGATCGGAGCGATCCCCACGGGACTTCCGATCGTGGTGACGTCCCTGCTGTCGATCGGGACGCGCCAGCTGGCAGAGCAGCGGGCCGTGGTCAAGGACCTGACGTCGGTCGAGACGCTCGGGTCCACCTCGGCGATCTGCTCGGACAAGACGGGCACGTTGACGCTCAACCAGATGACGGTGCGGTCCATCGCCACGGCGTCGGGAGAGTTCTCCGTCGAAGGCAGCGGCTACGGCACCGACGGTGCCATCCTGCGGCCAGCCGGAGCGGACCTCGACGTGCTGGAGCTGCCGCTGACCGCCATGGCGCTGTGCAGCGACGCGACGATCACCGACGGCGACCTGCTGGGCGACCCCACCGAGGGCGCCGTGGTGTGCGTCGCAGCCAAGGGTGGCGTGGACGTCGGTGGCACCCGCAGCAGCTATCCCAGGCGCGCCGAGCTCCCGTTCGACTCCGACTACAAGCTGATGGCCACGTTCCACGACTGGACCGGCGAGGGTGGCGTGCCCATCGTCCGCTGCTTCGTCAAGGGTGCTCCCGACGTCATCCTCGGTCGATCCGGCACCGGGCAGGGCCGGGCCGACAAGGTGCCGATCGAGGCCGCTGCGGAGCTGGTCGAGAGCGTCAACCGCAGCTACGCCGAGCAGGGCCTCCGAGTGCTCGCCTGCGCGTACCGCGACTTCGACCCGACGACCTTCGACGCGTCGGCCGACGTCTTGCCGCTCGTCTCGGATCTCACCCTGCTCGCGCTGTTCGGCATCGTGGACCCGCCCCGCACCGAGGCCCGCGACGCCATCGCGACGGCTCGCAGCGCCGGGATCCGCGTCCGCATGATCACCGGTGACCACGCGGTGACCGCTGCAGCGATCGCCGGGGAGCTGGGCATCGAGGGACGGGCAATCACCGGGGCCGACCTGGACCGCCTCACCGACGACGAGCTCGCGGCACAGGTCGACGAGATCGGCGTGTTCGGGCGGGTAGCACCGGAGCACAAGGTGCGACTCGTCAGGACGCTCGAGGCGCGTGGCGAGGTCGTCGCCATGACCGGCGATGGCGTGAACGACGCGCCGGCGCTGAAGACCGCGGACATCGGCATCGCCATGGGCATCACCGGGACCGAGGTCTCCAAGCAGGCCGCTCGCATGATCCTCACCGACGACAACTTCGCCACGATCGTCGCCGCGGTGCGTCAGGGCCGCGGCGTGTACGACAACCTGCTGAAGTACATCCGCTACCAGACGGCGTCGCTCATCGCGTTCGTCGTCGCGTTCGTGGGTGCGACGCTGTTCGACATCGCCCAGGGCGCACCGCTCAACCCGGTGCAGCTGATCTGGATCAGCTTCGTGATCATCGCCCCGCTCGCGATCGCACTGGGCTTCGACCACACACGCGAGGGGCTCATGGACCAGCCGCCGCGGGATCCGACGGTCGCCGTGCTGACCCCGGCGCGGTGGGTCCGCTTGTCGATCCTCGGCGTGACGATGTCGATCGTCACGCTGCTCGCTGCGGTCATCGGACCCGACGACGCGGTGATCGGCGCGGCGACGGTGTCGGGCACGATGGCGTTCGTCGCCATGTCCCTCGCCTCGATCGCGTGCGCGCTGTGCTGTCGGGACGAGATCGGCTCCGTGTTCCTGTCCGACCCGTTCGACAACCCGCGGCTGATCAGGTCACTCATCGTGACGGGCGTCGTCACGATCCTGGCGACCGAGCTCGGGTTCCTGCAGCGGTGGCTCCTCACGACGTCGCTCGATGCCCGCCAGTGGGGTTGGTGCCTGCTCGGCACGTCGGTCGTCGTGGGCGTCGATGAGATCCGCAAGGCCATCGAGCGTCGCGCCGGCGGCTGAAGGGGCTCAGGCGGTGCCGATCCGCAGATCGTCGATCATGTACCAATCAGTCGAATCGAAGTCGATGCGCTCGATCGCGTTCTGGTCGGTGGTGAAGCCGTGGAAACGCGTCACGGCAGCTCCCCCCTGGGCGGGCATCGTGAACGTCTCGGTCCCTCCGCCTGACAGGTGCACGGTGACGGTGACCTGACTCTCGACGTCGTTGGCGAAGAAGCCGACGCTCGCCACGGGTTGCGCGAACAACAGACTGAACGGCTGGATGGGAGCGCTGTTGAAACCGGTGGCCCACACGGCGATCGGAGGACTGTGCGTCCAGCCTGGATCGAATGGACGCACGGCATCGAGGCCGAGCACCGTGACGCCCTGCGTGGCGTAGTGATCGGTCGGCACGGGCGTGAACGTGCCGGGTGACAGGCCATCGAAGCCGTCACCGTCGAAGTCGATGAGCTCGATGGAGTGGGATCCGGTCGCCGCGGTGAAGCCTGCAGCGATGTCCGGCGAATCGACGTCGCCGAGGTGCTGGGTGACCTGCGAGTTGCAAGGTGCATCGGTGCACGGGTCGATCTCGACGACTGCTGTGGCGATCGGATCGACGATCGTGCCGTCAGCGACGCCGTCGTTGTCGCCACGTCCGCCGTCGGCCAAGTCGACCGAGACCGTCAACCCATCGGAGGACAGAGTGGCGCCAGTGGTCCCGTCGTGGGTGAACGGCTCCCAGGCACCGTCGATCAGCTTCACCACGGCATTCGCCGGGCTCGGCAACGTGAGGGTGAGGTGGGTGATTCCGCCAGGGGTCACACCGCCCACCGTGATGTCGAAGGCACCCAGAGGGAACTGCGGACCTGGGGGCAACGGTGGAAGTGAGCTGAGATCAGCGGATCCGACGGTGAGGGTCAGACCTGCTGGCACCGACACCTCGACGACCTCGCCGCCGACGTCGATCGTCGCGGTCACGTCGTCTGGTGGCGCCGTACAGGCCGCCCCAATCAGCATCGCAGCGGCAACGATCGACCCGATCATCGGGAGCCTACCCATGGTGCAACCCCCTCCATTGGCGCGTTCTCGACTGCACCCCATGCGCGTCGGGTGGGTCGAGGTCCGCTGGACGGCGAAGGCCCCGGCGAGCGAGCCGGGGCCTTGCGATCTCAACCGGCTCTCTCAACAGCCTGCTGGTGGAGCCGATGGGAATCGAACCCACGACCTCTTCCATGCCATGGAAGCGCTCTCCCAACTGAGCTACGGCCCCGCGAGGGCGCCACTGTAGTCGCCCACATCTCCACCCGCGAATCGCCGAAGCCGGTTCGGGGTGCTCTCCGGCGCTCAGTAACCTGCGCCCCATGTCTGCAGGTGCGAGCGCCGGAGAGGCGACGGGTTCCGACGTTCCGACGATGGACCGCTACGAGCCCCAGGTGATCGAGCCGCACTGGCAGTCGTACTGGCGTGAGCACGGGACCTACGAGGTGGACAACGGCGACCCCCGGCCCCGCAGCTACGTGCTGTGCATGTACCCGTACCCGTCGGGCGCCGCGCACATGGGTCACGTTCGCAACTACACCTTCGGCGACCTGTTGACCCGCTACCGGACGATGCATGGCGAGGCCGTGCTGTCGCCGATGGGCTTCGACAGCTTCGGCCTCCCGGCGGAGAACGCTGCGATCAAGACCGGGGTGCACCCCCGGACCTTCACCGACGAGCGCATCGAGATGCTGCGGAGCTCGATCACGCGCATCGGTGGCGTCTACGACTGGCGGCGAGAGGTCCGCAGCCACAGCCCCGAGTACATCCACTGGTCGCAGTGGATCTTCCTGCAGCTGTTCGAGGCCGGCCTGGCCTATCGCAAGGCCGCGCCAGTGAACTGGTGCCCCGGCTGTCAGACCGTGCTGGCCAACGAGCAGGTGATCGACGGTCGATGCGACCGCTCGGGCGACGTGATCGAGCGGCGGGACCTGGAGCAGTGGTACTTCCGAATCACCGACTACGCCCAGCAGCTGCTCGACGACCTCGACACGGTGCAGTGGCCCGAGCGGGTCGTCACCCAGCAGCGCAACTGGATCGGACGCTCCGAGGGTGCCGAGTTCGAGATGGCCGTCGTCGACGAGCACGGCGAGGTCCGTCTCGACCTGCCTGGGGTGCCGAGCGTGCGGGTGTTCACCACGCGCCCCGACACGAGCTACGGGATGACCTTCTGCGTGCTCGCGCCCGAGCACCCGCTCGTCGACGTCGTCACCACGGCCGACCGTCGAGCCGACGTCGCGGCCTTCGTCGACAAGGCCCGCAACACCGCAGAGATCGACCGTCTGTCCACCGAGGGCGCGGTCGCGGACCGGGGTTGCTTCACCGGTGCCTACGCGCTGAACCCCTTCACCGGTGCGCCGGTGCCGGTCTACCTCGCCGACTACGTGCTGGCGACCTACGGCACCGGCGCGGTCATGGCGGTGCCAGGCGAGGACCAGCGCGACTGGGACTTCGCGACAGCGTTCGGCCTGCCGATCGTCGAGACCGTCGAGCGGCCCGAGGGCTGGGCGGGCCAGGCGTACTCGGGTCCCGGTGTGCACGTCGCCTCGCCGGTCGATCCGTCCGCGGTGCCGGGGCCCGACCTGAACGGCCTGGACGTCACCGAGGCCAAGGACGCGGCGATCGCCTGGCTCGAGGCGGACCAGCGCGGTGAGCGGACGGTGAACTTCCGCCTGCGTGACTGGCTGGTGTCGCGCCAGCGGTTCTGGGGCTGTCCGATTCCGATCGTGTACTGCGATCGGTGCGGTCCCCGTCCTGTTCCGCTCGACCAGCTGCCGGTGCTGGCGCCCGACGACGTCGAGTTCCGGCCGACCGGGCAGTCGCCGCTGAAGTTCCACGAAGGCTTCCTGCACACCACGTGTCCGGACTGCGGCGAACCTGCCACGCGGGAGACCGACACGATGGACACGTTCGTGGACTCGTCGTGGTACTTCCTGCGCTTCTGCGACCCTTGGAGCCCCGACGTCCCGTTCTCCAAGGAGGCCGTGCAGCAGTGGATGCCGGTCGACCAGTACATCGGTGGTGCCGAGCACGCGGTGCTGCACCTGATGTACGCCCGGTTCTTCACCAAGGCGCTGTCGGACCTTGGCGTTGCGCCGGCGGACCTGCGTGAGCCGTTCACCCGTTTGTTCACGCAGGGGATGATCCGCCTCGACGGCTCCAAGATGTCGAAGTCCAGGGGCAACCTGATCGCGCCCGAGGAGATCGTCGACAGCTACGGCGCCGACACCCTGCGCCTGGCGCACCTGGCGGTGAAGCCTCCGGAGGAGGACGTCGACTGGGAGGACTTCGGCCTCGACGGATGCGCTCGGTTCCTCAACCGCGTGTGGCGACTGGCCGTTCCCGGATCCGACCTGGCCGCCGGTGCGCGCGTCGGTTCAGCGACCGAGGCGGACGACGCGGTGGTTCGCTCGACGCACCGGCTGGTGGCCGAGCTGACCGAGGCGTTCGAGCGGTGGTCCTACAACGTCGCGGTGGCGCGGTCGATGGCGTTCGTGAACGACCTCTACAAGTACGTCCAGTCCGGTGACGGCCCCCACGCCGACGTCCTGGAACAGGCGGTCGACACGTTGCTGCTCGTCCTGGCGCCAGCGGCCCCGCACGTGACCGCGGAGCTGTGGTCGCGGCGCGGTGCGGCGATCGGCTCGCCCGGCCGCCACATCCATGAGGAGGCGTGGCCGGTCCCGGATGTCGACCTGCTCGTCGAGGACGCGGTGACGTTGGTCGTCCAGGTGGCCGGAAAGGTGCGCGACCGCATCGAGGTCGCAGCGGATGCCGACGAGGCGACCTGTGAGGCGGCGGCGCTGGCATCCGACAAGGTGCAGGCGATCCTCGGTGACTCGACACCTCGCAAGGTGATCGTGCGCGCTCCCAAGCTCGTCAACATCGTGGTGTGATCCCGAGGGTCTGCACGGGCGGCCGGAGACGCCGATGCGGCGGACCCGGAAGGTCCCAGCGGTGTGACGTCCGTCTCGGCTGGCGGTCGACCTGCGACCGGGACGTCCACCGCCTGTACGGTCTGGTGACACCAGGCGCAACCCTCGCGTCACCTTTGGAGTGCGAACGAACGTGTTGTCATCTGAGCTGTCCCTGATCTCCCGCATCGAGTCCGTCGCCGAGCACGGCCGGGGCACGGTGACCTTCGTCGACGGCGACGACCACGAGACCCTCGACTGGGCTCAGCTGCACACCGAGGCCCGAGCCGTCGCCGCAGCGCTGCAGGCGCGGGGCATCGGCCCGGGAGATCACGTGGCGCTGCTCGGGCCGACGACGCGTCGGTTGGTCACGGCCATCCAGGCGATCTGGCTGACCGGTGGTGCTCTGGTGACCATGCCGCTCCCCATGCGCATGGGGGCCCTCGAGCAGTTCATCGAGCAGACCCGCAACCGGATCCGTCGTTCCGACTCCAAGGTCGTGGTGATCGACAGCCAGCTGGCGGCGTTCGTGGAGCCGGAGCCGGGCGATCCGCCGTTCATCGGCCTCGACGAGCTGTTCGTCGTCGACGGTCCGACCTCCGACGACTACGTGCGCCCACCGACGGACCCGACCGCGCTCGCTGTGCTGCAGTTCACCTCGGGCTCCACCTCCGAGCCCAAGGGGGTGATGCTCCCGCACGAGAACATCTGCAACAACCTCGACGGTGCGTGGATCGCTGCGGAGCTCCGCCACGACTCGAAGATCGTGTCGTGGCTGCCGCTGTACCACGACATGGGCCTCGTCGGACTGCTGACGATCCCGATGACGCTCGACACGAGCCTGGTGCAGGGAGCGCCGCAGGACTTCCTGGCCAAGCCGATCCGATGGATGCGTTGGCTCTCGGAGTTCGGCGGAACGGCGTCGGCGGGCCCGAACTTCTCGTACGCGCTCGCGGCCCGCACGCTGAAGCGGACCGACGAGGAGCTGGACCTCTCGCGGATGGAGATGTTCCTGAACGGCGCCGAGCCGATCGACGCGCCGACATTCCGGAAGTTCCTGGATGCGGGGGAGCGCTTCGGCCTGAACCCGGGCGTGGCCTTCCCGGCTTTCGGCATGGCCGAGGTCTGCATCGCGGGTTGCTTCCCGACGCCGGGCAAGGGCCTCGTCACCGACGTCGTGGACCGGCACGCGCTCGAGGCCGAGCAACGGGCGGTCCCCGTCGACGCGGGGACCGACGGCGCGACCGAGCTCGCGCTGCTGGGACGCCCGGTTCCGGGCCTGGAGATCGCCATCGTCGACCCTTCGACGGGGGAGCCCTGCGGTGAGCGCCAGGTGGGGGAGCTCCGCATCACGGGGAACTCCCTGACCGTCGGGTACTACAACCAGCCCGAGGCGACGGCGGAGCTGATCACCGACGGGTGGCTCAACACCGGCGACCTGGCCTACACCGTCGGTGGCGAGCTCGTGATCTGCGGTCGCATCAAGGACGTGATCATCGTCGGTGGACGCAACGTCTACCCGCAGGACATCGAGAAGGTGGTCGGCGAGGTCGACGGGGTGCGGACGGGCAACGTGATCGCCTTCGGCGTCGAGGGTCGACAGGGCGCCCAGAGCATCGTCGTCGTGGTCGAGGCCAGGACCGCTCGCGACGGCCTCGAGCGGGAGATCACCCGTCAGGTGACCGAGTCGGTGGGCATCCCGCCCAAGGACGTCGTGCTCGTGCAGCCGGGTTCGGTGCCCAAGACGTCGTCGGGCAAGCTGCAGCGCGCAGCATGTCGGATCCAGTACGTGGCCGGCGAGCTCGACGTCCTCGATCCGACCTGATCCTCCGCACGGCTGCGACGCCCGGTCTACTGTGACGTCCGACACGTAGGCGGGACGGGTCGGCGGTCGACCATCGCCCCACGGAGTTCGCACCAGGGGGAATACCAGGGGTGAGTCGTCGCCGGTCCACGATGCAGTCGGAGCGTTGCGGGTGAGCGCGACGCCGCCGACGAGCGTTCCACCGTGGGTGCGGCGATCGGCACGGGCGATCGGTCCGGCAGCGATCGTGGTGGCGATCCAGCTCGTGTGGTTCCCGATGCCGGTCGGCGGGGTCCTCTCCGGCCTGGTCCTCGGCCTGCTGGGTGCGCTCTCCGCGCTCGGACTCGCGCTCATCTGGCGGGCCAACCGCGTCGTGAACTTCGCCCAGGGCGACCTGGGCACCGTGCCGGCCACCCTCGCCGTGCTGCTCATCACCCTCAGCGGCCTGCCGTGGCTGCTCGCCATGTCGATCGGGCTGGCAGCCGCCGTGCTCGTGGGACTGCTCGCCGACATCCTGGTCATCCGCCGCTTCTTCCGGGCGCCGCGGCTGATCATGACGGTGGCGACGCTCGGGTTGTCGCAGATCCTCGCGTTCGCCACCCTGTACCTCCCCGAGCTGTGGGGTGAGGGGCCCGCGATCCGGTCGTTGCCCGCGCCGTTCGAGTGGAGCGCGGAGCTCGGCGGTGTGGTGTTCGACGCCAACGACCTCATCGCCGTCGTCGTCGCCCCGCTGATCCTCGTCGTCGTTGCGGTGATGCTCCGAACCACCGACACCGGAGTCGCTGTGCGCGCCGCAGCCGAGCGATCCGACCGGGCGGCCGTGCTCGGCATCCCCGTCCGCCGACTCGAGGCGCAGGTCTGGACGCTCGCCGGCGTGCTCTCGTTCTGCTCGGTGGCGCTGACCGCCGGTGTCGCCAGCCTGCCCTTCGGGTTCGGGCTCGGGCTCACGTTGCTGCTGCGGGCGCTCGCCGCGCTCGTGATCGGCCGGATGACGCACCTGGTCGCGATCACCGCGACCGCGATCTCGCTGGGAGTGCTCGAATCGGGCATCCGCTGGAACACGGGCCAGTCGTGGCTGGTGTCGCCGTTCCTCGCCGCCCTGATCGTGATCAGCCTGCTCCTCGAGCACCGGAGCCGTGGCCGGACCGACAGCGACGAGACGTCGTCGTGGCGTGCCGTCGGCGACGTCCGGGCCACGCCGCTGCAACTGGCGCGCCTCCCCGAGGTGCGCCTCGCCCGCTGGGTCGGCGCGCTGGTCCTCTCAGCGGTGGTGCTCGTGGTGCCGCTGCTGATCGGCACCAACGGCCAGCTCAAGGCGGGCGCGGTCGTGGTGTTCGCCATGATCGGCACGTCGATCGTGGTGCTCACAGGGTGGGCGGGACAGGTGTCGCTCGGCCAGATGGCGTTCGTCGGCGCCGGTGGAGCCGTGGGCGCGTGGGTGATGGTCGAGCGGGGCTGGGACCCGATCGTGGCGATGGTCGCGGCAGGCGTGGTCGGTGCGGCGGTCGCCGTGCTCGTCGGTCTGCCGGCGTTGCGGCTGCGCGGGATGTACCTCGCCATCACCACGCTGGCGCTGTCGCTCGCAGCGTCGGACTGGGTCTTCTCGAACAAGATCGCCGATTGGATCCCGCGTGGTTCGTTCCCTCGCCCGTCGCTGTTCGGTCGGATCGAGCTCGACAGCCCGTTGCGCATCTACTACTTCGCTCTCAGCGTGCTGGTGCTGACGGTGGTCGCGCTGCGCGGCGTTCGCAGCAGCCGGACCGGGCGCGTGCTCATCGCCCTGCGCGACAACGAGTCGGCCGCCACGGCATACGGCATCTCGACCACTCGGGTGAAGCTGACGGCGTTCGCGATCTCTGGTGCCGTCGCCGCAGTGTCCGGTGTGGTGCTCGTGATCAGCCAGGGCGCGTTCCGCGAGGTCACCTACGGTCCGTGGGAGTCGGTCGACGTGTTCGTCGCCACCGTGATCGGCGGCCTGGGATCGCTGGCCGGCGGAGTGCTCGGCGCCGTGTTCCAGCGCGGGGCGCAGTGGCTGCTGCCCGCACCGTGGTCGTTCCTCGCCACGGGTGCCGGCGTGCTCGTCGTGCTGCTGTCGATGCCCGACGGCCTGGGCGGACTGGGGTTCAGGATCCGGGACCGCTACCTGGCCTGGGCGGCTCGACGCCACGGCATCTCGTCGCTCGCCATCGATCGGACCCACCAGGACGACGGTGGCCTCCAATCGGTCGCCGCGGTCGGTGAAGACCCCGACCCGGGCGCCGATCCCATCCCGGGCACCGATCGCGGTGACTCCGACGATCCTCCCGAGGATGGCGATCCCGACGATCCCGACGATCACGTCGATGTCGACGAGGCGGCGGCAGAGTCGGAGGCGTTGCGGTGACCTCTGCACACGAGGCGCCGCCGCCCACGACCGCGCGGATCACCGGGGAGGATCTCCGGGAGTCGGTGCGCGGGATCGTGTCGCCCCGGCGGTGGGCCCGCAACATCGCGCACCCGGTGCGCGCCGTCGGCGAAGTCGCCGGGTCGGGCCCGGTGTTCGCACTGCTCGTCCTGTTCGGGCTCAACTGCGTCGACGAGCTCGACCGCACCGGATTCGGGATCCTGCTGCCGAACGTCCGCGACGCGTTCGGCATGTCGAACACCGGGATCCTCACGCTCGTCGCCCTCACGCTGCTCGGGGCCTTCCTCATGCAGATGCCGATCGCGGTGTGGGCCGATCGGGGCAACCGGGTGCTGATCACGCTGCTCGGTGCGGCCACCTGGGCCGCGTTCTCCGTCATGACCGGCCTGTCGACGGCCATCTGGATGCTGATCGTCGCACGCGCCGGCGCGGGAATCGGCCGTGCGGTCGTGGACCCCACCCACGCGTCGCTGCTGTCGGACTGGTTCCCCGTGGACCGACGCCCTGCCGTGTTCAGCTTCCATCGCGCCGCGAACGTGCTCGGGCAGTTCCTCGGACCGCTCCTGGCCGGGGGCATCGCCTATCTGACCGACTGGCGCGTGCCGTTCCTGATCTTCGCAGTGCCCACGGTCGTGCTCGTGGTCGTGGGCACCCGGATGAAGGAGCCGATCCGCGGCGCCCAGGAGCGACTGGCCTCGGGCGCGTCCGAAGAGGTCGCCAACACCGAGGAGCCGATCCCCAGCTTCGCCGAGTCCTGGCGTCTGCTGTGGAAGATCGAGGTGCTGCGGCGCATCTGGTACGCGGTGCCGTTCCTGGCCGTCGCGTTGATCGGCTTCGTGTCGCTGGCGAGCCTCTTGTACTCCGACGTGTATCGCCTCGACGAGCTGCAGCGTGGCTACCTCGCTGCGGTGGTCGAGCCGTTCCAGCTGATCGGTCTGGCCGTCGGTGCCCGCCTGGGGGTGCGGTTGTTCCTCAAGAGCCCGGCGTTGATCTTCCGGCTGCTGCGCTGGGTCAGCTTCATCGCTGCGGTGCTCGCAGCCGGCTTCGCCTACGCACCGAACATCGGCGTCGCGGTGGTGCTCAACATCGCCCTCACCGCGGACCTGGCGATCCTGCTGCCGGGCATCCTCGCCACGCTGTCGCTGGCGATCCCGGCCAGGGCCCGCGCCGTCGGCTTCTCGGTGGCGTCGTGGTGGGCGATACCGGGCCTGGCTCTCCTACCGCTCATCGGCTGGATCGGCGACAACTGGGGGACGCGCCTCGGGATGTTGGTCATGACGCCGATCCTGCTCATCGGGGGGCTGATGATCTCCTCGGGCGGCTCGGTGATCCAGCGCGACATCGATGACGTCTGGACCTCCTCCGCCGCCCGGTCCCAGGCGCTGCTGGATCGTCGAGCGGGACGGTCCCAGCTCCTCGTCGTCAAGGACCTCCAGGTCGGCTACGACGGGCTGCAGGTCCTCTTCGACCTGAATCTGGAGGTCGCCGAGGGTGAGATCGTGGCCCTTCTGGGGACGAACGGAGCGGGCAAGTCCACGTTGCTGCGGGCGATCACCGGCGTCACCGAGGCCGACTTCGGTGCGGTGATCTTCGACGGTCGCGACATCACCCACGCGCCGCCCAACGAGATCGCTGCGCTCGGCGTGGCGTCCGTGCCAGGCGGTGCCGGCGTGTTCCCCGGGCTCACGGTCGAGGAGAACCTCCGCTCCGGCGGCTGGCTCCTCCGTCGCGACCGGGACCAGCTCCGCCGCCGGATCGAGGACGTGCTCCAGGTGTTCCCGGCGCTGGCGGACCGTCTGGACGAGCCGGCAGCGAACCTGTCGGGCGGGCAGCAGCAGATGCTGGCGCTCGGCATGGCGCTGCTGAGCCGTCCGAAGCTGCTGATCATCGACGAGCTCAGCCTCGGACTGGCCCCGGTGGTGGTGGGGAAGCTCGCCGCCCAGGTCAGGGAGGTGGCGCAGGATGGCACCACCGTCCTCCTGGTCGAGCAGTCGGTGAACGTGGCGCTGGGCATGGCGTCGACCGCGTACTTCATGGAGCGGGGCCGAGTGAGGTTCTCCGGTCCGGCCGAGGAGCTGCGCAGACGGCCGGACCTGCTGCGGGCGGTCTTCCTGTCCGAGGGCTCGTCAGCGCCACCGGTCCCATCGGGCGGATCGGGCGGACCTGCTGCGGAGGCCGCGGCCGAAACGGCGCTGGAGCTGATCGACGTCACCCGCCGCTTCGGAGGCATCAACGCGGTCGATCACGTCAGCCTGACGGTGGCGCCGGGAGAGATCGTCGGTCTCATCGGGCAGAACGGAGCCGGCAAGACGACGATCCTCGACCTGATCAGCGGGTTCCAGCCGCTCGACGGCGGGCGTGTCCTCGTCGCCGGGCACGACCTGTCGGGGCGGACCCCTGCGCACCGCGCCCGAGCCGGGCTCGGGCGGACGTTCCAGGGCGGTCGGCTCTTCCCGGGTCTGTCGGTGGCCGAGACCGTGGCGGTCGCCCTCGACAGGTCGGTCGCAGTCAAGGACCCGCTCAACGCCGCGCTGCGGCTGCCGGCGGCGCACGACAGCGAGGTCGCGGTCGGCCGACGGGTGCGCGCGCTGTTGGAGCTGTTCGGGCTGATGGACCTGCGCGACAGCTTCACCTCGGAGCTGTCGACCGGGACGCGACGCATCGTCGAGCTGGCCTGCGCAGTGGCCCACCAGCCGACGGTCCTCCTGCTCGACGAGCCGGCGGGCGGCGTGGCGCAGAAGGAGGTCGAGCAGCTCGGTGCGCTGCTCCGGCGGATCTGCGACGAGCTCGGCTGCGCCATGTTGGTGATCGAGCACGACATGCCGCTGGTGGCGGGCCTCGCCGACCGGCTGGTGGCGCTGGAGACCGGCGCGGTGATCGCCGAAGGGCCGCCCGACGACGTGCTCGTCGACCCGAGGGTGGTTGCGTCCTACCTGGGCGACGACCACCTGGCGGTCGCCCGGTCGGGGCCATGAGGGGCGCGACCGGTTGCGTCCGTCGAACACGCTCGGCAGTGACGCAGCTCGAACCGATGCACAGCAACGCCGACTTCGATGGCGTGGACAGGGGGTTCACATGAAGGCGATGGAAGAACCGGAAGGCTCGGGGAGCAGCGCCCTGCGGAGGTGGGGTCCGCTCGTGGCGGTGGTCGCCGTCGCCATCGTGGTCGTCGGGCTGCTGCTGACCAGCGGTAATGACGACGACGCGTCGCCGACGACGACCGCGGCGGTCGGCGACGACCGCACCGACGGCGTCGTGTCCTTCTCCGCAGCGGAGGCGGACGGGACCGTCGACGACATCGACTGGGGGGACCGGTGCGACACCGAATCGGGTGTGCTGGCCCTGCCGATCTTCCCGGCGCCGGAGTGCTACAAGCCCTTCACCGGTGACAACGGCGGAGAGACGGCGACCGGTGTCACGGCCGACACGATCAAGCTCGTCGTCTACCTGCCGCAGGAGAACGACCCCATCCTCAGCTTCATCTACCGGCAGGTCGGCAACACCGACACGCCCACGCAGGTGTTCGAGAGCTACCAGGGCTACAACGAGCTGTTCTCCCGCTACTACGAGACCTACGGCCGCAACGTCGAGCTGGTTCGCTACGACGCGACCGGCAACATCTCCGACGAGGTCGCCGCGACGTCCGACGCAGAGACGATCGCCAGGGACATCAGACCATTCGCCGTGCTCGGCGGACCCAACCTGACCGAGGCGTTCGCCGACACGCTCGCGGCCAACAAGATCGCGTGCGTGTCGTGCACCCCCGGACAACCGAACCAGTGGTACGTGGACCGGGCACCGTACGTGTGGGACATCCAGAAGAACACCGACCAGAACCTGGAGATGGTGGCCGAGTACCTGGGCAACCGCGTCGCCAACCGCACCGCCGAGTTCGGCGGGGCCGAGGTCAACGGCAAGGCCCGCAAGCTCGGCCTCGTGTCGCTGTCGGCGTCGGCGCAGGCCGACGCGCTGCGCCAGGGCTTCCTCGACGACCTCGAGGAGAACTACGACACGACGGTCGCGGAGGTCGCCACCTACACCGACCCGGTGGCGCTCGCGGCGCAGGCGGGCGAGATGATGGCGAAGATGAAGGCGGCAGGCGTCACCACCGTCGTGTTCTACGGCGATCCGCTCGCCCCGCAGACGCTCACCGAGAACGCCACGAAGCAGGGGTTCTTCCCCGAGTGGGTGATGACCGGATCCGCGCTGGTCGACACGACCATCTTCTCCCGCACCTACGACCAGCAGCAGTGGGCACACGCGTTCGGACCCTCCAACCTCTTCGCCCGCTCGAGCACCGAGCTGTCCGGCTCCGCGTTCATCTACGAGTGGTTCTTCGGAAGGCCTCCACCCGCCCAGCAGGTGGCGCTCGTCATGCCCAACCTGCAGTTCTTCTACTCGGCGTTCCAGGGCATCGGCCCGGCACTGTCACCAGAGATGCTGCGGTCGGCGCTGTTCGCGGCGCCGATCGTGAAGAGCACCGTGCTCACGCCGCAGCTCAGCTGGGGCGACCGCGACATCTGGCCCGCCACGGACTACGCCGGCATCGACGACCAGACCGAGATCTTCTGGGACCCGACCGCCACCGGCCCCGACGAGCTCGGTCAAGAAGGCACGGGCATGTGGGCCTATGTGGACGGTGGCAAGCGCTACCTGCCCGGTGAGTGGCCGGAGGGCCAGGCCACGGTGTTCGGGGACGCACCGGACCCGGTGACCTTCTACGAGCAGCTGCCCGACGGCTACGAGCTGCCGACCTACGAACCCCTGCCGGCGAACTGACCCTCAGCGGGCCTCATGCGCGTCGGCGCTCGATTCTGCGGTAGGAAACCGACCGGAACGGTGCTGACTTCTCGTCAGAATCGAGGGGTGGTGGGTGTTCAGTCGTCGTCGGGGCGCTGTCGCAGGAACTCCTGCAGCTCGGCGGCCAGCTCGTCGCCGGAGGGGATCCGGTCGAAGTCGAACGTCGGCGCGTCGACAGGTCCGTCGCCCAGGCCCTGGTCCACGAACTCCTCGAGCTGGGTGACCATGGCCTGGTGCTGGGCGTTCTCCCCGACGAGCTCGTCGATGCGGATCCGGGTGGCGGCGGCGTCGGCCGCCAGCTGGCCCCGGTGGGCGTCGATGCCCGCCACCTCGTTCAGCCCCTCGAGGAGCGCCAGGCTGGCAGCCGGGTACGGCATGGTCGACACGTAGTGCGGCACCTGGGCCCAGAGGCCGAGTGCGGGCAGCCCGGCCTGGTTGCAGTCGACGTCGATGACGGCCTGGATGCCGCCCGGGACGTCGAGGGTGCCACGGACGTAGCCGTGCAGGTCGTCGGACAGCTGCGCCGATGACGTGGTCACCGACAGGTTGACGTCCCGCGTGTGGGGGACCGGCGCCGGGTACGCGCCCAGGCTCACCACCATCCGGCATCCGAACTCGAGTGCGAGGTCGACGACGGTGTCGGAGAAGGAGCGCCACTCGAAGTCGGGCTCGGCACCTTCGAGCAGCAACAGGTCGCGGCCGTGGGAGTCCGTCCCGGCGGACAGCTCGATCGAGGGCCAGGTCAACCCCGTGATCAGGCCGTTGACCAGGTGGATGATCGGCCGTCGTGCCCGGTGGTCGAGGAGGCGGTCCGCATCGAAGGTGGCGACGACCTCCGCGCCCGCCCCGGCGTTCAGCGCGGACATGGCGTTGGCCGCACCCAGCCCGGAGTCGATCCAGCCTTCCAGGCCGACGACGAGCACGGGTTCGTGGAGCTCGGGGTTGTGCTGTCGTTCGACCAGCGACATGTCAGGCGATCTCCTCGGTGGCGTCGGCGGCCATCCCGGCGAGACGCTCGACCATCGTGGCGAACGCGGCGACGTGCTCGTCGGAGACGTCGCCCATGGCACCTCCCGCATAGCGGGCGTAGACGCCGGCGATGATGCAGGTCAGCTTCCAGCAGCCGAACGCGATGTAGAAGCCGAGGTCCGACAGGTCCAGGTCCGACGACGCGGCGTAGCGCTCGATCAGCTCAGCCTTCCGGGGGAACCCGTCGAGCGCGGTGGGCGACGCCTGGGGGAGCACGGCCTCCTCGTCGGGGTCGGACCAGTACACCCACAGGAGGCCCAGGTCTGCGAGCGGGTCGCCAAGGGTGCAGATCTCCCAGTCGAGCACTGCGGCCACCGAACCGTCGCTGCCGAGCATGCAGTTGTCAAGCCGGTAGTCGCCGTGCACGATCGACGCGCCCTGCTGCGGCGGGATCGCGGCGGCGAGCCGGTCGTGGACGCGGTCGACCTCCGAGAGCCCGAGCCCGCCGTCGACCTGTCCGTCCGACGCCTGGTACTGGGCATACCACCGCTTGAGCTGGCGGGCGATGTAGCCGTCCTTGCGGCCCAGGTCGCCCAGGCCCACGGCGTCGACGTCGATGGTGTGGATCAGGCCGAGCACATCCACGAGCGACTCGCCGGCGCGGGTTCGCTCTGCCTCGGTGAGCGCAGCGGCCTCCGCGCCGGTGCGCACCACGCGACCGTCGACGAAGTCCATCACGTAGAACGGTGCGCCGTTCACCGTGTCGTCGGTGCAGAGCCCCACCGTGGGGGGAACCGGCACGTCGGTCGCCCCGAGCGCCGAGATGATCCGGTGCTCGCGGCCCATGTCGTGCGCCGTGGCGAGCACCTGCTGCAGCGGAGGACGCCGAAGCACCCACCGGCGTTCAGCCGTGTCGGTGACCGAGAACGTCAGGTTCGAGTGGCCGCCGGCGATCAGGTCGAAGCGCAAGGGTGGGGCCACCCCCGTGACGTGCTGCTCGAACCACGACGTCACGCCGTCGTCGTCGATGCCGTCGGGCGTCTGCTCGGCGGTGGTTTCGGTCACTCGGCCCCCTGGTCAGGTCGGTCCATCACGCTACAGCGCACGTCGCGGCCACGAGGTCGGCCCTTCCTGGAGGGTTCCTGGCGCCGTCTCCCGCTGCCGATTGGCACGTCGTGTCAAGCGTTGCCTCGGGGAGCGGGCATGGGCGTCGGTACACTTCCGGGCGCCCTGCCCTCCGTCGGTGCTGCCAACCGACCTCGTCCTCCCAGGAGCCCTCATCGCCATGGCCGACGTCACCGATGCCACGTTCCAGACCGCTGTCGTGGAGCGGTCCCGGACGGTCCCCGTCGTGGTGGACCTGTGGGCCGAGTGGTGCGGACCCTGTCGGACGCTCGGCCCGATCCTCGAGCAGGTGATCGCCGGCACCGAGGGCAAGGTCGAGCTCGCCAAGGTGGACGTCGATGCGAACCCCGGGGTGGCCAACGCGTTCCAGGTCCAGAGCATCCCCGCGGTGTACGCCATGAAGGACGGCAAGGTCGTCGACGGCTTCAAGGGTGCGCAACCGGAGTGGCAGGTCGCCGAGTTCGTGCAGCGCCTGTACCCGAACGCCGTCGAGACCGAGCTCGACCGACTGCTCGCCGCTGGTGACGAGGCATCGCTGCGTGCCGCGCTCGAACTCGAGCCGTCCGCAGAGAGGGCGATCGTGGCGTTGGCCGAGCTGTTGGTGGGATCGGACCGTGCCGAGGAGGGCCTCGCGCTGCTGGAGCGGATCCCCGAATCGCCCGACACCCGTCGTGTCGCCGCGCTGGCCCGGACCGGTGGTGTGCCCTCCGACGGCGACGACCTCGACTCCCGGCTGACCGACCTGCTCGGGCGGGTCAGCGGTGACGACGACGCCCGCCAGCAGTTCGTCGACCTCCTCGAGCTGCTCGACGACGCCGATGAGGCCGCGGCGTGGCGCCGCAAGCTCGCTGCCCAGCTGTTCTGACGGCAGCCTCCCAGTTCCCCACAACAGCGGCCGACCGGCCGCCCGATCACAGGACACCGATAACGATGACCGCCACGACCATCCCTCACTGGATCGGCGGTACCCGGCAACCAGGAGGCGGCGCTCGCAGCAGCGACGTCTTCGATCCCGCCACCGGAGCCGTCACCGGCTCGGTTGCGCTGGCCAGCGCCGCCGAGGTCGACGCCGCCGTCGCCGTCGCACAGGACGCCTTCGAGACCTGGCGCCACGTGTCGCTCGGCCGCCGAGCGGAGGTCGTGTTCCGCTTCCGGGAGCTGCTCGTCGCCCACAAGGACGACGTCGCCGCAGCGATCACCGCGGAGCACGGCAAGGTCCTCTCCGATGCCGCCGGAGAGGTCCAGCGCGGGATCGAGAACGTGGAGTTCGCCTGCGGCGCGCCGCACCTGCTCAAAGGTGCGCTGAGCCATCAGGTCGCCACCGGCGTCGACGTGAGCTCCATCCTGCAGCCGCTCGGGGTCGTCGCCGGCATCACCCCGTTCAACTTCCCGGCGATGGTGCCGCTGTGGATGTTCCCGAACGCGCTGGTGTGCGGCAACTCGTTCATCCTGAAGCCGTCGGAGAAGGACCCGTCGGCGTCGCTGCTGCTGGCCGAGCTGCTGGCCGAGGCCGGCCTGCCCGACGGCGTGTTCAACGTGGTGCACGGTGACAAGGAGGCAGTCGACGCGCTGCTGGTGAACCCGGCGGTGCAGGCCGTGAGCTTCGTGGGCTCCACGCCCATCGCGAAGTACATCTACGAGACGGCCACGGGCCACGCCAAGCGCGTGCAGGCGCTCGGCGGAGCCAAGAACCACATGGTCGTGCTGCCCGATGCGGACCTGGATCAGGCGGCCGATGCCGCGGTCTCGGCCGCCTACGGATCCGCGGGCGAGCGCTGCATGGCGATCTCGGTGGTGGTCGCGGTCGGTGACGTCGCCGACCCGCTCGTGGCCGCGATCACCGAGCGGGCCAAGGCCATCCGGATCGGACCAGGGACGGACCCTCGCTCGGAGATGGGTCCCCTCGTCACCGCAGCACACCGTGACAAGGTCGCGGGCTACCTGCCAGCGGCGACCGAGGCCGGTGCCCGGGTCGTGCTCGACGGTCGTGATCAGAGCTTCGACGGCGACGGCTTCTTCCTCGGTGTGTCGATCATCGACGACGTCACCACCGACATGACGTGCTACCGCGACGAGATCTTCGGCCCGGTGCTCGGCGTGGTCCGGGTGCCCGACTACGAGTCCGCGGTGCAGCTCCTGCGCGACAACGCGTTCGGCAACGGCACCGCGATCTTCACCCGTGACGGCGGGGCCGCCCGCCGCTTCGTCGACGAGGTGCCGGTCGGCATGGTCGGCGTCAACGTGCCGATCCCGGTGCCGGTCGCTGCGTTCTCCTTCGGCGGCTGGGGTGACTCGCTGTTCGGCGACAGCCACATGTACGGGCCGGAGGGGCTGCACTTCTACACCCGCTCCAAGGTAGTCACGACCCGCTGGCCCGACCCGGCGACGAGCTCGGTCGACCTCGGCTTCCCCCAGAACCGCTGACCCTGACACGTCTCCGCCTGACCCGCTGAGCACCGGGGATCGGTCCCCGGTGCCACACGGGCGGATCACGTCGTAGGCTGCAGCGCACCTTCCCCCAGGTCGCCGGCCCCGGCCGGCCCGTCGTCCGGACCCAACGCGGTGCGGACCAGGGAGGGACCGTGGTCGACCTCGATGGGCCCGACGGTCGTGACATCGGATCGTCGGACCACGTGTCCGACGATCCGCGAGCGGTGCACGAGGCCGCGCTCGCGACGCTGCGGAGCACGGAGGGTCCGCCGACGCCGTGGGACGCTGCCCTGGCAGCGGTGCGCTCGCGGCTGCTGCGATCGACACCGCTGCGATCGACACCGCTGCACCCGCTTCCTGGCACGTCGTCGGTCCGGCTGAGGTTGCCCCGAGGCGACTCGTCGAACGTCGGCGCTCGGTCGCTGGGTCTGCTCGCCGGGCTGGTGGCGATCGTGATCCTGGCCGGCGCATGGATGCTCCTGGGACGTCCGGCCGATCCGGCCACCTCGTTGCCCCACGATCCGGCGGTCGCCGCCGAAGGCGCCACGCGTGGATCCGGCACGTCGAGCGGCGCCGGAGGTGACGGCACCGGCGCCACCACCACGGTCGTGGAGCCGTTGACGACGACGACTGGAGGGATGGTCGTCGTGCACGTCGCGGGGGCGGTCATGCGGCCCGGTGTCGTCACGCTGCCGGCCGGCTCACGAGCTGTCGATGCCGTCGACGCTGCAGGTGGGCTGGCGCCAGGGGCCGATCCGGACAGGGTGAACCTGGCCGCACCCCTCGTCGACGGAGCTCGCCTGGTCGTGCCGCTCGTCGGTCAGCCGGTCCCGGCCGAGGTGGCGGCGGAGCCGCGGAGCTCGATCGGTGGACCTGGCGGGGGAGCCGCTCCCTCGGGGACATCCGCGTCGTCGGGAGCGCCCGTCGACCTCAACACCGCGGATGCGGCGATGCTCGACTCCTTGCCGGGGGTGGGACCGGCGACGGCAGCGGCGATCATCGCCCATCGCGACGAGCGCGGGCGGTTCGAGTCGGTCGACGAGTTGCTCGACGTGCGCGGCATCGGTGAGGCCAAGCTCGACGCCCTGCGCGACCTGGTCGTCGCTGGATCGTGAACGACCCCGGAGTCGTGGTGGCGGCGGTGCTGGTGGCCCTGTCCGCCCGGCTCGGTTGGGCGGCACCGCTTCCGCTGCTGGCGGCGGTCGTCGCCCTCGCCGCGCTGCGGCGCAACCCCACGCTGGTGGCGGTGGCGCTGGTCATGGTGGTCGGGGTCCGCTCCGATGCCTCGTCGAGCGCGCTCGACGCCCCCTTGCCCGATCGCGTCGTCGGGACCGCGCAGCTCGTGTCGGATCCGGAGTGGACCACGTTCGGCACCTCGGTCGAGGTGCGCATCGGTGGTCGCCGGTGGCAGGCCGGCGTCGAACGGGCCGACGAGTGGGTGCTGCGGCCGCTGCTCACCGGCGATCACGTGGTCCTGTCGGGTCGGCCGCGGGCGATGGAGACGGCTCCGGAGGGCTGGCGCCGGTCCCGTCACCTCGCCGGACGACTCGACGTGACCCGCCTCGAGCGCGGTCCGCCCGCGGCGCCCTGGTTCCGGCTGGCCAACTCGGTCCACCGACTGCTGTCGAGGGGGGCCGACTCGTTCGATGTCGAGGGCCGGGCGCTGTTCCTGGGACTCGTCGTCGGCGACGACCGCGCTCAGAGCGACGTGGCTCGGTTCCGGTTCCAGGCCAGCGGGCTGCGTCACCTGCTGGCGGTCAGCGGCCAGAACGTGGCGTTCGTGCTCCTGTTGGCCCGCCCGCTGATGCGGCGCTGGGGTCTGCGGGCCGGCGTCGTGGTCGCCATGTCGGTCCTGGCGGTGTTCGTGCTCGTGACCCGGGCCGAGGCGTCGGTGCTGCGCGCTTCGGCGATGGCTGCGGTGGCGCTCATCGCCGGTGCCGCAGGTCGGGTGGCGTCGGGAGCGAGGATCCTGTCGCTGGCGATCATCGGCCTCCTGCTCGTCGATCCGCTCCTGGTCGAGGGTCTGGGCTTCCAGCTGTCGGTGTGCGCCACGGTCGGCCTGCTGGTCGGGGTCCGCGCGCTGTCCGAGCGATTGCGTGGCCCCGTCTGGTTCCGCGACGCCGTCGCCTGCACCCTGGCGGCGCAGCTGGCGACGGCACCCCTGCTCATCGGCCTGTCGGGCGGCGTGCCGTCGGTGGCCACCGTCGCCAACGTGCTGGCCGTTCCCGCGGCCGGAGCGGTCATGGTGCTGGGTCTGACGGTGGGCTTGGCCTCGGGCCTCGTCGTCGCCCCGGTCGCCGCGGTGGCACAGCTGCCGACGCGAGCGCTGCTGTGGTGGATCAACGGGGTCGCTTCGGCCGGCTCGCACGCCACGCTCCCGTTGCTCGGACCGGGACGGCTGGCCGCCATCGTCACCGCCGGTGCACTGCTGCTGCTGCGGTCGCGGCTCGGGGGCCGCCCCGTCCGCCGTCGCCTCGTCGCCGTCGCGGTTGCGGTGCTGGTGGCCGGTGCGCTGCGGCCCGTGACGCCGCCCGACGGGGCGGTCGAGGTGATCCCGGGCGTGGTGACCGGCACCTCGGAGTGCGGTCGGACCGTGTCGCTCGAGCGTCGGGTCGACGTGATCGACGCGCTGACCGCGCTGCAGGAGCTCGGCGTGGTCGAGGCCGACGTCGTGATCGGCCCGGCGGTGAGCTCGACGGTGGAGGTGGCCGAACAGCTCATGGCGCAGCCCGTGCTCCGGACGGCGACGGCGGAGGTGCCGTGTACGGTGACGCCGTGAGCGAAGCGCACGTCGTCCGAGCTGACCGATCCGGCTCGCTCGAAGGGCGTCTGGTGTCGCTCCGACGGCTGGTCGCAGAGGGTCGTGTCGTGACCTTCGAGGTCGCCCCGAGCGACGTGCCGGTCGCGGCGGTGGTCACTGCGGCGGTCGAAGCGGGCGCCGCTGCCGTCGTGGCGGCCGGATCGATCGAACCGGGCGACCGGCACGGCTTCGAGCGTGACGTCCGCCGAGCAGCGGACGTCGCGAGCGCGCTGGTGGTCGAGCGCGGCGACTCCGGGGGAGCTCGGCGATGACCGGGGAGATCCACCTCCTGAAGGGGAGTGACCCGGTGCTGCTGAACGACGCCACGGTCGAGCTCGTGGATCGGCTCGTCGGCGACGCGGCGCGGGACGAGGTGCTCGCCGAGTTCTCCGGTGACGACTACGACCTGGGTGCCGTCATCCTGGCGGCCCAGACGGTCTCGATGTTCGGCGACCGCGTGGTGGTGGCCCGCAACCTCGGTCGGTTCGGTGCCGGTGCCGCTGCGGAAGCCGACGATGAGGCCGATGGCGACGCCGGTGTCGCGGACACCTCGACGAGGTCCGCAGCAGCGGTCGCGATGCTCGTCGACTACCTGCGCGACCCGTCGCCCGATGCCAGCCTGGTGCTCGTCTGGAGTCCACCGAGCTCGCCAGGCGTTGCTCGCGGCGCGGTGCCGCGCAAGCTGACCGCCGCGGTGAAGGAAGCCGGCGGGACCGTGTCGGACCACGGGATGCCCAAGGGCAAAGGCACCGCGATGTGGGTCGAGGACCACCTCGGAGCCGCCGGTGTTCGCCTCGACCGTGCAGCCAAGCAGCTCGTCGTCGGCCGCCTCGGCGAAGACCTCAGTCGTCTCGACGGGATCCTGCGGGTGTTGGAGGCCACCTACGGCACCGGTGCAGGTCCGCTCGGACCCGATGACATCGAGCCGTTCCTGGGTGACGCCGGGGGCGTGCCGCCGTGGGACCTCACCGACGCGATCGACAACGGGCGCGTGGCCGATGCCGTCACGAACGCGCGCAGGATGGTCCACGGCGGCGGTCGACATCCGCTCGCGGTCATGGCGACGCTCAACACCCACTACGGGCGGATGCTGCGTCTCGACGGCGCCGGAGTCCGCGACGAGGGGGAGGCGGCGGCGCTCCTCGGCATGAAGGGTTCGACGTTCCCCGCCAAGAAGGCGATGCAACAGGCGCAGCGGCTCGGGTCGGCTCGGATCGTGCGGGCGGTGCAGCTGCTGGCGCGTGCCGACGTGGACCTCAGGGGTCGCACAGGTGCACCGGGCGAGCAGACGCTCGAGGTCCTCGTGGGTCGTCTGGCCGGCCTGTCGGGCGCCGGTGGTGGTGCCCGATCACGTGGCGCCGGAGCCGCCGACGCGGGCGCTGGGCGCCCGGGTAGCCGCTCGTCGGGGTCCCGACGAGCGGCGGGACCGGTCAGCCGGAGGCGTTGACCTTCTTCACCAGGCGCGCCTTGCGGCGCGCTGCGGTGTTCTTGTGCAGCACGCCCTTGGCGGCGGCCTGGTCGATCCGCTTGATGGCGTCGCGGAGCGCCTCGTCGGTTCCCTCACCGGCCTCGATGGCGGCATCGACGCGCTTGGTGCGGGTCTTGAGCTCGGACCGGACGGCGCGGTTGCGCTCGTTGGCCTTCTCGTTCTGACGGTTGCGCTTGATCTGGCTCTTGATGTTCGCCATGGCGGGTGCTGTCGGTCCTGGTCGAAGGGCCGGCGGGCTGGCCGGCGTGGTGTGCTGCTGTGAGTCGTCGCCGGGCGGTGCTGCTCGGTGGGCGGTGCCGCTCGGTGGGCGGTGCTGCTCGGTGGGCTGCGATGGCGCCGGGCGACCGGTCAACGATAGCCGTCGGCCGTCAGCGGCGCATACCTTCCCGTCGGCGGCCGGACCCGGCGGGGTGCTCAGGGGTCCGATGACGGCGTCGGGCTGGAGCGCTGCCAGACTGTCGGTCCCGGTGGACCCATGTCACGAGCCCGTCGGGCCACGTCGCTCCGATCCGCTCACGCAGCACCGACCCCCGTCGCACCGAAACCCCACATGACCCCGCTCCAGCAGATCCGCAACCTGTCGATCATCGCCCACATCGACCACGGCAAGTCCACCCTGGCCGATCGCATGCTGGAGATCTGCGGTGCCGTCGACCCGCGGGAGATGCGTGCCCAGTACCTCGACTCGATGGACATCGAGCGGGAGCGGGGCATCACGATCAAGCTCCAGTCGGTGTGCCTCCAGCACAAGGACCACACGCTGAACCTGATCGACACACCAGGCCACGTGGACTTCGGCTACGAGGTCTCGCGGTCCCTCGCTGCGTGCGAGGGCGTGATCCTGGTGGTCGACGCGTCGCAGGGCATCGAGGCCCAGACGCTGGCCAACTGCTATCTGGCGCTCGAGAACGACCTCGAGATCGTCGCCGTCCTCAACAAGATCGACCTGCCCGCCGCGGATCCCGACACCTACGCCGAGGAGATCGAGACGGTCCTCGGCATCCCCGCCGAGGACATCCTGAAGATCTCGGCCAAGACGGGCGAGGGCGTGGAGGAGCTGCTCGACGCGGTCGTCGAGCGGATCCCCGCTCCGGTCGGCGACCCGGACGCGCCCCTGCAGGGCCTGATCTTCGATTCGCACTTCGATCAGTACCGCGGCGTGGTGAGCTCGGTGCGGGTGGTCAACGGCCACCTGCGCACCGGGTCCCGCCTGCGCTTCATGCAGGCGGGTGCCGTGCACGAGGCGATCGAGATCGGTGTCCGCACCCCGGACAACCTCGCGGTGCCGGAGCTGGGGCCCGGTGAGGTCGGCTACCTGATCGCCGGCATCAAGGACGTTGGGGAGGCCCGCTCGGGCGAGACCGTCACCGACAGCGGCCGCGCTGCGGCCGAGCCGCTCGAGGGCTACCAGGATCCCAAGCCGATGGTGTTCTGCGGGCTCTACCCGGTCGACGGCGACGAGTTCGAGGACCTCAGGGAGTCGCTCGAGAAGCTCCGGCTGAACGACGCCAGCTTCACCTACGAACCGGAGACCTCGGGGGCGCTCGGGTTCGGCTTCCGGTGCGGGTTCCTCGGCCTCCTCCACATGGAGATCATCCGGGAGCGCCTCGAGCGGGAGTACGACCTCAACCTCATCGCCACCGCGCCCTCGGTCGAGTACCGGGTGGTCCGGGAGGACGGCGAGGAGGTCGTGATCGACAACCCCGCCGACCTGCCCGACCCGGCGTCGGTCGAGCGGATCCTGGAGCCGTACCTGCGGACGACGATCATCACGCCGACCACCTACACCGGCGCGCTCATGGGCCTCTGCCAGACCAAGCGCGGCGAGATGGTGAAGATGGAGTACCTGTCGCCCGAGCGGGTGGAGCTGCAGTATCGGATGCCGCTCGGCGAGGTGGTCATGGACTTCTTCGATCAGCTGAAGAGCCGCACGCAGGGCTACGCCAGCCTCGACTACGAGCCGATCGGCTACGAGCCCGCGGACCTGGTCAAGGTCGACATCCTGATCGCCGGCGAGCCGGTCGACGCGTTCAGCTCGATCATCCACAAGGAGAAGTCCTACGACTACGGCAAGAAGATGGTCGACAAGCTGCGGGAGCTGATCCCACGCCAGCAGTTCGACGTGCCGATCCAGGCCGCGATCGGTGCCCGGATCCTCAGCCGTCAGACGGTCAAGGCATATCGCAAGGACGTGACCGCCAAGCTCTACGGTGGTGACGTGTCGCGCAAGCGGAAGCTGCTCGAGAAGCAGAAGGAGGGCAAGAAGCGGATGAAGCACCTCGGTCGCGTCGAGGTCCCCTCCGACGCGTTCATCTCCGCCCTCCGACTCGACGACTGACGACGTTCGGCACGAGGGTCGCCGCGCTGTTCGTCCCGGGGTCCGGAGCGGCGCCGCCTGCTGCGTCCTGAACGCCTTCCGCTGCGTCCGGAACGCGGTGCACAGGCTCTGAATTGGCACTCACGTACACTGAGTGCCAATGCCCGAGGACCGCCATCTCGACGATCGCAAGTCCGCGATCCTGCGTGCGGTCGTGCAGCAGTACATCGAGACCGCCCAGCCGGTGGGATCGACCACCGTCGCAGCCCGGCCCGATGTCGCCGTGTCCTCCGCGACGGTGCGCAACGAGATGACCGTCCTCGAGCGCGAAGGCTTCCTGGCCCAGCCCCACACGAGCGCCGGCAGGGTTCCCACCGAGAAGGGCTACCGGTTCTTCGTCGACGGACTGGGTGGGACGGATCGCATCAGCTCGACCAACGTGCGGGCGGTGCGGGACTTCTTCGACAGCGCCCACGGCGAGCTGGAGTCGATGCTGAGGGAGACCACCCGACTCCTGTCGTCGTTGACCCACAGCGCGGCCGTGGTCGTGGGCGACGCGCCCGAGGTGGCGACGATCCGGTCCGTGCAGCTCGTCGACCTGAGCCCTCGCACCGTGCTGGCCGTCGTCGTGCTGAGCAACGGCGTGGTGCTCAAGCGCACGTTCGATCCTGGGCCCGGCCAGGGCGCGGACCCGTACGACGGCCTGTCGCCCGACGACCTGTCGGCCGCCCAGGCGCTGGTCGTCGACGGGCTGGTGAACCAGGGCCTGTCGGAGTTGGTCGGCTGGTCGGCACCCCCGGGTGCCCGCGCCGCCGCGGCGGCCGACGCCGCCGCGGACGCCGTCCGTGCCGCGGTGGCAGAGGCCGCCCAGCAGGTCTTCGTCGACGGCGCCGCACACGTCGCCGGGTCCTTCGACACACGCGAGACCGTCGAGCAGGTGCTGACGATCCTCGAGCAGCACCTGGTGGTCGTGTCGCTGCTGCGCGAGCTCATCGACGGCGGCCTGACGGTGGCGATCGGATCGGAGACCGGTGTGGAGACGCTCGCGGACTGCGCGCTGGTCGTCGCCCCGTACTCCGCCGGCGGAGCGCCAGCCGGTGCGATCGCGGTGCTGGGCCCGACCCGGATGGACTACGCGGAGACGGTGTCGACGGTCTCGGTGGTCAGCCGCCGGCTGAGCCGCATGCTGACCGAGGGTTGAGGCGGATTCGAATGGACGGACGGATGACGGGCCGAAGGGTGCTGCGTGGCTGACCTGTACGAGATCCTCGAGGTGCCGCGCGACGCCTCGATGGACGACATCAAGCGCTCCTACCGCCGGCTGGCCCGCGAGTGCCACCCGGACGCCAACCCCCACGATCCCGACGCCGAGGCCCGCTTCAAGGAGTTGGCCGGGGCCTACGAGGTGCTGTCGGACGCGGAGAAGCGCTCGCGCTACGACCGCTTCGGCTCCGCCGACGGCTTCGACCTGGGCGACCCCTTCGGGTCCGGAGCGTCGGGGCTCGGGGACCTGTTCGACGCGTTCTTCAGCGGCGGTGCCGGACCGTTCGGCGGCGGGCGCAGGGCCCCGACCGGACCTCAGCGCGGCAGCGACCTGGAGGTCGTGGCCCGGATCGCGTTCAACGACGCCGTGTTCGGCGCCCAGACCGACGTCACCGTGCGCACTGCGACTGCCTGCGAGGACTGCGACGCCACGGGAGCGGAACCCGGGACGTCGCCGACGACGTGTGCCGAGTGCGGCGGCAGCGGCGAGGTCCGCATGGTCCGCCAGAGCGTGCTGGGCCAGATCGTCACCGCCTCGGTGTGCGCCGCCTGCTCCGGGCGGGGCCAGACCATCGACTCGCCGTGCCCCACGTGCGGCGGCGAAGGCCGCCTCATCGGCGACAGCACGTACACCGTCGACGTCCCGAAGGGCGTCGACGACGGATCGACCCTGCGCCTGACGGGACGCGGTGCGGTCGGTCCCCGTGGAGGGCCGCCGGGTGACCTGTACGTGCACCTGCGGGTCGAGCCGCACGACCGCTTCTCCCGGGAGGGCGACGACCTGGTCGAGCACATGTCCATCGGCATCGCCCAGGCCGCCCTCGGCGTCCGCCTGCCGCTCGAGACGCTCGACGGCTGGGAGGACCTGGTCGTCCCGCGCGGGACCCAGAGCGGTCAGAGCTTCCGGCTCAAGAACCGGGGCGTCCCGCACCTCGGAGGGCGGGGTCGGGGCGATCTGATCGTCGTCGTCGACGTGGAGACACCCACCAAGCTGGACGAGGAAGAGGCCGAGCTCCTGCGCCAGTTCGCGGAGATGCGCGGCGAGGACGTGGCGCCAGCGGACGAGGGCTTCTTCTCCAAGGTGAAGTCCGCCTTCCAGGCGCACTGATCCACGTGGGGCGGATCGATCCCCGCCACCGGACAGGCGTGTCTGCACAGGTCCTCGTCGACGACGTGGACGACCCGTCGGGGCCGCAGCTGGACGGTGCGACGACTCACCACCTCTCGCGGGTGCTGCGGCTGCGGGCCGGCGAGTGGGTGTGCGCCACCGACGGTCGGGGCGCGTGGCGACGCTGCACGTTCGTCGGCGGCGACCGACTGGACCCCGGCGAGGCGCACGGCGCCGAGCCGGCAACGACCGATCCGGTGGCGGTGGCCTTCGTCCCGGTGAAGGGCGATCGACCCGAGCTCGTCGTCCAGAAGCTGACCGAGCTCGGCGTCGACCGCGTGGTGGTGACGGCGTCGGAGCGATCCGTGGTCCGCTGGGACAGCGACCGGTTGGACCGCCACCTCGACAAGCTGCGCCGCGTGGCGGTGGAGGCGTCCCAGCAGTGCCGACGGCTGTGGCTGCCGACGGTCGAGTCGGCGCCGCTCGCAGAGCTCCTGTCCGCGGGCTTCGCGATGGCCGACATGGGTGGCGGCGATCCGGGTCCCGAGCTGCGATGTGCGGTCGTCGGACCCGAAGGGGGCTGGAGCGACGCCGAACGCGGCGCTGCGACCGTGGCGTCGGTGTCGCTCGGCGAGCACGTCCTGCGGGCCGAGACGGCGGCGATCACGGCCGGAGCGGTGCTGGCCGGGCTCCGCCGGTCGCGGTCGGCGTGACCCTGGCGCTCGAGACGAGCCTCCAGGATTTGACCACGCTGCGTGTCGGTGGAGGTACTTTTCCATGTGGCCAGCGGTCAGGTGATGACGCACAGTGGTGTTGCTGCGCACTGCAGCAGGCCCGTCGAGCGGCAGCGCTGACGGCTGGCAGGCGACAGGAACCACGCTGGCGGCCGGTCAGCGGAGCAGGCCCCGACGGCTGACGAGGCGGGGGATGGCCACGAGCCGGATGGATGTGGAGATGTTGGACGACGGAGCGATGAACGAGGGCGCCGAGCTCGACGACGGTGGCTACGCCAAGGTCGTGGGCGAGCGGCTGCGGGAGATCCGCAAGCAGAAGAAGCTGTCGTTGCAGGAGGTCGAGAAGGTCTCCGGCCAGGAGTTCAAGGCGTCGGTGCTCGGTGCGTACGAGCGGGGCGAGCGGGCGATCTCCGTGCCGCGGCTGCACCGCCTGGCGCTCTTCTACAAGGTTCCGGTCGACCAGCTGCTGCCAGGGGGCGAGCAGCCCGAGGAGCCCGGGCTTCGGGAGATCGACACCACCGGTGCCCGCATCGACCTGACCCGTCTGGAGGACGTGGCCGGCGCCGAGGCAGAGATGCTGAGCCGCTATCTGCGGATGATCCAGGTGCAGCGCCAGGACTTCAACGGCCGGGTCCTGACCATCCGTCGCGACGACATGCGGGCGATCGCGTGCATCCTCGGAGTGGCGCAGGAGGGGGCCGACCGTCGACTCGACGAGATGGGCCTGCGTCAGGGCTGATCACCGGCGGGTCGGTCAGGGGGCGCAGGAGCGGTCGACGTCGTAGAGGATCCACGGCTCCGCTCCCGGGCGACGGGTGATCGCCACGCCGTCGACGCAGCCCCGCCCGGCCATCGCATCGAGGAGCTCGCTCTCGTTGGAGCGGGTGTAGCGGGCGTCGTAGGAAGGGAACCAGGCGACCGTGTCGACCTCGCGCTGTCGGAGGAACCTCGCGTAGCTGCGTTCGGAGCCGAACGGCCCCCGGTGCAGGCCTTCGGGGAACAGCTCGGCGTCCAGCACTCCGCCGGCGCGCGCCACCGCGTACAGCCCGTACTTGCCGTCGAGTCCGGTGAGCACGCGGTACGTGTCGCCCGGCGTCACTCCGCCGGAGGCCACGTAGGCATCGACGTGGGCATCGGGTCGGCGCGTGAGGCCACCCCAGGCGAAGTCCATGCCGAACGGCAGGTACATCGGCCACTGCAGCACCACGAACACGAGCGTGAGGGCGATCGGAGTCCAGCCGGGTGGGCGGAGCCGGCTCTGCAACAGCACCAGTGCGATCGGGACCGCCAACACCAGCAGACGCATGCCGACGGTCTGCAGCAGCGCGACGAACTGCGTGTCCAACGAGGTCTGGGCGACCACGGGCGACTGGAACACCGCCCACACCGCCGGAAGGCTGATCGCCACGGTGAGCAGCCACCAGCCGACGAGCGGGCCGCGTCGGTCCCGTGCTTCGAACGGCAGCCACAGCAGCACGACCAGGGCGACGATCGGCATCACGACCGCCGGATGGATGATCGACGCGACGCTCGTGAGCGCCACGGCCGCGAGCACCCGGGAGCGCCGCCAGCAGCCGATGGCGAACGTGAAGCAGGCGATCGACCACATGAACGGCAGCTGGCCCAGGAGCGGCGAGATCACGAGCGCCGGGTTGGTGAGGGTGGCTGCGGCCCACCAGCCACGACGCAGGGTTGGCCATGCCCAGAAGGTGGCGACGACGGTGGCGGCGAAGCCGAGCACGAGCCAGAGGGTGACGGCGCGATCGCCGAGGATCGGCCACACGAGCGCAGCGGTGATCCACGGGACCGAGGCGTACGGGAACGTCAGGGCCTGGCCGTTCGCGAGGTTCGGGACGTGCATCGGGATCCCGCTTCCGCTCCACAGCTGATCGGCGATGAACCAGACGTGGACGTTGTTCGACAGCGAGTCGTGGCTGATGAACACCGGTCGGAGGAGCATCATCACGCAGATGGCGGTCCAGGCCGCACCGATGACGATCGCGACGAACCGACCCGTCCGCGACACCAGGTCCGACTGACGATCCCACGAGGGCCTGTCGTCCAGGCTGCTCTCGTCCGGGCTGCTCTCATCCGGGCTGCTCTCGTCCGGGCTGCTCGCCTCCGGGGCCGCGTCGATCCTGGACGCGTCGACCGCCGGCTCGCGGTCTGCTGAGATGTCGCTCATGGGCGGTCCGGGTCGGTGCTGATGAGATGGCGGTGTTGATGAGATGCCGGTGTTGATGAGATGGCGGTGCTGATGCGAATGCCGGTGCTGATGCGATGGGCGTGCGGGTGACGGAGGGACCTGGGCTCGACCGTCGGAGCGCTGTGGCCGGGGTGGCCACAGGATACGGGTTGGGCACCTCGGCTCTGCCGATCGCAGCCACTCCGCCGTCGCCGTCGGTGCGCGAGCTGCTCACCGTCGCGGTCGCGGTCGTCGTCGCTGCCCTCGTGTCCTGGCTGTTCTCCCGTCGTGCGGCCTGGCGGCAGGGTGCCTGGTGGGGAGCAGCGCTCGTGGCGATCGCGGCACTGCTCTACTCGGTCACGCCCGCTGGGGTCGCGACGGCGATCATCGCCACGGTGCTCGGAGCCGGTTCGGGGATGGCGAGCGGAGGTCGGCCGTGGCCGGGCCGACGCGTCGAACGTGTCGTCGGAGTCGTCGGTGCCCTCTTGGTGCTGGGTGCTGCTTGGGGCATCGGCGGCGTCGGATCCAGCGCGCCGTTCGTGGTCGCGGCAGCGACGACGGCGATCGCCGTCGTGGTGCGGGTGTCATGCGGACGGGGCGCGGCCGACGAGCACATCAGCGGGAGTCGTGTGCGGAGGAGCCTGCTCTCGGCGGCGGTGATCGGAGCGGTGGCGCTGGTGTCGTGGACCGGCTGCAACGACCCTCAGCTCTCGTGGTTCGGTCCGGTGAGCTCGAGCGGGCCGCGGGACCGACCGCAGGTGGCGATCACGTTCGACGACGGACCCAACGACACCGCGACCCTGGAGATCGCCGGCATCCTCGACGACCACGGGGTCAAGGGCACCTTCTTCCTGGTCGGCAGCGCCGCCGCCCACCGTCCCGACGTGGCCCGCCGGCTGGTCGCCGACGGCCATCTGGTCGGCAACCACTCATACCACCACGACTACTCGGGCTGGCTCAACCCGCTCTACCCGGAGCTCGGGGCCACACAGCAGGTCATCGGTCGCGACGTCGGGGTGTGTCCGAGGTTCTTCCGTCCACCGCACGGCCAGCGCACTCCGCTCATGAACCTGCAGGTCGCCCGCAGAGCGATGGTGACGGTGACCTGGGACGTGTCGGCAGCGGACTGGGTCACCGACGACCCGCAGCTCGTTGCCCGCCGCATCCTCGACCGTGTCCGACCCGGCTCGATCGTCCTGCTCCACGACAGCATCGACGGTCACACCGACGCGGATCGTCAGGTGGTGATCGACGCGCTGCCGACCATCCTCGACGGGCTGGCGCGCAAGGGCTTGGAGCCGGTGCGAATCGACGAGATGCTCGGAGGTCCGGCCTACCTGCCCGACGACGACTGCTGAGGCGCGAGCCGGTTCCGGGAACGGCGGCGAGCGGACCCGATGTCAGCGGGAGCGGCGCAGTCGGCGCCCGAGCAGGCCGACCGCGACGATCGCCGGCGTCGCCGCGGCGGCACCGATGCCCGCGGAGATCAGCACCGGCGGCACCAGGCTGGGGACGGCGGTGTCCTTGGGTCGGCGCATCGTGACGCGGAACGCGGCGGCGGGCATCGCCACCAGGTCGATGACGACGTCTTTCATGCGGGTGCGCGACCGGAACACCGGGACCGGAACCAGCACGTCGTTGCGCACCCGATAGCCCAGGCGGGACAGCACGACAGCGACCTCGACGGTCTCGGAGTACTTGTAGCCCTGGTAGTAGTCGAGCGCGTCGGCGAGCGCGCCGAGGCGGAAGATCCGATAGCCCGACTCGACGTCCTTGAGCCGAACGCCGCCGGCCCAGATCGTCGCCCAGGTGCTCATCACCCAGTTGCCGGCCTGCTTGTAGAGCGGGTAGGTCGACAGGTCGCGCTGCACCAGCAGGGCGTCGAGGTCCTCGTCGTAGGTCTGGCGATGCAGGTCCTCGAGGACGGCGAGCTCGTGCTGGCCATCGGCGTCGACGGTGTAGACGAAGTCGTCGGGGGACAGCTCGCCCGCCTCCAGGCGCCGGCGCAGGTCGCCGAAGGCCAGGTAGTAGGCCTCGCTCATGCCCTGGTTGACCTCGTGCACCAGCATCCGGACGCCGTCGCGGCCCTCGACGAACCGCTCGATCTCGTCGCGGGTGGCGTCGGTCGACCCGTCATCCACGACGACGAGCTCGTCGACGTAGCCGTACAGCTTGCCGAGCACGTCGCGGACGGTCGGCTCCTCGTTGTAGGCGGGGACGACGGCGATGCGGCGCGGCTCGGCCATTCAGGGCTCCTGCGTGGGTCGGTCGCCGCTCCAGCGGTTGGCCACGTACCAGTCGTAGCTGCGGCGCATGCCGTCGGCGATGTCGACCTCGGGCTTCCAGTCCAGGACCTCGAGCGACTTGTCGTTGCGGACCGTCTGCGGCTTCAGGTCGCCCGGTCGGGACGGGCCGAAGGACACCTCGACGTCACCGACGAGCTCGGCGGTGATCTCGGCGAGCTGGCGGATGGTCACCGGGACCGCGCCGTCGACGTTGATCACCTGGTTCTCCGCCGCGTCGCCGAGCGCCAGCACGTGGGCGGCGGCGAGGTCCTCGACGTAGACGAAGTTGCGGCTCTGCATGCCGTCGCCGTCGATCGTGAGCGCCTCGCCGGACAGCGCTCGGCGGAAGAACGCGCTCATCACCGTCGACTCCCGCATGCGGGGGCCGTACGGGATGCCGTAGCGGAGGACCGTGAACGGTCGGTCGTAGAGGTTGAGGTAGTCGCGACAGGCGAACTCGGACGCGATCTTGGTGGTGATGTAGAGGTGGCGGTCCAGGTCCTCGGTGAACGGCGTGGTCTCGTCGACGACGTCGCCGACGGTCGATCCGTACACCCAGACGGTGGAGGCCAACACGGTTCGTCCGGCGCCGGTGATTCGGCCCGCCTCCAACACGTTGACCGTGCCCTGGACGTTGAGCGCGACGGCGCGGGCCGGATCCGCGTAGATGTCGTTCACGTCGGCCATCGCGGCCAGGTGGAAGACCGCCTCGGTGCCCTCGACGGCGGACGTCAGCGAGTCGACGTCGAGGATGTCGGCGTCGGAGCACCACTCGACATCTGCACGGTGCGGCTCCACGGTGTCGATCACGCGGACCTTGCGACCCGAGTCGATCAGGGCGTCGACCACATTGGAGCCGATGAACCCGGATCCTCCCGTGACGGCGACGGTGCGGTCGGTCGGGTCCGCGCTCACGAGGCGAGGACCTCGCCGAGGCCCCGGACGACCAGCTCGACCTGCTCGTCGGTCATCACGGCCGACACGGGCAGGCAGATGTGGCGGGCGCAGAGCTCCTCGGCGCCGGGCAGGGGACCGTCGGCCCACGGCTCGAACACCGACTGCAGGTGCAGCGGCAGCTCGTAGACCTCACCCGACAGGCCGACCTCGAACTCCTCGCGCATGCGCTTCTTGACGAACGCCCGGTCCGCTCCGTCGGGCAGGAAGGCGATGTACTTGTAGTAGTTGCAGCGCGACTCTGCCGGGATGGCGAGGGGCGTGACCGGTCCGTCGGCGAGCGCTTCGTCGTAGAGGGCGGCGACGTGGCGGCGGTGGTCGACGAACTCGTCGAGGCGACGCAGCTGGCTGAGCGCGATGGCCGCGTGGGGCTCGCTCATCCGCCAGTTGTAGCCGAGACGGGTGTGGTCGTTGGTCAGGAACGACGCCTTGCCCTGGTCGCGGTAGATCTTGGCCTCGTCGACGAAGTGGCTGTCGTTGGTGATGAGCATGCCGCCCTCACCGCCGGCGATGACCTTGGTGGGGTAGAAGCTGAACGAACCGGCCACGCCGAACGTGCCGGCGAACTGGCCGTCGAGCGAGCTGCCGTGCGCGTGGGCAGCGTCCTCGAAGAGCCACAGGCCGTTCTCCTGGCAGATTCGCTGGATGTCGCGGATGGCCGGCGGGATGAAGCCGCCGATGTGCACGACGACCACGCCGACGGTGTTCGGCCCGATCGCCGCCTGCAGCGCCGCGGGGTCCATGGCCATGGTGGCCGGGTCGCAGTCGACGAAGCGGATGTCGGCACCGGCGGAGACGGCGGCCGCCGCAGTAGCGAAGAACGTGTTGGCCTGGACCAGCACCTCCTTGCCCTTGCACTCGAGGACCCGCAACGGGATCTCGACGGCGCTCGTGCCGGAGCTGACGCTCACGGCGTGGTCGACCTGATGGGCCTGGGCGAACTCGTCCTCGAGCGTCCGGCCGATCTGACCCAGCGTCAGCTGGCCGCTGCGGAGGCACTCGTCGATCTGACCGAGGATCCACTCCCGGTCTTCGTCGGGGAACGAGATCGCTGCTGCGGGGACTCGCATTCGGCGGACCCTGCCTTTCTGTGACGGGGATTGCGGCGACGTCCTGGGGTCGTCCAGGGGTCGTCCAGCCGGCGTGTCGACCGGTCGCGGGACACTACCCGACGCCTTTCGCTGGCCAGGACATCCGCGCTCCGCTGGGGCGTCGTCCGCTTCGCTGTCGCGGTGGGTCATCCGTTCCGCTGGGGCCATCTGCTCAGCGTCTCGAATTGGCCTCGTCAACGGTGCTTGGCACACTTGCCCGACGTCGGACAGCCCAGCAGATGTCGAGGTCGCAGTGCACGCCAGTCGAAGGAAGAGGACCACGAGATGGGGCGTCGTGGCCCTGCTCGCCGCGCTGCCGCTGCTGTTCGCATGCGAGGGGGCGCCCCCGCCGGCCGTCGGCATCGACCGCATCGACGTGTCGATCAAGCTCCAGCGGGCGTTCGTCTACGGCGCGGATGGTTCGATGCTGCGCGAGATCCCGATCTCGAGCGGCGCGGGCGGCAGGACGCCGCTCGGCAACTACCGGATCTACAGCCGCTCGGCGTGGACCACCTCGGCGTCGGACTCCCGGGTGTCCATGAGGTGGATGACCCGCTTCAACGGGGGCATCGGATTCCACGGCATCCCTCGGCGCGGATCGACGGCGCTCAGGACACCGCTCGGCGAACGGCCGGTCTCCCACGGTTGCGTCCGCATGGCCGACACCGATGCCCAGTGGATCTTCGACAACGCCCCCAGCGGCACGCCGGTGAACGTCATCCCCAAGTGATCGTCCGGGTCGGCCCGGGGAGGGGATCCCGGGTGGGTGCAGCGGACCCCGTCGAGTCGCTCGCCGTCGGGTCGGGCGCCGTCGGGTCGCCGGCGTCAGGAGTTCTCAATCGGGTCCCCGAGCGTCCCGATGGGAGAGGGTGACATCATCTGCCGATCCGCTCGCCGAGGCCGCGCTCGCGGCGCTCGGTGAGCGCTTCTCCACGGCGGTGGTCCTGTTCGACCGCTCGCTCGACGTCCGGTGGGCCAGTCCCGCCGCGTCGGTGGTGCTCGGCTGGTCGCCGTCCGACATGGTCGGTCGCAACGCCATGGAGATGGTGCATCCCGACGACCTCGCCACGGTGGCGTCGGTGGTGGAACCGGTCCTGGAGGACCCCGCAGCGATGCTCGCCCGTCCGACCGCGGCGCGAACCGTCGAGCTGGCGGTGCGCATCAAGGGGGCGGACGAGGCGTGGCGACCGGTCCTCGTCGCCGGACGGGTGATCGACGAAGACGGCCGCATCGTGGTGACGGCACGCCCCGGCGAGGAGCGAATGGCGCTCGACCTGGTGCTGCGCCTCCTCGGCCGTGGCGAGCGCCTCTCGTCCACCCTGGACGCGGTGATGGAGATGGCGCGGGCCCACTTCCAGAGCAGCGTGTGCATCGTGCACACCTACGAGGGAGCGGTGAGCGTCGACGGCGCTGAGGACGCGCTCGTCGGTGGTTCGCCGGAGGAGCTCCTGCGCTCCGCCCGGTCGACGCCGGGAGCTGACATCCGCATCGACGACGCCCGATGGGTGTGCCCGGTCCTGTCCCACAGCAGGGAGCAGGTGCTGGCGATCGTCGTGCTGGCGGTGCCGCGGGAAGGTGCACCGACCGGCTACGACACGACGGTGATGGATCGGGTGACGTCGTTGGCTGGCCTGGCGTTCGAGAGCGCGATGTACGACCGGTCGCTGCACCGGGACGCCACGACCGATCACCTCACCGGCCTGGCGAACCGACGGACCTTCGAACGACGGTTGCTCGGCCTCGCCGTGGATGGCGAGTACCCGGTGACGGTGCTGTTCATCGACCTCGACGGCTTCAAGGCCATCAACGACCTGCACGGCCACACGGTCGGCGACTCTGTGCTCCGCCAGGTCGCCGACGGCCTGGTCACGTCGGTCCGCGGGACCGACTTCGTGGGACGTCTGGGCGGCGACGAGTTCGTCGTCGCCTGCCCGGGTCTGTCCGCGGAGGTGGCTGACGAGCTCGTGTCGGTCATCCGTTCCAGCGCCGGGCAGCAGCTCGTGGTCGAAGGTCGTGTGGTGGACGTCGGGTTGTCGGTCGGGGTGGCGTCAGCCGACGACGACGACGCGCTCGCGACGGTCCTCCAGCGGGCAGACGCCGCCATGTACCGCAACAAGGCGATCCGCCGCCTGGGACCGGGCCTCCGCCTCACCTGAGACCCGTTCGACCGAGGTTCTGGCTGTCACATCGGCTGTTCCAGCAACCGAAGCGACCAGAAGCGGGTTCGGGCCAGCGCGGACACGACGGCGACACCGAGTGAGGCCGCCGCAGCCGGTGCTCCACCGGCGATGGCGAACGCCACCGCGGCGGCGACCTCGACGCCGATCACGCCACGCCGGACCGGTTCGCGCCACGCCTCGAACCGCTGGTGGAACGCCGCCAGGCGGTCGGCTGACGTCAGGAAGGCGCCCAGCAGCACCATCGACCCACGGAAGCCTCCGAAGGCGACGCACAGGCCCAACGCGGTCAACGGCTCGCCGGTCAGCGCGGCGAGCACGATCACCAGGTAGACGCCGGCGGTCATGATGTAGGTGGCCAGGCCGGTGCCGATCTGCCATCCGAACCCGGCGCCGTAGACCCACGCCCGATAGCGGCCGAGCCAGTCCTCGTTGACCTGGCGGCGGTGGTGCGGGATCGCCGGACCGACGCCGCCGTGGTCGACCGCGGCGGCGAGGACGGCGGCGCCTGCCGCGATCGCGTAGGTGGCGGTGCTCGACAGCTCCACTGCCCGGACACCGGCAGCGAGCACCGCGGCGAACGCGCCCGTGGTGGCGCCGCCGAGCAGCGCACCGACGAAGAACCACGACGCGGTCCACCGGTACCGGTGGCCCCGTCCGGCTTCGGCCAGCGGGGTGACCGTCGAGAGCATCGACAGCCCGCACGGCGACCAGGTGGATCGGAACGCCGCCGCTGCGGCGACGACCAGGGTGACCCCGACGAGGACGTTCACGCACTCGATGGTACGCGGCCGGGCGCCGAGGAGCGCGCTGTTGTTGCGGACGCCCGGGATCAGGGGAGCACGAAGCGCTGCCCCGCATGGATCAGGTCGGGGTGCTCGGCGTGGACGAGCAGCGGCCGGTTGACCTCGATCAGCAGCCTCCAGTACCGAGCGATCTCGTCGTCGGTGGCCGGTCTGCCCAGCCGCTCGCTCACCGCTCGCTCGGCAATCGACCAGAAGCTGTCGCCGCGGGCCACCACGACCGTGCGCAGCTCGAACGTGGGGTGCGGACCGGGATCCGACGGGCTCAGTTCGCTCGGTTCGCTCGGACTCGGGGGCCCAGGAGGCGTCGTCGGCAGGTCCGTGGCCGCGGTGGTCGTCGGTGCTGCGGGCCGGGTCGGAGACGTGGTCGGCGTGGTGGTCGGCGTGGTGGTCGTCGTGTCGCTCTCGAGCGACATCGTGACCGTCGGGGTAGGTCGCGGTGTCCCCGGCGCGGATTCGAGCACCATGACGACCGGCGCCCGGGTCGGTTCGAGTGGTCGTGACGGCGATCCGGGCGCCGGTCCGCACGCGCTCGTCGCCGAGACGACCGTCGCCGCTGCGGCGAGCCCGGCCACCGTGCGAGGACCCAGGCGAGCGACGAGCGCGGCGAGCCGAGCACCGGTCCCGGACGTGGACCTGGTCGTGGCGAGCGCGATGGCCAGGAGCTGCAGGACGGTGACGACGACGAGGTAGGACAGCAGTGCGATCGCCAGCCAGCGGGCCGCGCTCGACGCGACGTCGATCGGGTCCGACGTGATGAGCGCGGATCCGGCCTCGACGCCCGACGGCCTTCCGGGAGGGGCGATCTGAACGAGCACCACGATCGCCACGAGCTCACCGACGAGGGCGGAGAGCAACCGGAGCAGCACGACTCCGCGCCTCACGGGGTGCCTCCGACGTCCACGACGGCACCGGAGGCCGTCACGACCTGCGGCGGTCCGCAGTCGGTGGAGGCCGCGAAGTCGACCGCACCGTCGACGTCGCCGAGCTCGCTGGCCGACGCATCGACGCCGTCGGTCGCCCAGGTCGAGAAGACGTGGACGGTGCCCGTCGACGGCTGCAGCACCGCAGCGGTGGCCGTGCCGTCGCAGTCCCAGTCGCCGACGGCGACCACGTCGCCGGGCCGTCCGACCCGGTAGCGGCGGTCTGCCACGACCACGACGTCGTCCTCGATGCGCACGTCGTCGCCGCAGCGGTCGCCGTCGACGTCGGGTAGGTCGGTGCTCCCAGGGGGACAATCGGGGATCGCGTTCGGAGTGGTCGCGCCTGGATCGTCGTTCGGAACGCTCGCCTCGGTCGGGTCCGGAGCATCGGTGGCAGGGGTCGCCGTATCGGATCGCGCTGACGGCGATGACGACGCTGACGACGCTGTGGAACCGGTGCCGGTGCCGGTGCCGGCCAGCCCCGCCACGGCCCGCCCCGCCACGACGAGACCGATCGCAGCGACGGCGACCATGGTCAGCGCGCGCCAGGACCGACGGAGTGGCACGTCGCCGGCCCGGGCGGCGCGACGGAGGATCCGGGCGAGCACCTGCGGGTCGGGGTCGTCTTGCAGGCGGTGGGTCCGGCGGGCGAGGAGGCGGGCCCGGAGCCCACCGACGGACAGTCGCCGATGCGGCCGCTGAGCTGTGGAGTGGGTCCAGTCGTCGACCAGTCGCAGCAGCGCGGCGCGGTCCGCCCTGGCGATCGTCGGGTCCACGTCGAGCGGTGCCGCGGACCGGAGCGAGCAGAGCCGGATCCGACCTCGCGCGGTGACGAGCACGTGGTGGGCGTCGATGCGCCCGTGTCCCCAACCGCGGGCGTGCAGGCGCGCGACCGTCTCACAGGTCGTGGCGAGCAGACCCATCGCGGTCGTCGCTGTGGTCTTCGGGTCGGCCAGCCTGGCGGCGAGCGACGCGCCGCCGACGTCGCGCAGGACCAGTTCTGTGACCTCGGCCCGATCCCGCAGTTCGACGAGCTGCACCAGCTCGGTGCCGCCGACGGCACCGATGACCTCGGCCTCGCGCCGGATCCCCGCTCGTGCGCCTCCGGTGCCGCGCTTGGCGATCACCGCCTCGCTCCCGTCGGTGAGTCGGATGACGCCGGTGCGGCGATCGTCGGATCGGGCGTGGTCGGCTCGGGTGTCGACCGGCGGGAGGAGCGGGGGTTCGAGGGTGTCGAGCGATCCGACGGGTGGCGCGTGTCGGTCCTGGTCGTCGTTGACGTGCTCCGGTCGGGTCATCGATGCGTCCTTCAGGGCTGGAGTCGAGCGCGGACGTGGACCGGTGCGGAGATCGACCGGTCGGCCATCCCTGGGACGGCACGCAGGAACAGGTGGGGCGACACGACGCGCGCGGTGATCTCGACGGTGGTGTCGGTGACCTCGACCTGCAGGTCGACGATGCGCCCCGGTCCGTCGCTCGACGAGACGCGAGCATCGACCACCGCTGTTGCCCCTGCGGCATCGATGCGGATCGATCCGTCGAGCTGGTGGGCGTGGGCGTCGAGCATCCCGGCGGCGTCGTCGGCCGCTGCGGCGAGGTCCCGCTCCGCCGCGCGTTGGGCGCCTGCCACGGCGCTCAGGTCCAGCGCGATCGCCCCGAGCGCGATGAAGACCAGCAGCATGGCCGGGACCAGGACCAGGGCGGTCGCTCGCTCCCTCGGGCGCGGCACAGATCGACGCTCAACCCGCACAGGGGGTCCCGTCGGGGTCGTAGTCGGCGCCGGTGACCATCTCGCTGTGGGCATCGACCAGCTCGGTGTGGTCGACCTCGACGGTGGTGGATGCCATCTCGCCGACGAAGGGCATGCGCACCGCGGGGATCGTTGCGGTCAACGTGACCGATGCCGAGGCACACGGCCCGAAGTGCGTGGGGTCGGGTCCCCGGACCGTGACGTCGGGACCGCGGCGTCCTTCACCGAGGAGGACGGCGTCGAGCGCACGGTTCGCTGCGAGCAGCGCCTCTGGTGGAGAGTCGGCTTGGGTGTAGGCGCGGAGGTACTCGCGGGCTGCGCCGTCGAGCGTCCTCCTCGTCTGCAGCACCGACCACGCGTTGACGACGAGGACGGTGCCGGCGAGGAGTACGAGCACGCCGAACATCACGCCCTCGAGGCCGGCGACGGCTCCCCGCTCGGAGCGTCGTGCTCGGTTTGCGGAGCTCATCGACGCTCCTCGATCCCCACGTTGATCACCTCGTCGAGTGCTCCGATGCCGCCGACGTCGGCGATCATCCTCGGGAGCAGCGACACGCCTGGGTGGCGAACCCTGAGGGCCAGCCGGTCGTCGATGCGCTCGACGTGGAGCTCGGTGCGCTGCCCGGCTGGCCCGAGGCGGTCCCGGGCCCGCCCGAGCACGTCCTGCACCCGTCGGGCGTCGAGCCGACCCGCCGGCGTCGCAGCCAGGTCTCGGGCAGCGTCCTGGGCCACCGCCTCGACGGTGGAGCGTGTCCACAGCCCGACGCAGACGTTGGCGCACAGGCCGAGCACGACCAGCACGGCGGCGACCCCGAAGAGGGTGCCGATCAGTCCCGACGCCCGCTCGCCGAGTCGGCCGCGACCACGGGTCAGCTGCCGATCTGCTCGACCTGCTGCTGGGTCCGGTCGGTGGCGCTGTTCATCATCAGGTCGAAGCCCTTCCACAGGGCGATGCCCAGGAACGCCACGATGAGGACGGCAATTGCTGTGGAGATGACCCCCTCGGCGATCTCGGAGCGAACACGACGTCGAGGTCGCTGATGAGCGGGCCGACCGGTCCCGTGCCGCTGCGGTGTGCTCGCCGGAGCCGGGATGACCTTCGTTGACGTTGCTTCCTGCATGGGTGCTTCCTCTTCTTGTCGGTGTGTGTGCGCTGGTCGGTGTCTGGGTGCTGGTCGGTGTCTGGGTGCTGTCCCGCTCGTCCCGTGTCGGTCGGTCGCGTGCCGGTCGAGGCCCGGTGCGCTCGCTCATGCGCCCGTCACCTGGGACAACGCCGACACGAACGGGACAGCAAGGAACAGGAGGCCGGGCACGAGCGTGGCGACGGTGACGGGGATCCAGACGAGCTGGCTGCGTCGCTCGATGCGTTCCACGAGCTCGCGGTGCGTCTCGGCGCGGATCGCCCTGGCCTCGGCCGAGATCAGACGGCCGAGATCGCCGGCCTCCCGGTGGAGGGAGAGGACGGCCACGAGTCGACGCACCGCCTCGAGATCGGTTCGGTCGGCCCACTCAGCCAGGGCGTGTGCTTCGAGCGCTCCTCGACGGATCCGCTGCACGACCCGGCGGAGGTCGTCGGCGGCGGCGCCACGACCGCGTTGCGCGACGCGGGCGAGCGCCGATGGCAACGACGATCCGGCATCGACGAGGATGCCGAGCTGCTCCGCGACGACCGGCAGCTCGAGCTGGAGCACGTGGGAGCGGTGTGCGATCCGCGACGAGACGCGTTGCTCGTCGACCAGAACCCAGAGCAGCGGCACCCCCAGGATCGTGGCCAGCGTCACGACGCCACCGGGTCGGACGAGCACCGCTGCGGCCACAGCGGCGCCGAGCCCCACGAGCGCGTGGAGCACCTGGCGCGTCCGGAACTCCGCCACGGTCTCGGGGAGGTCGGCCCGGGCCAGACGTGTGGCCAGGTCGTCACGGATGCCGAGCAGCGCCGACGCCGCGTCGAGGACCTGGTCGACGAGCGGCATGAGCACCGCGGCGGGAGACGAACGTGCGGGGTCCGCCGTGACGTTGCTGGCGTAGCCATAGGTGCGGAGGCGGTCGGCGAGCGGTCGTCGCCGGAACCAGCGCAGCTCGCCGAGGACCAGCGCCAGGCCGGTCGACATCAGGACCAGGAGGGCGATGTCGATCCCGGTCATCGGTCGAACACCCGCTCCTCGACCGGGAGCCGCATGAGGCGGGCGGCCCACCACCAGCAGGCGGCGACGAGCGCGATGCCGATCACGACGATCACCTGCCCGGCGGTGCTGCGGTACGCGTCGCCACCGCTTCCGACGTTGAGGCCGGCGATGGCCATGCCGACCGGCACGAGCACTACGAAGAGCCGAGCCGTCCGGGCGCCGGCCAACTTGGCCCGGGCGTCCTTGCGGTCGTGGAGGTCGCGACGTCGGTCCTCGGCCAATGCGGCCAGACGCAGGTCGAGGTCGCCTCCGACCTCGTGCACGACGAGCAGCGTCTCGCAGGTGGCGTCGGCGGTGGGGTCTGCGAGCCGGTCCTTCAGGACGGCGACGGTCCGTTCGAAGTCGGTGGTGAGGTTCCACTCTCGTCGCGCCGCTGCGAACGCGGGCCGAAGGGCCTGGGGTCCGCGGGCGCCGACGTCGAGCAGCGCCTGCGGGATCGGTCGCCCCATCGGGCCGGTGAGCACCCGCAGCTCCTCGATCAATCGGGGCCAGTGCTCCTGTGCGGTCCGTCGGGCCGTCGCCCGACGGGACCGCCACATGGCGATCGGTGCGAGGCCGGCGAGTGCACCGACCACCACGGCGCCGATGCCTGCGCCGATGAGCAGTGCCGTGGCGCCGGCGGCCGTTACCCCGACGCACGCCACCGTCACCGCGAACTGCCCGAGGGTGACGCCTTCGAGCCCGGCACGTCGCAGCGCCAGCTCGCCACGGTCATGCATGGACGTCAGTCGGTGCAGCACTCCGACTCGTGCTGTGCCCGCGATGGGTGCGGCGGAGGGGCCACGACGGTTGACCAGCAGGTACACGCCAGCGGCCGCGCACAGCGCCATGGCGATCGAGGTCACGGTGCTGCCTCTCCGAGTGCCGCCCGAGCGTCCACGCCGCGGGCCATCATCCGCTCGGCGGCCCTGACCGGCACGTCGCCGGTCCACGTCGGTCGGCCCGATGCCGGGTCCCGTGCGAACACGTCGGTGACGGTGAACTGCACCGCGTCGGGTCCGGCGACCAGGTCCTCGACCGCCACGATGCCGGTGAGGCGCGGTCCGTCCGGGCCGCGCTCGGTGTGGACGACCAGGTCCACCGAGTCGCTGACGAGGTTGTTCAGCGCGCTGAGCGGGAGGTCCTTGGACGCGTCCGACAGCTGAGCGAGGAACCGCAGCCGGGTCAGGCCCTGGCGAGCGGATCCCGCGTGGATCGTGGTGAAGCCGGTCACGCCGGACGACAGCGTCAGGAGCAAGGGGAGCGCCTCGCGGTCGCGGACCTCGCCGACGATCGCCACGTCGGGCGCCATCCGGAGGAACCCTGCGACCAGGCGGCGGAGGTCGACTGCCGGACGGTCGACCCGCGCCGGCCGCGTCTGCATGCTGGCGACGTTCGCGACTTCGCAGTCGGCCTCGAAGACCTCCTCTGCGATGACCACCCGGAGGGACGGGTCGAGCTCGGCGGCGCAGCAGGACAGCAGTGTGGTCTTGCCCGCACCCGGTGCACCTGCGAACACGATGCTGAGGCGTGCTCGCACCGCCGCGGCGAGGAAGGTCGCCGCGGCCCGTGGCAGCGAACCCCGTTCCACGAGCTCGTCGAGGCGGGTGATGGCCACGCCGGTGAACTTGCGGATGTTCACCATCAGGTGACCACCCCGACTGAGGTCGCCGTGCACGATGTGGATGCGCGCCCCGTCGTCGAGCTGGGCGTCCTGCAACCCCTCGGCCGGGTCGAGCTTGCGGTGCGAGCTCGACGAGTCGTCGAGCAGCTTGGTCAGCGTGCGCACGACGTGGTCGTCGTCGTGGAACACCTCGTGGTGGAACCGACTTCCGCCGGAATGGCGCTTCACGAAGATCTCAGCCGGGGCGTTGACCATGATCTCCCAGACGTCGTCGTCGGTCAGGAGCTCGGTCAGGGGCCCGTACCTGGCGAGGTTGCGGAACGCCCGGTCGGCCACCCCGCCGGGGTCGGAGATGTCGAACGGTCGATGTCCCCGCGAGTGCTGGTCGGACCACTCGCCGACGGCATCGCGGATGAGCTCGAGCAGCCGTGACTCGCCCGAGGCGCTGTCCACGTCGATCGCCAGATCGTTGGCGCGTCGCTGCACGACGCTTTCGATCTCCTGGAGAGGTGAACGCTGAGCGTCGTCGGTGTCGAGGCTCATCGTCGACCGCCTTCCACGTGGGCAGCGTCGACACCGGCTTCGGCGCCGACCGACAGGTCGGAGCCGAGCTCCCCGACGCGGATCCGGACCGGGTCGTCGGGCTGGCGCCCGCCCGAACGATCGACACGTCGGACGGCGTCGAGCACCGACGCGCCGACCGCTGACGGCAGCGGCGTCGCGTCCCTGTGCGCCGCGTCGATCTGACGGTGGTGCCGAACGAGGAGGACGTCGCACGGTTCCACGTCCGCGGTGAGCGATCGGACAGCGCGCGCGAGTCGCGTCCGGATCGTCGCGGCCCTGGGAGCGTTGTTGAGCACGACCACGATCCGCTCCGAGGGAGTGCCGCATCGAACGAGATCGTGCAGGAGCCGTGCGACGTCGTGGACCCCCTTCATGTCGGCGCCCGCCACGGCCACCACTGCGTCGCCGCGTCGGGCGACCTCGAGCGAGAGGGCGTGGCGGTCCTCGACGTCAGCGGAGCCGGTCTCGGCCTCGGTCTCCAGGTCGGCGTCCGCATCGACGACCACCACGGCGTGCGAGCGTCGAAGACCGTCCAAGGTGGCGGCGACGGACCTCGGACGCATGGCTGCCCAGTCACGGGACCGTCGCATGCCGAGGACCAGCCGGTAGCCGCGGTCGGTCGTGAACTCGAGTGAACGGATCTCCTCGGGGTCCGGTTCGTCGGCTCGGTGCAGGTCGACCAGCTCGGGCAGTCCCGGGATGACGTCGCCCACATCGTGGTACATCGCCAGGTCGGCCCGACGGCATCCGTCGACGAGGACGGTGTCCTGGCCCGCGGCGGCGCACGCCTGGGCGGTCGCGACGGCGATCGTCGAGGATCCGGTGCCGCCGGTGCCCACCACTCCGACGAGGAGCCCTCGCTGTGGCTCATCGGCGAGCTGCACTCGTCGGGACTGGGGTGCGGTGTGGCGGGTGACGCGCCGGGCGATCCGATCCAGCAGCTCGACGAGCTCGTCACGGTTGAAGTCGGCCCTGAGCGCGGCGACGCATCCGAGCGCCTCCCAGTCCCAGCGGTCCGTGGCGCCGACGACCACGGTGGGCGCATCGGCCCGGTCGGCCTCGGCGATCAGGTCGCGGTCGACTCGCGCCATGTCCGAGTCGACGAGCAGCAACGAGACCGCTCGACCGGCGCCGAGCACGGCGCGGGCTTCCTCGGTCGTGAGGCACTTGACGAACTCGATCGGAGCGATGCCGGCGTCCGCCCAGCGGGCCAGCTCGGTGAACCACCGGCATCGGGACCGGGCCAGTCCCACGACGACGTAGCGGTCAGCCACGATCGGCTCCGCCCTCGGGCACCACCAGGGTGAGCTGCTTGCGGACCGAAGCGTCGACCACGGCGGTCGCAGCCTCCGCGTCGGGCAGCGCCAGACGGTACGAGGCGGTGCCCGAGGCGCCGATGCCGTCGCGGTCTCCGGCCTCGACGGCGACGACGAGCACGTCGGAGGCCAGGACGACGGTTCCGGACCCGTCGGGGTCGGTCGCCAGCACGTGGACGCGGCTGCCGGGGTGCACGGACTCGGCGAGCGCCCTGGCCGTCTCGATCTCGACCGGCACGACCACCGACTCGGCATCGGGAGTCGTGGCCGGATCGCGGAGGTCGCCGGGGCGGAGCAGGTCCATCTTCGCGATGTCGTGTCGGGCGACGGCGCCGATGACGTCGTCCGCATCGGCGACGGCGACCGCTTGCAGGCTCGATGGAAGGTCGATCGCCACGCTGCCGAGCGCATCGGCGGTGATCTCGGTGCCGGCCGGGACGTCTCTCGTCACGACCACGAAGCGGGTCGTCGGCGGCGACGTGGCGGCTCGATGGGCGACGAGGACGCCGGCAGCGGCGGTCACGATGAGCACGGACCCGATCAGGGCGCGGCCGCTCGGGAGCCCGGGACGTCGCGCTCCGGTGCGGATCGCCGTCGCGTCGTGGGTCCGACGCCCCGACGCGACGTCTTCGGACTGGTTGCGCTCCATCACCGACGTCACGGCGTTCCCCTCCCTCTCGATCTCCGCGTGTGCGGGCGTTCAGAGTGTTACGGGAAGCATGGGAACGATGTCAAGAGGCAGAAAACATCATGAAATGCAGTGAACCGTCCTGAACCATCGTGAACCAGCCTCAGATGGCCTCTGGTTGCCGATGGGGAAGCGCGCGCGTACCTTCAACCTCGTGAGCACGGCGGACATCGAATGGCTCAACACCGCCGAGACGGCTCGGCGCCTCGGCGTCACGGCTCGGACGCTGTACCGGTTCATCGACGACGGCCAGCTCCCCGCGTACCGGTTCGGCCGGGTGATCCGGCTCAAGGAGAGCGAGGTCGCCGACTTCATCGAGCGATGCCGCATCGTGCCGGGTTCGCTCGACGACGTGGAGATCGTCGAGACCTGACCCCCGCTTTGTCATGCAGGGGACACCCGTTCGGGTGTCCCCTGCATGACAAAGCGGTGCGGGGTCAGATGGGGGCGGCCACCGACACCACCGCGGCCACCGGCACGTAGGCGGTGCGGCCGCCGGGGCCGGTGTCGACCGTGGCGACCGCGCCGACCGACCGCAGCTCGCCGCGGATCGCCGTGCCGCCCGCGAGCGTGAGGAGCACCTCTGTGCGCGAGTCGACGAGATCGCAGAGCACCTCGACCATGGACGTTCCGTCGATCGGCGGCCCGGCGGCGGGGAGCGCTGCCGCCACCTCGAGCGCGGTCACCGACTCGATCGACACCCAAGTGGCGCCGTGGCGGCGTCGGACCTCGATGACGTCGGACCCGACACCCGCGAGGGTGCCCGACACGCGGTTGCCGGTGAGGAGCTGGACGGCCACGTCACGGCCGACCGCGGCGGCGAGCGCGCCGCGGAGCGTCGCCTCCTCGCTCAGGCGGTGGCGGATCCAGCGCTCCCGACGGCGGGCCTCGATCTCCAGCTCGATGCGCAGGTCGGCCGCGGCGGCATCGATGTCACCGGTGCCGCCGGGATCGTCGGCACCGTCCGGGATGCGGTCGGACGTGCGGTCCGATCCGCGGTCCGATCCGCGGTCCAACCCGCGGTCCGACCCGCGTTCGATGTCGCGTTCGCGGGAACTGCCCTGATCCTCGGTGGAGGCCACCGGTACACTGTGCCCTCCGATGGAACCCGCCCGCACGACGACCGCTGATCGTTCGACGATCGTCCACGTCACGGGCAACCACCTGATGACGGACCTCCTCGGCGCCCGTGACGAGCTGCTCGACGTCGTCGAGGACTCGTTCCCGGGCGCGGTGATCAACGTGCGCGGCAACGAGATCTCGGTCGCCGGCGACGAGTCCGAACGGGTCGGTCGGGTGTTCCAGGAGCTCGTGCTGGTCCTCGAGCAGGGCCAGCGCATCGGGACCGAAGAGGTCCGGCGCACGATCGACATGGTCCGCTCCGACGAGCGGCCGTCGGAGGTCTTCACCCACGAGCTGCTCCGCACACATCGCGGCGGTCGGGTCCGGCCCCGCACGAGTGGTCAGAAGCGCTACGTGGACACGATCGCCGGCAACATCATCACCTTCGGCATCGGCCCGGCGGGCACCGGAAAGTCCTGGCTGGCGGTCGCGATGGGCGTGCAGGCGCTGCAGCGCAAGGACGTCGAGCGCATCGTGCTGACCCGGCCGGCGGTGGAGGCGGGGGAGCGGCTCGGCTTCCTCCCCGGGGACCTGATGGCCAAGGTCGACCCGTACCTGCGACCGCTGTACGACGCCCTCCACGACATGGTGGGCGCCGAGGCGGCGCAGAAGCTGCTGGAGCGGGGCACCGTCGAGGTGGCACCGCTGGCGTTCATGCGCGGACGCACGCTCAACAACAGCTTCGTGATCCTCGACGAGGCTCAGAACACCACGCCGGAGCAGATGAAGATGTTCCTGACGCGGCTCGGCTTCGGCTCCAAGGCCGTCATCACCGGCGATGTCACGCAGGTCGACGTCCCCGGGGGCCGTTCGGGCCTGGCGGAGCTGCAGGACATCCTCGAAGGCATCGACGACCTGGCGTTCGTGCACCTGACCGGTTCCGACGTCGTCCGCCACCGGATCGTCGCCGACATCGTGGATGCCTACGCCCAGCGGGCGACCTGAGATCGGCCGGACGGTGAACCGCATCGACGATCGTCCCGCCGTGGCGCGGGTCGACGACCGGGAGGCCGCCGAAGCGTCCGCGTTGCCCGTCGACCTCGACGCGCTCGCCGACCTGTTGGCCGAGGTCCTCGCTGCCGAAGGGGTGACCGGTGCGGCCGAGGCGTCGCTGCAGCTCGTGTCGGCCGCCACGATCGCGGCGCTCAACGTCGAGCACCTGGGCGGATCGGGCCCGACCGACGTGCTGTCGTTCCCGATCGACGGCGCTGTGCCCGTCGACTCGGTGCCTGTCGACTCGCTGCCTGTCGACTGGCTGGTCGGCGACGTCCTGGTGTGTCCGGAGGTCGCCGCAGCGCAGGCGTCGGGCCACGCCGGCGACCTGAAGAGCGAGCTGGCGCTGCTGGTCACCCACGGCGGGTTGCACCTGTGCGGATGGGACCACGGCGACGACACCCAGCGCGACGCGATGTGGGCTCGCGAGCGGGAGCTGCTGGAGCGCTTCGGCGCCTCACCCGTCCGCGATCCGTGGAGCGATGGCGAGCAGGTCGTTGAGCCGGTCGTGGGTGAGCAGGTCGATGGCGAGCAGGTCGTTGAGCCGGTCGTGGGTGAGCCGGTCGTGGGTGAGCAGGTCGTGGGTGAGCAGGTCGTGGGTGAGCCGGTCGTGGGTGAGCAGGGAGCGGCGCGATGAACGGCACCGACGTGTGGCTCTTGGTCGTGGTGGTCGTGCTGGTCGCCTTCGCGGTCGTGCTGGCCGTCGCCGAGACCGCCATCACCCGGATGACCCGGGCCCGCGCCGCCGCGCTCGCGGAGTCCGAGCCCAAGCGCGGACGGCGGGTGCAGCGCATCGTCGGGAACCTCGAGCGCGACCTCAACGCCACCTACCTCGCGGTGAACATCGTGCAGACGGTCCAGGCCGCGCTCGTCGGTGTGCTCGCCGGACGCCTGTTCGGCCCGATCGGCGTGGCGATCGGCATCGTGTTGAACGTCGTGGTCCTGTTCACCTTGGCCGAAGCGGCCCCCAAGACGTGGGCGCTGCAGCACACCGACCGTGCCGCCATGATGACCGCGCCGCTCGTCGAGGTGATCGGGCGCGTGCTGCGCTGGCCGGCCCGACTGCTCATCGGGATCGCCAACGTCGTGCTCCCGGGCAAGGGGCTGAAGAAGGGACCGTTCGTCACCGAGGAGGAGATCCTCGCCCTGGCGGAGGAAGCCGCAGAGGCAGCGGTGATCGAGGAGTCCGAGCGCGAGCTCATCGAGTCGATCATCGACTTCGGCGACACCGTCGTCCGCGAGATCATGGTGCCGCGGCCCGACGTGGTGTCGATCGGCTCCGGTGCGACGGTCACCGACGCCGTGGAGCTGTCGATGGCGACGGGCCGCAGTCGGTTCCCGGTCTACGGCGAGAGCTCCGACGACGTGGCCGGCATGCTCTACGTGAAGGACGCCTACGAGGCCGAGCACGCCGGGGGTGGCGGCCGCTGCGTGATCGACGTCGCTCGGCCGGTGCTGTTCGTCCCGGAGACCAAGCGGGTCGCCGAGCTGCTGACCGAGATGCAGGCGCGCAACACCCACATCGCGGTGGCGATCGACGAGTACGGCGGAACCGCAGGGCTGGTCACCCTGGAGGACCTCCTCGAGGAGCTCGTCGGCGAGATCCACGACGAGTTCGACGAGGAGGCTGTGGAGGTGGAGTCGATCGCCGACGGCGTCTTCCTGGTGAACGCCACGATGAACATCGGCGACCTCAACGAGCGGCTCGGCCTCGACCTCCCCGAAGGCACATGGGACTCCCTCGGCGGCCTGGTGTTCGGCACCCTCGGCCGAGTGCCGGTGCCCGGCGACGTCGTCGAGCTCGACGGAAGTCGTCTGACGGTGGATCGCGTCGACGGGCGCCGGGTGAGCACGGTGCGCATCGAGCAGAGCGAGGCGCTGACCAGCGACGTGGAGGGGGCCTCGTGACCGAACCCGACCTGGACACGGACGACCCCGGTCCCGAGTTCCGCTCCGGCTTCGTGACGCTGGTCGGCCGTCCGAACGTCGGCAAGTCGACCCTTCTCAACCGGATCCTGGGTGAGAAGGTCTCGATCGTGTCGGACAAGCCGCAGACCACGCGTCACCAGATCCGCGGCGTGCTGACAGCGGAGGACTCCCAGATCGTCTTCGTCGACACCCCCGGCATCCACAAGCCCCGGACGCTCATGGGCGAGCGGCTCAACGGCGCGGCCACCGACGCGCTCTCCGGAGTGGACATCGTCTGCATCCTCTTCGACGCAACGCAGCGGATCGGTCCCGGGGACCGCTACATCGCCGAGCGCGTGCCGCGGGACGCCGTCGTGGTGCTCAACAAGTGCGACCGGGCGACGCCCGAGCGGATCGCCGAGCAGCTCACGCTGGCGGCGGAGCTCGATCTGGCGGCGTACTTCCCGGTGTCGGCGCGCACCGGCAAGGGCGTCGACGTGCTCGTCGCCCACCTGCGCTCGCTGCTCCCACCCGGTCCCAGGTGGTACATGGACGGCGAGGTGACCGACCTGGGCGACGGGTTCCGGGTGGCGGAGCTGGTGCGCGAGCAGCTGCTGGCCGTCACCCGGGAGGAGCTCCCGCACTCGATCGCCACGCGCACCGTCCAGTACGAGTGGCCCAAGATCCGCGTCGAGATCCTGGTCGAGCGTGAGTCTCAGAAGGGGATGGTGATCGGAAAGGGCGGCGCCGTGCTCAAGGAGGTCGGCACCCGGGTCCGTCGCCAGCTGCCCGACGGCGCCTACCTGGAGCTGTTCGTCAAGGTCGACAAGGACTGGCAGTCCCGCCCGGGGTCGCTCGAGCGGCTCGGCTACTGATGCGCCTCGACCAGCGTGGCCGGGTGCGGGGGTAGCGTGCCGAGCGTGGAGCTCAGTGCACTCGACAAGTCCCGGATCCCGGTCCACGTGGCCCTGGTCATGGACGGCAACGGACGTTGGGCCCAACGTCGCGGGCTGCCCCGCACCGACGGCCACGCGGCCGGTGAAGAGGCGCTCTGGGACACCGCCTACGGAGCGCTCGACGCCGGGATCCGCTACGTGACCGTCTACGCGTTCTCGACGGAGAACTGGAAGCGCCCCGTCGACGAGGTGCGCTACCTCATGGGGTTCAACGAGCGACTGCTGATGTCGCGGCGCGACGAGCTCAACGCCAAGAACGTCAGGGTGCAGTTCCTCGGCCGTCGCGACTGGCGGGTGCCCCGGCGGGTCCTCAAGCGCATCGTCGAGACCGAGGAGATGACGGCAGGCAACACGGCGATGACCCTGTCGATGGCGTTCAACTACGGCGGCCGCGCCGAGCTCGTCGACGCCGTTCGCAGCATCGCTCGTGCCGGCATCGCCCCCGACAAGATCGACGAGCGGACGATCCGCAAGCACCTCTACGCGCCCGACATGCCGGACCCGGAGCTGATGATCCGCACCTCCGGCGAGTACCGCATCTCCAACTTCCTGCTCTGGGAGCTCGCCTACTCCGAGCTGGTGTTCACCGATGTGCTCTGGCCCGACTTCCGTCGTGGGGACCTGTACGCGGCGATCGACGAGTTCCAGCGGCGGGACCGCCGCTTCGGCGGTCTGACCGATGCCGACGACGCCTGATCCGCTCCGCCGGTGAGCCTGTACCGCGACGTCGCCGTCGTCGTGCGCACCCACAAGCTGGGCGAGGCCGACCGGATCGTCGTGCTGATGACCCGGTCGACCGGCAAGGTGCGGGCGGTGGCCAAGGGCGTGCGACGGACCGGCTCCAAGTTCGGGTCGCGATTGGAGCCGGGCTCGTACGTGTCGCTGCAGCTGCACGAGGGGCGGGGCGAACTGGACATCGTCACGCAGGCCGAGACGGTCGAGGCGTACCGACGCACCCGCGAGGACCTGTCGCGGCTCGGACGAGCCGCGGCGCTGCTCGAGGCGGTCGAGCAGCTGGCCCAGGACCGCCAGCCGGCACCACGCCTGCACGACATGCTGGTCGGTGGCCTGCGCACGATCGACGAGCGCAACCCCCCGCTGGTCACCGGAGCGTTCTTCCTGAAGCTCCTGGCGGTCGAAGGTGTGGCTCCCGAGCTCGACGCGTGCGTGTCGTGCGGGGAGGAGGACGGCGACCTGATGCTCGCCGTCGAGGCAGGCGGCGTTCGCTGCCGCTCCTGCGGTGGCGGACGGGCGGTGTCCGACGAGGCGTTGGCGGTGTCGCGAGCCGTCCTCGGCGGTGGACTGAACGTGGCGCTGTCGCTGCCCGAGGGCGCCGTCACCCACGAGGTCGAGGCGATCGCCACCTCGGCGCTCGAGGGCCACATCGAACGGCGGCTCCGGTCGCTGCACGTGGTCCACGACGTCTGAGCCGCGACGGCGCTGGGCGCCTACGCTCTCGACCGCCACATCGACCGCGACCCGAGGGGGGACCATGGCTGAGCAGAGCCGCTACCTGCTGACCGACGATCAGGTGCCGACGGCCTGGTACAACCTCGTCCCCGACCTGCCTTCGCCGCCCCCGCCGCCTCTGCACCCGGCGACCCACCAGCCGATCGGTCCCGACGACCTGGCACCCCTGTTCCCGATGGACCTGATCCTCCAGGAGGTGTCCACGGAGTCCTACGTGCCGATCCCCGACGAGGTGCGCGACGTCTACCTGCTGTGGCGGGCGACCCCGTTGCACCGAGCGCACCGCCTGGAGCGGGCGCTCGGGACCCCCGCACGCATCTACTACAAGTACGAGGGCACCAGCCCTGCCGGTTCGCACAAGCCCAACACCGCGGTGCCGCAGGCGTACTACAACGCCAAGGCCGGGATCCGACGGCTCACGACCGAGACGGGCGCCGGCCAGTGGGGAACGGCGCTCAGCTTCGCGTGCGCGCAGTTCGGTGTGGACTGCGAGATCTGGCAGGTGCGGGCCTCCTACGACCAGAAGCCGTACCGGAGGGCGATGATGGAGGCGTTCGGCGGCACGGTGCACCCGTCGCCCTCGGAGGTCACCGAGTACGGCCGCAAGCTGCTGGCCGAGGACCCCGAGAGCCCGGGCTCGCTCGGCATCGCCATCACCGAGGCGGTCGAGGTGGCCGCCCAGGACCCCGACACCCGCTACGCGCTCGGATCGGTCCTGAACCACGTGCTCATGCACCAGACGGTGATCGGCGAGGAGGCGCTGCTGCAGATGGCGATGGCGGGCGACACTCCGGACGTCATCATCGGCTGCACCGGCGGCGGGTCGAACTTCGCGGGCCTGACGTTCCCGTTCCTGCGCGAGAAGCTGGCCGGCAACATCGCCCCCGAGATCCGTGCGGTCGAGCCGGCGAGCTGCCCGTCGCTCACCAAGGGCACCTACGCGTACGACTTCGGCGACACCGGCGGCATGACGCCGCTGGTGAAGATGCACACGCTCGGCCACGACTTCATCCCGGATCCGATCCACGCCGGAGGGCTCCGCTACCACGGGATGGCACCGCTGATCTCCCACGTCTACGACCTGGGCCTCATCACCGCCGAGTCCCGGCTGCAGCGCGAGTGCTTCGCCGCCGGCGTGCAGTTCGCCCGGACCGAGGGCATCGTGCCGGGACCCGAGCCCACCCACGCCCTGGCCTCCACGGTGGCCGAGGCGCTGCGTTGCAAGGAGTCGGGCGAGGAGAAGGTGATCCTCACGGCGCTGAGCGGCCACGGCATGTTGGACATGGCCGCCTACGACGCCTACTTCGCGGACGACCTGGTGGACCACGAGTTCTCCGACGATGCGATGGCCGACGCCCTCACGCGGCTCCCGCAACTCGACCTCTGATCCAGGCTGGCGGGTTCCGTCGGACCTCGAAGGACGACGCCACGGTCAGCGGCGGGGGTTCGGGCTAGGACGCGGCCTCCTGGTCGCAGATCCAGCGGTACGAGCACACCACGGCGACGAGCGCGACCGGGCCGGTCACCAGGATGCCGACGCCGCAGAGCAGGACCCCCGACCAGTAGAGGAGGAAGGCGACCGCCACGATCGGGGCGATCCGCCCGAAGTGGTCGCCGACCGCGTCGACGCTCTGGCGGATCGCACGGAACGGGCCGGCACCCTGGTCCAGCGCCATGATCGGTGCGTACGCGGTGAACAGCAACCAGACGATGCCTGGGATGACGCACAGCGCGAGCCCGACGAACGCGCCGAGGCCGACGAGCGCCACGGTGGCCGCGAAGCGGACGATGTGGTCGGTCTCGACCAGCATGGCCATGTCGGGCTCGAACCCCTCGGTGACGCCCAGTCCGGCGCGGTAGACCCCGGCCTGGAGGAAGAACGCGATCACGACCAGGATCGCCAGCACGGCCACGATCGAGATGGTGGCCGCAGCGCCCGAGCGGGTGCCCGGCAGTGCCGGCAGCAGGACGAAGAGGCTGATCTGGGTGATCACGATGCTCAACGCCGCGACGACGAGCATCAGCAGGATGAAGCGCCCGGCATGCTCGCGGAATCGGTTCCACCCGTAGGCCATCGCCGTTCGGACGTCGATCTCCGCTGCGGTCGGCGAGGCAGGCGGTGCAAGCGGGGCAGGTGGAACCGGTGTCGGCCCAGGCGGCGGAGCGTACGGCGGTGGAGTTGGGGGATCGCTCACTGTGCTCTCCGCTGTCGGGTCGGAACGCGTCGACGGGGGCCCCGAGCCGGGGCCCCCGTCGACGAGTTGGGTCGGTCAGCCGTTCGGCTGCGTCGAGGGGTCCGTCAGGGGGTGACGGGCTCCTGGTTGAGCGCTCGGTACGAGTAGACGATCGCGATGAGCGCGATCGGACCGGTGGCGAGCACGCCGATGCAGCACAGCAGGATGCCGACGTAGTACACGAGGTACGCGACGAGCAGGATCAGGAACACCTTGCCGAAGTTGTCCTTGACCCAGTCGATGCTCTGCTTGATGGCGTCGACCGGACCGACACCCTTGTCGAGGGCGATGATCGGTGCGTACGCGGTGAAGATCAGCCAGATGATGCCGGGGATGAAGCACAGCAGGTAGCCGACGAAGGCGCCGAGACCCACCAACAGGATGGTCAGGATGAAGCTGCCCATGTTGGTGGTGTCGGTGAGCATCGACACCTCGGGTTGGGTGCCCTTGGTGACCCCGAGGCCGGCGCGGTAGACGCCTGCCTGAAGGAAGAAGGCGACGACGAACTGCAGCACCATCACGACTGCGAAGCCGAACATGCTCATGAACGCACCCGCGCTGCCGTCGTTGTTGATCGCCGGGAGCAGCACCAGCTGTCCGAGCAACGACACGACCAGCGTGGCGCCGAAGACGATCAACATCAGGATGACGAACGGTCCGGCGTTCTCCTGGAACTTCTTCCAGCCATAGGAGATGGACGCACCGACGTCGAGCTGCGGGTACTGGCCTCCGCCTCCCCCGTAGGGCTGAGCCGGCGGCGGCGTGAACCCGCCGCCGCCTCCGTAGCCGCCCGGAGGCGGCGGCGATGCGGGCGGTGGACCGGCGGGCGGCGGTGCCGCAGGCGGGAACCCCCCTCCGGGTGGTGGCGGCATGCCCCCGGGTGGCGGTGGCGATGCGGGCGGTGGCGGCATGCCACCGGGTGGGGGCGGGGGTGCGCCTCCACCCGGAGGTGGAGCTGGGAAGTTCGGGTCGCTCATGTGCTGGTCCCTCCGAAGGGGATGAGGTGGATGGGAGGACGTGGGGTGATCGGCCGGTCAGGCGTCGATCACGTAGGTCTTGGCGGCCTTGTCGAACGGCGTCTGGCGGTTCGTGTCGGTGAAGAGGCTGATCAGCGCCCAGATCCACAGGCCGAGGTACAGCAACCCGCCGACGCAGGGCACGAAGTTGACGAGGTTGGGCACCCAGCGCATGAACGCCGGGCCCCATCCCGGGATCTGGCCGTCCGACGCCCTGACGACGCGGACCTTCACGATCATCGCCCCCGGGGTCTGGCCCTTCACCGCCACGAACCCGACGTGGTACAGGACCTGCAGCACGGCGACGCCGATCACGAGCGCGAAGAAGAGACCGAGCCCACCGGCACCGGCGGTCGTCGTCGTGTTGCCGAAGCTGTCGGTCGTGGTCGTGGCGCTCGTGCCGATGGCCGCGATGCCGACGATGTACACCGGGACGGCGATGATCAACAGGATCACGAAGTCGATGAGCCACCCACCGATCCGTCGACCTCCCGACGCGAGGTTCGCGCTTGTCGGCAGACCTCGCCCGTACTGGTACGGCGCAGCCGGGGGCTGGTAGCCGCCTGCACCGGGTGTGCCGTACTGGGGTGTGCCGTACTGGGGAGTGCCGTACTGGGGAGTGCCGTACTGGGGTGAACCCCACTGGCCCGGTGTCGTGGGTGCAGCCGGCGACGGCTGGGAGTACCCGCCGGGTGGGGGAGGAGAGGCGGGTGGGTACGGCGCCTGAGGTGCTCCGGCCGGCGGCCCGGTCGGGGGCACGGCCGGAACGGGTGGTGCCCCCGGGGGCACCGAGGGAGGGATCGGCGGCACGGCCGGAACCGACGGTGGCGCAGGCGCAGCGGGGGGAGGGATCGGCGGCACCGGAGGGATCGGTGGTGCCGCGTTCGGATCCTGCGGCTCGCCGAACCCTGGCGCCGGTGGAGGGGCGTCGCTCATCGGATCACGCTCGCGCTGCAGGGGTTCACCCGCGTCACGGTAGCGACCGCTTCACAGGTCGCGGCGGATCATGGTGACGACGTCGCTCGGCGTCACCCCGGCGGACCCTCCCGTCGCATGCGGTCGACGTCGCTGCGGCCGGCTGGACCCCTGCGATCGACCACTGCGCTCAACCACGTAGGTGGCCCGTTCAGCGCGCCGATACGCTCGGCCCCCATGTCTGAGGACCCCGAATCGCCGGACTCCCCGTCGACGCCGGCACCGTCGCCCGAGCTGTTCGACAAGATCGTCAACCTGACCAAGCGTCGCGGGTTCGTGTACCCGTCGGCCGAGATCTACGGCGGGTTCCGCTCCACCTACGACTACGGCCCCATCGGCGTGCTGCTGCTGCGCAACGTCAAGGACGCGTGGTGGCGCTCGATGGTGCAGCTGCGCGGCGACGTCGTCGGCCTGGACGCCTCGATCCTGTCGCCGCCGCCGGTGTGGGAGGCCTCGGGTCACCTGGCGAACTTCACCGACCCGCTCGTCGACTGCACCAACTGCAACACCCGTTGGCGCCTCGACAAGCTGGACGATCCGGATCAGTGCCCCAACTGCGCCAAGCGTGGGTCCTTCACCGAGCCTCGGCAGTTCAACCTGATGTTCAAGACCCAGGCCGGCCCGGTGGAGGATGCCTCGGCGGTCGCGTACCTGCGCCCGGAGACCGCTCAGGGCATGTTCATCAACTTCAAGAACGTGATCGACACGACCAGGGTCCGACCGCCGTTCGGCATCGCTCAGGTCGGCAAGTCGTTCCGCAACGAGATCACCCCCGGGCAGTTCGTGTTCCGGACTCGCGAGTTCGAGCAGATGGAGATGGAGTTCTTCGTCCCGCCCGCGGACGCCCAGCAGTGGTACGAGTACTGGTGCAACGAGCGCTACCAGTGGTACCTGGACCACGGCATGCCAGCAGACGTGCTGCGAGTCCGTGCGCACGACGCCGACGAGCTGTCGCACTACTCGTCGGGCACCTCGGACGTGGAGTTCCTGTTCCCCTGGGGTTGGGACGAGCTCGAGGGCATCGCCAACCGTGGCGACTACGACCTGACCCAGCACGCGACGCACTCGGGCGAGAAGCTCGAGTGGTACGACCAGGCGGCGAACGAGCGCTGGACGCCGCACGTGATCGAGCCGGCCGCTGGCGCCACGCGCACAGCGATGGCGTTCCTGATGGCCGCCTACGACGAGGAGGAGGTGCGCGGCGAGACCCGTGTGGTGCTGCGCTTCCACCCCCGGATCGCTCCGTACAAGGTGGCGGTGCTGCCGCTGTCGAAGAAGCCCGAGCTGTCCGGACCCGCCGGCGAGCTGGCCACGGGGCTGCGTCGCTCGTTCATGGTCGACTACGACGAGACGCAGTCGATCGGTCGGCGCTACCGCCGACAGGACGAGCTCGGCACGCCGTTCTGCATCACCTACGACTTCGACTCGCTCGAGGACCACGCGGTCACCGTGCGCGAGCGGGACTCGATGGAGCAGGAGCGTGTCGCGGTCGCCGAGGTGCACGACTACCTGGCCGAGCGCCTCGCCTGACCTCACCCGCGCCAGCCTCCGTTCTGTTCGTCGTTTCACAACATCAATGTTGTGAAACGACGAACAGAACGAGGGGGGTGTCCCCATGTTGTTGTCAAGGGGTTCAAGCAGCGATTGAGGTGGTGTCGTCGTTGGCTGGTGTCGCTGGTGCCCGGTAGGGCTCGAGGTTGCGGAGCATGGCGAGGATGACGTCGCAGCGGCGTCGTGCGAGGCAGATGACCGCCGCGTTGTGCTTCTTGCCTTCGGCGCGTTTGCGGTCGTAGAAAGCCTTGGACTCGGTGGAGCGCAGCGATGCGAACGCGGCGAGGAACATGGCGTTCTTGAGCCGGTGGTTCCCTCGCCTGGACTGGGACTCGCCACGGATGCTGGTGCCGGACTGGCGAGTCACGGGTGCGAGCCCGGCGTAGCTGGCGAGCTTCGAGCCGTTCGCGAATCGGGTGCCGTCACCGATCTCCGCGAGGATCCTGGCTCCGGTCCTCGGCCCGATCCCCGGAAGGGTCACGAGGACCTGGCCGAAAGGGTGCGCCAAGAACACCTCTTCGATCTCCGCAGCCAGCGCGTCACGACGCGTGTGGATCCGGTCGAGCTCGACCGCCAGTTCCGCGATGACCCGCCCGACCGCGGCCTCGGCGGGCATCGTCACCGTCTGGGCGTCCAACGCCGCCACGACCGCGTCGACGACCTTGGCAGCGACGCGTGGCGACCGCTTCTTCACCGCTGTGTTGATCCGGGCCCGTCCAGCGGCGCGCAGCGCCGTTGGAGTCGGGAACCTGGCGAGGAGGTCCCGGACACCGGCCTGGTGCAGCCGGGACCCGACAGCCCGCTCCAGTGCAGGCGACACGCTCACCAACGAGTCGCGCAGCCGGTTCGTCAGCCGGGTGAGATCCGCTGCGAGGTCGACGTCGAACCCGTTCAACACCCGAAGCTGATCCAACAGCTCGTCGCTGCCGGCATCGAGCCAGTGCACGCTGCGGCGCCGGGTCCGGGCGGTGTCCGCGATCACGAACGCGTCGCGACGATCCGTCTTCGCCTCGCCCGGATAGAGATCCGCGGCGCGGCGCATCACCAACCCCGGCACATACGCCACCGGCACCTCGTGCCGGTTCGCGACCGCGATCGCGAGCTGCGCGATCGAGCCGGGCTGGTCGATCACCAACCCCGGTGTGCCGTGCCCGCAGGCTCGCTCGATCACCGCGACAAGATCTGCCTCGTCGTTCGCGACCGACCGTGCGAACAGCGACTCGCCGTCGTCGTCGAGGACGTCAGCGAAGTGGTCTTCTTTGCCGACATCGAGTCCGATCCACACATCGACGTCGTCGGGAGTGCTCACCCTGGCTCCTTCCACTCGGGTTGTGGGAGGGAAGGCCGTCCTGGGTGCGCTCGCCGTCATCCACCTTACGAACCAGCGATCAGTCGCATGTCCCCATCAGAGGTTCACGCACCCGACCGTGCCGGTGGCAACACCCCCCAGGCCATCGAAGTGACAGGGGGCCATGAGCCATACCGGCACCGCCGGACTTCCCAAGCCCCAAGCATCGCCCAGGGCCCACGAGCAAGGTAAGGGGGAGGCTCGCCGAGGGTGCTGTCGGCGAGCGTCGGTAGTCTCCGCACGTGGGGATCGTCGACGAGGACATCGCAAAGGTGCGGGAGTCCACCGACATCGTCGCGATCGTCTCCGGCTACACGCAGCTCAAGCGCGTCGGCCAGCGCTGGTCGGGCCTGTGCCCGTTCCACAACGAGAAGTCGCCGAGCTTCTCGGTGAACCAGTCCGAGGGCCTGTACCACTGCTTCGGCTGCAAGGCGTCAGGTGACGCGATCACGTTCGTGCGGGAGGTCGAGCACCTCGACTTCCCCGGCGCCGTCGAGTGGCTGGCGTCCAAGTCCGGCATCGCGCTGCGCTACACGGAGAAGAACGAGTCCGAGGGTCGTCAGCGCCAGGCTCGCCTCTACGGCCTGACCGAGCAGGCGTGCGAGTGGTACCACCAGCGCCTTCGCACGGCACCCGATGCCGCGGCGGCTCGTTCGTACCTCCGGTCCCGTGGCTTCGACCGCGACGAGGTCGCGCACTTCCGCATCGGCTGGGCGCCCGACGACTGGGACGCCCTCGTGCGGTCCATCAAGGGCTCGCGCGAGGACCTCGATGCCGCGGGCCTCGGGTTCGTCAACCGGCGCAACCGGATGCAGGACTTCTTCCGCGGACGCATCCTGTTCCCGATCCTCGACGAGCGTGAGCGCGTGATCGGCTTCGGCGGCCGCAAGCTGCCCGACGCCGACGGGCCCAAGTACCAGAACTCGCGGGACAACGTGCTCTACAACAAGTCCAAGGCGCTCTACGCGATCAACTGGGCCAAGGCCGACGCGGTGGCGAAGAACCAGATGCTGGTGTGTGAGGGCTACACCGACGTGATCGGCTTCGCCCGTGCCGGCATCGCCCAAGCGGTCGCCACGTGCGGCACGGCGCTCACCGAGGACCATGTCCGCATCCTGAAGCGCTTCACCCGCAACATCGTCCTGGCCTACGACGCGGACGAGGCAGGTCAGTCCGCAGCGGAGCGCGTGTACGCATGGGAGCAGGCCCACGACATCCAGTTCTCCGTCGTGGCGTTGCCCCCCGGCACCGATCCCGACGAGCTGGCGCGCTCCGATCCAGATGCGTTGCGCGACGCCGTCGAGCACCCCCGCCCGTTCCTGCAGTTCCGCGTCGCTCGGGTGCTGAACGCAGCGGACCTCAGCGCTCCAGAGGGTCGGGCCCGGGCGGCCGAATCCGCGCTGGAGGTGATCGCCGAGCACCCCGATGCGCTCGTGCGGGACCAGTACGTGATGGAGCTGGCCGACACGTGCCGCATCGACGCCACGCAGCTCCGATCCCGCCTGGAGGACGTGCGGCGCCACCCTCGGCCCAAGGCGGAGGACCCGACGCGCCGGCGGGGTGGCCTCGGCCGGGAGACGCCGGCCGAGGTGGTGCCGCAGACCGCTCCGCGGCTGCCGCCGTTGGGCGACGGCGTCGAACGCGAGGTGCTGCGGCTGGCGGTGACGCAGCCCGAGCTCGCGGCACCGTTCCTGGACGAGTCGTTCTTCCGCCACCCGACGGCCCGAGCCACGCTCGACGCGTTGATGCGCTCCGACACGCTCGCCCAGGCGATGGAGCAGTCGCCCTCCGAGGTCGGCGAGCTCTTGGCGGAGCTGGCCGTCGAGGTGACCGACCTCGACCCCGGTGACGTGCTGGCCCGCTTCGCGAGCGAGGTCGGACGGCGCGAGCTGATCGACCTGGAGGCCGAGGCGAGGACGGCCGAGGACCCGCTCGCGTACTCCGACGTGGTCGCCTGGCTGAAGGTGACGCTGGATCAGCTCCGACACCCGAGAGCCGAGGTGGAAACCGTGACCCAGTTGCTAGCCTTCCTGCGGGAGCGGCACCAGTGAGGGGGTGATCCAGATGTCCATCTGGGAGCAGATGCCACCGGCCGAGATCCAGGTCCTGCAGCAGCGGGCCGACGCCAACGGTTCGGTGCTGATGCTCGACGACGCCCTGAGCGCGCTGCAGATGGAGATGACCGATCAGGTCCTCGACGACACCCGCTCGTTCTGGACGACGCGGGGTGTGCGCATCGACGCCGACGTCGAGGTCGATCCCGACCCCGAGGCGGAGATCGAGGTCATCGCCGCCCACGACCCGGCCGGAGCGGTGGGGGTCGAGGTCGTCGCCGAGGTCATCGCCGAGGTGGTCGTCGAAGCGCCGCCCGATGGCGTCGACGACCTGGACGACCACACCGAGCCCGATCTGGTCGCTCCGGGAGAGCTGGCCCACGAGTCGGTCCGTCGTCGCCGTCTGATGCGCACCACCGGCAAGCGGGGACGTCCGGTCACGCTCGTCGGCAGCACGGTGGGCACCTCCACCGCGGACCCTGTTCGCATGTACCTGCGCGAGATCGGCCAGGTGCCTCTGCTCACCGGGCCCGAAGAGGTGGATCTCGCCATGCGCATCGAGGCCGGCGTCGAAGCCGAGGAGCGGCTCGCGGACCTCGCCGCATCGGGCGAGTCGGTGGAGTTCGAGGAGCGACGCCGCCTGGACCGGCTCCGCAGGGACGGGGAGCGGGCCAAGGACGAGCTGACGCAGGCCAACCTCCGCCTCGTCGTGTCGATCGCCAAGCGCTACCTCGGTCGGGGCATGCACATCCTCGACCTGGTGCAGGAAGGCAACCTCGGCCTCATGAGGGCCGTGGAGAAGTTCGACTACACCAAGGGGTTCAAGTTCTCCACCTACGCCACGTGGTGGATCCGCCAGGCGATCACCCGGGCCATCGCCGATCAGGCCCGGACGATCCGCATCCCCGTCCACATGGTGGAGTCGATCAACAAGGTCCACCGCCAGCAGCGACAGCTCATCCAGGAGCTCGAACGCGAGCCCACCGTCGAGGAGCTGGCGGAGAAGTGCGAGCTCAAGCCGGAGAAGGTCCGCGAGATCCTCCGCATCTCCCAGGACCCGCTCTCGCTCGACTCCCCGGTCGGGGAAGAGGACGACAGCTACCTGGCCGACTTCATCGCGGACAGCGACGCCGTGATGCCCGCCGACGTGGCCACCGCCAACTCGTTGTCCGAGCAGATCATGTCGGCGCTCGACGACCTGAACGACCGGGAGAAGCAGGTCGTCCGCATGCGCTTCGGTCTCGACGGCGGCCAGCCCCAGACGCTGGAAGAGGTCGGCAAGGAGTTCGGCGTCACTCGCGAGCGGATCCGCCAGATCGAGTCGAAGACCCTCGCCAAGCTGCGACACCCGCGCAGCCGTCAGAAGCTCGAGGACTACCTCCAGGCCGATTGATCGGGCCCGCGGATGGCACCCAGCTCGGTTGGGGACCGGCTCACGCGGACGCTACGCTGCATGGCCGCCGTCCTGTGGGCCGGCGACTTTCCGGGGTAGCTCAGCTGGCAGAGCAGCTGACTGTTAATCAGCTTGTCGTGGGTTCGAGCCCCACCCCCGGAGCACCCTGGAACCCCCTGCGCCTCGTAGGGGGTTCCGTCGCGTCCGGGTGGCTCGCTGCATGCCGGCTGGTGGCGGTCCGCCTTTTTCAACCGCAGGGGTACGAGTGCCGATATCCCGTTTCGATGATGGAATCCTCCGCGCCGGCGATTGGCGAAGCGGCGCACCTACCGACGCGGGACGAGCTGGCCGAGGTGCTCTCCGCCCTGCCCGATCCGGTGCTCGTGACCGACCTCACCGGCAACATGCAGTGGGGCAACCGCGCCGCGGAGCACCTCTTCGGTCGAACGCTCGACGAGTCGATCGGCATGAACGGGCTCGACCTGGTGCACCCCGACGATGTGAACATGGCGCTCGTCTCGCTCCAGAACATGCAGACCGAACGGGTGGGCATGCCGCTGGAGCTGAGGATGTCGACGTCCACGGGGTGGCGTCAGGTCGAGATCCTCGGAGCGACCCGCGGGGATCGCCTGATCATCACCATCCGCGACCTGACCGACCGGCGACGGTGGGAGGTGGCCCAGGATGGGACGGCGATGCTGCGCACGGTGCTCCAGCACATCTCCACCGTCGCGCTGGTGGTCGACGCGAACGGTTGCATCCGGACGTCGTCCGCCTCGATCACCCGTCTGCTGGGGATCGATCAGATGGACGTGGAGGGCCAGCACCTCACGGCCCTCCTCCCCGAGGACCAGCGGATGGCCATGGGTGCTGCGCTGCACGACGTGCTGAGGGCCGACACGGCTGCTGCGGTCGCGATCGACGTCGACGCCTACCGGGGCGACGGGAGCCGGGTGCCGGTGGCGCTGTCGATGGTCAACCTGGTCGAGGACCCGACGGTCGGCGGTCTCGTCGTCACGCTCCACGACGTGTCTCGTCGGTCCGAGGCCGAGCGCGAGGTGCGAGACGCCAACGCCGTGCTCACCGCGACGCTCGAATCGGTGTCGGACGGGATCGTCGCCGTCGACCTCGACGGGTCGGTCCGCGCTCACAACCGCCAGTACCTCGACATCCTCGGCATCCCGGAGGACCAGGTCGACGACTACCAGCGTGTGCTCGGTCGGGTCCGGAGCCTGGTCGCCGACCCGGACGCCGCCGAGGCGCGGATGCGGGCGGTCCACGGCGACCCATCGACGCCGTACGAGGACGCGCTCGAGCTCAACGACGGCCGGGTTATCGAGCGGCGGTCGATGCCCCGCTTCGTCGACGGTCGGTCGGTGGGACGGGTGTGGAGCTTCCGTGACATCACCGAGACGCGTCGGATGCAGGCGGAGCTCGCTCGGCAGGCGTTGCAGGATCCGTTGACGGGTCTGGCGAACCAGGTGCTGTTCCGACGGCGCATCGAGGCGGCCCTGGATGTCGCCACGCCCGATCGAAACGTCGCGGCGATGTACGTCGACCTCGACGACTTCAAGTCGGTGAACGACACGTTGGGCCACGCCGCGGGCGACGAGCTCCTCCGAGTCGTGGCGGAGCGGCTCCGAGGGGCTGTCCGGTCAGCTGACACCGTCGCCCGACTCGGTGGTGACGAGTTCTCGATCGTGCTCGTCGACCTCGATGGCGACGACGCAGCGATCGACGTGGCCCGCCGCGTGATGGATGCGTTGGCGCCACCGGTCGACATCGGCGACGAGTCGGTGCTGGTGGGTGCGAGCATCGGCGTCGCGATGGCCTCGCCCGAGCTCGATCACGAAGCGCTGCTGCGCCACGCGGACCTGGCGATGTACCACGCCAAGCGCAGCGGCCGGAACCAGTTCCGGCTGTTCACGCCGGACATGCCGACGAACGACGGCCGCCGGACGCTCGTGGACCCCCGACTGCGGGGTGCCGCGGGCAGGGGCGAGCTGCTGGTGCACTACCAGCCGGTCGTCGATCCGGCGAGGGACTCGACGATCGTGGCCGTCGAGGCGTTGGTCAGGTGGCAGCACCCGGAGCGCGGGCTCGTCATGCCCGGCGAGTTCATCCCGTACGCGGAGGCGACGGGCATCATCGACGAGCTGGGCATGCACGTGCTCGAGCAGGCGTGTCAGGACGCTCGCACCTGGCAGGCGGAGTTCGGTGCCGTGGCACCGCTCGTCAGCGTCAACCTCTCGCCTCACCAGCTGTTGGACGAGAACCTCCCCGAGCGGATCGAACGGGTGGTCACGGCGAGCGGGCTCGACCCGGAACGGTTGGTCCTCGAGTTCACGGAGAGCGCGCTCATGCAGGATCCGGCGACCGTGGTCCGCCAGATCCGCCAGATCCGTCGGCGCGGGATCCACCTGGCCATCGACGACTTCGGAACCGGCCACTCATCGCTCGCCCGTCTTCAGCAGTTCCCGATCGACAGCCTGAAGATCGATCGGAGCTTCGTCCACAACGTCGAGGGGGCGACGGGTGCATCGCTCGTCAGGGCCATCGTCCAGCTCGCGCACACGCTCGAGATGCTCACGGTGGCCGAAGGCGTCGAGACCCCCGAGCAGCAGGCGCGACTCGAGGAGCTCGGCGCCGACCTCTCGCAGGGCTTCCTCTTCCACCGGCCGGTGCCGGCGGCGCAGATCGCCGAGCTGCTCGCCGCCGAGAGCGGGCTTCTGGCGCCGCTACGCTGAGCGGTCATGCAACCAGGGCGGCCCCTGCTCGCCGGGGCCCGACCCGAACGCATCGCCACGCTCGTCGGAGCCGGCGCGGTGCTGGGTGCCGCAGGAGCGGTCGCAGCGCGTGGCGTCCCTCCGTCCGAAGAGCGGGCGTTCCGAGCGATCAACGACCTTCCGTCCTGGTTGACCCCGCTGCTGTGGCCGCCGATGCAGCTGGGCAGCCTCTGGGGTCCGGTCGCGGTCGGGTTCGTGACGTGGCGTCGCCGGCGCTCGTGGCGGACCACGGCCGGCGTCGTCGTCGGCGGTGTGACCGCATGGCAGCTCGCCAAGGTGGTGAAGTCGTTCGTGCGTCGGGGACGACCCGCCGACGAGCTCGAGAGGATCTCGTGGCGCCTCGGCACGCCCCAGGAGGGTCTGGGGTTCGTATCGGGTCACTCGACCGTCGTGTTCTCCATGGTCGCCGTGCTGTGGCCCCAGGCTCGACCGTCGGAGCGCTTGGCTCTGGTCGCCGTCGCGTCGGTGGTGGCGTTCGCTCGTCTGCAGAACGGTGCGCACCTGCCGATCGACACGGTCGGCGGAGCCGCGCTGGGGGTGATCGTCGGCGAGCTGTGGCGCCTGGTCGTGGGTGACGAGGTCGGCATCGCCGACGGTGCTCTGGACGGTGCTCTGGACGGTGCTGTCGGGGAGGACGGAGGGAACCCATGATCCGGTTCGTCGTGAGCGCGGTCGTGGTGGTGGTGGTCGCGGCGACCACCACGCTGCTAGGCCGGCGGCTGCTCGGCGTTCGCCGGGGGTGGGTCCGCCAGCTGCTCGCCGGATCGATCGGCTGGGTCGTCGCCGTCACGGTCGCCGCCGGCCTGCACGACTGGGACTGGGCCGCGGACCGGCTCCTGGCCTACACGGCGGTGCTGGCGATCCCGGCGACGATGACGCTCATGGTGCTGTTCGACCTGGTCGCCCGGCCGGGGACCCTGGCGCAGGGCGACCGTGCCGGTCTCGTTGCTGCGTCGCGGCCGATCCACGACGTCCGGGCGCGTCTGGCGCCGATCAATCGCTACCGCGAGCTCGTCGTGATCCTGCGCGAACACCAGCTCCTCGGTCGCCTCAACGGCAAGCCCGACCCCGACGAGGTCACGAAGCCGCCAGAGGTCCGCCTTCGCGAGGCGCTCGAGGCCGCGGGCGGCGTGTACGTGAAGATCGGCCAGATCGCAGCCACACGCGTCGACCTCCTGTCGCCCGCGCTGTGCGAGGAGCTCGGAAAGCTGCAGAGCCGTTCCACCCCGGTGTCGGCCGACGAGGTCCGACAGGTGCTGGAGTCGGAGTACCGACGACCGGTCGAGGCGGTGTTCGAGCGCTTCGACTGGGAACCGCTGGCCGCCGCGTCGATCGGCCAGACCCACACCGCTGCGCTCGTCGGCGGGCAGGAGGTCGTCGTCAAGGTCCAGCGGCCGGGCATCGAGGTCACGATCGAACGGGATCTCGCCGCACTGGACCAGCTCGCCCGCCTGGCCGAGCGTCGCACCGTCGCCGGTCGGGACCTGCGCGTCAGCCAGCTCGCCACCGAGTTCGGTCGGAGCCTGCGTTCCGAGTTGAACTTCGTGGACGAGGCCACGGCCACCGCCACGATGCACACCCTGCTCGTCGACACGCCGATCACGGTTCCCGAGGTGCACCGGGAGCTGTGCACGCGTCGGGTCATGGTGCAGGAGCGCTTGTCCGGTGTGCCGCTGTCGGAGCTGCCGCCCGACGCGGACGTCGACAGGGGAGAGCTCGCCCGCCTGCTGCTCGGGGTCACCATCCAACAGCTGCTGACGATCGGCATCTTCCACGCGGACCCTCACCCGGGCAACGTGATGGTGCTGGCGGACGGGTCGCTCGGGCTCATCGACTTCGGGGCCGTGGGCCGCCTCGACTCGATCCAGATCGAGGCGGTCATCGACATGCTGATCGCTCTGACGCGCGGGGACTCGACGCTGCTGCGGGACGGCGTCGAGCGGGTCGCGGACGTGGGCGCGTTCGTCTCACGGGACAAGCTCGAACGGGCGCTGGCCCGGTTGCTGGCCGACCACCTCGGCGCGGGTGGTTCCGTGGACGTGCGGGTGCTCGCGGACCTGATACCGGTGCTCGGCCAGTTCGAGATCACGCTTCCCGGCGACCTCGTGGTGCTCATGCGGGCGTTGGTCACGCTGGACGGGACGCTCGGGGTGCTCAGCCCCGGGTTCTCGGTGGTGGCCGCCGGCAAGGACCTCGCCCAGAAGGAGGCAGAGGAGCGATCGCAGGGCGACCCGCAGGAGCAGTTGACCGACGCGCTGGTCGGCGAGCTGCCGGTGCTGCGCAGGCTCCCGGCCGACGTCGGCCGCACCCTGGCGTTGGCCTCGCGGGGTTCGCTGCAGATCCGAACCGTGGCCAGCGAGGACGAAGCCCGCTTCATCCGAACCATGTGGAACCGGACGCTACTCTCGTTGATCGGCGTCGGCCTGGGCGTGGTGTCGGTTCTGCTGATGGGAACCGACGTCGGACCCACGGTGGGCGGCGACACGCAGCTCGTCGAGCTGCTGGGCGCCGGTGGCCTGGCCCTCGGCGCGGTGCTGCTGCTGCGGGTGATCGCAGCGGTCGTCCGTGACGGCACGGTGTAGGCCTGCCGATTCGGCGGGATGAGCTCAGGCGGCCGGTACGCTCCCGGCGGGCCGGTAGCTCAGTGGTCAGAGCAGGCGACTCATAATCGCTCGGTCCCGGGTTCGATCCCCGGCCGGCCCACCAACCCTGCAGTAGCAGCGATCGCCGTCGTACCCCTGACCGGTGCCGCGCCGGTCACCCGGCCCTCCTCGAAATCCGGTGACGGGTTTCACATGTCTCGATTCGGGGAAGGGCCCAGTGCATGGAGACGAAGCACTTCTATGCCACCACCCGAGGCCTCGACCACGGACACGTGGTCGGTGTCGAACACCGACTCGCCCCCTGGCGTATCGACCAGCAGGTCGTCGAGCACGGTGGGGTCGTCGAATGGCACCTGAGCAGCAGCGTGGAATCCGAACGGGAGATGGCGCAGCACCTCCGCCAGGCGGTGAAGCGCGAGATCGGACGGGATGTCGTCCGTCGCTCGTCGCCGCCCTGCTCCTAGCGCCGGAGCGCTCGCTACTCGCCGTCGAGCCAGGACGGCGCGCCGTCGAGCAGGTAGCGGCTGACCTCGAGGCACCGCTCGAGCGCGTCGCAGAGCATCTCGTCGCCCATGTAGACCTGGCTCAGGCTGACCGGCACCCGGGCGACGACGGTCAGGGTTCGCTCCGAGGGGTCGGTCACGCTCTGGAACGAGTCGACCGCGGAGACCTCGAGCGGCAGGTCGGGACCGCCGATGCCGGCGAGCTCTGTGGCGAGCAGCAGCAGGTCGGGGCAGTGCGGCAGCGGTGGCAGCGACCACGTGAAGGTCATCGGGAGGTGGTGGACGTCGTCGGGCTCGTCGCCTTCGGGGAGTTCCAGGACCAGGTCCTCGAACGCGAGCACCCCCCGTGGGTCGACCTAGACAGCGAGGTGGAACTCGACCGGTCCGCCGCACGCCTCTTCGGGGTGCAGGTCGACCTCCCATGCCTGGCGCATGGAGTAGGTCTCGACGAAGTGCCGCTCGTCGT
>JACDJC010000112.1_pt1 | contig 105128 bp, 89 predicted proteins | sample 7454191 | NCBI WGS metagenome assembly JACDJC01 (sample SAMN14253291, study PRJNA609438) | sludge metagenome | isolation source: sludge after 25d culture with pyrite and EDTA | collected 2018-12-20 | reverse complement strand
TGGTAGCTGCGCAGGAATTCGGCCTCGAACGGTGCCAGGCTGGCCTCCAGATCGGGCGCCTGGCAGCCCAGCACCAGCAGGCTGCCCGCCAGGCGATACAGGTTCCAGCGCGCTACGGCAGGCTGCGCATTCCAGGCGTAACGACCGCCCACATCGCTGTGGTTGCAGATGTGGGTCGCCTCAAAGGCGTCCATGAACCCGAAGGGCCCGTAATCCAGTGTCAGGCCCAGAATCGACATGTTGTCCGTGTTCATGACCCCATGGCAGAAGCCGATGAGCTGCCATTGGGCCACCAGGCGCGCCGTGCGCCGGGTCACGGCCTCCAGCAAACGGCAGGCGATGGCGGGGACGTCGGGCTGCTGCGGAGTCCCCGCACGGCAATCGGGATACCAATGATCCACGACGTAATCCAGCAGCGCCCGCTGGGCCTCGGGGGAATGCCCCCAGTGCTCGAAGTGACCAAAGCGCACGAAGGACGGAGACAGGCGGGCGACGATGGCAGCCGTCTCGACGGTTTCCCGATAGACGGGGTCATCGGACACGACCAGTGCCAGCGCCCGGGTGGTCGGGATGCCCAGGCCGGCCACGGCTTCGCTTGCCAGATATTCGCGCACGCTGGAGCGCAATACGGCCCGGCCATCGGCCATGCGCGCATAGGGTGTGCGCCCTGAGCCCTTCAGCTGCAGTTCCCAGATCCCTTGCGGCCCGGCGACATCGCCCAGCAAATGGGCACGACCGTCACCCAGCTGCCCTGCCCACACGCCGAACTGATGGCCGCTATAGACCGTAGCCAGCGGTTCCATGCCCCCCAGCCGCCCCTGCCCGGAACACAGGGCCAGGAATTCGGCGGACTGCAGCGCGCCGGCATCCAGGCCAATCAGGGCAGCGGCCGCGCCATTGGCATGCAGCAGGCGCGGCTCGTGCAGGGCTTGCGGCGCCACCCGACTGTAGAAAGCCGGCGGCAGTGTGGCAAACGAGCAATCGGTGTGCAGCGCATCCAGACGCGTGGCCAGGACACGTGGCTGGCTGTCTGCGGGCAGGCCGGCATGCGCAGAATCATCCACACCGCCCCCGACATTTGCACCAGACTGGCAGCCCGGCACCGGTTCGCGCAGATCATTGTCCATGGCGGGCCGCCCGTTTGGCAGGTCGTACGTAGAGGATGGCCCCCAGGTACAGGCCCAGAGCCAGCACGATTTCCATGCCTGCCAGCGCCACCGACACGGGCGACTGGTCCGACCAGGCGCGCACCGAACCTTCCATCAGGTAGAGCAGGCTGAGCATGGCCACCCATTGCAAGGTGTAGAGCCTGGCACGCAGCACGCCACTGACTGCAAACAGCAGCGGCACGGCCTTCAGCGCCATCAGAGTACCCCCGGGGCGCAAGGGAGCCCACCACAGCTCCCAGCCCACGCACAAGATGATCAGGCCGATCAGGCAGATACTTGCCAGGCGATGCAGGCCCGGACTGAGTTTCGTTTCCATGCTGGTATTATGACTCGAAACCCCAAGCCCGCTGCACGCCTGCCTCATGACAATCCAGCAGACCCCCGCATCGTCCGAGCCCGGCGTCGAGCGTCACGCCCATCTGCTCGACATCCTGCGCTTCACGCTGGATTTCGCCGGGCAGCGCAAGCTCACCCGTGTGGCCTCCAGCCTCACCTTCACCACGGTGCTCGCCATCGTGCCGCTGCTGGCCGTGGTGCTGGCCCTGTTCACGGCCTTCCCGCTGTTCTCCGCGTTCCATCAGGCGCTTGAAACGTTCCTGAGCGAAAGCCTGCTGCCTCCCGCCGTCTCGACCACCATCATGCAATACCTGAACCAGTTTGCGGCGCAGGCCTCGGGCCTGACCGCCGTGGGCGGCGTGTTTCTGGTGGTGACCTCGATCATGCTCATCATGACGATCGACGAGGCCTTCAATGACATCTGGAACGTCGCGCGCCAGCGACCCATGCGCCAGCGCCTGCTGATGTACTGGGCCATCATTTCCCTGGGGCCCATCCTGATGGGGGCCAGTCTCTGGGCCAGCTCCGTACTGATACGGGAATCGCTGGGCTACATCGGCGATCTGCCCGCGGGCCTGACCCTGCTGCTGAGCTTGGCGCCCTTCCTGCTGTCGGTACTGGGCTTCACCGCCCTGTTCGTCTTCGTGCCCAACTGCCCTGTATTACGGCGCGATGCCTTGCTGGGAGGCGTGGGTACCGCACTGGTGCTGACCATTCTGAAGGCCGGCTTCACCTGGTTTCTGACGCAATTCCCCTCGTACACCGTCATCTACGGGGCATTTGCCACGCTGCCGATCTTCCTGGTCTGGATCTACCTGACCTGGCTGGTGGTGCTGATGGGGGCCACGGTGGCGTCCCTGATGCCGGCGCTGCGCCTGCATCGCTGGGCCCTGAAGCGCTACACGGGCGCGCAGGCGGTCGATGCGCTGAGCGTCCTGCGCACGCTGTGGCGGGCGCGCCGCTCGGTGCCCCCGGGACGCAGCCAGAGGTTCCTGGAAAAACACCTGCGGGTGCATCCGGATGCCCTGCAGGACATCCTCGACGTGCTGCGTGAACTGGGTTATGTCGTGTCCGCGTTCGACGGCGACCATTGGGTGCTGGCCTGCGATCCCGGCCACACGGACATCGGTCCGCTCGTGGACCGGTTACTGGTCGATCGCAGCCAGCCCGGCTTGCCGCCGGCGAGCGCCACCGCCCTGGCCGACGCACTGCTGGGTCGGCCAGCCACCCTGGACGCGCTCTTTGACCAGGACCCGGACGCAGGGCCGGCGGCCATGCACGCCGCCGCAGCGCTACCCCAAAGCCGGGCAATGATGCACAATATGGAAAAAGCCCGCTGTCCGGCAGCCGAAGGCACCAGCCCGCGGCCCGTGGCATCGGCCACATCACACGGTGACAAAGGTGAGCGCCATGCTGAAAGTCAATGAAATCCTGCGCGTGAAGGGGCACACGCTGTATACCGTGTCGCCCGATACCCCGGTACGCGATGCCATCGCGTCCATGAGCCAGTTCGACATCGGTTCGCTGGTCATCATGGACCATGGCCGGCTGGCGGGCATGATCACCTTTCGCGAAATCATCAACCACCTGGACGCCCACGGTGGCCAGGTGGGTGACTACACGGTGCGCAGCATCATGGATGACGCCCCCGTCAGCGTCAGCCCCAACACGGATGCGGACGAAGTCCGGCGCCTGATGCTGGACAAGCACGCCCGCTACATCCCCGTGATGGACGGGCCGACCCTGATGGGCGTGATCTCGTTCTACGACATGGCCCAGGCCATCGTCGAGGCCCAGCAGTTTGAAAACGACATGCTGAAGGCCTACATCCGCGACTGGCCCGCCGAGGACAAGCAGCCCGCGCCACGCAAAGCCTGAGTCCGAGCCTGAGCTTGGGCCCGAGCCGGAGCCTGGGCCCCGGAGCCTGAGCCGGAGCCTGGGCCTGAGCCTGGGCCTGGGCCGGAGCCTGAGCTTGGGTCTGAGCCTGAGCCTGAGCCTGGGCCTGAGCCTGGTCCCGGGGCCCAGGTTTGGCCCCGGTCCCGGGCGCGAGTGCACAACGGCCGGGACGCGAGCAGACGCCATCACACGCCGCCGATCGCGGCTTCCCCACCGGCCTGCGTGGCGGCATTTGCAGACAGTGCTTGCCAGGCCCGGCGCAGCACCTGGGGTCCTTCGGCACGCAACACGGCCGGGTCCGAGAGCAGGCGGCGCCATTGGCGTGCCCCAGGCCGACCCGTGTGCCAGCCCAGAATGCCACGCAGCAGAACCGACAGCGGCACGCCGCGCGCGTGCTGGTCAGTGACATAGGCCAGGAAGGCCTCCAGGATGGCTTCGGCGGTGGGCGGATCCGGCCGTGGTGCGATGCATCGATCGAGCTCGGCCAGGATGTCGGGGCGGTGCCAGGCGGCGCGCCCCAGCATGACCCCGTCCAGGCGTTGCATCCAGTCCAGGCAGCTTTCCACGTCGGCCAGGCCACCATTCAGCACGAAGCGGGCCTGCGGGAAGTCGTGCTTCAGCCGCAGCACCTCGGTGGGGCGCAAGCGGGGCTTTTCCCGGTTGTCCCTGGGCGACAGGCCCCCAAGCACCGCATTGCGCGCATGAACGATGAACACACGGCAGCCGGCGTCATGCAAGGTGCCGACAAAATCCCGCACGAAATCATAGGATTCATCGTAGTCCAGCCCCAGACGGTGCTTCACCGTGACCGGGACGTCGACCGCATCCTGCATGGCACGCACGCAGTCGGCCACCAGGCGCGGCTGCGCCATCAGGCAGGCGCCAAAGGCGCCGCGCTGCACCCGGTCAGAAGGACAGCCGCAATTCAGGTTGATCTCGTCGTAGCCCCGGTCGGCCCCCAGGCGGGCGCCGCGCGCCAGCGCGTCGGGGTCGCTGCCGCCCAGTTGCAAGGCCACCGGATGCTCGGCCGGATCAAACGCCAGATGGCGCGGCGCATTGCCGTGCAGCAAGGCACCCGTGGTGATCATTTCGGTATACAGGCGGGCCTGTGGTGACAGCAGTCGGTGGAAATAGCGGCAGTGGCGGTCCGTGACGTCGACCATGGGGGCCACGCACAGGCGCCAGGGCGATGGGCTGTCACTTGCGGGATGAGACATGTCTGCGGGGTTCCTGAACAAGCGCTCATTTTACCCGGCCGTTGGCCGAGTCCGGGCGTGCTGTGCATTTCGTCTAAAATCCCGTGTTGACCGAACCCCACCCGGCCGCCGTTGGCCGCACAATTCTCCATGGCCGTATTCACCCCCGTATCCGAAGACGACGCCCGCGAGCTGCTGCAGCGCTACGAGCTGGGCGAGCTGGTGGCCTTGCGCGGCATCACGGCCGGCATCGAAAACACCAACTATTTCCTGGATACCACCCGGGGCGCCTACGTGCTGACCCTGTTCGAAGTGCTCAGCGCCGAACAGCTGCCGTTCTACATCGAGCTGATGCACCACCTGGCCTTGCGCGGGGTGCCGGTACCGCAACCGCAGACTCTGCACAACGGAACGCGGCTCACATCCCTGCACGGCAAACCGACGGTCATCGTCACCCGTCTGTCCGGCGGCTACGAACCGGAACCCGGGCCGGTCCATTGCGCCCTGGCCGGCCAGACCCTGGCCCGGGCGCATCTGGCCGCACAGGATTTCCCGATCCACCAGCCCAATCTGCGCGGTCTGGCCTGGTGGCAGGCCACGGCGCCCGCCCTTCAGCCCTTTCTGGATGAAGCGCAGTCGGGCCTGCTGAACCGCAGCCTGGACGAACAGAGCGCCTTTGCGGCGGCCGGCAAGCCGGCGCGCCTGCCATCGGGGCCGGCCCACTGTGATCTGTTTCGCGACAACGTGCTCTTTGACGGCACATTCGAATCGCCCCGGATGGGCGGCATCATCGACTTCTACTTTGCCGGCTGCGATACCTGGCTGTTCGATGTGGCCGTCAGCGTCAACGACTGGTGCATTCATCGCGCTACGGGCGCCTTCGTTCGTCAGCGCCTGCGGGCCTGGCTGCAGGCGTATCATGCGGTGCGGCCGTTCACCCCCGACGAACAGGCTGCCTGGCCGCTGATGCTGCGCGCGGCCGCCTTGCGCTTCTGGATCTCGCGCCTGTACGATTTTTATCTGCCGCGCCCCGCTCAGACGCTCAAGCCCCACGATCCCCGCCATTTCGAACGCATCTTGCGACTGCGCGGCACGCAAGCCGCACCCACCCTGCCCCTGTCCTGAAGCGGTATTCATGCAAGCTGCCATTCTTCCATTGAGCGCCGGTTGGGGCTGGATTGTCCGGGGCATCACCCTGTTCCGGCGCCAGCCCCTGGCCATGATTTTCTGGAGCGTCGCCACCAGTTTCTTCATCAACCTGGGGGCCGCCATCCCGATCCTGGGCCAGACCGTGCTGGTCGCCCTGACGCCCCTGCTGACCTTCCTGACCCTGAATGCCTGCCGCAATCTGGACCAGAGGGTACGCATGATGCCCGGCATGTGGCTGGCGCCCCTGAAGGTTCAGGGAACCGCGGGCGCCCTGCTGCGGCTGGGCCTGGCCTATCTGGGCAGCACCCTGGCCGCGGCCTTCGCGGCCGTGCTGCCGTTTCTGTCACAACTGCTGGCGGCGATCGATCGCCAGACCGGCACACCGGACTACCAGGCCCTGAGCCAGATCATGGGGGGGCCACTCATCGTGTTCGGCCTGCTGTATGTGGTGATCTCGGCCCTGTTCTGGCACGCGCCGGCTCTGATTGGCTGGCACCGGCTGCCGCTGCGCCGCGCCCTGTTCTATTCCATGGTGGCCTGCTGGCGCAACAAATTCCCCATCGTGGTGTATGTGGGCAGCTGGGGCGCCCTGTTCTTCGGTCTGCACGGCGTGCTCGACGGTCTGCTGGCTGCGGGGACCTCGACCGACACCCTGGCGTGGATCGCCGTGCCGCTGGACATTCTGATGACTGCGTTGCTGTATTGCAGCTTCTACCCCATCTACGATTCCATCTTCCAGGCGCGCCAGGCTGACTCGATCTGAGCCCGCCAGCCAGGCATCGTGCAGTACCCGGCAGGCAGCTCCAGCACGGCGCGCGCTTTCCACCGCACCTTCCAGCGGTTGCGCCCCAGCGCGCACACCACATCCACGATCTGGCCGTCGGCGCCCAGAAACACCAGGTCGATGGCATGATCCAGCCCGAAGGTATGCACCGCGAAGCAGCCCGGCAACAGCAGGCCGCGGGGCCGCTCGCCCCAGGCGGTCCACGCGTGCAAGCCGAGCAGACGCCCAAAAAAGCCCTGCGCACGGCACAGTTGCAGGGGTTCGAGCGCCAGACGCCAGTCCGGGCTGTCCTGCGGCCCGCCCCCCGCGACGCGACGCAACCTGGCCAGCACCGGGGCGGATTCTTCTGCATCGACATCTGTCTTCATCGGCATGTGCCCTCAATGGCAACAGTCTTGATCGGCGTCTGTCTTGATCGGCGTCTGTCTCCAATGGCACGTGTCTTCGTGAAGCGGAGTTGATGACCGCCGAGTTGCGCGTGACCGATGACCGCCGAGTTGCGTGCGGGTCCGGTCCGGTGTCGCCGAACTCCGGTCGGCTTGGCCGCTTGCGCCTTGTCGGGCAGTTCAGAGCCCGGCATCGAGGAGCTTCACGGCCACGGGAAAGCCAATCACCAGAAAGGTGCAGGGGAAGATGCACAACACCATCGGAAACAGCATTTTCACCGGAGCCTGCAGCGCGAGGGTCTCGGCCCGCTGAAAACGTTCACTGCGCTGCCGCTCGGCCTGGGCGCGCAGCAGAGGGCCCAGGCTCATGCCGAGCTGATCCGCCTGGGCGAGCGTCATGACCAGGCTGCGCACGCCGGGCAGATCGGCCTGTTCGGCCCACTGCGCCAGCCAGCGGGCGCGATCCACGCCGGTGCGCTCGAGTGCGGCTGCATCGCGCAGGCTCTGGCGCAGGGGCCCGCGCGGTGCATGCTGTGCCACCTGGCGCAAAGCCGCAGCCAGGCTCAGGCCGGCTTCGACGCACAGCGTCATCAGATCCAGCATGAAGGGCAATTCGCGCAGCATGTGCTGGCGTCGCAGGGCTGCCCGGCGCCGCAGGACCCGCTCGGGCCATAAAAACCCCAGCGCCGCCCCGGTCAGCAGCGCCATGGGCAGCATGCGGGCCGACAGGCCCAGCACCAGCGCGCTGCCGCCTGCGGCAGCCAGCCCCAGCCCCGCCAGCAGTACGCGCGCCGCCAGCCAGCGCTCGGGCAGCCAGTGCGCACCGAGGCCCGCGCGCAGGCCCCACTGGCGCAAATGCCGCCGCATGCGCCAGGTGACGAAGGGTGTGCACCCGGGTGCCAGTGCCAGCACCCAGGGCCACCAGAAGGCGGTTCGCGACGCGTCGACCTGCGGCCCGTTCTGGGCAGCCCAGGGCGCACCCACCACCCAGAATCCCAGACAGACCGCCAGCGCGGCGGACACCAGCCCCAGCCAGAACCACAGCATGCCGCCCCCCTCTCAGACGTCGATGGCGGCGACCCGCCGGATCCAGAAGATCCCCAGTCCTTCCAGCAGCAGGACCGCTGCCAGCACCAGCCAACCGTACCAGGTCTGCCACAGCAAGGCCATGGCCTGGGGCTCCAGCCGTGACAGCACCAGCAGCAAGAAAAGCGGCAGGCCTGCCATCACGTGGCTTTGCAGGCGTCCTTGCGCAGTCAGCGCGCGCACCCGGCCGAGCCAGTGCAGGCGCGCACGCAATGTCTGGGCGATGCCTTCCAGCGTGTCGGCCAGGTTGCCGCCGGTCTGTGCGGCAATGACCAGCGCCGAGACCACCAGGCCGCAGGATTCTGTCGGCATGCGCCGGCGCAACTGCTGCAGGGCCTGCTGAAACCCCAGCCCCAGGCGCTGTTCCCGGAGCATCAGGCCGAATTCCTGCGACAGCGGCGGTGGCGATTGCGCCACGATGTGGCGCAGCGCCGGTTGCACCGCGGCCCCGGCGCGCAGCGCGCCGGCCAGGGCGAGCAGCAATTCGGGCAACTGCGCGTCAAACTGTTGTTCGCGGCGCCGGCGCATGTGGCGCAACACAAGCGCCGGGGCGCACAACAGTCCCGCCAGGGCCGGCAGCACCCCCCACCAGCGGCCTGCCGTCCAGGCGGCCAGCAGCAGCAGGGCCGCACCGGCCACCCACACGACCGGGCGCAGTTGCGCCGGATCCAGGAACAGGAAGGACGCGTCGAGCGTACGCCGGGTCTCATCCTGCAAGTGCCCTTCGTACTGCGACCAGGCGCGTGCCGCCCGGCGCAACAGCAGCCACACGCCCAGCGCGACGCTGGCCCCCAGAACCAGAGACGCCGTCAGAATCAGCATGGGCGGCCCTGCGAATCGGCTGATCCATCGAGCCAGGCCTGCGAATCGCCTGATCCATCGAGCCGGGCCTGCGAATCGCCTGACCCATCGAGGCGGGCCTGCCCCTGGCAGACGGTCTGTCGGGAAAACAGACCCGCGTCCAGGGCGGCCGCCCCGTTGAAGCCGTCCGGCAGCAGGCCGCAGCCGGTAAAGACGGCGGGTGGCCCGGACTGGCCCAGGAACAGGTCCTGCAGCTGGATGCGCCCGCCCTCGATGCCGGTCACCTGAACGATCGCGCTGAGCAGCCGCCGGCCGTCGAACGCGCGCACCAGCTGGACGATGATGTCGATGCTGGAGGCGACGTGCTCACGAATCGCAGCCAGGGGCAGATCCATGCCTGCCATCAGGATCATGGTTTCCAGACGCCCGAGTGCGTCGCGCGGGCTGTTGGCGTGCAAGGTGGTGAGCGAGCCCTCGTGGCCGGTGTTCATCGCCGCCAGCATGTCGAAGGCTTCCCCGCCGCGGCATTCGCCCACCACGATGCGGTCCGGCCGCATGCGCAGGGCGTTGCGCACCAGGTCGCGGATTTCCACACGCCCGCGCCCCTCCAGATTGGCGGGGCGCGCCTCCAGGCTGACCAGATGGGCGTGGTTCAGGCGCAGCTCGGCCGCATCCTCGATGGTGATGATGCGTTCCCCGGCCGGAATGGCATTGGACAGGATATTGAGCAAGCTGGTCTTGCCCGACCCCGTGCCGCCCGAGACGATCACATTTTTGCGATGGCGCACGCAGTGGTCCAGAAACTGCGCCATGGCGTCGTCCAGCGCCCCCACGACCAGCAGATCATGCATCGTCAGGCGGCGCAAGGGAAATTTGCGAATCGTCAGGCTGGCCCCGCGCAGTGCGATCGGAGCGATGACGGCATTGACGCGCGAGCCGTCGCGCAGGCGTGCGTCGACCATGGGTGCGCTGTCATCGATGCGACGCCCCAGGGGTGCCACGATGCGGTCGATGATGCCGAGCAGCGCCTGTTCGCTGCTGAAACTGGCCGCATCGCGCATCAGGCGCCCTGCCCGTTCGACATAGATCTCATCATGGCGGTTGACCATGATTTCCGTCACGCCGGGGTCGGCCAGCAAGGGCTCCAGGGGCCCGAGGCCCACGGCCTCGTCCACCAGATCGCGCACCAGGGCCGCGCGATCCAGATCAGCCGGCAAGCTGTCATCGGCCGCGATCAGCTGGTTCAGGACGCTGGTCGCTTCGGCCCGCAACGTCGCATCGCTCATGGCGCCGATGTCGCGGCGACGCAGCTGCAAGGCCGTGATCAGGCCTTCGTGCAGGCGCCACCGCAGGGCCTGCTGCTGCGCCGACGCGATGACACCGGGGGCGGCGTTCGCGCTGCCTGACACGGCCTGCGCAGCATCCGGGTCGACGGGCACGCCGGTCGCGTGCAAGGCATCCGGGCCGACCGGCGCCTTGACGGCATGCGCGGCATGCGCGGCATCCGGCGCACGCGCGCAGCCCGCGTCGGCCGGCCTGCATGGCGTGGATGCATCGCCTGCAACGTCCGGTGCCGGCAGATCATCAGGCGCCGCCGCCGCTCCCGTCGCGGCCATAGCGTCGTGGCCTGCCGCGGCCATCGCGACTGGAGCTTCCTGCAACTGAAGCGAACGCGCCGGCTGCGCTTCAGGGGGATGGGCGGCGGGCAGCACATGGATCAGGCAGGGCCCGATCACCAGTTCGTCGCGCGCCTGCAAGGGGCCATGGGACGCCACGCGCACGCCGTTGACCGTCGTCCCGAGGAGCGAGCCGAGATCCTCGACCCAGATCTCGTTTTCGCGCCGCAAGAGACGTGCATGGGCGCGCGCCACGCGCCAGGTACGCAGCACCAGTCCGCAGCCCGGGTCGCGACCGATCAGCAGGGGCAGCGCGCGATGCTCGCGCAGGCGCCGGCCGTCCTCGAAGTGCAGTTCCAGTTCGATGTCGCTCATGGGGGATCTCCGTCAGGGGGTGTCCGGCGGTCCGGGTGTGTGCTGCGGTCCAAGGGGGGGCCGCGATGGGGGAGTGTCCTGCCACTGGGAGCCGGCGCCGCCCGCGTGGGGATTCCAGCGCGGCCTGCGGCCTGCCGCCGGGGCCGCAGGCCGCGAGCCGATCGGGTTGAGCAGCACCGGCGGGGCCGGAAAGGCTTGCTGCAGGATGGTGTCGGCACGACCGACGCGCGTGCGCACATCCGGATGGTCCGCCGTGACCAGCTGCGGTGTGACGAGGATGGCCAGTTCGGTCTCATTGCGCTGGAAGCGGGTGGAGCGAAACAGTTCCCCGAGAATCGGCAATGCACCCAGGCCGGGCACGTGGTCTGCATTGCGCGCCACGTCGCGCGACAGGAAGCCGGCCAGCACCAGCGTCTGGCCCGATCGGACATTGAATTCCGTGGCCGTGCGGCGGGTCTTGAGCGAGGGGCCGCCCGGAACCGACACGGTGGGGTCGATGGAGCTGACCTCGACTTCGATGCGTGAACGGACGGCGCCACTGCGCTCCACCGAAGGCGTGATGCGCAGGGAAACGCCATAGGACTTGAACGCCGTTTGCGTGTTGCCGTTGCCGTCCACCGTGCTGTAGGGCACTTCGCCCCCGGCCAGGAATTCGGCGGTGGCTCCGCTGCGGGCAAGCAGTTGCGGCTGAGCCAGCACGACGGCCCTGCCATCCTGGGCGAGCAAGTCGATGCGGGCCGAGAGCAAGGCATTGATGCCGAAATATCCGGCTGCCCGGGGCGCCGGAAACGCCAAAGGCAGCACCGTTTCGCCGGGGCGATCGGCAAAGCGGCGCGAGCCCGCATCCCATCCCAGGCCGGCGTTCACGCCGCCGATGCTGTGCGCGCCCCAGCGCAGACCCAGTTCGCGCAACAGGGACTTCGGCACTTCCACCACCTGCACGTCGAGCAGCACCATCTGGTCCCAGCCGACCGTACCCGTGAAATCGAGCAGTTGCGGATAGCGGCGGCTCAGTTCGTCCAGGCGCTGACGATCCCCGTCGGACAATTCGTCACCCTCGACAAGCAGTTTGTCGCCCAGCACCGTGACGCGAGCACCCGGGATGCGTTCCAGGACCGAACGCAGTTCAAGCTGGAGCTGGCGCGTGCCCTCGGGAGAGACTTCCACGGCATAGCGCTGAATCTGGCCGTCAGCCAGCCAGGCATGCAGGGTACTGAAGCCGGGCTTGCGCGCAAACACGATGACTTCGCGATCGTCGGTGCTGACCGCGTTCAGGACCTTGCCATCGCCCACGGCCACCCGGGCCACGCCAGGGATCCCCAGCACACGAACCTCCCCCGCCTGCATGGCCAGGCGCGTTTCCTGCGCGCTGGCCGCGCCGTTTGCCAGGCCGGCCAGGGCCATGGCGCACAGGCAGGCGGCCCGACGGAGCAGGCAGGCAAACAGGCGTCGCAAGGCGGCCGGCCCGGACCGTGACGGCAATCCCGCAGACGCGTGCCCTGAGGGAAAAGCGGCAGGGCCACGCCGTGCGGGCCGGCCTGCAGGCTTGTGCGGCAGCGGGCGGTTCATGGGGTGTCGTCTCCGGGCTGTGCATCCAGGGCCATATCCCCATCGGGCACCTGGCCAGCCCAGGGGGGTGGCTGCTCGTCGGCGGACGCATCGCCCCAGGCCATGGCGCCTGCCCAGTCGGGCGGTGCGGCGCCCTGATGGGCCAGCGGATTGGCCGAAGCGGCGGACGGCGGGTGCATCCACGCGCTGCTCAGGGACGGATCCCGGGGCAGTTCGAACCAGCCGTTGGGCAGACGCGGGCGCGCGGGCTGGCCGCTCGCCCAGGATGGCATGGCGCGCGCGGTGGAAGCACCATACAGGATGACGGCACGCCGCGACGGCGGCGGTGGCGGCGCATTGACGCCCAGCAAGGCCGCCAGATCCCCGCGGGCCGCCCGCCGATCCGCCAGAGCGTCTTGCGGATGGCGCAGGATGGCCGTCAGGGTGCCCGACTGGCGTGCGGCGACCAGTTTCAGCACGTCTTCGGGATCGGCATCCAGCGTGACGGTGGAATAGGAAAGTTCCTCGGTGCCGGATTCACCGGTGCGGGTCTCACGCCCGGTGGCCAGCACCAGAACCCCCTGAAGCAAGGGTGCGGTCAGCCGCTTGCGCTGATGGTCGAAGGATACGTACAGGTCGATCAGATCGCCCGGCTGCAGCAGGCCCGAGAGCGAATTGACCTGATCGACCGGCAGCGTGATGGCCCGCCTGCCGGGCGTCAGCTGGTTGGAAAAGGCCGCCTGAGGCCGCAGGGTGTGCGCCGGGACCAGCGCATCACCCGCGGCCAGCGCCACCGTCAGGACACGGCCTTCCAGTTCGGTGTGGCGGGTGACCGGCAGCGTGTCGCTGCCCACCCACTGGGCCGGAAAGCTGCGCACGGCCAGGTGGTCGGGCGTCAGGCGCGTGCCGGCTGGCAAGGCGCGCGCCGCGACAATGCGCTCGACCATGGGCAGGCGCGAGCGGGCCTCGATCTGGCGCACCCGTTCGCTGACATGCAGGGCGAGAGCACCGGCTGCCAGGCCGCCGGCACCCAGTGCCAGTGTTGCCAGCACTGCCGCCCTGGGTACGCGCAGGGACGGACTGAAACCGGACTTGGGCCGCCATTTCAACACGTGCCGCCAAGTCATGGCTGCCCCCCGGGGCGATACCAGAACGTCAGGGCAACCGCCTGGGCGCGCGCATACAGATGCACCGTCAACTGGTCGCCGTCCGGACTGCGCCATTCCCGCAGCAGCGGCGCGCCCTGGATCGACTGCTCCGGGCCCGCGCCGCCCGTTTCGCTGATGCCTGGTGCAGGGGATTCGGCGGCTTGCCAGTGCGCGGCCCGCAGAGCGCCGTAAACCCGCGCGGCCACATCAGCCAGGGTGCCGGGGCAATCGTAACTGGCCAGGGCACCCGGAGCATCAGGCGATCGGCCGGACACCTGGAGCACCCGCCTGGCGCCCGGGGGCACGTAGCGCCCCGCATCGAAACCCTGCGCATGAGGGCGTTGTGGCGACAGGCTGGATACCAGACCCGCCGTGCCGTCGCGCTCGGGCCGCAGCTGCGCGAGCCAATGCTGTCCCTGCCACCCCCCCGACAGCAACAGGCCGGCCCCGGACAGCTGGAGACGGGAAAACCGTCTGGCACCGGCCCGATTCAACTGCCGGGCTGCGTCGGGCGGGGCCAGGCGCGCACGAAACCGCTGCATGTGCAGCCGCGCGCCGGGCAAATCGAACACCTGGGCAGCGGCCCAGGACCAGTCGGCACCTGCAAGCGCGCGGGCCGGATCCCAGCCGTCCTGCGCGCCCGGGGCGCGGCCGGCCCACAGCATCAACACGACAAGCAGTGCAGCGCGCAAACATGCGCAAACGAGTGCGGGGTTCAAGGCTGCCTCCGGTTTTGGAGATGGGTTTGCGGGACCCAGGCCGCCCACGGATCGATCCAGTTCCAGGTGAGCCCGGGCCTGCCCCAGGCGGCATCCACGGGCTGCATGCCTTCCTGAATCCGTTGCCCGGCGGCCCGTGATGCCGAAGCCCACCGCGCCCAGGCCCGCTGACTGCTGCCCAGCGTGGACTGCACCTGCGCATCGCCGGTGGCGGCCCCTGATCCGCGCAGGATGGCGGTATGACGCTGCAGCGTCAGCTGCAGCTGGTCGAAGTCGCGCAGATCACCGCGCGGGGCCGACTGGCCCAGGGTCACGGCCGTGGCCCCGGCGCGCCAGACAGACGGATCACCCAGCTGCCATTGCTCCCTGAGCTCGCCGGCCCCGGCCACCGGATCCCCGACCTGCCGGGCCGGGACCCGGGCCAGCGCACCCAGATCGAGCTGCACCCCGGCGGGCAGCAGATCCTGGCCCTGGCGGTTGTGCCAGTGCGGCCCGGCCGCCCCCATCTGGAATGGCCCATCGGTCGCCAGGTCCTGCGGCGCGAGCCCCTGATGGGCATGGGCAAAAGCCAGCCGGCGACTGGCGTGAGCCAAATGCAGGCCGATGTCCTGCAGCCGCCCCAGCCAGGCCACGGCCAGCCACAGACAGCCCAGGGCGGCCAGAACCATCAGGGCCTCGGCCAGCGCCTGGCCGCGTTGGTGGCAGGGAAGCATGTCAGTCTCCGGGCAGCAGGGCCAGGCCGGCCGCCAGGCGCCCATGCCAGTAGGGATGGAACAGGTTGGGGGCTTCATCGAGCCCGTCGGAGCGGCGTGCCGGCCGGGAAAACAGGCTTTCCGCCGCGCTGCGCGCATGCAGCCGCTGACCCCCGGCGTCATCGAGCTGCATCTGCACGACGAACCCGGCAATCGCCTGTCGCCCGTTGCCCGGTGCAATATCCCCATAGGTCGCCAGGCCTCGCGACGGCCATGGCTGCCGGTCGCGCAGGGCGTAGGAGTTGGCCAGCGGGTTGGCCTGCCCGCCCAGCAGATCCCACTGCGTGGCCGCCTGCACCCAGCGCCAGAAGTCCTGTTCAGAGAAATTTTCCGGCGCGGATTCGACATGATCGTCGGCCATGGCCTGACCCTGCCGGGCCGGCATCCACGCCCAGCCCATGGCATATTCGCGGTAATAGCAGCCGATCCACCGATTGGAGCGCACCGCATGAAACGATTGGGTGTCCCCGGCCTGCCAGCGGCCGCTGGCATCGAGCGCGGTGGCGCCTCGCCGGCGCAATTCATGGCGCAGCCAGGGACAGCGGGCATCGACCGACCAGGCATTGCGGGCGGTCTGATTGCGTGGCCCCAGAAAGGGGTAGAGCTCGGCCAGGCGTCGCACCAGGTCGAACAGGGCGCCATCCGGTGCATGACGGCGCACCAGGCCGGGCCAGGCGTCGTCGATCACCACCGGCTGCAGCTCGTCGGCCTGCCGTTCGGGGTAGTGCGCCTGCAGTACGGCCAGCATCGCCTGCAGGCGCGCCTGGGGCAGGCCCTGGATCAGGGCCTGCGACAGATCCTGGATCTGTTCATGAACAAAGGCCTCGTGGGCTGCGTGCGCACGGCCCAGATCGCCCGCCGAACGGGCCTGCGCTTCCATGCCGCTGGCGGCGGCGGCCGCCAGATAGGCCCGCCCGTGATCGGCCCCGAACAGCAAGCCGATCAGGTGGCCCGGCGGATTGCCCTGGGCCAGCCGGCGAGCCTGCATGCCACCGTAGTGTGCCCAGCTGCCCAGCGTGAGCAGATGGGCCATGGCCAGCTGGTGTGCCAGCTGGGCGCGGTTCAGGTAGGCCAGGAAATTGAGCGTACGTGCCTGCACCTGGGCGCCGCTGTACGCTGCCGCATCCAGCCCGTGGACCAGCCGGGTGCGTGCCGCCATGACCTGCCCGGTGGCGAAATGGCGCATCCAGGCCAGACCCAGCAGGGCTGCCAGCAGCATGCCCAGCACCAGGACCTGACCCTGCTGGCGGCGCAAGGCCCGCATCCGTGAACTGCGCAAGCTTGGCATGTCACTGCCCTGCCTCGGCATTGCCGGTGAAGGACTTCAGGGATTTGGCAGCGGTCTGTGCGGCCGCGGATTCGGCCGCCGTCTGGGCGATGCGCGACTGTTCCGTGCCGTCTTCGCCGGCGATTTCGCGCGCCATGGCCGCCGTCTGGGCGCGGATCACCTGGCCGAACAGCTGATAGACGGCAATGGCGGCCACCGCCACCAGCGCCACGACGATGATGTATTCCACCATGGCCTGGCCGCGCTGGCGCGCCGGCAACGGCCGGTACGCCAGCGGCCGGGCGGCGCGCTGACGCGGGGTTTTCAAAAGCAGATGCAGTGTGGCGGCCTGCCGACCCACGGGCAGACGAGCGGCTGAATGGCGGAAGATGGGCATGGCGGGCTCCGGCGGAACTGGATTGGGTGCCAGTGTGCCGCGCGGCCGGTCGCCCGCCTATTCGCATTTTCCGCCTTGGCCAAAAACGGCACGCGGCCGGAATCCGTCAGGCGATGCGCAGCCTCAGGGTGCCCAGCCCGGCGATGGTGCCTTCCAGGTGATCGCCCGGCACCACGGCCCCCACGCCGGCCGGCGTGCCGGTGAAGATCAGATCACCGGCCTGCAGTTCGAAGAGCGTGGACAGGCTGGCAATGGCTTCCGGAACCGACCAGATCATGTTCGACAGATCGCCCGACTGGCGGGGCTGATCATTGACCGACAGAGTGATGGCACCCGCCGCCAGCAGACCCACCTGGTCGACCGGATGCAGGGGCCCGATGGGCGCCGCATGATCGAACGCTTTGCCGGCTTCCCAGGGCCGACCGGCCCTTTTGGCCTGCGCCTGCAGGTCGCGACGCGTCATGTCAAGGCCAATGGCATAGCCCCAGATGCACGCCTGGGCCTGCTCAGGGCTCAGGTCGCGCCCGCCCGCGCCCAGCGCCACCACCAGTTCGATTTCGTGATGCAGGTCGGCCGTGGCCGGCGGATAGGGGAACACGCCCTCGGCGCCCTGCGCCACGTTCAGAATGGCATCGGCCGGTTTGCAGAAAAAAAACGGCGCTTCGCGTCCGCTGGCGCCCATCTCGCGCGCGTGCTCGGCGTAATTGCGGCCCACGCAGTAAATGCGGCGCACCGGGAAGCGGGCCTGCAGGCCGCGCACGACCAGTTCGGCTGCGGCCGGTCTCGGGATGACGGTTTCTGTCATGGATGATGCTCCGGGAAGTCATCAGGCCCTCTGCCAGCGGCTTCGCGCCTGCACATTCGAATCAGCCGCACCGCACGGCGCCTGCGGCCGCCTGCCGCTCAGGCTGCCTTGCCCGCCTGGGCGTAGCGCGCCGCCGAGGCGCGGATTTCCTGGCGTGCGGCGTCGACGCCCGACCAGCCCTGCACCTTGACCCACTTGCCGTTTTCCAGATCCTTGTAGTGCTCGAAGAAATGCTGGATGCGCTGCAGTTCCTCGGCAGGCAGATCCGTCGACGAATCGATGTGACGGTAGGGGGGATAGAGCTTGTCCAGTGGCCGGGCCAGGACCTTGGCGTCCTGGCCGGCTTCGTCTTCCATGTGCATCACGCCCAGGGCGCGACAGCGGATCACCGTGCCGACCTGCACCGGAAATGGGGCAATCACCAGCACATCCACCGGATCACCGTCCTCGGACAGGGTCTGCGGGATGTAGCCGTAATTGCAGGGATAATGCATGGCGGTCATCATGAAGCGGTCCACGAACACGGCACCGCTGGCCTTGTCGACTTCATATTTGACCGGATCCGCATTCATGGGAATTTCAATGACGACATTGAATTCCTCGGGCAGTTTGTCGCCTGCCGGCACACGATCTAGGCTCATGGGATTCCTCGGGTTGGGTGTTTGTCAGAATGATAAATCTTTGGGCGTGGCACCGGATCCGGAGTCGGGCGTGGCGATCGGCCGGCGTGCCGCCTGGTCAGCCAGGCCGGCTGGCCTGAGCGAAACGGGTTGCATGCGGACGGGCCGCACACCGGCTTGTTGCATGCGCTCGGACCGCACACCGGCGGATCGCACAGGGTCGAGCCGTATGCGCGCGGATCGCACACGGTCGAGCCGCGTGCGCGCACGTGAATGCGGGCGGGCGGATGCTATCGGGTGCGGCCATCGGACGTCTGCGACATGTCCACCCCGGGGATGGGGGCGGTGTCGAAATAATCCTCATCCCTGGCGCTGGCGGGTGACGCCGCCGCGGCGGCGGACGCAGGCGGACCGACGGTTTGCGGGGAATCGACTTCATCCAGCACACAGGCGCCACTGGCAGCCTGCGGCGCCTGTGGTGCAGCCACACCGGCGGGGGCTGCCGCCGCGGTCGCGGAAATGGCCTCGTCGAAGCGGGGATCGCCGCGCGTGTCGGCAGCCGGCAGCAGTCGGCTGATGGTCGGGACAGTGGCGTCGGCGGCTTCACAGGCCTGGCGCCAGTGATGCAGGGCCTGTTCCGGACGGCCCAGTGCGTAATGCAGATTGCCCAGCAGCGCCAGAATGTGCGTATCCGAGCGCAGCGCCAGACTGCGCTCCAGATAGTGCTCGCCCTGGCCCCAGAGCTGGGCGGCCAGGCACAGCTGGCCCAGCGCAGCCAGCAATCCCGGATGGTCCGGATGGGACTTCAGCCACAATTCGGCGTGCCCCAGCCGCTGGCGGGCCTGAGTCGCATCACACTGCGAATAGGCACGCAGCAGGTAATCATCCATGCCGCGATTCAGGGCGGCTTCCAGGATGCGGGCCGATTCTTCCGGATGCCCCAGCCGCAACTGTGCGTCAGCCCCCATCAGGGCCACCGGCGGCTCGGTGCGTTCGTCGGCTGACAGATCCCCCCACAGGGCGTTCCAGCCGGCCTGATCCACGGTGGCCAGGCGCTGGGCGGCTGCTTCGCTGATGAACTGGCGAGCCTGAGCCGGATCGATGGCACCGCGGCGCAGCAACAGGCGCGTGATCTCGTGGACACGTTCGGCATGACCCAGCTGGCGATGAGCACGCAACAGCAGCCGGGTGCCATGCAGAAAGCGCGAACTGGCATCCTGCAGGGGTTCCAGCAGGGCCAGGGCTTCTTCGGGACGATTCTGATCCAGAAACATTTCCGCCGTCACCGTATCGACGGCCTGGCGCAGACGCGTGTCCTGACCGGCGCTCTCCTGGGCCAGCTTCAGAGTCTGGTCACGACGGCGGTATTCACCCAGCAGGTGCAGGGCGCGCGCCGCACTGAGGCCGGCCAGGACCTTGCGATCGGCCGACCGGGTGTGTGCGAGCAGGTTGCTGAGGTCCTTTTCGGCCTGCACGTAGCGGCCCTCGAGGACGTGGATCCAGCCGCGCTCGAGCAGTTCGACATCGCGCTTCTGGGCACGGCGACCGCGCCACGCCCGCAGGCGCTGCGGGCTGCCCCCCAGCCAGCTCAGCACGCGCAGCAGCCAATGTGCAGCGACAAAAAGCAGCAGCGCCAGAACGGCGGCCAGGGACAGGGACAGTTCGATGCGCCACGGCTGCGCGATGATGAGCACGTTGCCGCCGTGGTCGTGCAACACCAGGGCCAGGGCCACCGCGGCCGCAAGAACAATCAGGGTCCAGATCCAGGATCGCATCATGATCCCCTCAGACCGGGCCGGCGCCAGCCGGCGGCCGGGTCACGGACGCGCCCTGATCGGATTCGTCCTGGGGTGCGGCTTCGGGGGCGGCATCCGGGGCAGAAGCCGCGTCGCCCTGCCGAGCCGCATCCTGGGCTGCGGCGGCATCCCGGGCCGCCGCAATGGCCGCCAGGCTGTTGTCCACCGTCGGCAGGCGGGTCTCGATGGGTGTGTCGTGCAGATCGCGAGCCAGCTTCAGGGCCTTGCGCGACGCTTCGGAGCGCATGTCGTAGCGCTGATCGATGGCCTGGGCGATCTGGGCAAGCTCGGTCTGCCAGATGCGCGACTGATGCATCATCAGCGCCAGCTGGGCCATCACGGCGCGCTGGCGCAGGCCCTCGCGAAAACGCAGGGCCTGATCGGGCGACATCAGCAAGGCAGCGGAATCATCCACCCGGCGCACGTCAAAGAGGCTGCGCAGTTCCTGCGACAGGGTGCCGGCCGCGTCACGCGTCCAGCGCCAGGCATCCGCCGCGGCATCCTGCCAGTTGCCGCCCGACGCGCCGCCTTGCGGCTGAGCGCCGGCGGGGATCACCGTGGCGCCCGTCGAGGGTGCCGGCGCCGTCGGTGCGCCCGATGCCGACCCGCCCGCCGGTGGCGCGGCCGATGCCGGGGGCTTGGCAGCGTGCGCCGCATCGTCAGGCACCAGCAGGGGTGCCACGCCGATCAGCTCGGACAGCTGATCGACCTGATCGGACAGCGCCGGCAGATCGATCGTGGCCACGGCGCGCAAGCGGTCCAGATCGCCATTGATCGACTGCTGCAACGCCGCCAGCGCCGGCCGGTTGGCGCGTGCCAGCTGGGCCTGCGCGGCTTCCAGGGAGATGATGGCATTGGCCACGTTGCCGCCCAGCGACAATTGCTGCTGGGCGATGGAGACCAGGTGGTCGATGTCATTGAGCAGCAGCAGGTCCGAGCCGCTGTCGGTCATCAGCTGCAGCGCCTGGTCCAGTTCCTGGACCTGATCGTTGGTGGCATCCAGTGCGTTGCTCAGGTCCTGCACCTGGGCGGCCTGCCCGCGTGCCAGGCTCAGGGCCTGTGCCGCCTGGCTCTGGGCTTCCTGGACGAGCTGCGTGTTCTGCTGCTGCAGCTGTTGCAGATCCGCACGCAGATGCTGGTATTGCTGCTGCTGGTAATAGAGTGCAGCACCCAGAATCACCGCAAGCAGCACCAGCAAGGCCAGCCACACCAGCGGCAGGCGCCCGCCCGCCGTGCGGCGACGCTCCGACCCGGCCTGGGCGGCAGCCAGTGCAGCCGCAGGTGCCGCCGACTCGGGGGACGGGGAAGGCTTGCTTTGATCGGTATCGGTCATGACGGCGTTCGGATCCTTCAGGAAAGCGGTCGGGAAGCTGTCAATATAGCCTGAAACAGCGCGGTTTCATCCGGCGCGCTGAGGGTCACGCCCAGCACCCCGCCCGGCCGGGCAGCGTAAAGATATTGTAAACGCCGCGTGATGCGCGCGTGCAGGGTGACCGCCTGCAGGCGGGGCGGCCAGGGCAGGGCCTGCTGCTGCAGGCTCGCGGCGATCGCATCCAGCGCCTCCAGGCTGGTGACCAGGAGCACGACGTCGGATGCGCCGGCCAGCGTCCGACACACCGCGGCCGGCCAGAGCTGCGCCGTGCGTCGATAGAGTGCGTGTGCGGTAACGGACCAGCCACGCACCTGCAATTGCTGTGCCAGCCAGTCGCGTCCCTGCTGGGCACGCAGGACATGCGCCCTGCCCGGCTGCAGGCGCCGGGCGTCGATGATGCGCAGCAGGGCTTCCGAATCGGGCGCGCTGCCCTCGTCCGGAGCCAGGATGCGGTCTGCAGGCACATGGGCCTGCAGTGCGCGCGCGGTAGCCGTCCCCACCGCACATGCCCAGGCGTCGTCCGGCCAGCCGGCATCCGCTTGCGAAAAATGGGCAGCGACCGCCTGGCCGCTGACAAACACGCACAAATCCCCTGCAGCGACCTGCGGGCGGGGTGTATCGAGGGTCTCAATGGCCAGCGCGGGCGCCTCGAGCACCCTGAGCCCGGCCTGACGCAGACGCATGGCGAGTGCCGCATTGCGACCCTGCGGACGCGTCAGGATGGCCAGGGGGGAGCGGGTCGGCAGCCCCATGGCGCTCAGGAGGCGGAGGGTGCGGTCAGGCGCGCCAGGATCGCGCCGGCGCCCTGATCGAGCAGGTCGTGCGCCACCGCCGACCCGAGGGTTTGTGCATCAGCAAGCGCTCCGCATGCCTGGGCCCGCAGCACGCACGAGCCGTCCGGTTCAGCCACCAGGGCGCGCAGAAACAGCTGGCGATCCTGACGCACGGCGTACGCCGCCAGGGGTACCTGGCAGGATCCCCCCAACGTGCGCGACACGGCCCGCTCCGCCAGGGCACAGGCGGTCGTGTCTGGACAGGCCAGCGGCGCGAGCCACGCCTGCACATCCGCGCGATCAGCCAGTGTTTCGATGCCCAGTGCGCCCTGGCCCGCCGCCGGCAGGCTCAACTCGATGGGCAGCAGCGAGCGAATGCGAGCCGCCAGCCCGAGACGCTGCAGGCCGGCGGCCGCCAGCACGATGGCCGCATAGTCGCCGCGATCCAGCTTGGCCAGTCGCGTGTCGAGATTGCCCCGCAGGGGCTTGACGATCAGGTGGGGGTGACGGGCGCGCAATTGGGCCTCGCGGCGCAGGCTGGACGTGCCCAGCACCGCGCCCACCGGCAGTTCGTCCAGTTGGTCGACCGCATTCGAGACCAGGGAATCGCGAGCCTCGGCACGCTCCAGGATGGCACACAAGGCAAAGGGCTCGGCCAGATCGACCGGCACATCCTTGAGCGAATGCACCGCCAGTTGCGCGCGGCCGTCGAGCAGCGCGGTTTCCAGTTCCTTCACGAACAGGCCCTTGCCGCCCACCTTGGACAGGGTGCGGTCCAGGATCTGATCGCCGCGTGTGGTCATTTCCAGCAATTCCACGCTGCACGCAGGGTACAGCGCCTGCAGGCGCGCCTGCACGTGGCGCGCCTGCCACAAGGCCAGACGGCTGGCCCGGGTGGCGATCACGAGGGTCGAGGGAGGTGCAAGAGTCATTACGCAAGATACCTGGAAAGCAGCAAACGAAGAATTAGCCCCAGCGCGGCCAGGGCAATCAGGACCTGCAGCAGGGAAGGACGCCAGCGCTTCACGACGCCACCCTGGAAGCCGTCACCGCACGACGATGGGCAATCCACTTGCCCAGACCGACGACGAACAGGGCTCCGATGAGCTCGGCCACGAGCTTGACCGGCCCGTCGAGGCGGACCACCCAGGGCCGAAGGGCGACGTCGCCTGCCAGCATGCCGCCGGCAATCCAGCCCAGCAACCCGGCACCCAGCGTCACCACGAAGGGGTAACGGTCGATCAGACGCAACACCAGCGTGCTGCCCCAGACAATGATGGGCACGCTCAGCAGCAGGCCGAAGACCACATAGGCAAGCTGGTGCTCCGCAAGCGTGTTCTGCGCCGCGGCCGCGATCGCCACGACATTGTCCAGGCTCATGATGAAATCGGCCACAATGATCGTGCGGATGGCTGCCCAGACCGAGCCGGCGCTCCGGACCTGATCATGCTGGGCGGCATCGGGCAGCAACAGCCTGACGCCGATCCACACCAGCAGCACGGCACCCACGACCTTCAGGTAGGGAATGCCCAGCAGCGCCAGGGCGAAGGCGATCAGGACCACGCGCAAGGCGATGGCCCCCACGGTACCCCAGACGATGCCCTGCAGGCGGCGCTTGTGATCCAGCTTGCGACACGCCAGGGCGATCACGACGGCGTTATCGCCTCCCAGCAGGATGTCGATGAGGACGATCTGGAAGATCGCCCCCCAATGCAGTGACCCGATCAGTTCAAGCATGCCGGATGATTGCCGATTTCGTTTGCATCACCGCGACAGGACGGACTTCAGCAGCTTGCCCATTTCCGACGGGTTGCGCGTGGTGCGGATGCCGCAGGCTTCCATGACTTCCAGCTTGGCGTCGGCCGTGTCGGCCCCGCCGGAAATCAGCGCGCCCGCATGCCCCATGCGCTTGCCGGCCGGAGCCGTCACGCCGGCAATGAAGCCGACCACGGGCTTTTTCATGTGCGCCTTGGCCCATTGCGCGGCATCGACCTCGTCCGGCCCGCCGATCTCGCCGATCATGATGACGGCATCCGTATCCGGATCGTCATTGAACATCCGCAGCACGTCGATGTGCTTCAGGCCATTGATCGGATCGCCCCCGATGCCGACCGCGCTCGACTGGCCCAAGCCCAGTTCCGTGACCTGGGCCACGGCTTCGTAGGTGAGCGTGCCCGAACGGCTGACGACGCCGATGCGGCCCTTGCGGTGGATGTGGCCCGGCATGATGCCGATCTTGATTTCATCGGGCGTGATCAGCCCCGGGCAGTTCGGCCCCAGCAACAGGGTCTTGCGGTTTTCGGCCCGCATGCGGTTGCGCACTTCGAGCATGTCGCGCACGGGAATGCCCTCGGTGATGCAGATGGTCAGATCCAGGTCGGCTTCGACCGCTTCCCAGATGGCGGCGGCGGCACCCGCCGGGGGCACGTAAATGACCGAGACGGTCGCACCGGTGGCCGCCTTCGCGTCCTTCACGGAACCGTAGATGGGGATGCCCTCGAAGTTCTCGCCCGCCTTCTTCGGGTGCACGCCGGCGACAAAGGCGGCGCGGCCATTGGCGTAATCGCGGCACATGCGGGTATGGAACTGGCCGGTCTTGCCGGTGATCCCCTGGGTGATGACCTTGGTGTCCTTGTTGATCAGAATCGACATGTTGTTAGTGCTCCCGGGATGATCAGTGTGCGGCGGCAACGACGGCGGTCGCTGCTTCGGCCATGGTGTCTGCGCTGATGATGGGCAAGCCCGAAGCCGCCAGCATCTGTTTGCCTTTTGACTCGTTCGTGCCCTTCATGCGCACGACCAGGGGCACGCCCAGGTCGACCGCCTTGCAGGCCGTGATCACGCCCTCGGCAATCACGTCACAGCGCATGATGCCCCCGAAGATGTTCACCAGAATGGCCTTGACGCCCTCGTTCTTGAGCATGATCTTGAAGGCTTCGGTGACCTTTTCAGCCGTTGCACCACCGCCCACGTCCAGAAAATTGGCAGGCGCGCCGCCAAACAGCTTGATGGCGTCCATGGTGGCCATGGCCAGACCGGCGCCGTTCACCAGGCAGCCGATATTGCCGTCGAGCTGGATGTAGGCCAGGTCATACCGGCTGGCTTCGATCTCGGCGGGATCTTCTTCGTCCAGATCGCGATACGCGACGATCTCGGGATGACGAAACAGCGCGTTGTCATCGAAATTGAACTTTGCGTCCAGCGCCCGGATGCCGCCGTTGCCTTCCAGGATCAGCGGATTGATTTCAGCCAGGGACGCATCCGTTTCCCAGTAAGCCTTGTAGAGCTTCTGGAATTCGGCCGCCGCCCGGGCCACGGACGCTTCGGGCACGCCGATGCCGCGCGCCAGGCCGGCCGCATCGCTGTCGGTCAGGCCGGTGGCGGGGTCGACAAAGACCTTCAGGATTTTTTCCGGGGTCTTTTCCGCCACGACCTCGATTTCCATGCCGCCCTCGCTGGAGGCCATCACGCACACGCGCTGCGACGCGCGATCGGTGACGATGCCCACGTAGTATTCCTTCTGGATGTCGGCGCCCTCCTCGATCAGCAGGCGGCGCACCTTCTGACCTTGCGGGCCGGTCTGGTGCGTGATGAGCTGCATGCCCAGGATTTCCGTGGCCAGCTGGCGGACTTCGTCGATGGAGCGAGCGAGCTTCACACCACCCCCCTTGCCACGCCCTCCGGCATGGATCTGGGCCTTGACCACCCAGACAGGCCCGCCCAGTGTCTGCGCGGCGGCCACCGCCTCATCGACTGAAAACGCGGGAATGCCGCGCGGAACATTCACGCCGAATTTTTTCAGCAATTCCTTGCCCTGATATTCGTGAATTTTCATGGATTACCTGTGAGTGAAGTGAGAAAGGGGGCGGTGGCGCGCGGTCTGCGCACGCCGGCAGCAGCCAGGAACGGATCATCAGGCCTGGCCTTCATCGTGATCAGGACATCAGCCGCGGCCTTCATCGTGATCGGCCACGGTCGCGGTGTACCAGGGGGCGTAATGGGCCTTCACGACCGGGCCGTCCAGCCGCAAGGCGTGGCAGCCATCCAGCTGAAAGGGGCGCTGGCCTGCAGGTGCCTGGTGACGCGGGTCCGCGGACGTCTGGTGCTGCTCGTGCGCAGGTGCCGGGTGCTGCTGGTCCACGCGTGTCTGGCGGCGCCGTGCCGCCATGGTCTGGATGGCCACCGTGGGCAACACCCCGGTCAGTTCGGTGACATGCGTGCAGCCCGCCGTGCGCGCGAAGCGTTCACGCACGCGGCGGCGAAATTGATTGAGCAGGTTCAGTCCCACCAGATCCCGGTATTCCGGCGCAATGGCAGCGCAGAATTCGCCGTAGGGCGCCGCGTCGTAGGCGACTTCGGCGTCGGTGATGTTGAACTGATCGTCGATGGTGACCCGCAGGTGCATGTGATGCACCGGCGCGCCGGCCGGATGCATTTCGCCCCCGCGGATGGGAAAATCGTAGGCCTTGGTGTCGATGAGTTAGGCTTCGATGTCCCACAAGCCGTCCTCGCGAGCGTAGGACTGCGCACGAATGGATCGCGTGTGGATGGGCTGGCGCGGGCAAGCCGGTTCGGACAGGGGCATGGAAAGCGGGACGAAAAGGCGGTCAATCGGCTGATTATAACGTGCGTGCGCAGGCCCTCATCAGACCCGTATCAGACCCGTATCAGACCCGTATCAGACCCGTATCAGACCCGTATCAGACCCGTATCAGACCCGTATCAGGCCCGTATCAGGCCCGTATCAGGCCCGTATCAGGCCCGTATCAGGCCCGCATCAGACCCGCATCGGGCCCTCAACAGGCCCTCATGAGACCCGGCGGCCTTGTCCGATTTGAGAAGAATCCGGACGCGGCTTCGTGATCCCGGCATCGGATCCGTCTGGCGCCTTGGCGGCAGGCAGCGAATCACGACCCCGGGCGCACATCCCGTCGGCACCGCCGCTTCAGGCCGCCTCGCGCAGGGTCTGCGCCGCATGCACCATCGCTTCCAGCGCCGCCCGCGTCTCGGGCCAGCCGCGGGTCTTCAGGCCGCAGTCCGGATTGATCCACAAGTGTTCGGCCGGCAGCCGCTGCGCCGCCCGGCGAATCAGGTTGACCATCCAGTCTTCGCGCGGCACGTTGGGTGAATGAATGTCATAGACGCCCGGCCCGATGTCGTTGGGATAGTCGAAGGCCTCGAACGCATCGAGCAGTTCCATGTTCGAGCGCGAGGTCTCGATCGTGATCACGTCGGCATCCATGGCGGCGATTGCCTGGATGATGTCGTTGAATTCCGAATAGCACATGTGCGTGTGGATCTGGGTGTCGTCACGCACGCCGCTGGTGGTCAGACGAAAGCAGTCCACCGCCCAGTCCAGGTAGGCCGCCCACTGCGCGTGTTGCAGCGGCAGCCCCTCGCGAAAGGCCGGCTCGTCGATCTGGATGACGGCAATGCCCGCCTGCTCCAGATCCAGGACCTCGTCGCGCAGGGCCAGCGCGATCTGGCGGCAAGTCTGCTCGCGGGGCTGGTCATCGCGCACGAACGACCACTGCAACAGGGTGACCGGGCCGGTCAGCATGCCTTTGACCGGCCGGCTGGTCAGTGATTGCGCATAGGCCGACCAGGCCACGGTCATCGGCGCCAGGCGTGCCACGTCGCCATAGATCAGAGGCGGTTTGACGCAGCGCGAGCCATAGCTCTGCACCCAGCCATGATTCGTGAAGGCAAAGCCGGCCAGCAGTTCGCCGAAATATTCGACCATGTCATTGCGTTCCGGCTCGCCATGCACCAGGACGTCCAGGCCAATGGATTCCTGAAAGCGGATGACGCGCTCGATCTCGGCGCGAATCGCCTTTTCGTAAGCGGCATCGGTCAGCATGCCGGCACGCCAGTCGCGCCGCAGCGTGCGAATCTCCGAGGTCTGCGGAAAGGACCCGATGGTGGTCGTGGGAAAGCGCGACAGACCCAGGCGCTCATGCTGGCGGGCATTGCGCTGCGCAAACGGGCTGCGCCGGCGGCTGAGCGAGGCGGCATCCGTCATGCGACGGGCGACATCCTGGCGGTGAATGCGCCCCGACAGGCGACGCGACTGGACGGCCTGACGTCCGGCCTGCAGGGCGTGCCGGTCGGCGCCGTCCACGCTGCCATCGCGCAAGGCGCGCAAAAGGCGCAATTCATCGAGCTTCTGCACCGCAAACGACAGCCAGCTGCGCAGGTCCGCGTCCAGATCCGTTTCAAGGTCCAGATCGATGGGCACATGCAACAATGAGCAGGAAGGCGCCAGCCACAGGCGATCCCCCAGGCTCACCGCTGCGGCATGAATCCGGGCATGGATGCGGTCCAGATCGGCACGCCAGACATTGCGGCCATCGATCACCCCCAGGGACAGCACCTGGTCCTGGCGCAGGCCGGCCAGCACCCGCTCGAGCTGCTGCGGTGCCCGCACCAGATCCACATGCAGGCCGTGAACCGGCAGCGCCAGGACTTCGTCGCACAGCAGATCGATCCCGGCAAAATACGTGGTCAGCAGCAGTTTGGGCCCCTGCGCGGCCAGGCGCTCATAGACCTGGCCGAGCGCTGTACGCCAGGCTTGCGGCAGATCCAGCACCAGGATCGGCTCGTCGACCTGGACCCAGTCCACGCCCTGCGCCGCCAGGCGCTGCAGCACCTGTTCATACGCCGCCAGCAGCGCGGGCAGCAGCGCCAGCTTGCCGGCGTCCGCCGCCCCCTGCGTGTAGGCGTCGCCCTTGCCCAGCCAGAGCCAGGTCAGGGGCCCGGGGATGATCGGGCGGGGGCGGTGACCCAGGGCCTGGGCCTCGGCCACCTGCTCGAAGAGGGCGCCGCGCGCGATGCGGTAAGTCTGGCCCGGGTGCAATTCGGGCACGATGTAGTGATAGTTGGTGTCGAACCATTTGGTCATCTCACAGGCCGCTGCCGGGGTGCCGGAAGGGGCACGCCCACGGGCCATGCGAAACAGGGTATCCAGCTCAACCGGTGCGTCATCGGGCTGCCCGAATCGTGCCGGCACGGCGCCCAGCAGCGTGCTCCATTCCAGGATCTGGTCATACCAGGCGAAATCCCCGACCGGCACCCATTGCAGGCCGGCCCGGGCCTGCAAAGCCCAGTGACGCGCCCGCAGTTCGCGCCCGGTCGCCAGCAGGCTGTCCTGATCGATGCGTCCGGCCCAATAGGCTTCCTGCGCCCGCTTCAGCTCCCGCCCGGTGCCGATACGGGGAAAGCCCAGATTATGAATGATCGTCATGATGAATCCTGATAACATTAATTTTATTCAATGAATTCCAAACGTCATTTTGCCCCGGATAGGCCTCCAATGAAAAATCAAATGCTGCACGCTTTACTTGAGAAAAATTCATGATAGAGGTCCGCCACATGGAAACGCTGCTGGCCATCCGCGAGGGCGGCAGCCTGCAGGAGGCCGCCGAACGGCTGCATGTGACGCAATCGGCCCTGTCGCACCAGCTGCGCGACCTGGAAGTGCGCTTGCAGACGCCCTTGCTGAACCGGCGCACCCGCCCGGCACGGCTGACGACCGCCGGCCTGCGCATCGTCGCCCTGGCCGAGGACGTGCTGCCACGCATTCGCGCCACGGAACTGGAATTGCGGCGCCTGTCGGCCGGTCGGGCCGGGCGGCTGCATGTGGCGATCGATTGTCATTCCTGCTTTCAGTGGCTGATGCCCACGCTGGACACCTTTCGCAAGGACTGGCCGGAGGTTGCGCTGGACCTGACCGCCGCTTTTTCGTTTGCCCCCCTGCCCGCCCTGGCGCGTGGCGACCTGGACGTGGTGATCACCTCGGATCCGCAGCCGCTGGAAACCATCCGTTACACGCCATTGTTTGCCTATGAACTGGTGCTGGCCGTGGCCAGCCAGGGGGTGCTGGGCAACGCCCGTTGCATCGAGCCGCAGGACCTGGCCGGGCAGGTGCTGATCACCTATCCGGTGGACCGCAGCCGGCTGGATGTGTTCACCGGCTTTCTGGATCCGGCCGGCATCGAACCCGCTGCAGTGCGCACGGCCGAACTGACGCCGATGATCGTGCAGCTGGTGGCCAGTGGGCGCGGTGTGGCCGCCCTGCCCAGCTGGGCGCTGAATGAATACCGGAATCTGCCGGGGCTGAAGATCCGCCGGCTGGGCAGCGGCGTCTGGCGCACGCTGCACGCGGCCGCCCGCATCGAAGACGCCGACACCGCCTATGTGCAGGCGTTTCTGGCGCAGGCGCGCCGCACGTGTTTCGAAACCCTGCCCGGCATCCGTGCAGTAGCTCAGAAGCCGCCGTCACCCGCGTCTGCGTCGCCCGCGTGATCGCTGCTGTCGGCGTCCGGATGATTCCTGCCTGAATCCGGGTGATTCCTGCCTGGATCCGGGTGATTCCTGCCTGGATCCGGGTGATTGTCGCCCGCATCCGGATGATGGCGGTCGGCGTCTGCAGGATGACCGTCAAGGCCTTCAGGCGGATCCGGATCCGGATCCGCCTGGCTGTCGGCTCGTTCACCCAGGACGCGACGGATGATGTCGGCCGAAAAGCCCCGCCCTGCCAGAAAACGGTATTGACGCGCATATTCGCGGGCATCCGCGGGGGCGCGGGGGAATTTGCGCTGCCAGACCGCGCGCGCACGGGTCCGCTCGGATGCCTGCAATTCCTGTTGCAGTTCGGCCACCTGTTCCGCATCCACCCCCTGTTGGCGCAGGGCGTGGAGGATGCGCTGCGTACCCTGACGCGGCGCCACACGGTTCACGTAGGTGCGGGCATAGCGCTGGTCCGATTGCCAGTGATCCCGCTGCAGTTCGTCGAGCACGGCGTCGATGGCGGCGGGGTCATCACAATGCACGGCAAGCTTGCGCTGCAATTCCTGACGGGAATGTTCCCGCCGGGACAGCAGCGCCACCGCCCGCGCCTTCAGGCTGGGGCCAGGCGGGCGCCCGTCATTGCCCATCCGCGGCAGCGGGCACGGCCCGGGCCACGACGCCCAGGCTTTCGCGCACGCGATTTTCGATCTCGAAGGCCAGTTCGGGGTGTTCCTTCAGGTATTCACGCACATTGTCCTTGCCCTGACCGATGCGATCCCCGTTGTAGCTGTACCAGGCACCGGCCTTGTCCACGATGCCGGCCTGCACGCCCAGATCGATGATTTCGCCTTCGCGCGAGATGCCCATGCCATACATGATGTCGAATTCCGCCTGCTTGAAGGGCGGTGCGACCTTGTTTTTCACGACCTTCACGCGGGTTTCGTTGCCCACGACCTCGTCGCCCTTCTTGATGGCACCGATGCGGCGAATGTCGAGGCGCACGGATGCGTAGAATTTCAGGGCATTGCCCCCGGTGGTGGTTTCCGGATTGCCGAACATGACGCCGATCTTCATGCGGATCTGGTTGATGAAGATCACCATGCAGTTGGCGCGCTTGATCGTGGCGGTCAGCTTGCGCAGCGCCTGGCTCATGAGGCGGGCCTGCAGGCCGGGCAGGGAATCGCCCATGTCGCCCTCGATTTCGGCCTTCGGCACCAGAGCGGCGACCGAATCGATGACGATCAGGTCGACCGAGCCCGAGCGCACCAGCGCATCGGTGATTTCCAGCGCCTGTTCGCCCGTGTCGGGCTGGGAGATGAGCAGGTCTTCCAGATTCACGCCCAGGCGCGAGGCATACTGCACATCCAGGGCATGTTCCGCGTCGATGAACGCGCAGGTGCCGTTGATTTTCTGCATTTCGGCGATGACCTGCAGGGCCAGCGTGGTCTTGCCGGACGATTCCGGGCCGTAGATTTCAATGACCCGGCCCCGCGGCAGACCGCCAACGCCCAGGGCGATGTCCAGACCAAGCGAGCCGGTGGACACCACCTGGATGTCGTGTTCGACCTGGTTGTCACCATAGCGCATGATGGAGCCTTTGCCGAACTGCTTTTCGATCTGAGACAGCGCGGCGGCCAGCGCCTTGGCGCGTTCAGGGTTGGCCTTGCCGGTGCGTTCATCCATGGGGGATCCTTGTGTTGGGGTACTGAAGCTCAGGGGCATTATGCATCAGATTATACTGTATGAAAAACCAGATGAGACAATCCTGCGCCGAATCATCAGGAACAGCCGGCTTTCTCATTTGCAGCAGACGGCTTTCTCATTTGCAGCAGACGGCTTTGCAGCGGACAGCTCGCGTTTCTTGGCACATCGTTAACCCTGAATGACCGATCCCGCAGATCCATGTCACAATAAATGACACGTTGGGCATAGTGTCCCTGCTTTCCCCGGATGTCACCCCCCGCCATGCGTATCCTGATTGCCGAGGACGACAGCATTCTTGCGGACGGGCTGTCGCGATCATTGCGTTACGACGGCTATGCAGTGGATGTCGTCAGCGACGGCTCCAGTGCCGATTCCGCCTTGCAGTTGCAGGCATTCGACCTGCTCATTCTGGACCTGGGCCTGCCCAGCATGAGCGGCCTGTCCGTGCTGCGCAAGCTGCGCCAGCGCGGCACGCCCCTGCCCGTCCTGATCCTGACCGCCGCCGATTCGGTCGAACAGCGCGTCGAGGGCCTGGACCTGGGCGCCGATGACTACATGTCGAAACCCTTCGCCCTCAGCGAACTGGAAGCCCGGGTGCGCGCCCTGATCCGCCGCCATGGCGGCGCACGCGACTCGGTGCTGCACCACGGGCGCCTGGCGTTCGACCTGATCGGGCGCGTGGCCACCATCGACGACGCGCCCCTGGAGCTGTCTGCGCGCGAAACCAGCCTGCTGGAAATATTCCTGTCCCGCAGCGGCCGCATGATCAGCAAGCACCAGCTGGTGGACCTGCTGTGCGAATGGGGCGAGGAAGTCACCACCAACGCCATCGAGGTCTACATTCACCGGCTGCGCAAGAAAATCGAACCCGCCGGCGTGCGCATCCTGACCGTGCGCGGCCTGGGCTACTGTCTGGAACCGGAAAGCCGCACCATGACGGCCGATTCGGCGACCTCGGGCTGACGGCGCCGGCGCATGTTCTCCGACAATCGACCGCCGGGCCGACACCGCGGCCATCGACGCCGCCCGACGCTGCTGGGGCGCATCCTGTTGTGGATGATCGCACCGCTGTTCGTGCTCTGGTCGATCGGCATCGTCATCACCTATTTCATCTCCCAGAACATCGCCAATTCGCCCTACGACCGCACGCTGGCCAGCCACCTGCGCCTGCTGCGTCACGAAGTGGAACTGCAGCACCTGTCGCGCGGGCTCATCCTGTCGGAATCGGCGCGCACCGTGCTGGCGGGCAGCGCCGATGAATCCCCGACGATCTGGCAGGTTCTGGATGCCAATGGCCATCTGCTGGCAGGTGATCCGGCCATCCCGACCCCGGAAAACTGGGGCTATGACATCGACCAGATCCGCTTTCGCAACGTGTCGTTGGGCCACCAGGCGCTGCGCCTGGCGTACGTCTGGGGCGGCCGCGACCAGGACGGCACGGGCTTTCTGACCGTGGTGGCCGAATCGGGGGAAGCCCGCGCCACCTTGCAGCAGGAAATCCTGACGGGCATGCTCAGCCCTCAGCTCATCATCCTTCCGCTGGCCGCCATGCTGGCCGGTCTGGGCCTGACCCAGGGGCTCGAGCCGCTCAGTGTGCTGCAGGAACACATGCGTCGGCGCAAACCCAGCGACCTTTCGCCCATCCGCGACGATCTGGCGCCGGCGGAAATCGTGCCACTGATTGCCGCCATGAACAATCTGCTGCAGCGCCTGTCGGCCTCGATCGATTCGCAGCGGCGTTTCGTGGCCAATGCCGCGCACCAGCTGAAAACCCCCCTGGCGGGCATCCGCACCCAGTGTGAGCTGGCCTTGCGCGAACAGGACCCGGACCACATGCGCGCCAGCCTGCAGCAGCTGATCGCCGGATCCGGGCGCGCCACCCGCCTGGTCAACCAGCTGCTGCTGCTGGCGCGCGCCGAATCCCTGGACCCCAACCAGTCACAGGTGACGGAACAGCTGGATCTGAACTTGCTGGCCGAAACCTGCACCCGGGAATGGGTCGACACGGCCCTGCGGCGCGGCATCGACCTGGGGTTCGAGGCCGCCGGCGAACCGCTGCCGGTCTTTGGCAACTACACCATGATCAACGAGCTGCTGAACAATCTGATCGACAACGCCTTGCTGTACACGCCGGCGGGCGGTCAGGTCACCGTGCGGGCGGCACCCGATGCCGACCAAGTCTTCCTCGAGGTGCAGGACTCGGGCCCGGGCATCCCCCCCGAGGAGCGCTCGAGGGTCTTCGATCGTTTCTACCGCATCCTGGGCCAAAACGCCGAGGGCAGCGGCCTGGGGCTGGCCATCGTGCACGAAATCGCCGAGCATCATCGCGCCACGATCGACTTCCTGCCCCCTGGCAATCATCATGACCCCGCCAGCGCCGGAACCCGTTTGCGCGTCTCCTTCCCGCGCGACTATGTCCCCAGGAGCCGAACATGATTCAGGCCCGCGCCGTGCCGCCCGATTCGTTCGACGACGCCGACCGCCCCACCACCCACGAAGAACGTCGCGTCATCCTGGCCTCGTCCATGGGCGCCGTCTTTGAATGGTATGACTTTTACGTTTATGGTTCGCTGGCGGCGGTCATCGCCCAGCATTTCTTTTCCAGCCTGAATCCCACCGCCGGCTTCATCTTCGCCCTGCTGACCTTCGCGGCCGGATTCGCCGTGCGGCCCTTCGGCGCGCTGGTATTCGGCCGCCTGGGTGACATGGTGGGCCGCAAATACGCCTTCGTGATCACCATCCTGATCATGGGCCTGTCGACCTTTCTGGTGGGCGTGCTGCCCTCGTCGGCGTCGATCGGCACGGCGGCTCCCGTGATCCTGCTGATCCTGCGCCTGCTTCAAGGTCTGGCACTGGGCGGCGAATATGGCGGGGCCGCCATCTACGTGGCCGAGCACGCACCACACAACCGGCGGGGCTTTTTCACCAGCTGGATCCAGACCACGGCCACCACCGGCATGTTCCTGTCGCTGGTCGTGGTGCTGGGCACGCGCTCCGTGCTGGGCGAGGAAGCCTTCCAGTCCTGGGGCTGGCGCATACCCTTCCTGATTTCGGTGTTCCTGCTGTGGATCTCGGTCTGGATTCGCCTGCACCTGCACGAATCCCCCGCCTTCACCCGCATGAAATCCGAAGGCCTGGGCTCGCGCGCGCCCATCAAGGAAGCCTTTGGTCGCTGGCACAACCTGCGCCTGATCCTGCTGGCCCTGATCGGGCTGACGGCGGGCCAGGCCGTGGTCTGGTACACGGGGCAGTTCTACGCACTGTATTTCCTGACCGAAACCCTGGGGGTCGAACCCAACATCGCCAATATCCTGATGGCGCTGGCCCTGCTGCTGGCCTGTCCGTTCTTTCTGGTGTTTGGCGCGCTCTCCGACCGCATCGGGCGCAAGCCCATCATCATGGCCGGCTGCCTGATTGCCTGCCTGAGCTATTTTCCCGTCTTCAAGGGCCTGACCCACTATGCCAACCCGGCCCTGGAACGCGCCCAGGACCGGGCGCCGGTCCATGTCGTGGCCGACCCGGCCGACTGTTCCCTGCAATTCAACCCTGTCGGAATCGCGTCCTTCACCAGTTCCTGTGATCTGCTGAAGGCGTTCATGGCCAACCATTCCGTGCATTACGTCAACCAGCCGGCGGCACCCGGCACGGTGGCGCACGCGCTCATCGGCAGCCAGCGCATCGATTCCTTCGACGGTGCCACCCTGTCGCGCGCGGAATTTGCCGAGCGCCGCAGTGCCCTGCACGACGCCCTGGGCAAGGCCGTTCGCAGTCACGGCTACCCAGCCTACGCCGATCCTTCGCAGATTCACTATGGCATGGTGCTGCTGCTGCTGTTCTTCCTGGTATTCCAGGTCACGATGGTCTATGGGCCCATCGCCGCCATGCTGGTCGAAATGTTCCCCACCCGCATCCGCTATACCTCGATGAGCGTGCCCTATCACATCGGCAACGGCTGGTTCGGCGGCTTCCTGCCGCCCGTGGCCTTTGCCACCGTGGCCACGACGGGCAATATGTACGATGGGCTGTGGTATCCGATCATTGTCTGTGTGATGACCCTGGTCGTGGGCATGCTGTTCGTGAAGGAAACCCGCCACAACGACCTGAATGCGCCCTGATGGCGCAGGCTTGCCGATGCACGGATGCACAGTGTTCCCGTTCAGAGTTCCGTCAGCGATTCCCTTCTAGAATGAGCGCGTACGCTGATGGGCGTCCCGGTGCCTTGTTCCCCCTTGTTCATCCGGACACCTTTCCAATCAGTGTGCCGCTGTCAGTGCACCCCCCGCGAGCCTTTTTTGTGTACTGACGGTCGCCCCTCGCGGCCCGGCTTCGTCCGGGCCGTTTTTTTGGTGCGCTCCAGCGGCTTTTCCGGCCACTTCCTTGCCCCCATTTCGGCTCCGGACACCCTTCCCCGATCGACTGGCGCGGGCCCGCGTACAATCAAACCCCCCATCAACCGCCGCCCGCCGGCCTTTCAGCACGTCATCATGTGGTTCAAGAATCTCAAGCTCTATCGCCTCGCCCCCAACACCGATCTGACCCCCGAACGCCTTGACGCGGCCCTGGAGCCGCTTGTTTTTCAGCCTGGCGGCAGCCAGGACAATCAAGTGTCGGGCTGGCTGCCACCGCGTGAAGGCGGCACCCTGGCGCACGTCCAGCACGGGCAGATCCTGCTGCGCCTGCATACGGAAAAGAAACTGCTGCCTGCGACCGTCATCAACCAGGCCAGCCGCGCCCGGGCGCAGGAAATCGAAGAACGCCAAGGCTACAAGCCCGGGCGCAAGCAGATGAAGGACATCAAGGAGCAGATGACGCTGGAGCTGCTGCCGCGCGCCTTTGTCATCGGCCATGACACGCACGCATGGATCGACACGGTGAATCGATGGGTCGCCATCGACGCGGCGGCGGCCCGCAGCGATGAAGTGCTCGGGCTCCTGGCGAAAACCCTGACGCCCTTTCCCATCGTGCCGCTGCACGTGGCCCTGTCGCCGGCAGCCGCCATGACGCTCTGGCTGTCCGAAGACGCAGCCCCCGCCGGATTCAGCATCGACCAGGACACGGAACTGCGCTCCACCGGCGAATCGCGTGCCACCGTGCGCTACGTGCGCCAAAGCGTGGAAGCCGACGAGGTACGCCGGCACATTCAGGCCGGCAAGCAGTGCACCCGCCTGGCCATGACCTGGAACGACCGCGTGTCCTTCATCCTGACTGACGCCCTGGACATCAAGCGCGTGGCGCCGCTGGATGTGCTGAAGGAACACCAGGACGCTCAGGCCGCCAACGAGGCCGATCAGTTCGAGTCCGATCTGGCCCTGATGAGCGGCGAACTGGCGCGCCTGCTGGAGGATCTGGTGGCCGCGCTGGGCGGCGAGCGCAGCGCCGGCTGACACGCCCGCCTCATGGTCGCCCAGCGACTGGAATTTCCTCGGGATCTCGCCGTCAGATGTACCAGTCACCCACAGGGCACACTTTCAAAAGCGCTTGAAGATATCCATGGAATACTTGAAGAGGGATTGATATATTTTGTCGGTGTGCACGCCGTTGTGGCACCGGCGCACCATTTCTTGCTGCGTCACGACACGCCAAGCGCAGGTTGCCGTTTTGGCGCAGTACCCACAAACGGAAACCTGGAGCCCAGCCCATGAACGAATCTCTGCATGTCGTCTGTCCACACTGCCATGCCACCAATCGGGTACCGACATCCCGCATGGGTGATGCGCCCTTGTGCGGCCGCTGCCACCAGGCACTGTTCGAGGGCCAACCCGTGGCCCTCGACAGCGCTCATTTTGACACGCACCTAAAGGGCGACCTGCCGTTGCTGGTCGATTTCTGGGCGCCCTGGTGTGGGCCTTGCAAAATGATGGCGCCCCAGTTTGTGGCAGCGGTGCAGGAACTGGAGTGAATCGACCCGGAGCTCTGGCAACGCGGGATATCGTGGCGTGGACTCGCAATGCACTAACGTAACGATTCTCATGTCTTCAGCAATATCCGCGAGGCTGAGGCCCGCCACATCGAGGCGCTGCATACCCTGGCGCTGCATACCCTGTTTGCGCGTCATGAACTGCAAGTGCCGGAAAATACCTGGGCAGGACGTGTTGACCATCGATGATTGGGGACAGACGCTGGCCGGTCCGCTGCCCAGCACGCAAGAGATCGAACCGTTACGCCCCGGGCGGGGACAGTGCGCATTCGTGGTTGTTGCCGCGAGCAACCGGTAAAGCAAACCGTCCCGGCCCCAGTTCTGCCAGACCGGAGTCTCGCGCCGCAGAAGGACTGACTCACGCATTCACAGGATATTGATTCGGATCAACTGCCCAAGCCCGTTGCAAACTTAAGATGCAAAGGATCCAGGGGCGATTGAAGAGGTCCCCGAAACTCGGACAAGGATATATGCCATGATCAAACCTGAGAACACGCCTGAAAACGTTCTTGCAAAAGAACAGATTACGCATTTCTCGCAGCAACTCGCCACGCGCAAGACCCTTTTGCTCGATGAGATCCGGCAGGTGCTCGCAGATTCCGAAAGTGAACGACAGATCGATCTCATCGGCGGGGTGGGCGACTCTGGTGATGTGGCAACCGCGGCCTTGCTGCGTGGCGTCACCGAGGCCGAGGTCATACGCGACGTTCAGGAAGTCCGTGACATTGTCGCCGCCGAACAGCGCATCGCGGCCGGGCGTTATGGCCTGTGCATCGATTGTGAGCAGGCGATCCGGTACAAACGTCTGGATGCGTATCCCACGGCCAAACGCTGCTACACCTGTCAGGTCAGCCACGAAAAGCAGCGGGCGTCTACACCCTACGCGGCGGGCAGAACTTGGTGAACGTGGGTCGGAAGGCTCTTTCAGGGATTTTCAGACACGTCCCCCTTTGACAAGCCGGAAATCAGTTTCCGGCTTAAAATCAGCATTTCCAAAACTGATGATTGATATTCCTCAACTCGATCTTGCTCTGAAGGACCCATACTGTTCATTGAGGACAAGTTGCCTCGACAACGGAGAACCAACATGAACGGAATGAAACGAACCCTGACGATGATCGCAGCAGGTTTGGCTATTGCGGCGCCTTTGGCGGCCTGGTCGCAGTCTCAGGGCCCGGGGCCGGGCATGATGGGCGGCGACGACTACAGTCAGGGAATGATGGGTGGTGGCTACGGCCCGGGCATGATGGGTGGTGGTTACGGCTCAGGCATGATGGGTGGCGGTTACGGCGCCGGCATGATGGGTGGCGGTTATGGCCCGGGCATGATGGGTGGCGGTTATGGCCCGGGCATGATGATGGGCGGCTATGGTCCGGGGCAGATGGGAAATTGTGGCCCGGGCTCTGATCGGGGGGGTTGGAGAGCCCTCGACCTGACGGCCGATCAACAGACCAAGATTCAGGGGATTCAAGAAGAATTCCGGACCAAGCAATGGGCCCTGATGGGCAAGATGCGCGAGCAGGGTCTGCACGCCGGCATGATGGGCTGGGGCCGCGGGGCTTTTGATGAGACCGCAGCCCGCAAAGCGTATGACGAGATGGCTTCACTGCGCAAACAGATGTTCGAAAACCGTCTGGAAGCACACAAGCGCATCGATGCCGTGCTGACTGACAAACAGCGTGAACAGCTTGGCCGCTGAGTACGAGAGTAAGCTTACTCCCGTCCCTTTTCTTTTCGACGGGACGAGCGTCAAGTCGCAGCAATCTTCGACGATGCCAAGACCAATTTCCAGGCGCTCTTGAGCGCACACCCTGGCCTTGGTCACGCCGCGCCTGTCCGACCCAACGCCAGGCGCGCATGAAGGCAACCGGCAATGCCGGCCATCCATCCGGCCTCACCGGCCATCTCGACCCAGCGCTGCTGCTCGCGCTTGTCACATTCGCCGCTTCGACTATTTACGCGGTCCGGCGCAAACAAAAGGTCGATGCTTGCTGCCCATCAACTGGAATCAGGCAAAGAAATGATTGCAACGACCGTACACGGCATGACCTGCGCATCCTGCGCCACGCAAGTCAAGGACTCCGCCAGCGAACACGCCTCCGGAAAGCTTGCCGCATCCGAAAAAAGCGGCCACGGCCTGCACATTGCCGTCATCGGTAGCGGCGGTGGTGCGATGGCCGCCGCACTGAAGGCGGCCGAACTCGGCGCAAAGGTCACCCTGATCGAGCGCGGCACCATCGGCGGCACGTGTGTCAATATCGGCTGCGTGCCGTCGAAGATCATGATCCGGGCCGCCCATATCGCCCGGCTGCGCCGCAAAAGCCCGTTCGACGATGGGATCGAAGCGACTGTGCCGGCAATTGACCGCGGCAAACTGCTGGCTCAGCAGCAGGCGCGGGTCGATGAACTGCGCGTCACCAAGTACGAAGGCATCCTGGATGGCAATCCAGCCATTACGGTGCTGCGCGGAGCGGCCGCTTTCAAGGACGGCCACAGCCTCATCGTGCGCCTGAACGATGGCGGTGAGCGCACACTGGCCTTCGATCGCTGCCTGGTCGCGACCGGTGCCAGCCCGGCTGTGCCTCCGATCCCCGGCCTGAAGGACACGCCGTACTGGACATCGACCGAGGCCCTGGTCAGCGACGGGATTCCGGCCAGGCTGGCCGTGATCGGCTCCTCGGTGGTCGCCGCCGAACTGGCCCAGGCATTCGCACGACTCGGCAGTCAGGTGACGATACTGGCGCGCAACACCCTGCTTTTTCGCCAAGACCCGGCCATCGGCGAAGCGGTCACGGCGGCCTTCCGCGCCGAAGGGATTGCTGTGCTGGAGCACGCGCAGGCCAGTCGCGTTGCCCACGCGAACGGCGAATTCGTGCTCACCACCGGGCATGGCGTCGTTGCCGCCGACCAACTGCTGATCGCCACCGGCCGCTCGCACAACACCACGGACCTGGCGCTGGAGGCAGCTGGCGTCAAGGTCAATGCGCAGGGGGCCATCCTCATCGACCAGGGCATGCAGACCAGCAACCCGCAAATTTATGCCGCCGGTGACTGCACCGACCAGCCGCAATTCGTGTACGTGGCGGCGGCGGCCGGCACCCGCGCTGCCGTCAACATGACCGGCGGCGACGCTGCCCTCGATCTGAGCGCCATGCCGGCGGTGGTGTTCATCGATCCGCAGGTGGCCACGGTGGGCCTGACCGAGGCCCAAGCGCGGGCACAACATATCGAGACCGACAGTCGTACCCTGACACTGGACAACCTACCGCGCGCGCTGGTCAATTTCGAGACGTGCGGCTTCATCAAGCTGGTTGCCGAAGTGGGCAGCGGCCGCCTGATCGGCGTGCAGGCAGTGGCTCCGGCCGCGGGCGAAATCATCCAGACTGCTGCCATCGCCATCCGCGCCCGCATGACGGTGCAGGATCTGGCCGACCAGTTGTTCCCGTACCTGACGATGGCCGAGGGACTCAAGCTGTGCGCGCAGACTTTTTTCAAGGATGTGAAACAACTATCCTGTTGCGCGGGCTGAAGCAAGCGATGAAGCGCTCACCGGCGCATTGCTGATGGCAAAGCCACGCACGGTAATGTCTTTGGTGTAGAGCGCGCCCACGGGAAGTTCCGGGTTGCTGCCCTGCAACCCGGACATCAGGACAATGCGCGCGTTCCTGTTCAACAGGGGCAGACATTGCGCAAAACGGTTATGACCGCTGGCGTCCCACCAGATGTCGACGCCTTCCGGGCAAGCCAGCCGGATGGCATCGTAAAGGTCCGGTCGATGATAGTCGACCACCCGATCGGCTCTTAGTGCAAGGCACCAGGATCTATCGGCAGGCGAAGCAGTCGTCACGACGCGCAATCCCATGGCCTGGGCCAACTGCAGAACAGCACTGCCGACGCCACCGCCCCCGCCTTCCAGAAACAGGGTCTCACCCGCGCTTGCGTGCGCTTCACGCACCATCCCCAGGTAGGCGGTCGCCGCCCCATGCAGGACTACGGCTGCCGCTTCCGGGCGGATCCCGTCAGGCAGCGCGTACAGGCGCTCAGCGGGCACCACTGCGTATTCAGCACAAGCACCCTGTCGCCCGTCATACCCCAGGCTGTTGCACCAGACCGCATCCCCCACGGCAAAACCCTCGACCCCGGGACCGGCTTCGGCCACCACACCCACCAAGTCGCGCCCAAGCACAAAGGGAAAGGGCGTGTGTGTGCGATACGCGCCCGAGCGCACGAACAGATCGACATGATTGACCTCGCTGGCCTGCATGCGCACCAGCACATCAGTCGGCCCCGGCCGTGGTACGGGGAGCATGCCCACCTGAATCTTGTCGACCCCACCCGTTTCACGGATGTAGGCCGCACGCATTTGAGTCGCAATGTCCATCAGAACCTCATTGCCATGGCGCACCTGCAGTCACAGGAACCTGCAGTCGCAAGACCAGTCCTGTGCACGGCATAAGCTTACCGCTACTGCCTGTGGCGCGGCCTGAACATCGTTGCCGAATCAATCGTGGCAAGTACTGCCTGACAAAGCCGGCGGATTTCCCGTGCGGGTTCAATGCTTTCGATAAGCGATCCAGACCGCACACTCGACAGTTGTCTGATCGACGTCAAATTGGTCGACGCAAATGTTCGGTATAGTCCGTCACGTCGATGGTTGAATCGTTGATTTCGATTTTTCAAGCCATCAGGGCGATGGTGCCGACAGGCCATTGCAGGCCCGACCATTCGTGAAAGGAATCGCAGCATGAGAGTCGCAGCATGACGACGTCCGGGACCGCACCGGCGCGGGGCGCGCCTGAAGGCATGGGGCTGTTTGAACGCTTCCTCTCACTCTGGGTGGCCCTGGCCATCGTGGCGGGCGTGCTGCTCGGCCAGTTCGCTCCGGCGCTGCCGGGGACCTTGTCGCGCTTCGAATATGCGCAGGTCTCCATTCCGGTGGCGGTGCTGGTCTGGGCCATGATTTTTCCCATGATGGTGCAGATCGATTTCACCTCGATCCTGGGCGTCCGCCGTCAGCCCAAAGGGCTGGTCATCACCACGGTGGTGAACTGGCTGATCAAGCCCTTCACCATGTTTGCCATCGCCTGGTTCTTCCTGACCGTGGTGTTCGCGCCCCTGATTCCCGCGCAACGGGCCAGCGAATACCTGGCCGGCGCCATCCTGCTGGGCGCTGCGCCCTGCACGGCCATGGTCTTCGTGTGGAGCTACCTCACGCGCGGCGATGCCGCCTATACCCTGGTGCAGGTGGCGCTCAACGACCTGATCATGCTGTTTGCCTTCGCGCCGATTGTGGTTTTCCTGCTGGGCGTGTCGAACATCCAGGTTCCCTGGGATACGGTCATCCTGTCGGTGGTGCTCTACATCGTCATTCCGCTGAGCGCCGGCTATGTGACGCGCCGGGCCGTCATCCAGCGGCGTGGCATCGCGTGGTTCGATGATGTTTTCATGAAACGCCTGGCACCTGTCACCCCGGTCGGCCTGATCATCACCCTGGTGCTGCTGTTCGCCTTCCAGGGCGACGTGATCATCGCACACCCCTTGCACATCGTGCTGATCGCCATCCCGCTGATTCTCCAGACCTTCCTGATTTTCTTCATCGCCTACGGCTGGGCCAGGGCGTGGAAGGTGCCACACAGCATTGCCGCGCCTGCCGGCATGATCGGTGCCAGCAACTTCTTCGAGCTGGCCGTGGCCGTCGCCATCGCCCTGTTCGGCCTGCAGTCCGGCGCCGCATTGGCCACGGTGGTAGGCGTACTGGTTGAAGTGCCGGTCATGCTGGTGCTGGTGCGCATCGCCAATGCCACACGGGATCACTTCCCGGTCAGCCGGCAGGCCCGCGCTTGAGACGCAGCAGGCCCATGCTTCAGACGCAGCCGGCTTGCATTTCACATGCAGCAGGCTCGCGCTCAGTACATGCCATGAAATACGCTGTCGTCGGGTCCGATGTGCGAGGGTGGCACCCAGGTCACGTCGCGCAGCGAATGCTGCACCAAATCCTCGACCCCCATCAGCACGGCGAAGATCGCCATGCGCACCGGAATGCCGTTGTCCGCCTGGCGAAAGATTGCCAGGCGCGGGTCGTGGTTCAAGTCCGTGCTCAGGTCGTGGGCGCCCTCGCGGCTGTCACGCGGCAGCGGGTGCATGACGATCGCATCCGGCCCGCAACTGGCATCCACAATCGCCCGGTTGACCTGAAAATCGGCGCTATAGCCCTCCATGCTTTCGCCTGAAAAACGTTCCTTCTGCACGCGCGTGGCATAAATCACGTCGGCACCCTTCAGACCGGCGACCAGGTCGTGCGTCTGCTCGATGACGTGACTGTTGCGGCTGGCCTGTTCCAGCAGGTAATCGGGCATTTCCAGGCCCGGGGGCGACACCAGGGTGAACTTCAGGCCACGATACAGGGACAGCAGCTTGATGAGCGAGTGCACCGTACGGCCATATTTCAGATCACCCGCCATGACGATGTGGGCACCATCCAGCAGCTTGCCCAGGCGCGAGAACTCCGTCAGGATGGTGTAGAGGTCCAGCAGCGCCTGGCTGGGGTGTTCGCCCGCGCCATCGCCGCCATTGACCACGGGGATGTTGGTGGCCGCCGCGAATTCCGCCACCGAGCCCTGTTCGGGGTGGCGAATCACCATCGCATCCACGTAGCCGCTCATGACGCGGCTGGTGTCGTAGATGGATTCCCCCTTGGCCATGGACGAAAACGTGAAGCCCGTGGTGTCGCACACCGAACCGCCCAGACGACAGAAGGCCGCACCAAAGCTGACGCGCGTGCGCGTGCTGGCCTCGAAAAACAGATTGCCCAGCACGGCGCCTTCCAGCACGCGCGAGACCTTCTGGCGGCGGGCGATGGGCTGCATCAGGTCGGCCACGCGAAACAGTTCTTCCACCGACTCACGCGTGAATTGGTCCACCGAGAGCAGCTGATGCTTGTTGTCGATGGCGATCCGGTCCCGTAGGGGCCCGGATTGTGCGCTTTGCGCATATTTCTGCATCAGCGTGTCGTTTTCCACGATTTCAGTGACAAAGCGCGCCACCACTTCCGGCATGCTGCGCGCCTCCTGTGAGCCTTCCGGCAGCAGCCAGGTGTCCAGGGCACGCCGCTTGACGCCAATGCGGGCCGCGAACACATCACGGGTCAGGTTCAGGCGGCGCATCGCGTCGCGCAGGAAAACTTGTTGAGCTACGGCCATGGCTGGCTCCTCTATACGCATTGCGCATATTTTTACTGCCTTCCGCACGTTGTCGCAAGAGAAATCCACACAGTCTGCCAATGGCCGTCTGAAAAACAACGTCATCCGGAGGTTCCTGGCCAGACTATACGCAATACGCCATGCGACCCGGGGTGAGCCGTGACATGATGGCGCTCCCTGAACCAAGGGCGCACCGCGACACGATGGATACCCCCTGAACCAGGGACACGCCACGACACGATGGAAACCCCCTGAACTCAGGGATGTGCCATGGCACGATGGGTAGATCCTGAAATCAGGGACGACCCGATCGATGTGCGGCGGCGGGATGTCAGAGGGGTGCGATCGCGTCCGGCTCAGGGCCGGGCCGACGCGTTGAAGCGCCCCGCCCGGATCTCGACATGGACCCGGTCCAGGATCCGCCCGGAGTCGTCGTGCAGTTCGAACACGTGGCGTCCTGGCCGGGGTGTCCACATCCGTTCAGCGCCCTGCCCGTAGGGAGCGCCATCCAGCAGCCATTGGGCTCGCTCGACGGGATGCGACAAGGCATCGACTGCGCGCAGCAGCAGGCGCTGGCGACCGGGCGGGATGTCGGGATCCAGGGCCAGGATGGTACCGTCCACCGGCTCGACGATGCGGGGGCGGCCAGGCCCCGTGCCTGCGCTGGCGGGGGGCGCGAAGTGGGCCTGGGCGGTGTCGGCCAGAAAATACTCGGTGCGCGCGGGCTCCAACCCAGGGGCGAAACTCACCTGCTGCAGCGTCACGCCCGGTGGTGGCGCAGGCGCCGCCGGCAGGTGGCGGCGCGCCAGCCAGCCGAACAGGTCGTGCCAGATCGGACCGGCGCCGCTGACGCCCGACACGTCGCGCATGCTGGTGCCGGCGCTGTTGCCCACCCAGACCCCCACGGTATGCTCGGCCGACCAGCCGACGCTCCAGTTGTCGCGCATGTCACGGCTGGTACCGGTCTTGACTGCCGTCCAGAAGCGGGTCGACAAGGGGCTGTCCAGCCCGAACGTGCGCGCCCGCGCCTGGCGATCAGCCAGTATGTCGCCCACAATCCAGGCGGCTGCCGGTGACAGCACACGGACTCCGGACTGAGGTGGCGGGCCGGCTGCGCCGGGCCCGGCCAGCACGACCCCGTGCGCCTGCAGATTCACCGGTGCGTACACGCCGCCGCGGGCCAACGCACGGTAGGCATTGGTCAATGACAGCAGGGTCACGTCGGCCGATCCCAGCGCCAGGCTGTAACCGTAATAGTCGCCGCCATGCGCCAGCGGCAGCCCCAGGGCCACCAGGTGCCGGGCCAGAACGTCCGGCCCGACCAGCATCAGCGTGCGCACGGCCGGCACGTTCAGGGACGAGGCCAGCGCCGTGCGCACGCTGACCCAGCCGCTGAAGTGATGGTCATAATTGTCGGGTACATACAAGCCGCCGCCCCCGTCCAGATCCACGGGGCGATCCGCCAGCAAAGACGCCGCCGTCAGGCGCTGCTCGTCCAGCGCCAGGCCGTACAGAAAGGGTTTCAGGGTGGAGCCTGCCTGGCGCAGCGCCCGCGCATGATCCACGGCGGCGGCATCCGACAGCCTTCCGGAAGACCCGACATACGCCAGGACAGCCCCCGTGCGGTTGTCGAGCACGACCACGGCCGCATCCGTGACGCCCGTACCACGCAACTCGCTCAGATGCTGGCGCACGGCTCGCAGGGCCTCGATCTGCAGTGGGCGGTCGAGCGTGGAATGAATCACGCCGTCCTCTGCCCCCTGCCCTGCCTCGATGAGCAGGCGCGCCCAGTGCGGCGCCAGTTCCGGCGCATCGAAGCGAGTCTGGCGGCTGCGCGCCAGCGAGACCAGAATGAAATCGCGCAATCCTGCGCAATCCGCAGGTCGCCCCAGATCCCGCAGCAGCGCACAGCTGCGCTGTACCAGCGTCGCCACCGGCGCATTGGGCCCGCGCAGCAGCACTGCAGCCAAGGCGGATTCGCGCAGTGTCAGGCCCGACGCATGTTTCTGGAACATGACGCGCGCCAGTGCATCCACGCCCACCAGTTCCCCACGATACGCGGCCAGATTCAGATAGGCTTCCAGGATCTGCGCCTTGGACCAGCGGGCTTCCAGCCGGCGCGCAGCCCACATCTGATCCACCTTTTCCAGGATGCCGCGCCCGCCCGGGCCGCGGCGCAGACCCGCGTCCAGCATGGCAGCCAGCTGCATGCTCAGGGTCGAGGCGCCGCGGCCGCCGTCCCCCAGCACGGCGGACCAGGCTGCCGAGGCACTGGCCATCCAGTCGATGCCGCCATGCTGGAAGAAGCGCTGATCCTCGGACTGCACCACCGCCCGCTGCAACGCAGCGGACACATCGGACAAGGCCACCCAGTCGCCGCGCCGGCTGGAAAAATCGGTGCGCACGCGTTGCAGCAACTGGCCATCGGCCGCGAGCAGCCGCACATCCGATGGGCGCCACGCCGCACGTACAGCCTCATAATCGGGCAGTCTGTCCTGATGCAGAGCCGGAGCCGGATTCGGCGCCGCCGCCGCTGATGGCGCCGAGGCCGCTGACATCGCTGAAGCCGCTGACATCCCTGACATCGCTGATGTGGCTGACGTTGCTGATGTTGCTGACGCCGCCAGCAAACCTGCAGTCAGCAGCTGTGTGGCCCGCCACCGCCAGGCTCGCGCCTGCGCGGTCGTCCCCGTGCGCCTGCCAGCGATCACGGCAGCGGCTCCACCCGGAAGGGTGCATTGGGCAGGCTGCCAAACACATCCGGCTGGTAGAGCGCCTCGACGCGCGTGGGGGGCAGCTGGTAGTCGCCCGGGGTGTTGAGCCGAACCGTGTATTCCAGCACCTGCGTGCCGGCGCGCATGACTTCGAAGTAGGCGCGATACATGGCCGCCTGGCGTTCGATGAAGCTCGGGCGATCCCACCAGGGCTGATCGGCGGACTCATCCCCGGTGGCGATCGCCGAGTCACGCCCCAGGCCGCTGCCCAGAATCGACGCGCCCGCCGGCACCGGATCACTGACAACGGACCAGACCACCGGTTCGCGCGCATGGATGCGCAGCTGTACGCGCACGATATCGCCCACCGACCAATGCCCTGCCCGCGCCTGCGACACCGGCACGATGCGGCGCTCCACGCGCATCCCGGCGTCGACCGCCTGGGTCTGCGGCACGGCGGCGCGCGCCGTCACCGTGGCCCAGCCACTGCCCTGTCCCTGTTGCGCCAGCGTCAGCGTGCCCCGGCCACTGGCTGGCCAGTTCAGATTCAGCGTCTGGCGGCGGATCCCGTCAGCCGCTGGCATGTCGGCCCAAGGGACGACCGCAGAAGCCCCCGGCACGGGTGCATCAGGGCCCTCGGGCAGGGCTGCCTTCGTCACCGGTGTCCCACCCGATGCGCCGCCTGATGCTTCACCCCATGCTCCGCCCGATGCGCCTCCTGATGCTTCGCCAGGTACTTCTGCTTGCGCAGCCGGCGCCAGAGACACTCGTACCGCCCCCTGCCCCGCGCCGGTTTCCATCCGGCCTGCGGCCTGGCTCACTGCCAGAGTCCCCAGGACATTGGCCGTGGTCGTCGACCAGGCGCCCTGGCTCTGCAGCGACAGCAGTCCGGTCAGCAACCGCGGCAGGTCTGCGCGCCAGGCCGGTCGCTGCAACACTGCCATCAGCAGGCGCGCCTGGGCGGTGGCGATATTGCTCATCAGCCACCAGCCTGCGTCTGCGGTCGCATCAGACAGCACCAGCGACGTGCCATGACGCGACAGGCGTGCCCGCAGCACGGCGTCGGCATGCGCCAGCAGCGCCTCGCGATCAGCCATGTCCGGGACATGCTGCAGGATCGACAACCACGTCACCACTGCCGCCGAGGGCCAGTCGCTCACGTCCAGGGCAAAACTGTCCAGCATGCCGGGCTGCCAGGCTCCCGCCCGGACCAGCGCGTCGATGGCGATGAGCTTGCGCCAGAACAGGTCATCGACCGGTGCCCAATCGTGGGGTTCCAGGCGGCCAAAGACAAAATCCTGAAGGGCCGCCAGCATCCGTTCGCGCGCGGCAGCTGGCAAGGCGTAAGGCCAGCCCAGCGCCTGGGTCTGTAGGGTGACCTCGATCAGCTGCGCGGTCAGGACGACACTGCCCCGTCCGCCCGGAAAATAGGACAGCAGGCCGGAATCGGCCTGGTAGGCGGGCAAGCGCTTCATCAAGGCCTGCCAGGCCCCCGGATCCTGCAGGCCCACCGCTTTCGAGCTGAGCTGTTCCATGCAGGTGTAGGGATAGGCCGCCAGCCAGTCGTGCACGCCGGGCAAGGTACCGGCCAGACTGGATTGCAAGCTGACCCGGATGGCCCCACGCGGGCGCCCCTGCGCATCGCGCAGCGCATGCTCCGACGCATCGACCGGCAGGTGCTGTGGCACGGCGGCCAGGATCTGCAGCAGCGTGGCCTGGCGCACCATGACCGGCACGGCCGGCTGCAAGACCTGACTGACCCGGATGCGGTCCGAGGCCGGTGGCCCCTGGCGCGTGTGGGCCTCAAAAGCCCAGTGCAGCGATTCACTGTCCTGCGAACCCGACAGCACGGGGGCCGTCACCAGCCAGCTCAACGTCTGTGACGCGCCCGGTTCCAGTGTCAGTTCCTGCTCCGGCAGGCTCTGCCCTGCGCCGGCCGCGCCGCGCACCTGTGCCGACAGCGTCAGCGTCATGACCTGCTGCGTGCGATTGCGTACCGTGACCCGGGCCTGATACTGGTCGCCTTCGCGCGCCACGAGCGGCAGGCCGGAGACGATCTGCAGATCCTGGGTGGTCGTGATGTCGGCGGACCCCGTACCGAACAACCCCTGGCCCTGGTCGACCACGGCCACCAGCCTGAAGCGCGTCAGGGCGTCATTCAGCGGCAGCGGAATCTGCGCGCTGCCCTGCCCATCCAGCACCACGTCGCCACGCCACAACAGCAGCGTATCGAACAGTTCACGCGTGGCGCCAAACCCCCCGCCGCCGCCGGCGGGCACGGCCTTGCGGCCATAATGGCGGCGGCCCACGACCTCGCCCTGCCCGGTCGCGGTGGCCACGCCATAGTCGCGCTCCACGCGCATGGCCGTCAGCAGATCCCAGCTGGTGTTCTCCTGCAGTTCCAGCAGTGCCTCGTCGACGGCGATAAACGCCACGCCGGCCCCGGCCGCCGGCTGGCCATCGGGCCGCAAGGCGTGGATATGGACCTGGGCCGTCTCGCGCACCTGGTAGGATGGCCGATCCGCCGTCACCTGGACCTGCAGGCGGTCGGATTCGTCGCTGACGCGAATGTGCGCCACCCCAAAGCGGAAGGACGGCTTGGCCAGGTCCACCAGGCCCGTCGGCACGGGCGCATCCGCCACCTGGTTCTTGCGGGCCTGCACCCAGTCCAGCGGATGGCGCCAGCCCCAGTCGAAGAACGAGGACCAGGACACCTGGCGAACCCGCCCGCGCACGGCCAGCACGGACACGTAGACGTTGGGCCCCCACCGGGCCTGCACCGGCAGGCGCACCACGGGCTCATCCCCATCGAGCGGCACCACGTGGGTTTCCAGTATGCCCTCACGCTCCACGGCCACCAGAGCCTGCGCGTGGCGAAACGGCATGCGCACGGTGAACTCGGCGGTCTCGCCGGGGCGCCAGGTGGCTCTGGATGGAATCACATCGATGCGGTCATCGTCGCCCCCGCCAAACCAGGTGCGGCTGCCCCAGACCCAGATCGTGGTCGCCGCACGCGACACACGGCCTTGCGCATCCCGCGCCAGGGCAAAGAGCTGGATCTCGCCATCACGATCCAGCGTCACCGGACACTCCAGCTGTCCCCTTGCGTCCGAGCGGCCCTGACACAGGGTGCCGAGCGCAGCAATCTGCTCGTGCGAATCGTAGGCGTAGAACCCGCCCACCAGCCGCTTGCGGGTGGTGTAGGTCGTGCGCACCCGGCCATCGAGCTGCAAGGGCACATCCGCCTGCGGCCGACCGGCATCATCCAGGGCCAGCAGCTTGACGGTGGCCGATTCACCGCGCGCCATCCAGCTGCCTGCCTGCAAGCCCGCCACCACCGCCGCCGGCCACACCTGTGCGGTCTGGGCAATGGTCTGGATTTCCCCATTGGGATCGGTGAAAGACGCCTCGAACAGCAAGGATTGCGGTTCGCTGAAGGGCGGCAGCCCCGCGATGGTCACCCGCGCGCCGCCGCGGGGATCCAGACGCACGGGCCGCTTGTCCAGGATCAGGCGGCGCACACCCTGATCCGGCGCGCTTTCCTGATCGCCGCGCAGGCCATCGGGCACGCCAAAGGAAAAATCGCTGTAATTGGCAAAGGACGGCGTCAGAGGCCGCGCCACGGCCGACAGGGTCGCCGGCAGATCGCGCGCCGGACCGCCAGAAATCCAGTTCAGCTGCAGGTCCGCCTGCAGCGACCGGGGATCCACCAGGGGGGCGCCGGCGCCGGCTCCGGATGTCGCCCCCGCAGCGATTTTCAGCGAGCCCGTCAGCAGCGGCAGCTTGAACGATTCCACGCGAAAGCGGCCCGCATCAAGCGACGGCGTCCAGCGGTCTTCGCTGGCATCGTCTGGCGCAAGCGGCGTCAGTTCGATGGAATATTCCCCCAGGCGCGCACTGTCGGGAATCGGATAAGACAGCAGTGCAAACAGGCCACCGCCCGGGCTCGTCTGCCAGGACACCGGCAGATCCACCGAATCGCCGGAGCCTGCATGCACGATCTGAATTTTTTCCGGCAGGCGCTTCACGTCGGGATTGCGCACGCCCTGGCGGTCCAGCGCGCGGACGAACAGCTTCATCGACAGCGTTTCGCCGGCATGCAGCAGCGTGCGATCCAGCACCGCATGAGCCACCAGATCCGGCTCAGGAGCGCGGCTCGTCGGCACGCCAAAACGCCATGGTTCGATCCCGCGGTCCCAGCCCGTCCAGGCAAAGGAAAAATCCGCCTGGCCCCAGGCCTGCGGATGATCGGCAGGGATCCGGGCGGTGACGAACAGGCCCGATTGCCCTGTGTCCGGACACTCCTCATCGGAGGGTAGCGCGCCCATGGCATGCCACACCCCCTGAGCGTCCGTCTGGCCATCGCGCAGGCGCCGACCGTCGCAGCTGAGCACCGCCACCCGGGCGCCCGCCACCGGCTGGCCATCGTCCAGGGACGTGACCCACACCAGCAAGTCGTCACGCCCCGTTTTCACATGCACCGCCAGGTTGGTGACCAGCACGGCCGAGCGCACGTACATCGTGCCCCCGTCAGTGGCCCCCTCGTGCGACAGCAGCGCAGCGCCCAGCCTGGGCGAGGCCGCTTCCAGCACATGCAAGCCCGGCGTGGGCAGCGGTACCCCGATCATTTCGATGTCCTGCCCGTCAGGGTCCTGCAGGCCGGGCAGTTGCAGCACACGCGCGTCATCGCTTGAACGGAACATCGACCGGGAACGCACGTCGATCAGCGGCTCGTCGGTTTGTGCGTCGCGCGGCGGGCGCAACGCCAGCATATCGGCAAACTGGGCGGCTGTCAGGGTGCCTTCCTGCAGGCGCTGCACCCGCGCGAACCATTGCAATGCCTGAACGTCGTCCGTGGTCACATGGTCGCTGGCCTGCCCTGCCGACAGCATCAATTCCCGGGTGCGCAATTCGGGCCCCACGCGGCGCAGTGCCAGCGGTGCCATGGGCGTCTGTTCCTGTGCGGGCGGGCCATCGGCGAAACGCTCCACAATGCCGAAGGGACCCGTGGAAAATTTCACCAGCGGCGGCATGGCGTCGACGGTGATCGCCAGCGGAAAGCGGGCGGCATTGTCCAGCACGCGCCCCATGTCGTCGCGCAGATCCGCCGGCACCTGCAGTTGTAGCGTGGATTTTTCAGGAAATGGCGGCGCAAAGCTCAGGCTGTCGAGCGCATTGCCGGCACCCTCGGCGTTCGTGCCGCCCGACGCGTCCAGTTGCTGCGCCTGACGGGGCCCCTGCGGGGTCTGCAGGGTCACCCCGGCGGCCCGCTGGCGCGGCACCGGGCTGGAAAATGTCAGCTCAATGGGAAACAGGGGCGAACAGGGTGCCTGGGCGTTCGTGCGGGTGCAGGTGAGCGACGCATGAAAAGCCTCACGCACCTGGAAATTGCGCGCCAGCACGGCCGTGCTGGCCACCCCGGGCTGCCCAGCCTGTGCCGGGGTGCTGACCCCCGGTCCCACGACCAGGCGCACCTGGGCGCGTGCGGGCAGCAGGCGCTTGCATTGCAGCAGCTGCACGCGGTCTCGAAGCGCGGCATCCCGCTCCCAGCCAATGGCATCCAGGACCTGTTCGCGCGCTTCGCCTTCAATCAGGCGAACCGGCACGGCTTCACCCAGCCCCTGGACCTCGCAATGTGCATGCGCCAGAATGGATTGAGGATCCGTCAGGGCATTGAAGCGCAGCACAAAGACCTGATCCTCGTCGATGCGCTCGCCCCACGGCCGCACCACGGTTGCGCGCGGGCCGCCTGTGGAAAAATGCCAGCTTGGTGCATCGACCAGCGGCTGCCCCTGCAGATCCCGGAAGTCCGGGTTGGGCTCGGCGCTGCACGACACGGCGCCCGTGAGCGGCTGATCGAAACGGTAAACCCAGTGCTGCGGATCCACCCAGCGCCCGGATCCGCTCACAGAGTCGGCATCGCAGCGGATCAGAAAGGGGTCCGGGGCCCCATCGTCACCCAGCGCCATGGCCGGCGCATCGAAATCTGCCTGCACATTCGCAATGCGCGCCAGCATCCCCTGCGGCGTGAAACGGGTGACCTGTGTGGCCGAGGCGGTGCACATCGTGCACAGGGCCAGGCCCAGCAGCAGAATGCGCGCAAACAGGGATCGCATGGGCTTGCCCTCCGGGGTGATTCTTTTTGGTCTTGCGCGGCCAGATTACCATCCGCTGGCTTGCGGTCAAGTCTTACCAGCGAATACCCCCTGGGTGCTGGGCCGGCGACTTATGCGATAATCCAAGGCCTTCGGTCCTGGCAGCCTGTGCCTGTGGCCGGCGCGGGCCTCTAGCTCATGCCTGGTTAGAGCAGCGGACTCATAATCCGTTGGTGCCGAGTTCGACTCTCGGGGGGCCCACCATCCAAGGCAAATTTCCACGAAAGGTACAAACTCGGTACAGTGATGGTACGTACGCACTGCACCGAAGGTCGCATGGCCACCCTCGTGAAGACGCCCGCAGGATCATGAAAAGCCGTCATTCGCAAGACGGGCTGGCCAGCCACCTCCAAGACTGTCCGCGTTAAGCGTGATGCCCAGGATTGGGCACGCCGCACCGAAGACCACATGGTGCGCAGCGCTTACGTGTGCGCCTCGGCCGCTTCGCCGGAACGATACAAATGAATAGGGATATTTTTACTCAATAGTGCATTATTTCGTCACACAAGGGAAGGTGGAGGCCTGCGGTGCGCCAGCCCAAAACCAGCGACGATATTTTCACTATCAAGCAGCTCGCAAGCTATCTGCAGCTCAACGAGCGCACAGTTTATCGGCTTGCGGCAGACGGCCAATTGCCAGCATTCAAGGTGGGCGGATCGTGGCGCTTTCGGCGTGCCGACATCGATTCTTGGATCGACCGACAAGCTCACCGCACCGAGACTGACCTGAGCAGTAACGACAGCCGTCCTGCCAACAAGCCGTCTCATAGTGATATTGCAGGGAGTCAACGTGAACCTCGTTAAATCCCGCCAACGCGTGGCCGATCACGGCGAGGTCTTTACCCCGTCGTGGCTGGTCGAGGCCATGCTGGATCTGGTCCAGGATGAGAGCGAGCGCATCGATTCGCGCTTTCTGGAGCCGGCCTGTGGCAGCGGCAATTTTCTCGGCGCGGTCCTGAAGCGCAAGCTTGCGGCGGTCGAACTCAAGTACGGCAAATCGGCTTTCGAGCGGCAGCATTACGCGCTGCTTGGGTTGATGTGCATGTACGGCGTCGAGCTGCTCGCCGATAACATGGCGGAGTGCCGAGCCAACCTGCTGGAAATTTTTGCCGACTACCTTGATTTGAAGCCGGCGGACGATCCTTACGATGCCGCACGCTACGTGTTGCGGCATAACCTCGTACTGGGCGATGCGCTGACCATGAAGACCCACGACGGCGTGGCAATCGCCTTTCCCGAATGGGGTTATCTTGGCAAGGGGCGTTACCAGCGGCGTGACTTCCGCATGGACGTGCTGACCGGTGCAGCTGCCTTCAGTGCCAAAGACTCGCTGTTCGCCGATGTGGACAAGGCGAGCCTGTTCCAGCCGGTGAAAAGCTATCCAGCTATGACCGTACGCGAGCTCGCCGCGCTGGCTGAGGGGGAACCATGACCGATTCCGGCATTGCCGCTTCCATCCCCGTAATGCGCTGGGCCGCGCAGCGTGAGCGGCTGCACGATGATGATTTGACGCAGCGCTTTCCCAGGTGGCCGTTGTGGCTCCGTGGAGACGCGCAGCCTACGCTGCGGCAGCTTGAGGATTTTGCCCGTCTCACGCATACCGCCATCGGTTATTTCTTTCTGCCCGAGCCGCCCGAACTCGCGCTACCGGTACCCGACTTTCGTACCGTGCGCGACCAATTCCTCGCGGAGCCCAGCAGCAACCTGCTCGACACCATCTACCTGTGCCAGCAGCGGCAAGCCTGGTACCGCGACTATGCGCGCGTGCAAGGTTTCGAGCCCCTGCCATACATCGGCAGCGCACAACCGGAGCAGTCTGCCGAGGAGGTTGCCGGCGCCATTGGCGAAACACTGGCTTTTTCGGCCACCGAGCGCCGGGCCATGCGCACCTGGGAAGATGCGCTGAGGCAGCTCATCCGGGCAGCCGAAGACGCCGGCATCCTCGTCATGGCGACGTCCGTGGTCGGCAGCAACACGCATCGTTCGCTGGATGTGGACGAGTTTCGTGGTTTCGTGCTGGCCGATGATCTGGCGCCGGTGATCTTTCTCAATGGCGCCGACAGCAAGTCCGCCCAGATGTTCACACTGGGCCATGAGTTGGCGCACTTGTGGCTGGGTGCCTCCGGCGTGTCCGACACCCAGGCTGGCAAGGTCCCGGCGCGGAAAACGGAGCGCTGGTGTAATCGTGTGGCAGCGGAACTGCTCATGCCGATGGAAGCCGTACGATCCGCCTACCAAGCCGACACCCCCATCACCGATGAAATCCAGCGCTTGGCCCGCGTGTTCAAGGTCAGTACGCTGGTGGCCCTGCGCCGCCTGTTCGATGCGGGTTTCATCAACGAGGCGACGCTGTGGCAGGAGTACCGCGAGGAAGAAGAACGGCTGCGCAAATTGCAAGAACGCAAGCAGGCGACTGGCGGTGATCCGTACCGAAATATTCCCGCTCGTGCCAGCAAACGCTTCAGCCGCGCCATCATCTCTAGCACCCTCGAAGGCATGACGTCGTTCTCGGAAGCCAATCGCCTGCTCGGCGTGCGCAAGACGGCCACATTCAATCAGCTTGCGCATGAACTCGGGGTCACGGCATGAGCATTACACCCGAAACCAAGAAGGCGCGTTTCACGCTGCGCGGGCGCAACCCGGATGTGCTGACATGCATCGCCAACCTGTCCAACGACGAGGTGTTCACGCCGCCGGAGCTGGCCAAGCGCCACACGCACCTGCACGCTGAGGATTTGGTGGGCCGTTTGGATGCAATCGGTGCGAAATAGACGAAATCCGGAGAATCGCTTCAAAGTATGCATATCATACGGCATAATACCGTACACAAGCTGGAGAGACGTCATGACTACTACTGCCCGCCTCGACCTGCGCATGAATGCTCAGGACAAAGACAAGATCGCCCGTGCCGCCAATTTGCGCGGCGTGCCGGTGGCAACTTTTGTACGCTCGGCAGCACTACGTGAGGCTGAAGCGGTAACGGCGGATACAAACACGGTCGCACTATCGCCGACAGAAACCAAACGTCTGCTGGCTGCGCTCGACAAATCCTTCAAGCCCAGCGCCCGACTGCGACATGCCCTTGATCACGGGCGCAACGTGACGTTGGATCGCAGTGCCATGACGCTGGCGCATCGGTTGCGCGGCCGTGCAACAGCACGCCTGAGCACCGACGAAATCATGCAACTGACCCGCGGCGCATGAGTTGCGTATTGGTCGATTCCAACGTCCTGCTGGATGTGCTCACCGATGATCCACATTGGTACGCGTGGTCGGCCATGCAGCTGGATACGTGCGCCGCGCAGGGCGTGCTCGCCATCAATCCCATCATCTACGCCGAAGTCTCCGTGGGCTTCGAACGCATTGAGGATCTGGACGCCGCACTGACACCCGACGTTTTCATGCGCCTGTCGCTGCCGTGGGAAGCCGGTTTCCTGGCCGGCAAGGCGTTTCTCGGTTACCGATGCGCCAGAGGTAAACGGACATCGCCCTTACCCGACTTCTACATCGGCGCACATGCCGCCATCGAAGGCATGGTGCTCCTGACGCGCGACGCCAAGCGCTACCGCACCTATTACCCGAAGCTGGAGCTGATATGCCCGTGAAGACGCTTGCATCTCGTTGTACTCGTGCGATCTCGAGTACGAGTCCCCCATAAACGAACTGTCAGCAGCGTTGCATGTAACACCACAGCCCTGTATCATGTTTCATGTAACAGATGACACGGGGACAATGGTGACCACCACAAATGTGAATACACGCGTTCAGAAGCATCGCGCCGCATTGCGCATGGCTGGATTAAGGCCGGTTCAGATTTGGGTACCGGATACTCGACGGCCAGGATTTGATGCGGAATGCCGCCGCCAAAGCCGCCTGGTCGCCCAGGCGGACCAGGGGGACGCTGATCTGCAGGACTTCATGGATGACGCCCTGGCCGACCTCGACGGCTGGACTGAATAATGTCGGGCAGAGGCCAGCGCGGCGATCTGGTAGCGGTCGCCATGCAGGGAGACTTCGGCAAACCAAGGCCCGCGCTGGTGATTCAGGCTGATCAATTCAGCGAGCACACCAGCGTGACGGTGCTGCCGGTATCCAGCACGCTGGTGGCGGCACCCCTGTTGCGCATCACCATCGAGCCAAGTGCAGAAAACGGCTTGCAGAAGCGCTCTCAGGTGATGATCGACAAAGCCATGACAGTGAAACGGGAAAAGTTCGGCTTGCCCCTTGGCCGTATTGACGCCGATACCCTGGTCGAGGTCGAACGGTGCCTGGCGGTGTTCCTCGGAATTGCCAAGTAGTGCCGGTGAAGCCGGCCGAAGTACACTGGGCAGTGACTCGAAAAGCTGAGCAGTGACTTGAAAAGCTGAGCAGTGACTTGAAAAGACCCGTCATGTGACTCGAGAAGGCCTGTCATGTCAGGACCACGCGAAGAAGTCCAGCAACGCCGGCGTCTTCACTTCAGGGCGCAGGCAGCGCAGCCGGCACCGACGGGTTCACGTGCGGCGCTGGCGCTTGCGGTGCTCGGCGTGGTCTACGGTGACATCGGCACCAGCGCGATCTACGCGTTGCGCCAGGCCTTTGCCGGGACGACGCCGGTCGCGGTGGATGCGGTCAATGTGCTTGGCATCCTGTCACTCATTTTCTGGACGCTGATCGTCGTCATCTCGCTGAAGTACATGACGTTCGTGCTGCAGGCCGACAACCGCGGCGAAGGCGGCATCTTTGCGCTGATCGCCTTGCTGCGGCCGTGGCGCGGCCTCGATCGGCGCGGCCGGCACCTGCTCATCCTGTTTGCACTGTTCGGTGCCGCGCTGCTCTACGGCGGCGTCATCATCACGCCGGCCATTTCCATACTCAGTGCCGTGGAAGGCCTCAGCGTGGCGACACCCTTCTTCACCCCCTTTGTGGTGCCCGCGACCATCGTGATCCTGGTGCTGCTGTTCGCGTTCCAGCACAAGGGCACAGCGCGTATCGGTGCCGTGTTCGGCCCGGTCATGACGCTGTGGTTTCTGGTCATTGCCGTGCTTGGCGTCGTCTCCATCTTGCAGACGCCCTCCGTGCTCAAGGCACTCAACCCGGCCCATGCCGCCGCGTTCCTGATGCACGACGGCTGGGCGGGGTTCGTCGCCCTGTACGCGGTATTCCTGGTCACAACGGGCGGCGAAGCGCTTTACGCCGATCTTGGCCACTTCGGACGCTGGCCGATTCGCTATCTCTGGTTCGGTTTCGTGCTGCCGGCGCTCTTGCTCAACTACTTCGGTCAGGGGGCCCTGCTGTTGCGCAATCCAACCGGCACGCTGCAGCCGTTTTATCATCTGGCGCCGCACTGGCTTCTGTACCCGCTGGTGGCGCTTGCCACTGCAGCAACCGTGATTGCCTCCCAGGCGGCGATCACGGGGGCCTTCTCGCTGACGAGCCAGGCGATACAGCTCGGTCTGATGCCACGCTTTCGCGTGACCCAGACGTCCGAAAAGACGCGCGGCCAGATTTACGTCGCCGCGGTGAACTGGGTGCTGATGGCCGCCACCATTGCCGTGGTGCTGATGTTTCGCAGCTCCAGCGGGCTGGCGGCAGCCTATGGCGCGGCGGTCAGCGGCACCATGATCGCGACCACCGTCCTGGCCTTTCATGTCGCGCGTGAAGTGGGCGGCTGGACGCGTGCGGCAGCGCTGGCCTTCCTGGTCGGTTTCCTGTCCGTGGACTTGCTCTTTTTCGGTTCCAACGCCCTGAAAATTCCCGAAGGGGGCTGGTTCCCCATCCTGATCGGCCTCCTGTTCTTCACGATCATGTCCACCTGGCGGCGTGGCACCGAAATACTACAGGATCAGGCGGCGCACAATGCCGAGCCACTGGAGGCCCTGATCGAAGAGATCGGGAAACTGCCCGTCGCGCGCGTGCCAGGCACCGCCGTCTTCCTGACCGGGCGGGTGAACGACTGCCCACCGACGCTGCGTCATCACGTGTTGCGCAACAAGGCGCTGCAGCAGCAGGTGATCGTGCTCACCGTGCTGGCAGAGGACATTGCCCGCGTCGCACCCGATGAGCGCATCGAACTCGAGCGCCACGACCAGGGCTTCGTACGCATGATTCTGCACTATGGTTACATGCAAGGCGTGAATGTGCCCGCGGAGCTCTCAGCGGCCAAAGACCTTGGGCTGGATCTGGACCTGGACGACGTGACCTACTACACGGGCAACCAGACTTTGATACCGAGTCGCAAGCAAGGCGGCATGGTCGCCTGGCGCGATTGGCTGTTTTCCGTCATGGCCCGCAACGCAATGGACCCCACCGACCACTATCACATCCCCTCCGCGCAGACCGTGGTGCTTGGACAGCGCATCCGCATATGATTCCCGCAACGGGTCGGCTTGCAGCCACAAAATGAACAGACCCTTCTGCGCAAAAATGAACAGACCCCCCTGCGCAATCAGGACGCTGTCGCCGACGGAAGCAAGCGATCACATTCCGTCCTGACCACGGCATAACACTCACAGGCGCGCGCCTCCAGTCCGGGCCGGTCGAGCAACTTGATGCGACCCCGGCTGTATTCGATCAGACCCGCTCGTTGCAGGTTGCCTGCTGCCTCCGTAACACCTTCGCGGCGCACCCCGAGCATGTTGGCAATGAGTTCCTGCGTCATGACCAGTTCGTCGGAGGGCAGGCGGTCCAGGCTCAGGAGCAACCAGCGGCAAAGCTGCTGATCCAGTGAATGGTGGCGATTGCACACGGCCGTCTGCGCCATTTGTGTCAGCAGGGACTGGGTGTAACGCAGCAACAGATGCTGCAGTGGCCCATTGCGATAGAATTCGTCCTTCAGCTGTTGCCCGGTCAGGCGGTAAGCGTGTCCGGCACTTTGAACGACGGCGCGGCTGGGCGTGGTTTCGCCCCCCATGAACAGGGAAACACCCACGATTCCTTCTTTGCCCACGACCGCGATTTCCGCCGACGCCCCGTCCTCCATGACATAAAGCAGCGACACGATCGACGTCGTGGGAAAGTACACTGAACGCATCTGTGCGCCGGATTCATACAGCACGTCGCCAAGGCGCATCGGGGCTGGTTCCAGATAGCCCGACAGACGCTTGTAAATATCCGCGGGCAACACGGCAAGCAGTTGATTCTGGCGCGGATCATCAGAGGCTGGCATGAGAGGCTCCCAACACGACAATGACGATCGCAACCAACGGTGGTCCTCGACCGATCAGATGTTTGCAGTCTGCCCTCATTGTATGACGTTACGCTTTTCAAGGTCTGAAAGCGCACATACTTGTATCCGAACATATCGTAGCGGTGCGCGATTCACCTGCCACACGCTTGACACACACCGTGTGGGCGCGAAGACTGAATCGCCCCGGAAATCATGGGGGTGCTTCAGACAGGCTTGTCGTGCTGGCAAACGCCCGCCTGAGTCATGTGGCGCGTGTAAGTCAGCTTATCGATGGCATAGCACGTGCACGACGCCATTTCAAGCCCCTCGTGGTCAAGAATGGTGATGTCACCGCGGCGATAACGGATCAGCTTGCGATTTCGTAGCGAAGTCGCTGCCTTGGTGACGCCAACGCGACGCACGCCCAGCATGTAAGCCAGAAATTCGTGCGTGATGTGAAACGTGTCCGAACACGCTCGATCTCGTGTCATCAAGAGCCAGCGTGCAAGGCGCGACTCGACGACATGGACACGCGTGCAGGCCGCCGCGTGTGCCAACTGGCTCATGGTCACATAAAGATAGCGTTTCAGGATTCGTTGCAAGGCCGGACTACGCTTCAGTTCCCGGCGAAATGTGATGGCACTCATGCGTAATGCGGTGCCCGAGCCCTGCACCACGGCGTGTAGCGGCGAACGATTGACGCCGAGCAACAACGAAATGCCAAGCATGCCTTCGGCACCGATCAGGCCTGCCTCCAGACTGGCATGACCGTCAATGGTGCTTACCAGGGCAATGACGCTGTCTGTCGGGAAATAGGCGTGCTGGATACGTTCGCCGGGCTCGGCCAGAACTTCCATGGACAATAGCCGGATGGGCTCACAGCGCGTCAGAAAATGTTGACGCTCCTTGCGTGGCAGTGTCGCAACCAGATCGTTCACGGGCAACGCAGGTGCGCTCAGTAGCATCGGGGCCTCCCAAGCACTGGATTCACCGCAGTTTGAAGCAAGGAACCGTGTTCGTCTGGGCGGTAGCGCACACAGTGAAATCCCGCGTGACCAATCAGGACGCCGTCGTTTGCAGGATCTGAAAAATTCAATCCGGTGCTATCGCGAGGGTTTGTCAAGAACTACCCCTGCCCGGGCACAATAAGGTGTTTAATGATGGTATCCGAAGCAACGCGGAAACACGGGTGCAGACGGACGTCTGCACGGCAGCCGGGCCTATGCACACAATCCACAGGAGTTCAACATGAGTACACAACGCGAGTTTGGCGTCGTCAAATGGTTCAACAATGACAAGGGCTTCGGCTTCATCACACCGGACTCGGGCGGCAAGGACCTTTTCGTGCATTTCTCAGAGATCAGTGGCAGCGGTCATCGCTCGCTCGAGGAAAACCAACGGGTCAGTTTCATCGTCGGCGCCGGTCAGAAAGGCCCACAAGCCCAGTCGGTTGAAGTGGCCTGATCTAAAAATAAGCGCTACGCCAGACGCCAATCCCGGCTGCTTGCTGCCGGGCGCTGTCGCGCCCAGTGGACAAGCTGCTTGGCTGTTTAGTGTTTCCCTTGTCGATTCGGCCGCAGCAATCGCCTGCGGGGCATCGTCGTGCTGGGTGTGCCGGGCGAAAATCTCCGCCGCATGCTTTGCCAGGCTGTGCCAGGCCAAGTCGTGGAAACCTTCGGCACGCTGTGCAATCCCTCGCCAAGTCGTGCGAGCCCTTGCCAAGCCGTGCAAGCGCTACTTGCGGACATTGAAGATCGACAGGATGGTGCGGTGATCCAGAACGAAACGGTGAAACAATGCCGCGCCCGCATGAATGGCCAGATAGCCCCACATGAAAAGGCCAAGGGTCTCGTGAATTTCCTTGATCGAATGCACGCCTGACGACATGGCCCCATTGCCGGCGATGCCGAAGTAGAGCACCAAGCCACTGAGTGCCAACAGGCTTGCAAGCAGCAGACCCAAGCCTTCGACCCCGCCGGCAAGCGCATTGCGCGTTTCCGGATCACGCAGGGGCAATGTTCTGGCCACCTTTTCAATTTCCCGAATGAACTCGCCACGCCACGCCTGCGAAAATCGGGGCATGTTTCGACGCGCCGGATTCGGCAGGCGAAAGGCGCTGGCCAGCTCTTTGACTTCCTGGATCAGATCGTCAAGCCGCGCACGCGAAAACCAGGGAAAGAAATGGGCAATGCCAAAGCGGGCGTGTCCAAGGACAAACAGCAGCCAATGAGCCACCAGAATGACAAGCACCACCACACCCACGTTTGCATGAATGACATACAGAAAGTCTGTGAATGCATTGATGGGCCTGCCCGGCTTCGGGACTTCCATGACCAGACTCAACAAGAGTTGCACCGAGATGCCCACCGCAAGCAGCAGGTGCAGGATTCTGAGCGGCTGGCTATAGCATTGCTTCATGCTGATTCCTTCAGTGCAATGGGTTCTGCCACGCTCATCGGGGTGTTTCAGCACGGAATGGCGTGAGCGCAACACCAAACACTACCTGCTAAGACAGCACATCCTCCGATTTCCCTGAATGTGCAAAGCCGTTCAAGACCATGGGCAGCGCCAATATCAACACGGAGAGGAAAAGGCCGCCTTGCGGCGGCCCCCTGCCAGGCAGTCAGCAGCGCTTACTGAATTTCCAGCGACTTCGCGCCCTGCTCGCCCGATTGCTTTGGCAATGACAGTTCCAGCACGCCGTCGGCACAGCGCGCAGTGGCCTTCGCGGCGTCGATGTCATGACCCAGGCTGAAGCGACGCACCTGCACCCCATGATAACGTTCGCGGCGCAAGACGGTCTCGCCTTCCTTTTCCACATCTTCGTGGCTTTTTTCCACGCGGATCGACACCACGTTGCCCTCGATCGAAACCTTGATGTCTTCCTTCTTGGCGCCAGGCACCTCGGCCTTGACCGCATAGGCCTGCTCGGTTTCGGTCACATCCACGTTGATGCGCGGCTCCTCGCCGCGCGCAGTCAGGGCCGCACCGAGAGGGAAGCGGTTGAAGAAATCGTCGAATCCGCGCAGGCTTTCGAAACCTGCCAGCTCGCCAAAAGGATTGAACCGTGTGAGATGGTTTGCCATATTCAAGCTCCTGAATTCAATTGGAAAATTGACAGGGTGGTGCAAGAGGCGGTGTGCTGGTGCAGCCACCAGTCACCCCGCCGACCCTAGCTTCAATATGGGTTTTCCCTAATGGAAAATCAAGGGCTTTCCTGTCGAAAGGGACCGTAACCTTGATCGGCATCAAAGAATCGCCCCGTCGCATGGGGCTCGGCCCTCTCGCAAGAGCGCGCAATCCACGATACAAGAGACGGGCCGCGTTCGCCTGATGAACGACCACTGCATCTAACCCAATGCGGTATCCAGGAACATCATCACGCCAAAGCCGGCCATCAGGCCCACCGTGGCCGCCGTCTGATGGCCGTTGCGGTGCGTCTCGGGGATGACTTCGTGCGAGACCACGAAAATCATGGCGCCCGCCGCCAGGCCCAGGCTGATCGGGTACGCAATCGGAAAACCACTGGCAATTCCCACGCCGATCAGCGCCCCCAGCGGTTCCATCAGGCCAGAGGCCACGGCCACCAGGACCGCCGGTGTCAGTGCCAGACCGATCGCGCGCAACGCGAGCGCCACCGCCAAGCCTTCGGGGATGTCCTGGATGGCAATGGCGGTCGTCAGGGGCAACCCCACGGACATGTCGCCCCGGGCAAAACTCACTCCGATCGCCATGCCTTCGGGCAGATTGTGCAAAATGATGGCCAGCACGAACAGCCAGACCCCGCTGATGCGGCCGTCCACCGGGCCATGCATGCCGGAACTTTCGTGGGCATGCGGCGTGAAATAGTCCAGCCCCAGCATGAGCAGCACCCCCAGCGCCAGCCCGACCACCACCGTCAGCGCCGCGCCCACACCGCTGTCCAGTTGCACCTGGGCCGCTTCCAGACCGGGCAGGATCAGCGAAAAGGAACTGGCCGCCAGCATCATGCCGGCGGCAAAGCCCAGCATGCAGTCCTGCGTGCGAGTCTGGATGGAACGCACGCCCACGGCCAGCAAAGCCCCCAGCGCCGTCGCCCCGAAGCCTGCCCAGCCGCCCAGGACGGCATACCCGAGATTGGCACGGTTGTCTTCCGAAAAGGCTTCAATACCGCTGCTGAGAAGCAACCACAGCACCGCCAGCAATGCCACCAGCATGCCCAGCGACACCAGCCTGTGATTGCGGATCTGGTCGCGCCATGCGGCCATCAGGGAACTCGCCAGTACGCGAGATTCATTGGCTGTCATTCGTTTCCACCGAAAGTTTGTGGTCAAGAGCAATGAAGGCAAGGTTCACACCCGGGCGGATCACACCCGGGCGCGGTCGTCACTGGAACGCCACGACCCGGCAGGCCATCACTTGGCACCAAGTACATGCCCCCATTATCCACACTTTGGCATCAGCCGGAATCCAGCCTGCGATGCCCGGCTTCGATGCCCGACTTTGATGCCCGGCTTCGATGCCCGGTTTCGATGCTCGCCTCCGATGTGCGCTCCGATGTGCGCCTCCGACAAACGCATCAGGCGTGCCGGCCGGCAAAGGCTTCGCACTGGCAACCACCAGAGGCACGCCCCGCGCGGCGCTACACTGTCTCTGTAGCCTGAAAGGAGACAACCCATGGACGATCAGGTTCTCGCGGCCATGGCTCGCTGGCCCACTGTGCCCGATGTCTACGGCTGGCTGTCGCTGGCGGCAACAGGCCGATGGCGCCTGCATCCGCACGGACCCGACACGCCGGGCGAACCCATCACCAACCCGCAGATCATCGCCTTCATCGGCCGCAACTATGGGGCCGACGACGCGGGGCAATGGTACTTCCAGAACGGCCCGCAACGCGTCTACGTGAGTCTGGACGCGGCCCCCTGGATCGTGCGCACGGACACCGATGCCCAGGGCCAATTGCAGCTGAAAACGCATACAGGGCTGCATTTCGGACCCATCCAGGCCTGGTGGCTGGGGGCCTCGGGCCGGTTGTATGCCACTGCGCCCCAGGGGCCCGGCATGATCGCAGGGCGGGACCTGCCGGCATTGCTGGACCATCTGCTCACGACGGCCGGGCCACTGGCCGACCATCCGGAAGTGTTGCCGCAACCAGGCTCCCGGGACACCACAGTGATCCGCATGGATGCCACGGAGGGTCCTGCCGTCCCCCTGGGCTGCCTGGCCGCCGGGCTCGAGGCACAGCAGCTGGGTTTTGTGGCCACCCCGCGGCCGCGCGCACCGCGGGGTAATGCGCCGACCGCACGGCATCGCTGAACCGCGAGCGCCTGTCTGCTGCAGACGCCCGCGCCGCGTGCCGGATCAGTTCACCTCGACAAACGCGCGCCCGACGACCTTGCGGCCACTGATGTCGAGATAGCGGACTTCATAGCGCCCGGGCTCTGCGGGCAGGGTCAGCTCCAGCGTCTTGTCGGCGCCGATCTTGTGCGCTGCGATCCAGCTGAAATCCGCCTGATCGGCTTTGGCCAGGGCAATGCGCTGGTCCTTGCCATCGGATCCACCCACCCACGAGACCGTGATGGTCTGGCCCGCTGCGGCCTGCGCCGGCACCTTCAGCCCGGCACCCTCATCCAGCGGTGCATTGGCGGCGACCACTTCCAGATTGTGACTGGCCAGCGTGCGGCCGCCTTCATCGAGCACATAGCGCAGTTCGTACAGCCCGGGTTCACCGGGTGCCCTCACTTCGCCCGAGACCTTGTCGCCCACGCGGATGTGATTCTGGCGGGTCCCTTGCTTGGCGCCGGCTGGCACGATCGTGACATAGTCGCTGCGATGGATGACGCCGGACCAGGCCGCCGCCACGGGCGAGCCTGCCCGCACCACGTCCGGACCGTTGATCGTGACCTGTGCCGCAACGACTTCGACCGCCGCAACCGCCTGGGTGCGACCGCCCTGGTCGAGTACGTAACGGACCTCGTACAGGCCGGGGTCAGCCGGCGCCACCAGTGTGCCCGTGCGTTTGTCGCGTACCCTCAGGTGATTCTGGCGGGCGCCTTCCTTGGCATCGGCCGGCACGATGGTCACGAAATCACTCGGATGAACGTTCATCGTCCAGGACACCTCGAACGAGGCGCCCGTGGTGATCTGCGCGGGTGCGGCCACACCCACCTCGGCCGCAACGACTTCGACCGCCGCAACCGCCTGGGTGCGACCGCCCTGGTCGAGTACGTAACGGACCTCGTACAGGCCGGGGTCAGCCGGCGCCACCAGTGTGCCCGTGCGTTTGTCGCGTACCCTCAGGTGATTCTGGCGTGCGCCTTCCTTGGCATCGGCCGGCACGATGGTCACGAAATCGCTCGGATGAACGTTTGTCGTCCACGACACCTCGAACGAGGCGCCCGTGGTGACCTGCTCGGGCGCACCCAGGCCAATGGCTGCGGCCGGTTCGGGCTCGGGCTGGGGCTGGGGCTCGGGTTTCACCTGCTCGGGCTGCTCGACGACGGTCTGCACCTGCAGCAGGGCCGCCTTCAGCTCGGATGCATTGCCAGCCGGCACGAAAATGCCGCCCGTATTCTTTGCAACGCAGGACAGGGCCTGGTTACCGGCTTCGTCGAGGTCAAAGCCCACGACGTGTGCCGTGAATTTCACACCCTGTCGGGACAGTTCCTGCGCGACCGCGCAGGCATCCGCATGGCAGGTTTCCAGGCCATCCGAGATCAGCACCACCGTGGCGGTGCTGTCGCGATACGACAGCACCTCAGCCGCCTGCTGCAGCGCAGCAGAAATGGGCGTCTTGCCTTTTGGGTTGATATTATTGACCGTTTCGATGAACTGCTGACGATCGACCGCGCCGGGCTCGATCAGCGTTTCGATGTCACTGCAGTCGCCTGCGCTGCGGTGCCCATAGGCAATCAGACCCAGGCGCGTGTCCTGCGGCCAACCCTTCAACAGGTCGGCCATCACCTCGCGCGCGATCACGATCTTGTTGACCCCATCGACCTGAGCCCACATCGAACCGGACGCATCATAGACGATCATCACGTCCTCGGCCGCGGCAACAGGCGCCACCGGCACGGTCAGCGCCGCCAGGGCAAAAGTCAGTTGATGGAAAAATCTCATGGTCCGTTCCTCCTTGGAAATGCGAAACGTGGGCGGCCGAGCGGCACCCCACCCGGCTGCCTGCACGTGGACATTCGCCCCGCGGGCAGGCCATCGCTTGCCGCGACCGGGAAGCGAGGCGCATTCTGCTTTCCCACGAGCAACGCAAACAGCAAGTCGTGCGTACCGCAGAGGCGTTGATCAGGCCGGTTGGGCCCCGTCGCCCTGGTCGCCGGATGCGCCAAAAGCACTGGCGGCACGCGCCTTCAGTTTGCGGAACTTGCCCGACATCTGCTCCAGCCGAGCCTCCCATTCGGGATCGGGCTGCTGGTTTTCAATGGTTTTGAAGTAGACCTGCATCAGGCAGGTGATGGCAAAGGGCTCGAGCAGCGCCGCCTTGACGCTCCAGGCAAACAGCAGGGCAAACACGAAGCCGCCGGCCGTCCACGCACCCGGTAACAGATACACGACCAGCGCGGCCGGCGCCAGCATGAGCAGAAACACCACGAAACTGAGCAGATAGACCATGATGGCCAGCCAGGCGGCGTTCTTCAGCATCACCTTGTAATTCTGGCCATAGAGGACCAGCGCATCGCGGGCGGACCCCCAGGGATCGGTCGAGCGCGTGCGGATGGTGTGGGCCAGAATGACCTCGTCGATGAAACCCACCGCCACGCGCAGGAAAGCGTGCAGGATCGAGGACAGTTGCTGGGCCCCCGGCAGCGACACAAAGGACAACACGCCGCGCACCAGGCCCGTGATCGCGTTGACCACCCCCTTGATGAGTTGGTCGATGGCAAACAGGATGCTGGCCTGAGCAAACAGGCCCTTGACCACCGCCGTGGCGTAGCTGACCTGGGATTTGCCGGCAGGCAGCGGCTTGTCATCGATCAGGTCGACCAGCACCGCGATATGCCCCGCCTTCACCAGGTACAGAATGTATTCCCGCACCCAGTACATGAAGGCGCCAAACACCCCAAAACCGATGATGCCCCCCCAGGCCGCTGCCGTGGCGCGCGTGCCCTCGTCACCGAAGGCGCCAACGCCATAACCGATCCCGGCGCCCGTGCCGGTGACCAGCACATAGCCCACTGCAATACCGAAATACACCGCCAGACGCAAGCCGATGAATGGCAGGGTGCGCAACATCAGTTTCAGTGCGCCGCCCATAGTGAAATCCCACATGGAAGTCTCCCCCCCGTTTTTCCGGATCCACCCAGTCTATGCGGAACCCTGCACGAGCGCCCCGTTCGTTTGCAGGGGAAGCCTGACGCGATTGACGATAAGATAGGGGGGGGCTGCGCAACTTCCAGCGGGGGGGGGCCGCCCAACTTCCGGCCATCAGGCCAGGGCCGCCGACATGCAGGCGCCCGACACGATCACAAGCAGCGCCGGGGAAACCATATGAACGACTCTCAGGACATCGTCAGCCGGCGTGCCGGACACGGCAGGGTGCGTCTCCTGCACCGCGCGACCTCGTTGCTGCTGCTGCTGACCCTGGCCACCACACAGCCCGCCACAGCAGCCGCTCGAAGCACACCGTTGCCTGCACCAGAAGGCCCTGTCATCCTGACGGTGGCTGGCGCGATCGGGAACACCAATGTCGATGACAAGGCGCTGTTCGACCTGGCCATGCTGAAGGCCCTGCCTCATGCGCGCCTGGACACCCACACGTCAGTGTCCGACGGGGTGCACCGTTTCGACGGCTTTCTGATGCGCGATCTGCTGCAGCGTGTGCAGGCAACCGGGTCGACCGTCAGCGCGACGGCGCTGAATGACTACGTCATCGACCTGCCCATCGGGGAATTCGATCAGTACGACGTTGTGGTCGCCTACGAAATGGACGGCACACCCCTGTTGCCCAGCGACAAGGGTCCGCTGTGGATTGTCTACCCCCGTGACCAGCACGCCGCACTGCAGGACATCCGCTACGACTACCGCTGGGTGTGGCAACTGATGCGCCTCGACATCCGGTGAGCAGGCCGAAACCCCGACGGGCAGACACGCCCACACGCCGCTTGCCAGACGAACGCCTGGGCTGGCTGACGCACCGGCCGATGCGCATGCTGATCGGCATTGCCCTGCCAACGCTGACGATCCTGGCCTTTGTCGTGTTGCTGTCCTTTTCCCTGTTGCGCCTCTCGGACATCGAACGCAGCATGCGCATCGAGGCACCCCAGAACATGCTCTGGGTGCTTTCTCGCGCCCATGTGGCCAGCCTGCAGCTGGATCATGTGGTCGCCCGACTGGCACTCGAGGACAGCGACCCAGCCGAACTGGCACTGCGCCACAACGTCTTTCTCAGCCGTCTGGCGCTGCTGGGCGAAGGCCCGCAGCAGCGCGCCATGGAAGCGCTGGGTCTGGCCGACGCGCTGGCGCAGTTCCGCCAGCACCTGCCCGAGTTGCAAGCGCGCATCGGCACGCTGCAGCCGCACGACGCGCAGGGTGCACGCGCGATCCGGGTGCTGCTGGAGCCTCTGCAAGTGTTGCTGGGACAGGCCTCGAACCGCGCCATGGTGGCCGAATGGAATGATCTGGGCGACCGGCTGGATACCTCGCGTCACCAGGTCTGGCAGATCATCGTGTCGCTGATCGGCATCTCGCTCGCGGGCATCACGCTGATCTTTCACTTCATCATGGCCACCCGCGCCGCACATCAGCGCACGCGCCAGCTCGACCAGGAAAAGGCCTTTTCCGAACTGCTGATCGACTCCAGCGGTGAAGGCATCGTCGTCGTGGATCTGGATCGCCGCTGCACCGTATGGAACGAGGCGGCAGAACGCCTGTTCCAACAGCCGGCCGATGCCGCCATCGGCCGGCCACTGGAACACATCTCGGGTTTTTTCCAGATCGACCCCATGAAATACGCCATTGACGAGGCACTGTTCGGGCAGGCGGCCACGCTGTTTGACCAGCCCTTCTTTCCCGACGGCGCAGCGGCAGCGCAATACGTCGAGGTGCGCTGCTTTCCGCTGCGTGATGGCGAGCGCATCATGGGGGCCATCCTGCTGGTGTTCGACGTCACCGAGCGTCGCGCCGCACAGCGCGAAATCGCCATGCACCGGGATCACCTGGAACAGCTGGTGCATGACCGCACCCGGGAACTGGACGCGGCGCTGGAGCGCGAGCGCGCGACGGCAGAGCTCTACCGGAATTTCGGTGCGATGATTTCCCACCAGTTCCGCACGCCGCTGGCCATCGTGGATTCGGCCCTGCAACGCCTGATGCGACGCAGCGAGATCCTGACCGCTGCCGAGGTGCGCGAACGCGGCGGCAAGGCCAGGCAGGCCATCGCACGCCTGATCGGCCTGGTCGAAAGCACGCTGGATGCGGCGCGGCTGGATTCAGGTCAGATCGAAAGCCGCGGCCAGCCCTGCGACCTGGCCGAACTGGCCGCCGACGCCTGCGCCAGACAGCGTGAAGCCACACCCGGGCGGCAGATCCTGCTGATGCTGCCCGATTCCGGCGATGCCTTGGCGCAATGCGACCCAGCCCACGTGGAGCAGATCCTGGCCAATCTGCTGGCCAATGCGGCCAAATATTCCACCCCTGGCACGCCGATCAGCGTCACCGTGCGCACCGACCGGGGGGCGGTCGTGTGCACGGTCACCAATCAGGGGCACCTGGCCAGTGCCACGGAACGTGCCGCGCTGTTCGAACGCTATTTCCGCGGCGGCAACGCCGAAGGGCATGCCGGCATCGGCATCGGGCTGTATATGGCCCGGACACTGGCACGCTTGCAGGGTGGCGATGTACAACTGATCGATGGCACCACCGGAATGGTCAGTTTTGCGCTGCAGCTGCCGCGGCCACCGTCGTCCGCCGTGGCTGCGTCCGCCGCCGTTTGACGCGTCGACTGGAACTCATACACTGAACATTTATTCTCGCCCGACCGCATCCGCCCGACCGCATCCAACCCGACCGCACCCAACCCGACCGCATCCAACCCGACAGAAGCCATTCCAGCGGCACCCGCCCTGGCGGAACCCACCCCGATGCAAGCCACTCCGACAGATCCCTCCCGATGATGCCAAGCTGCAACCCCGAACATGCTCCCCTCATCCTCTGTGTCGAGGACGAGGCGGATCTGCGCCGCGATATCGCCGACGAACTCACCGAAGCCGGCTACGCCGTCCTGGAAGCGGCCAACGGCCATGAGGCCCTGGCCTTGCTGCGCGACCAGCGGCCGGACCTGATCCTGTGCGACGTTTCCATGCCGGGGCCGGATGGCCATGCGGTGCTGAAGGCCGTGCAGGCCATGAGCGCCGATCATGCCGGCATCCCTTTTGTCTTCCTGTCGGCGCTGGGCGATCCGCGCCAAGTGGTCGAGGGCAAACGCCTGGGCGCCGACGACTATCTGGTCAAGCCCATCGACTACGACCTGCTGCTGGTCACCGTGCATGCACGGCTGCGCCAGATCGCCCGCGTACGCAGGGCCCAGCGTCCGGACGACGCAACGATCGACGCGGACACGCTGGCGACCCTGTTTGCACTCACGCCGACCGAAGCGCGGGTCGCCGCCGCCCTGACCGAAGGCTGCCCGCCAGCGCAGATCGCTGCCGATTTCGACATCGGCCGCACCACCGTGGCGTTTCACATGCGCAATCTCTTTCAGAAGACCGGCACCAGCCGCCAGGCGGAACTGGTCGCCCTGCTGATCCGCACGGCGCTAATGAAGCGGCCGTGATCACAGCCCCGTCAGCACCGTCGCGTTGACCGAACATCGTTCTGGGTGATCCGAACGTGCGTGCCCCCCTTGAAAACCCGGAAGGACCCCCCGAAGGGGCTGAGCCTGAACAATCGCATTGCCGGTGGCAAATGTTTCTGCCCAAAAGCAGTTACATTGATATTGGCAAAAAGGGCGATAGGAGCCAATCAGCATGGAACTGCAATTCCTGGGTGCCGCCGGCACCGTCACCGGATCCCGTTACCTGGTGACCACCGAATCCGCACGGATTCTGGTCGATTGCGGCCTGTTCCAGGGCTACAAGCAGTTGCGCGAGCGCAATTGGGAGCCCTTGCCGATCGCGCCGCAGGGTCTGGATGCCGTGGTGCTGACCCATGCGCACCTGGATCACAGCGGCTACGTGCCCCTGCTGGTTCGCAACGGCTTTCGCGGAAAGATCCACTGCACCCGCTCGACGCAGGACCTGTGCGGGGTGCTGCTGCCCGATAGCGGTTACCTGCAGGAAGAAGACGCGGAATATGCCAACCGGCACGGCAGTTCGAAACACAAGCCCGCCCTGCCGCTGTACACACAGCACGACGCAGTTCATTCCTTGGGCTTTTTTGTGCCACACAGTTTCCACGAAACGTTCGAGCCGGCACCGGGTCTGACCGTTTCGTTCGTGCCCGCCGGCCATATCCTGGGTGCAGCCATCGTGATCCTGAAAACGGCCTCCACGACCCTGACCTTTTCCGGCGATCTGGGCCGCCCTGATGATCTGCTCATGCCGTCTCCCCAGGCGGTGGCGCACACGGATTACCTGGTGGTGGAGTCCACCTATGGCAACCGGCTCCATGATCGGACCGATCCGATGATCCTGCTGCGCGATGTCATCCAGCAGACGACAGCCCGGGGCGGGGTCGTCATCATCCCCGCTTTCGCCGTCGGCCGCACCCAGAACCTGTTGTATCGCATCCACCTGCTGAAGCAATCCGGAGCGCTGCCACGCACGCTGCCGATATTCCTGAACAGCCCGATGGCCAGCCATGTCACCGACATCTATCAGGCCCACACCGACGACCACAAGCTCACCCGGGCCCAGAGCCAGGCCATCCACAAATCCGTAAAGATTGTCGCCACGGTGGAAGAATCCAAGGCACTGAACCACATGCGCACACCGATGGTGATCATCGCCGCCAGCGGGATGGCCACCGGCGGGCGCGTGCTGCATCACTTGCAGACCTTTGCGCCGGATCCGCGCAACACGATCCTGTTTGCGGGCTTTCAGGCGGGTGGAACGCGCGGTGCGGCCATGCTGGCCGGTGCCGAATCCATCCGCATCTTTGGCCAGGACATCCCCGTGGGTGCCCAGGTGTCGCAACTCGACAATCTGTCCGCGCATGCCGATGCCGATGAAATCACCGCCTGGCTGAGCCACTTTGAAAGCCCGCCCAGAAGGACATTCATCACGCACGGCGAGCCCGACGCGGCCGACGCCCTGCGCCGGCGCATCAAGGACCGCTTCGGCTGGCCTTGCAGTGTGCCGGATTACCGCGATGTCGCCGTGCTGACCTGAGGCATCCCGACCCGATCGGGCCGACGAAGCGCGTAACATGGGAATCATGAGCACCCAGACAGAGATTGAAGGTTCAAGCGAACCATCACAGCCTGCACAAGACGACCAGCCCGTGCGCCGCGGGCTGGTCTTTCTGACCGTGGCGCTGGCCCTGCTGATGATGTCGCTCGATGCCACCATCGTGGCCACGGCACTGGCGGCCATCCAGCATGGGCTGGACGCTTCCGTCAACCTGGCCGGCTGGACGATCACCGCCTATTCGCTCGGTTTCGTCATCATGCTGCCCATCAGCGGCAAACTCAGCGAACGCTTCGGGCGGCGCCGCGTCTTCATCGGCTCGATCGTGGCCTTCACCCTGGCCTCGCTGGGCTGCGGGCTGGCCGACAACATTTATGCGCTCATCGTCCTGCGGGCATTGCAGGCAGCGGGTGGTGCCGGTTTCACGCCATCGGCCACCGGCATCATCGTGGACCACTTCGGTCGTTCGCGGGATCGATATGTCAGCCTGTTTGGCAGCATCTTTCCGATTGGCGCCATGATCGGACCCATTTTCGGCGGCTTTTTTGTCGCCTGGGCGTCGTGGCGCGACGTATTTTTCGTCAATGTCCCGATCGGTCTGGTGATTCTTCTGCTGGCGCTGCGCCATGTGCCGCACGATCGCCCACGCGACGCCAGGCAGCCCCGGAGCATGGACTATCCGGGCCTCTTCCTGCTGGGCGGCGGGCTGCTGGCCGGGATGCTGACCGTCAGCGTGCTCAGTGAACAGCGCAACGATGCAGGCAGGCTCGGGGCGCTGCTGCTGGCCGTGCTGGCCACGCTGGCCTTCATGGCGTTCTTTCGCCATATTCGCCGCGTGCGCGCCCCGTTCATCCTGCCGCAACTGATCTACGGCGCGGGCTTCGGGTCCGTGAACCTGGTCAACATGATTTTCAGCGGTTCGATCGTGGGGGCGATGGCGCTGGTGCCACTTTACGCCACAACACGCTACGGCATCAGCGCGCTGGGATCGGGCACGCTGCTGACCGCCCAGGGCGCGGCCGCCATGCTCTGTTCGCTCGCGGCCGTGGTGCTGCTGCGCCGCAGCGGCTACCGCCTGCCCCTGTATGTGGGCAGTGCGCTGACGGTAGCGGGCCTGATCCTGCTGGCGCTGCCACCTTTCTGGGGCCTGTCACCCTATGCCTGGCTGGCCTTTGCCGCCTTTCTGGTGGGGGCGGGCAACGGCAGCATCAACCCGGCCATGCGCAATGCCGGGCTGCAGTTGGCCCCCGAATCCTCGTCCACGCTGGCGGCACTGCGCACGCTGTCGCTGCAGATCGGCTCCATCGTGACCGTGTCGCTGGTCACGGCGATTCTGGTGGGCCAGACCCACCCGGGCCTCATTCAGGCCTGGGTCTACGCCTTTCTGGCCTGCCTGCGCATTGCCGCCCTGCCGCTGGTGCGCCGCGTGCCCGAGCAGATGGGGGCATGGTAGGGGCTGCGGGGGCTGCGGGTGCCGCAGGTGCGGCAGGTGCAAATTGAAGAAATCGAACGATCGCTCTAAACTCGATCACAGAGGGAGGGGCTACGCATGGACGACAGATTCAGCCTGGCAGGCAAAATCGCTCTGGTGACCGGCGCTTCCGGCGGGTTGGGCTCGGGCTTCGCGCGTACGCTGGGTCTTGCCGGAGCGACCGTCATTCTGGCAGGGCGGCGTCGGGAAGCGCTGACACGACTGGCCGACGAACTGAGGGCGCACGGAGTCGCTGCGATCGCGCAGGCGCTGGACGTCACCGACGCAGACAGCATTCGCGAGGCGCTGGACATTGCCCAGGCACAGGCCGGAGTCATCGACATCGCCGTGTGTGCAGCGGGAATCGTCACCCACCAACCCGCTCTTGAGCTCTCCAGCGCTCAATGGGACCGTGTCATGGCAGTCAATCTCACGGGCTGCTGGCTGACGGCCTGTGAAGTGGCCCGACGCCTGGTCGCTGCCGGGCGCCCCGGTTCACTCATTCTCGTGTCTTCCATTCTGGGCCACCGCGTGGCCGGAAACGTGCTGCCCTACACCGTCTCCAAGGCGGGGCTGGAGCAGATGACGCGTGCGCTGGCGCTGGAATGGGCGCGTCACCGCATTCGCGTCAATGCGCTCGCTCCCGGCTATGTGGAAACGGATCTGAACCGCGAGTTTTTTGCCTCGCAACCGGGCCTGAACCTGATACAGCGCATCCCGCAGCGACGCCTGGGCCACCCGCATGACCTGGATGGTCCGCTGCTGTTGCTTGCCTCCGACGCATCGGCCTACATGACAGGCAGCTCACTGGTGGTGGACGGCGGCCACCTGCAATCCACCCTCTGAACCGAGACCACACATCATGGACTTCACCCTTTCCGATACCGCACAGGACCTCTGCACCCGCATCCGGCGTTTCGTGGACACCGAGCTCATCCCGCTGGAACAAGACCCACAGGCCTTCGACGCGCACGAAAACCTGGAACTTGCACTGCTGCAATCCCTGCGTGCAAAAGCGCGGGAACAGGGCCTGTGGTGCCTGCAGATGCCGCGGGCGCGCGGCGGCCAGGGCCTGCAGATGATCGAGATGGCAGCGTGCTACGAGGAAATGAACCGCGCCATCTTCGGGCCAGTGGTCTTCAATTCGGCTGCCCCCGACGATGGCAACATGATGCTGCTGAACAAGGTCGCCACACCCGCACAGAAAGACCGCTGGCTGCAGCCCATCATCGACGGCAGGGTACGCTCCTCCTTTGCCATGACCGAGCCCGCGCCGGGGGCCGGATCCGACCCGTCGATGATGCGCACGCACGCCACGCTGCAAGGCAATCATTGGCACGTCCATGGCAGAAAGCATTTCATCACCGGCGCGGGCGTGGCCGAACACTTCATCCTGATCGCCCGCACGTCGGACGACGCCCGCAAGGGCCTGACTGCCTTTTTGTTTCACAAGGACGACCCGGGCTGGGAAATCGTGCGCCACATTCCCATCATGGGGCCCGAGGAGCACGGCGGACACTGTGAGTTGCGCTTCGATGGCCTGCGCATCCCGGACGAGAACCGCCTCATGGGCGTGGGCGACGGCCTGAAGGTCACACAGATCCGCCTGGGGCCGGCCCGGCTCACGCATTGCATGCGCTGGCTGGGCCTGGCGCGCCGCTCGCTCGAGGTCGCCAGCGATTACATCACGCAGCGCCACGCCTTTGGCCAGACGCTGGCTGAGCACGAAGGCGTGCAATGGATGCTGGGCGAAGCGGCCCTGCAGATCCGCACCGGGCGGCTGCTGACCATGCATGCCGCCTGGAAGCTCGACCAGGGCGACTTCGCCCAGGCTGAAGTCTCGATGGCCAAGGTCGCCGTTGCCGACACCCTGCACAAGGCCGTCGACACCGCCATCCAGCTCTGTGGCGCACAGGGCTATTCGCGCGACACGCCGCTGGAATGGATCTACCGCTACGCGCGTCAGGCCCGCCTGGTCGATGGGGCCTCCGAGGTCCACAAAATGGTGCTGTCACGCCGCCTGCTGGCCCAGGGCAACGACTTCTGGCAATGGGGAATTCCACATGCTCGCAGCTGAACGCGCGCTGGCCGACTTTCTGCAACGCACCTGCGGGGCACAATCGGTCGAGGTCCTGGAATTCTCGCAGCTGTCGGGTGGCACGATCCAGGACAACCACGCCCTGACGGTCCGCATGACCGGCGGCTCCCACCCCGGTGAACACCGCCTGGTGGTGCGCAGCGACGCCCCTTCGCGCATCTCGGCCAGCCTGACCCGAGCCCAGGAATTCCAGGTGCTGAAGCGTGCGTTCGAGGCCGGGGTGACCGTCCCGCAACCCTTGTGGCTGTGCAGCGAACCGTCCGTCCTGGGACGGCCTTTTTTCATCATGCGACGCGCCGAGGGCACGAGCGCCCCTCAGACATTCCTGCAGGGTGCGCTGAGCCCCGAGGAGGCCCGCGCACTCACCAGGCAGCTTGGTGAGCAGCTGGCGCGCCTGCATCGCGTGCGGCCCCCGCAGCGCGATCTGGCATTCCTGCCGCTGCCACAGGGGCACCCCGCCCTGCACCGCGTGCAGATCTGTCGGCGCGCCCTGCAAGCGATCGACGAGGCGCATCCCGTACTGGATTGGGCCCTGGGCTGGCTGGAAGCGCATCAGCCGGCCTCGGGCGATGTCGTCCTGTGTCATTGTGACTTTCGCACCGGCAATTACATGGTTCTGGACAAGCGCCTGAGTGCCGTGCTGGATTGGGAGTTTGCCGCCTGGAGCGATCCCCACGAGGATCTTGGCTGGCTCTGCTGCAAAAGCTGGCGCTTCGGCGTCACGCAGCGCGAAGTCGGTGGCCTGGGCGACAAGCCTGACCTTTTCGATGCCTATGCGCGCGCATCCGGGCGCAGCGTGGATCCGTACGCGGTGCAATACTGGGAAGTCATGAGCCTGGTGCGCTGGTCGGTGATTGCCCTGCAGCAGGCGCAACGTCACCTGTCAGGCAAGGAGTCCTCGCTGGAGCTCGCGCTGACCGGGCGCATGGTACCGGAAATGGAGTACGACCTGCTGGACCAGATCCAGCACCTGACGCGCACCCTTGCACAGGAGCCCACACCATGACCAACCAGCCCGATGGCGCCGCCCTGCTGGCGTCGGCCCGCAGCACCCTCATGACACAATTGCTGCCGCTGCTGCCGCCTGACAAGGCCTACGCTGCCCGCATGATCGCACGCGCCATGGGGATTGCCGCACGCGAACTGCAGCAGCGCGAAGAACTGGCCTGCGCCACGAAGACCGCCATTGCCGATTTTCTCGCCGGCGCGGGCCTGGGTGATCTGCCAGCCGACGAACGCACCCTCAGCCGCCTGATCCGCGACCGGCAGCTCGATGCCGGCAGTCGCCGTGCGCTGCCTGCCCTGCTTCTGACACTGACCCGGCACAAGCTGGCAATCAGCAATCCCGGCCATCTTTCCTGAATTCCTCCCCGGAGGCCAGTTCATGGCAAACGACAAGTATGAAACCCACCTGGACCCGCAAGCCGCCAATTACTCGCCGCTGACGCCGCTGAGCTTCCTGAAGCGCTCAGCCCGCATCTTTCCGCACAAGATCGCAGTCAGGGACGATGACGGCGATCTCAGCTATGCGCAACTCTATGAACGCTGTCGACGCATGGCAAGCGCTTTGCAGTCGCTGGGCATGGGGCGCAACGATACAGTGTCGGTCCTGTGCTTCAACACGCACGAACTGCTGGAAAGTCACTATGCCATTCCCATGGCCGGCGCCGTGCTGAATGCGCTCAACACCCGCCTGGATGCCGCGTCGATCCGCTTCATCCTGCAGCATGGCGAGGCGCGCGCACTGCTTTATGACACCGAATTCGAGTCCTTGGTGGCCGACGCCGTCCAGGGGCTGGACCAGCCTCCCATCCTGATCGCCGTCGCGCACCTGCACAAAGCCACACCCGGCATCGCCCAGCACGACTATGAAGCGCTGATTGCCCGCGGCGACCCGGAGTTCGCCTGGCAGAAGCCTCGGAATGAATGGGATGCGATTTCGCTGTGCTACACCTCGGGCACCACGGGCGACCCCAAGGGCGCAGTCTACCATCATCGCGGTGCCTACCTGTCGGCCATGGGCAATGCCATGGCCTTCAACATGACGCCCGACACGGTATGCCTGTGGACCCTGCCGATGTTCCATTGCAATGGCTGGTGCTACACCTGGGCGGTCACTGCCGCGGGCGGCACCCATGTCTGCCTGCGCAAGGTTCAGTCCCAGGCGGTGCTGGTCCATCTGCGCGAGAACCACATCACCCACATGTGCGGTGCCCCGGTGGTCCTGAATCTGCTGGTCAACGATTTCAGCCAGGCAGGCATCACCCTGCCCGAAAAAGTCCAGTTCGCACTGGGTGGTGCGGCACCTCCCAACGTGGTGATTGCCAAGGCTGCCCAGGTGGGGTTCGTCATCACCCACTTGTATGGTCTGACCGAAAGCTATGGCCCCTCCATGGCATGCGTCCGGCAGACCGATTGGGATGGCCTGGGTCTGGACGATCTGGCGGCCCGGATGGCACGCCAGGGCGTCGAACTCTATGCCATGGACGACGTCCAGGTGCTCGGCCTGGACGATGGCCGCGCCGTGCCGGCCGATGGCAAGACGCTCGGGGATCTGGTACATCGCGGCAACACCCTGATGAAGGGTTACCTGAAAAATCCCGCCGGTACCGCGAAAGCCTTTCAGGACGGCTGGTTTCACACCGGCGACCTGGCGGTGATGCACCCGGACGGCTACGTCGAGATCAAGGATCGCGCCAAGGACATCATCATCTCGGGCGGGGAAAACATCTCCAGCAAAGAAGTCGAGGATGTTCTTTATCGCCATCCCCTGGTACTGGAGGCGGCCGTGGTTGCACAGCCGGATGACCACTGGGGCGAGGTGCCCTGTGCCTTCATCAGCCTGAAAGACGACAGCCCGGCCGTCAGCGAGCAGGACATTCTGGCATTCTGCCGCAACGGCATGGCAGGCTACAAAGTCCCCAGACGGGTCATTTTCGGACCACTGCCCAAGACCTCCACGGGCAAGATCCGCAAGAACATCCTCAGGGAACAGTTGCGCGCCTCGCCGCCCTCCCCTCGGAACCCGCAGGACATGGCGCAATGAACCCTCCCGTGAAATGCCGGCATGCCGGCACACCGCCCACATCGCGTGCCGCAACGGCGCGCGCATCAGCGCCGCATGGCGCGAGGCCGCACGATGCAGCGCCGCCACATGCGCCATCGCACGATGCAGCCTGCAGCCCGACAGCCGGCAGGCTAGTCCCGCGCAACCTGGATTTCGAAAGCTTCCAGGCGGCACTGAGCCTGTCCCGCGACGACATCTACCGCGCGTTGCTGCAGGAAAACCAGGGCCATATCCGCATCAAGAAACCCGCCGTCGCGATCCGGGGCCTGAGCAGCATCGTGCAAGCCACATTGCGCCTGGCTGCCTCCAAGGGCTTTCACGCGATGTCGCTGCGAGATCTGTGTGCCGAATCAGGATTCAGCATCGGCGGCATTTATGCCTACATCAAGAACAAGGACGACCTGATCCACCTGATCCAGGACCACGGTTTTCTCCTGACGCGCAGGACGCTGCTGGCTCAGACTCGGGATGCGGCACCCGGCACGCAGAAGCTTCGACACGCCGTGTGCACCCACCTGTTCCTGAGTGAAATGATGCCGGACTGGTTCAGCTTTTCCTTCATGGAGGCCAGGAACCTGCCGCCCGCGGAAAAGCGCAAGGCGGTGAACGCGGCACGCCAGATCGAGAACATCTTCTGCGACATCCTGCAGGAAGGCATCGACATCGGCGCATTTCGGCCGGTCAGTGCCAGGTTGTTTGCTTCCCTGACCAAGGCCTTGATGCAGGACTGGTATCTGAAACGCAATAAATATCGCCGCCAGGAAATCGACGTGGACACCTATGCACAAACGGTGTGCGAATTGCTGGAAGCCTCACTGCGACCCGACTGATGAAAACGGCTGAAGCCCCTGGCGCTGCAGGGATGTGGGTCAAGACCCGGGATCTTGTCACTGTCCGGAATCTTGTCACTTTCCGGGATCTTGTCCGGGATCTTTGACTGTAGCGAACAAGTGTTTTATATTTTCGCGTAAGCAAGGATCGCCGCCAGAGCGACCGATTGTCATGGCCATTGCGGACTCAGCCGCAGCCCGAGCAAGGACAGAGGAGACTTTCATGCACAAATTTTCACCTTTCATGGTGCTGGGTGCGCTCGCCGTCGCAGGCACGCTGGCAGGCACGCCTGCGCAGGCGCAGGATCCCATCCGCATCGGCGGCATCTATCTGATGTCGGGCAGTGCGGCCACCTATGGCGAATTCGCCAAACAGGGCGCCACGCTTGCAATCGACGAGATCAACGCCCAGGGCGGCGTGCTGGGCCGCCAGCTGCACCTGCAGCTCGAAGACGGCCAGGGCAAGGCCGCAACGGCGATCCAGGTCGCTCGCAAGATGGTCTACCAGGACAAGGTCGACCTCATGATGGGCCTGGACAGTTCCGGGGTGGCACAGGGGCTGGTGCCGGTGCTGCCCGAACTGGGCAAGCCTTTCATCATCACCCACGCCGCCACCCCCGACGTCACGGGCAAGCTCTGCAACAGATACACCTTCCGCGACAGCGTGAATGTTGCGCAAATGATGGCGGGCGGTGCCCAGATTGCCGCAAAGACGGGTGCAGTCAAATGGACCACCATCGGGCCGGACTACGCCTTCGGCCACCAGTCCTGGGAATACTTCAGCAACAACCTGAAGGCCAACAATCCCGGGGTTGTTCTCATGGAAGACCAGCTCGCCTTCCCGCGCTTTGGCGCCGAGGACTACACGGCCTTCATCAACAGCGTCATGCAGAGCAAGCCCGACGGTGTCCTGGTGTCGCTGTGGGGCGGAGACCTGGTGAACTTCGTGCGCCAGGCCAGCGAACGCGGCTTCTTCAAGCAGGGCTACCAAGTGTTCATGAACGTGGGTGCCGCCACCGAGGTCCTGACGGCACTGGGCGACCAGATGCCCGAGGGTGTCTGGCTGGGAACACGCTACTGGTATGCCTCCTGGAACAACCCCATGAACAAGCAATTCGTGGCAGCATACAAGAAAGCCTACAACCATCCGCCCAGCTATAACGCGGAAGGCGCCTATACGGCCATCTACGCCTACAAGGCCGCCATCGAAAAGGCGGGCTCGGTCGATCCGGACAAGATCATCGACGCCCTGTCGGGCATGACCATGCAGGCCCCCACGGGCGAATTGACCTTCCGCAAGGGTGACCATCAGGCGCTCATCGGTCCCACCTGGGGGCTGACAGGCGCCATGAACACAGAAGACAAGATCCGCTCGCTCACGCAGATCCAGAACTTCGACGGCGTCAAGATCACCCCGCCCGTCGACCCCGCCTGCAAGCTATGACATGGGTGGCCTCGGCCTGGCATTGCTGAACAGCCTCGATATCGGCCTGCTGCTTTTCATCATTGCCGCAGGCTTGAATATCGTCTTTGGCGTCCTGAACGTCATCAACTTTGCGCATGGTGCACTCTACATGCTGGGTGCCTACCTGGCGTATGCGGCCATTGTCGGGCTGGGGATGCCTTTCTGGCTCACGCTGCTGCTCGCACCGCTGGTGGTGGCGGCGCTGGCCGCAGCCATCGACCGCGGCATGCTGCGCTTCATTTACCAGCGGGACATCACCGACAGCCTCCTGCTCACATTCGCCCTGTTGCTGATCCTGAACGAAAGCATCCGCCTGATCTGGGGTCCGGGCATCCACATCATCGATCCACCTGCTCTGCTGCAGGGTTCGATTCATCTGGGCGGTGAACTCAGCTACCCGCGCTACAGTGCCTTCGTGCTGGTCGTGGGTCTCGCGACGCTGCTGGGCCTGTGGCTGCTCTTCAAGCGCACGCGCGTGGGCAAGATCATGCGCGCCGCTGCCCTGGATCGCGAAATGGCCCAGGTCCTGTGCATCAACACACGCCTGGTCATCACCGGCGTCTTTGCCTTCGGCGCCTGGCTTGCGGCGGTTGGCGGGGTCGTGGCCGCCCCCATGCGGGCGATAGACCCGGGCATGGGCGACAAGATCATCATCGAAAGCTTTATCGTGGTGGTGATCGGCGGCCTGGGCAGCACTCCGGGAGCCTTGCTCGGAGCCATCGTCCTGGGGCTCATCCACGGATTGGGCGGGCGCTATCTGCCCGAAATCAATCTGGTGCTGCCCTTCATCGGCATGGCGCTGGTGCTGCTCATCAGGCCCCACGGCCTGCTGGGATCCAGGGGGTCGGCATGAGCGCGCTGCCGGAAGCGGGAACCGGCGCCGGTGGCGGGACAAGCACCCTGTGGCGCGGACTGTGGCTTGCCATCCTGCTCGCGTTACTGTTTGCACTGCCCTGGATCACGCCATTTTTCTACATCTTCGTTGCGACACAGATCCTGATCCTGGGGCTGTTTGCCGCCAGCTTCAACCTTGTCTTCGGTTATGGCGGCATGCTGAGCTTCGGGCACGCCGCATTCTACGGCATTGGCGCCTACGCCACCGCACTGCTGCTGCAGTCCCTGCAGTGGCCTCTGCTCGCATGCCTGCTGGTGTCCTTCGTCTCTGGCACCGTCCTGGCACTGATCATCGGCTTTTTCTGTGTGCGCCTGGACCAGGTGTACTTCGCGATGCTCACGCTGGCCTTTGGCATGATGGTGTTCGGCGTGGTGCATCAATGGCGCTCGGTCACCAATGGCAGCGACGGAATTGCCGGCTTCACCGTCGGGTCGCTGGGCCTGGGTCTGGACGTCAGCCTGGGCAACCCGGTCGTCTACTACCACGTGGTACTTGCCATCGTGGTGATCGCCGGCCTGGTGCTGTACCGGATCTGCGGCTCGTCTTTCGGCATGATTCTGCGCGCCATCCGCCAGAATCCGGAACGCGTCGCCTTTTGCGGGCTCAATGTGCGCCACTATCGCCTGGCCGCCTTCACCATCGCGGGTGGTTTTGCCGGGCTGGCGGGCGGTCTGATGGCACCGTTCCTGCGTATCGCCAGCCCCGAACTGGCTCACTGGACCATGTCGGCAGAACCTGTTCTGATGACCATCCTGGGCGGCAGCAGCCAATTTCTGGGGCCATTTCTGGGTGCGGGCATCTTCGTCCTGCTGGAAACCTGGATCAGCAGCCTCACGCAGGCCTGGATGCTGTTTCTGGGCATCATCCTCGCGCTGATGGTCATGTTTTTTCGTGGCGGTGTGCTGGGCACGATCCTCGGCCTGCTGCAGACGCACCGTCGCAGGGGCTAGCCGGCCATGTCAGAAGACCGCTTCCTGCACATCCGGGGCCTGAACAAGCGCTTTGGTGGCGTGAAGGCCGTCACGGATATCGACCTGGACGTCAGCCAGGGCGAAACCCTGGCCATCATCGGTCCGAACGGGGCAGGCAAGACAAGCTTCTACAACCTGCTTTCCGGGCGCCTGACACCGACCAGCGGCACCATCCAGTTCAAGGGGCGCGACATCACCGGCCTGCCCCCGCACGTCATCAGCCGCCTGGGCATTTCACGCTCCTTCCAGATCAATAACATCTTCACCGAAATGACGGTGCGCGAAAACGTGGAAGTCGCAGTCACTGCACAGCGCCAGGAAGGCCGACGCTGGTTCAACCGGGCGCGCGCCAATGCTGCGGTCCATCAGGAAGCCGACGCACTGCTTGCCAGGCTGTCGCTGGCCCATCTGTCGGACCGCGTGGCCGGCACCATCAGCTACGGCGACAAGCGCCTGGTGGAAATCGCCATGGTTCTCGCCACGCAGCCCGAACTGGTGCTGCTGGACGAACCCACTGCGGGCATGACCCCCGACGAGACCGGCCGCATCGTGAAGCTGGTGCGCACGCTCGCCCAGGGCGGCAATTACACATTTCTGGTGACGGAGCACGATATGAACGTGGTGTTTGATCTGGCCGACCGGATACTGGTCATGCACCACGGCAGCCGACTGATTCTGGACACCCCAGCCGTCGTGCGGGCCAACCCCGAGGTCCGGCGCGCCTATCTGGGTGACGAAGCCAATGACATGGTGGCACCGGCATGATTCTGGACGTGCAGAACATCCACACCTATTACGGCGAGAGCCATGCCCTGCAAGGCGTATCGCTGTCCCTGCAAGCAGGTGAAACCGTCTGCCTGCTGGGGCGCAACGGGGCAGGCAAAAGCACCACGCTGCGCAGCATCATGGGTCTGACTGCGCCGCGCAAGGGCCGCGTCGTCTTCGACGGCCAGGACATCGCCGGACTGCCGGCATGGCGCATCGCCCGCCTGGGCATCGGCCTGGTGCCCGAAGATCGCCGCATCTTCCCCAGCCTCACAGTGCGCGAGAATCTGGAAATCAGCGAATACCGCCGCCCGGGCAGCACGCCCACCTGGACTGTGGAGCGCATCTTCGACCAGTACCCGATGCTGGCGGAACTCGCCGACCGGGATGGCGGCAACCTGTCCGGGGGCCAGCAGCAGATGCTGGCCGTGGCCCGCTCGCTCATGAGCGAACCGCGCGTCCTGCTGCTGGACGAACCCAACGAGGGGCTGGCACCCGTGCTCGTGAAGCAGATCGGCGAACTGATGGACGATCTTTCCAGAACCACGACGATCCTGTTCACCGACCAAAGCGTGCATTTCGCCCTGCGTCATGCCCGCCGCGCCTACATTCTGGAAAAAGGCTGCATCGTGCACACGGCCAGCAGCAAGGAACTCCTGCAGGACACCGACACGCAGCATCGCTACCTGTCGGTCTGAATCCGCAACCAGCATGCGTGGCTCAGACGCGCGCCAGCACGGCAGCGACGCGTTGCGCAGTGTCGGACCACGGCCTGAGCGCACTTCGCCGGTGGCGCGCCGCAAGCCGCAGCTGCCCGCGCAGGTGCGCATCCGTCAGCCAGCGGCGCACTGCCGACGCGAGCGCAGCCGGGGATGCCGGCGCAACCAGCAAGCCGGGCATCGGGCCGGCCGCAGCCGCACCCAAGGCTTCGGGAATGCCGCCCACTGCCGTCGCGATCACGGGCAGGCCGCGCGCCAGGGCTTCGCTCACCACCATGCCGTAGGATTCCTGGCGCGATGCCAGCAGCAGCACGTCGGCGTTCTGATACGCCAGGGCAAGCTGCGGCCCTGATGAGGGCCCCAGGAACCGGACACGATCGTCCACCTCCGCAGCACGGGCGATGCCATGCAAATCATCCAGGAAGCGGGTGTCGTCGACCGGCCCGATGCAGCTCAGATGCCAGGTCAGGCCGTGCAATGTCCCCAGGGCGCGCAGCAAGGTATCGTGGCCCTTGAGGGGCGAGACCCTGGCAACACACAAGAGCCGCTCGCCACCTGGGTGCACCGGCGCAAGGGCCGCAGGGTCCACACCGGGCAGCGCCACGGCCACCTGTGCAGTCGCCAGCCCGTAGTGCCGGCACAGGCAGCGCTGGCTCCAGGCACTGGTGACAATGATGGCACGCATATGCTGCAAAAGCGTGTGCATGGGCTGCAAGAGCGCCTGCGCGTTCATGCCGACGGGCATCGCACAGCTTGCCACGGGGGCGTGCAGCAGCGCCACCAGACGCAGGCGCACACAGTGGGCAGCCAGGGCATCGGCCGCGGCATCCAGGGCCAGCCCGTCAAACAGGACGATGGCACCGGCGGGCAAGCCGCCCAGGACTTCGGCGAGCGCTTCGCCCGCCTGGGTGCCCGGGCCGGGCCACAGCCCGCCGATGCGGTGTTCGCGCACCGTCCAACCCAGCGCGCGCAGGCCGTCGATCAGGCGTCGATCGTAGTGATTGCCGCCGCTGGGCCGTGCCGGGTCGTCGATTTCGGCGGGAACCAGGCAGTGCCAGACCGTCACAGGGCGCGCTCGAAACTGGCCCAGGCAACGTGCGATTCGTGCAGGGTGACGGCCAGACCCCACAATTCCAGCGCGTGCGGGCCCAGCGCCCCTGCGCGGATGCGCCTTGCCAGCTGATCGGCCACCACGCGCGCCAGGGCCTCAGTGGTCGTGTTGCGGCCTGCCAGGGCGGGTTCCTCGTCCAGATTGCGCAAATTGAAGGCTTCCAGCAACGCGTGCAGTTCGGCGCGCGCCTTGGCAATGTCCACGACGATGCCGTCGGGATCCAGGGTCTCGCGCTTGAAGGTGGCGTCGACCAGATAGGTCGCACCGTGCAGGCGCTGCGCAGGGCCGAAGACCTCGCCGCGCAGGCTGTGGGCAATCATCATGTGCTCGCGCACGGTGACACTGAACATCGCTCACTCCTTGCCGTAGGAAAACACATGGCACAAGGCCGGCACGCGGCGCTCGACGAGCTGCGGCATGACCTGCGCGATGGACGCAAAATCCGAGACCCCCGTCAGCAGCGCATCAAAGGCCGGGTCGTGCAGCAGCTGCAGCGCCAGTGCCAGCCGCTCGCGCCTGGATCGGCGGGCGCGCCGTGCGGGCGCGACCTGGCCCACCTGGCTTGCGCGAATCGCCAGCCGCCGTGAATGAAAGACACCCCCCAGCGCAAGCCGGACTTCATCCTCGCCGTACCAGCTCAGCTCGTAGACACTCGCCTCCGGGCCCAGCAGCTCGAGCGCCTGTTGCAGCCCGGCCGAGGTCGCGCTGGCGTGAAAGACCAGGTCGCGGGAACCCGCTGCCTGCGCAGGCAGCGCGAAGCCCACGCCAAGCGCCCGTGCGAGCTTGGCCCGCTGCGCATCGATGTCGATGAGCGTCACCTGCACGCCCGGCAATTGCGCCACCAGCCGCGCCACACACGCGCCCAGCGTGCCGGCCCCCACGACGGCGATCCGGTCGCCCACCCGCGGCGCCGCGTCCCAGAGCGCATTGATGGCGGTCTCGACCATACCCGCCAGAACGGCGCGCCGGGGGGGCACGTCCGCCGGAACCGGCAGCACGGCCCGCGCGGGCACCACATAGACATCCTGATGCGGGAACAGGCAAAACACCGTGCGCCCCAGCAGCCGAGGTGGCCCGGCCTGCACCACGCCGACGTTCAGATAGCCGTATTTCACCGGCCCCGGAAAATCGCCCTGCTGAAACGGGGCGCGCATGCTCGTATACTGGCTTGCAGGTACGCCCCCACGAAAAACCAGCGACTCGGTTCCAAGGCTGACGCCTGAAAACAGGGTTTGCACCCTGACATCGGACGGTGCACGCGCGGGCAGCGCCGCAGTCCGGATCTGGCCAAGACCCGGTCGGCATACCCAGTAGGCGCGCGCGCTGTCTTCCATGGTTTCCCCGTCTGCCCGTTGAAACCCAGGGTACGACTTTCGCTGTGCAGTGTCGACGCCGGGCGAGCAAAAAGTCACCAGCGAGGAAGTCCCATGCCTGCGCGAAACCTCCGGACCTCCGGGCGCATCGGCGCCACCGGCGCACTGATGGCGGGCGGTTGCATGGCCGCGCTGCTTCTGGCGGCTCTGGCACAGGGTACGGACCTGCGCGCCGCAGGCTGGATTGCCGGCATTGTCTGCGCGCTGCTCATCAATGCCCTGTTCTTTCGTGCGCTGGCGCGCCTTGCGCAGACCTCGGGCATGACGTGGGCAGATGCCGTGACCTTGCTGCGCGCCACGCTGGTGGTCGGCGTGACGGCGCTCGTGGCCGACGGCGTCGCCCAAGGCAGCGCCACGCCCATGCTCGTGGTCGACGGCTTCGCGCAAAGCAGCGCCACGCCCGTGCTCGTGGCGCTGGCCGCAGCGGCCCTGGCCCTCGATGCCGTCGACGGCTGGGTGGCACGCCACGCACACTGTGTCACCCCGCTGGGGGCCCGCTTCGACATGGAAGTCGACGCCTTGCTCATTCTGGTCTTGAGCGTCCAGGTGTCGCGACAGCTCGGTGCCTGGGTGCTGGCCATCGGCCTGGCGCGCTATGCCCTGCTGGCCGCATCCGCGGTGTATCCCTGGCTGCGGCGCGAAACGCCACCGCGCTACTGGAACAAGGTCGTGGCGGCCATCCAGGGAATCGCGCTGATCGTGGTGGCTGCCCAGGTGCTGCCGCCAGCCACCGCACGCGCGCTGCTGGTGCTGGCTCTGGCGCTGCTGCTGGAGTCCTTTGCCCACCAGATCGCCTGGCTGTGGCAGCAGCGCCGGCCACAGGCCGGCACGCCGCGCGACGCGCCGGCGCACACGCAGATACCGCCACACGCGCCGGCGGAATCGGCCGGGCGTGTGCTGCTCGCAGCACTGATCCTGTGGTTCGCGCTGGTCATGCCCGAACGCATCGAGCTGCTGCGGTCGCCCGGCCGGCTGGGCTTGCCCATCGAATGGCTGCTGATTGCCTTGCTGGCGTGGCTGTTGCCGGTTGCGCGCCAACGCCTGGCAGCGCACGTACTGGGATTCGCCCTGGGCCTGCTGTTGCTGATCCGGGTCCTGGACATGGGCTTTTTCGAGGCCTTCGATCGCCCGGCAGACCTGTTGACCGACTGGTTTTATGTCGGACCCGCCCTGGGAGTGCTCCAGGACACCGTGGGTCGGGCCGCCTCCTGGGGCGTCCTGATCGTGATTGCGGTGCTGATCATGGCCATGTTCCGGATCCTGAGCTGGGCGACTTTGCGCCTGATGCAGTACCTGCACCGCCGTCCACGCACCGTGTCGGTGCGCCTGGTAGGCGCACTGGGCGCGGCCTGGCTGGCCTGCGCGGCTGCCGGGGCATCCCTGCCCGGCGCATCGCGGCCGCTGGCGCTGCACGCCACGTGGACACTGGCGGCGTCGCAATTGCGCGCGGTGCGGCACGGCATTGCCGACCGCCAGGTGTTTGCCGGGGCAATCCGCCACGACCCCGTGGCCCGGACACCGGGACCGGGTACCGGCTTGCTGGCTGGCCTGCGCGGCAAGGACGTGCTGCTGGTCTTTGTGGAAAGCTACGGTCGCGTGGCGATCCAGGGGGCTTCATTTGCGGCGGACGTGACACGCGTCCTGCGCGACGGGACCCGTGAACTGCTGCAACACGGGCAGGCCGCGCGCAGTGCCTTCTTGCTGTCGCCCACATTCGGCGGATCCAGCTGGCTTGCGCATGCGACGCTGCAGTCGGGGCTTTGGGTCGACAGCCAGCAACGCTATGATCAGCTGCTGGCCAGCCACCGCAGCACACTGGCCAGCCTGTTTCGCCAGGCGGGCTGGCGCGTGGTGGCTGACGTGCCTGCCGACACCCGGCGCTGGCCGCAAGGGCTGCTCTTCTACGGATTCCAGAAGCTCTATGGCGCACACGACACGGGGTATCGAGGCCCCAGGTTCAGCTATGCCACCATGCCCGACCAGTACACGCTGGAAGCCCTGTACCGGCTGGAACTCGACAAGACCCCCCGCAAGCCCGTCTTCGCCGAAGTGGACCTGGTCTCGAGCCATCATCCCTGGACACCCTTGCCGCACATGGTGCCCTGGGACCAGCTGGGCGATGGCCACATCTTCGATCCCATGCCGGCGCAGGGGCTGTCGCCGATCGTGGCCGCCCGCAGCGACGCCACCGTGCGCGCACTCTACGGGCAATCGATCGCGTACAGCCTGAACGCCCTGATCTCGTTCCTGATCGTGCATCCCGACCCACGGCGCGTGGTCATCGTGTTGGGCGATCATCAGCCCTGGACGGTCGTTTCGGGCCCCGACCCGGGCCACGAGGTACCGGTTGCCATCATCAGCCAGGACCCGGCCGTCATGGCGCGCCTGAACGGCTGGGGCTGGCAGGACGGCCTGCAGCCCGCGGCGACCAGCCCGGTCTGGCGCATGAGTGCCTTTCGGGATCGCTTTCTGACTGCGTTCAGTGCCGCGTCGCACTGAAGGCGAAGCCCGGCGCCAGCCTTTCAGCCCTGACAGCGTGGCGAGAGCGCGTAGCGCAGCAGTGCGACGTCACCCACCGGGCGTGCTTCGACCAGCCTGGCCCGCTGCGCCCGATTCCAGGGGAATCGCCCATCGTCCACAAAGCGGCGCGAGCGGCTGTCGCCCACGAACAGCGGCGCCACGACAAGCTGCAGTTCGTCTGCCAGAGCCGCAGTCAGAAACTGCGTATAGAGCGTGCCGCCGCCTTCGACCAGCAACCGTGACACGCCACGAACGTGCAGGTCCTCGCAGAGCCAGCGCAGGTCGACCTGTTCCCCTGCATCGACGACGGTGGCCCGCGACCCGAGCCGGTGCCGCGCCGCAGCGACCACCGGATGCGGGCAATATACCAAGGGACTGGCCTCGTCCGGGGTAAAAAAATTGGCGTCGGCGCCCAGTCGCGCGCTGCGCGTCACGGTCACCTTCAAGGGCGATGCGGGCAAGCCCTGCAAACGCCGCTGCCGGCGAAGCTCCGGATCCCGGACCCTCAGGCGGGGATTGTCGCAGCGCACCGTGTTGGCGCCCACCAGAATCGCGTCGCACCCCGCACGCAGCCGGTCGACGCGGTCAAAGTCCGCACCGCACGAGAGCAGCAAGCGCTGATTGGTGGCATCGTCCAGATAGCCATCCATGGACATCGCACAACTGAGCAGGATATAGGGCCGTTCAGCCACGCGAAATTCCCCCCCAATTCATAGTGGCATTACGGTATCCTGTTTACGCGACACCCTACATGATGTCAACGTACCCCCCAGGAGGCTGCAGCCATGCGATTCATTTACGCCTTGCTCACCTGGATCATCCTCGGGATCGCCGGGTTGGTGGCTTTCGCCTACAGCGGCCTGTATCCCGTGGGTGCCGATGTGCCACACTGGAATGCTACAAAGCACTTCATCGCGTGGGCACGCAACCACGCGATCGACCATCGCACGACGGACATCAGGCCCCCCCCGCTGAATGACGCGGCACTGATCAAGTCCGGCGCACAGCTGTACGCGAAGCAGTGTGTGGCCTGTCACATGGCGCCTGGCCGGACGCAGGCATCCGGGCTGCGCCAAGGCCTGTATCCCGAACCGCCCGACCTGACCCGCTTCGCACCGACCCCCGCTTATGCCTACTGGGTGATCAAGCACGGCCTGAAGATGACCGCCATGCCGGCCTGGGGCAAGACCCATACGGACGACGAGATCTGGGCCATGGTGGCATTCCTGCAAAAACAGCCGAAAATGAGCGCGGCCGAATTTCAGGCGCTCTCGGCCAAGGAAGCGGGAACCCCGGCCGCTGGGGCGGGAACCCCGACCGCTGGGACGGGACCTTCTGGGGGTTGAATCGGCCATTCCACGTGCCGATTGGCAGTATCATCATGGACAGAAGTGTCCCACACAAATATTCGAATTTGCGCTTGGGATATCGATGGCTACGGCACGGTGGCCCGTTGAACTGGCCACACTCGAACGACGAAGAGCTTCCCAAAGCAAGCCGACATGCGCTATTGGTGGGTGAATCAGAATCAGACCTACCACCACGAAGTATCAGGTGGTTATCTTTGGTCGCCCAAGCGCAAAGCCAACCAGGCCCAGAACCCGTTCTACGATTTCATGCGGGAAGTTTCGCCGGGCGACATTATCTTCTCTTTCAGCAAGACCTATATTCGTGCGATTGGATTCGCTACATCGCATGCGTACGAAGCGCCCAAGCCGCTCGAGTTTGGTCAAACAGGCGCTTACTGGGACAACATCGGCTGGCGCATCGACGTCAGATTTCACGAGCTGCGGCTGCCTGCCAGACCTGCAGACCATATGGATATTCTGGCTCCGCTGCTTCCGAAGAAATATGCTCCGCTACGAGCAAATGGCACCGGATTACAAAGCGTCTACCTGGCCCACCTACCAGAGACTTTCGCGCTTGCACTGACTGATCTGCTGGGCGCAGAAGCCCACGTGCTGGTGAACGGTTACTTCCTGGAGCAGGAAGTTGGTCACACGCAGGCAGCAGGCGCTGGACTGGTGCAATGGGAAGAGCACGAACTGAACCGAGTGCAGAATGACACGACCATCACGGAAACGAACCGCCAGGCGATCGTGCTGGCACGTCGTGGCCAAGGGCTGTTCAAGAAACGCGTCATGGAGCTGGAACATGCGTGTCGGATCACCGGGGTCACGCGCGAAGAGCATCTACGCGCCAGCCACTGCAAGCCGTGGCGGGATGCAGACAATGACGAACGCCTGGACGGCGAAAACGGGCTTCTGCTGACCCCCAGCATGGATCATCTGTTCGATCGAGGGTTCATTGGTTTCGAAAACAATGGCCAGACGATCGTATCTCCGGTAGCCCATCAGGAATCGCTGATGCGCATGGGCCTCAATCCGCTGAATCCACCGAATGTCGGATCATTTTCCAGTGGACAGCGTAGATACCTGGAATATCACCGCAACAACGTTCTCCTATGCTCTGCGTTCCTGGAACGAAGAGCATAGGCGCTGCAATCACGATCGGGCGTCGGAACGATCGCCCCCCATCTGCCCGTCGACCACCCCTCGTCTCAGCATCGCCGCCGTCAGCAGCCCTGGATTTTCCAAACAGAGAGATCTGTCCCTCACCCGCCTGTCACCTGCAGCGACTGCATCTCCACTGCGGGCACGCCCAGATCCCGCCAATTGTCGGGGTGGCAGGTGAACAGCAGGATCTGGTGGCGCTGGCCGGCATCGAACAGGATGCGCTTCATTTGCGCCAGGCGCCGGGCGTCGCTGTGCACCAGGGCATCGTCCAGGATGATGAGCGTGGGCTGACCGGCTTCCTTCAGCAAGTCCGCGTAGGCCAGGCGGCTGATCAGCCCCATCTGCTCGCGCGCGCCAAAGCTCAGCGTCTCGAAATCTTCATGGAACCCGGTCGGATCCGGCATTGGCGCACCATCGGGTCCATGAGTCGGGTCAGCGCTCGATGCCGCATCCTGGCCGCCTGCCGGATCCGCCAGGGCAGCCGCCTCGCGCACGTCGACGCCCCCGGGCCAGACAGGCCCCAGGCTTCCTGGACGCACCAGCCGCTGTGGCATCAGGTTCTCGTCCACGATCAGGCTGGCCTGCGGAAACAGCAATTGCAGATAGTGGTTCAGGTGACGCTGCAGTGGCGCCTGGATGCGGCGCGTCAAGGCGCTGCGCTTGCTTCGCAGGCACCCCAGCAGCAGGTCCAACGCAGCCGCCCGCCGGCGCAACTCGTCGCGGCGACGGCCGGCCGCATCCAGGTCGCTCAGCAGCTCGGCGCGCCGCTCTTCCAGCCCGCTCGCGCCCAGCGCATCCAGGCGGCCATGCAGCTCGCCCAGTTCCCGATCACGTTCCTGTGCCTGTTTTTCCAGGGCATCGGCCGAAAGCGTATAACGCTCGATGTCCTGGCACAGGATATCGGGCCGGGCGGCGTCGATTTGCCGGCGCCTGGCTGCCAGAGCGTCTTTCAGGGCCGTCTCGCTGGCACTCAGCTCGGCCAGCTGCAGATCCAGTGCCCGTTTGCGCGCCTGGTGCTCGGCCGACTGGATCGTTGCATTCAAATGCTGCCATTCCCGCTGCGCACTGGTGCTGGCCTGCTCGGCCACGCTGCACGCCGTCTCGTGCGCGGAGGCGGCCTGTTCGGCAGCCTTCAGGCGTTCCGCCGCGCTGGCCTGGCGCCGTTCGGCCGCGCCCACACCGAGGTCGTCCGTGGCCGGCGGTGGCAGGGTGGCCAGTTCCGCCTGCAGCTCACGCTGCCCCTGCTGGCGCAAGGCTTGCTGGCTGGCCAGCTCGTCCACGCCCGCGGGGGCCAGGTTCTGCAGCAGGGCTTCATCGCGCCGGATGTACTCCTGCAGGGTCCGATGCTGGTCTGCCCGGGTTTCGGCCTGCTCCAGGCTGTCGACCTGCAGCTGTTCCAGCCGGGCCGTCAGGCGATCCTGTGCGCTTTGATGGCGACGCACGCGCTCGGCGATGTCCTCGCCTCCGGGCAGGATGCGCAGGCGGCCAATGCCAGGGATGTCCAGATCCACGGGTTCCAGCAACAGGCGTTCGGCTTCGCCGCTCAGCACCTCGTCGCCCAATTGCAGCTGCTGACCCGGCAGCAGGGCAAACTGCAGGCGGGTGGCAACGGATTTGAGGGCGACGTCCAGCTTGCCCAGCTCCTCGCCAAGCTTGCGCAACTGCTTGAGAGCCGCCGCGTCGACCCGGTTGGCCTGCAGCGTGCCACGCTGCGCCAAAAGCTGCGCCTGCAGGCTGCGCGCCTGAGCAAGCTTGCCGTCGAGGTCGCGCAGTTCCTGATCCAGGGACTTCAACTGCTGTGCCACGATGCGGTGGCGTTCGTGCAGGCGCGCCTGGCGCAACTGCGCTTCGGCCGACTGCCAGGCGCTCTGCGCCTGTGCAAGCTGCGCCTGGATGTCGGCGCGACGTGCCAGCAGAGCCTGCCATTCGCCCTCGCGTGCCCTTCTGTCGGCATCCCGCCTGGCCAGGTCCTGGCGCTCGCGCTCGAAGGACGCCAGCTGTTCCAGGCCAAGCTGCCGGCGCGCCTGGCAATCCTGCAGAGCCATCTGTTCGCGCTCCTGTGCCCGTTCCAGATCGGCGACCTCGGCCAGGCGAGCCTGGCTCTGCCGCATCTGGCGGCGCAGGTCCTCCCAGGGTCGGCTGGCATCGGCCCGCTGCTGTTGCCGCAATTCCCCCAGGCGGTCCACGTGCTGCTGATACGCGGTGATCTTCGCGTTCAGCTCCTGCAGACTGGTCTGCAAGGCCTCATGCGCCTTTTCGATCTCCAGCAGTGCCCCCGTGGATCGTCCGGTGGCCGTGCGCAGGCTCCTGCGTTCCTGTTCGACGCAGGCCAGCACATCATCACCCGCACTGCTGGTGACTTCGCCCAGGTTTTGCCCCAGGGCGGATTTCAGGTAATCGCCGGCGTGGGTGATGGGCGTCTGGATGTCCTGGCCGCTGCCCTGCTCGATCCACAGCAGGCCGGGAATGCCCCAGTGTTCGGCCTTGCTGGCGCCCTTGCCGGGAAAGGTGAAATGCAGCAGTTCCGCCAGGCGCGCCTCGGCCGCGTCGCCGCTGAGCACCTCGCCGTCGATGGTCAGATCGCAGCGGCGCGTTTTCAGGAAGCTCTTGTTCAATGTCCAGCGCTGGCCCTGCCAGTCGAATGCCAGCTCGACGCTGGGCGCGGCCGAGGAGTCGCCACGCGGCAGCAGGTCTTCGACGCTGCTGGAGCGGTGGCGCTCGAAGAAGGCCGCGCGGATCGCCCGCACCATGGTGCTCTTGCCCGATTCATTGGGCCCGACGAACAGGTTGATGCCGGGCGCCAGCGTGCGGATCTCCAGCCCCTGGCGAAATTGGCGAAACTGCGCGATGCGGATGCGCTGCAGCTTCATGCGGCCGCCCCGGTCGCCTGGCGCTGACGCAGCAGGCTGGCCAGTATGGCCAGCGCCTCGCGCGCGGTCTGGCCGTCGGCCCCGTGCTGCGCCTGCTGCAGCTCGGCCAGCACTTCGCCCAGATAGCCATCGGCCTGCAAGGCGGCAATGTCCTGGTCGGTGGGCGCAAGCTGCAGCGCCGCCTGATCCCACTGCACGCTGCGACAGCGCGCGTGCGCTTCTACCAGGGCCGTGGCCAGGCGCTGTTCACTGCCCAGGTCGATCTGGCCCGACAGCGTCAGATCCAGCACCGTGCTGGCGGGCAGCTGCGCCAGGCGTTGCAGCAGGCCCTCCAGGTCGGAGGCCACCGCCAGCGTTTGGTGCCAGCTTTGCCATTGGTACTGCGTGACCCGATGCGCGGTGACCTGTGGGTCCTGTGCGCCACCCGGCAGGTCCACCACCAGCACGTGGCCCGCATCATTGTCCTTGAACCGGTCCTGCTCGGGCGTGCCGCTGTACCAGGTGCGCGCATCGATGCGCTTGAGGCCGTGCCAGTCGCCCAGCGCCAGGTAATCCAGCTGCGCACGGGTGGCGCGATCCGCAGCAATGGGATTGGAGGAATCGATCTCGTCAGCCAGAATGCCCTGGACGCTGCCATGGGCCAGCCCGATGCGCAGCAGCCCGGGCGCGCTGCGCGCCTCGTCGAACCAGGCGGTCAGGTCGCCATGCGTCTGGCGCTGCGTCAGCGGCGCGGCCAGCACGGCCAGGCCCTGTTCGGGGAATTCGCGCACCCCGGCTTCCAGCAGCACCTGCACATTCGCGGGAATGGCGACCAGGCGGGCCGCACGGGTCCAGACGCTTTCGGCCAGGGCGGCATCGTGATTGCCGGGGATCATGATCCAGGGCCCGACGAAACCCTGCATGGCATTGAACAGCCGGTGAATGGTGCGATCATCCACGGTCTGGGCATCGAACACGTCGCCCGCCACCAGCACGGTGGCCACCTGTTCGCGCGTGGCCAGCGCGGCAATGCGCTCGACCGTCGTCCAGCGGGCCTCGGCCAGCGCAAGGGCATCGCCGGGGTCAAAACGCGCATAGCGTCGGCCAATCTGCCAGTCGGCCGTGTGCAGGATTTTCACGCTCAGGCCCCCTCGTGCCGGGGCGCCACCGAGCCATGCACCATGTGCAGATACTGACGGTGACGCTCGTATTGATCCAGGATGTCGCCAATCACGGCGTCTTCGCTCCAGCCCATGATGTCGTAATCCTGACCGCCTTCGCGCAGAAAGACCTCGGCGCGGAAATAGCGGCGTTCTTCTTCATCCTCCAGTTCGTCTGCGGTCAGCACGGGGCGCACCTGTTCCAGCAGCACGACGGCATAGGAAAAATCCAGGTATTCGCCATGATGGTGCACATGCAGGATGATGTCCTTGTCCGGGCCCTTTTCCGTGACTTCGGCCTCGAAGCCCTGCTGGCGCAATTCCTGGGCCACGGCATGCATGGCAGGCAGCACAATGTCGTGCATGAAGCGCACGACATGACCCTGCTTGGGCATCCTGACGATATTGCGCAGGCGCCGTTGCCAGGGTTCGCGGTTGCTGGGCATGGCCGTGCGCGTGACGGTCTGGTAGCGGATGCGCCGCTTGGTGGCGTCCAGGCGCAGGGCCTTGAACACCCCCCAGAGCGACAGCAGCAGAATCACGGAAAAGGGCAAGGCGCTGGCGATCGTGGCGGTTTGAAGCGCCTTCAGGCCGTCGGCCAGCAGCAGCGCGATGGCCACCACCCCCATCAGCAGCGACCAGAAAATGCGCTGCCAGACCGGGGAATTTTCCGCCCCGTTGGACGCCAGCAGATCGACCACCAGCGCCCCCGAATCCGCCGAGGTGACGAAAAAGACCAGCACCATCACGATGGCCACCAGCGACGTGATGCTCGACAAGGGCAACTGCTCGAGGAAGACGAACAGCGCGAGCGAGCTGTCCTGGGACACGGTCTGCGCAAACCCCTGGATGCCGTCGACCAGAATGAAGTGGATGGCCGTGTCGCCAAACACCGTCATCCAGATCAGCGTGAAGCCTGTGGGTACCAGCAGCACGCCGCGCACGAATTCACGGATGCTGCGCCCGCGCGAAATGCGCGCGATGAACAGGCCCACAAAGGGCGACCAGGCAATCCACCAACCCCAGTAAAACAGGGTCCAGCCACCGATCCAGTCGTTGGGCTTGTACGCATACAGGTTGAAGGTCTTGCCGACCAGGTCCGCCAGGTAGGAGCCCGTGTTCTGCACGAAGGTCTGCAGCACGAACACGGTGGGCCCCAGCACCAGCACGAACAGCAGCAAGGCCACGGCCAGTGCCAGATTGGTTTCCGACAGGATGCGGATGCCGCGATCCAGCCCGCTGGCCACCGACAGCGTGGCGAGCAGGGAGGCCCCGATGATCAGCGCGATCTGTACGGTCAGGTTCACGGGCAGGCCGAACAGGTGGTGCAGGCCGCTATTGATCTGCGCCACCCCCAATCCCAGCGAGGTCGCAATCCCGAACACCGTGCCAATGATGGCGAAGATGTCCACCGCGTGGCCAATGGGGCCGTAGATGCGCTCTCCGATCAGCGGGTACAGTGCCGAGCGCAGGGTCAATGGCAGCCCGTGCCGATAGCTGAAATAGGCCAGGATCAGGCCGACGATGGCATAAATGGCCCAGGCGTGCAGCCCCCAGTGAAAGAAGGTGATCTTCATGGCCTCGCGCGCGGCGGCCACCGTGTCGGGCTCACCCACCGGGGGCGACACGAAGTGCATCACCGGCTCGGCCACGCCAAAGAACATCAGGCCGATGCCCATGCCGGCGGAAAACAGCATGGCAAACCAGGTGACGTCACGGTAGTCGGGCTGGCTGTGATCCGGGCCGAGCTTGATGTCGCCATAGCGGCTCATGGCCAGATAGACGACCGACAGCAAAATGATGGCCACCGTCAGGATGTAAAACCAGCTGGCGTTTTCCAGAATCCAGGCCTGGATGGCGTTGAACACCCCCTGGGCCACGACAGGGGCCAGGATGGTGAAGGCGACCGTGAGCAGGATGAACGCGGCGGCCGTGTAGAAGACGGGCGGATGCAGGGTTTTTCTCATGTGCGACGGGGGCGTAACGTAAGTAGGTGCAAGGCCCGATTTCCAACCCAAGTTAAGTGATAAACCCCACCCATGTCAATTTGAAATGGCCAGCCCGTGCGGATTGCGAAGGCGGCGTGCCGCCGTGCATGCCGCACGCCGATCGGGATCACCCCAACAGGTCGGTGCGCCGCATGCTGCTGCCAACTCGATTCGTGGATTCCATCCGCAGGCTCGATTGGCGCAATCGATTCGTGGATTGAATCCGCAGGCTCGATTGGCGCAATCGATTCGTGCGTTTGGCGCGATGCCGCCATGCAGGTATGATCGGGGCGACCGTCCTGAACCCCCCTGATCCTGCCAGGAGCCATCATGCACCTACCCATCCGCCACCGCTTTCATCTTGTCTCGGCCGTCCTGCTGGCTGCCCTGCTGCCCTTGCCCGCCCTGGCCGGAGGCACCGCAACCGTGCAGTCCGGGCAGGAGGTCACCCGGGTCAGCTGGCAGGCGGGTGGTGCCATACGCATCAACGACGCGGACGATGCGGACTACATGCTGGTGCGCGACGGCAAGGCCTATGCCGTCACCATGGAGGACGGCCAGCCCCAAGTCATGGAACTGGGCGGCATGATGAAGGCCTTTGCCGATGCGGCACAGCAATCCGGCCAGGCCCAGGCCCTGCCCGACAAGGTGGATTCGGTCGTGGCGACGGGCAAATCCGAAACCGTGGCAGGCATCCGGGGCCAGGTCTACCAGGTCACGATCACCGACAAGGCCGGCAAGACCAAGACCGAGGAAGCCGTGCTGACCAGCGATCCGCTGGTGGTGGAAATGACCCGGACCTATCTCAATTCGTTTCACGCCATGTTCGGCTCCGACGTGGCCGACAAGCTCAGTGCGGCCCTGCCCAAGGACCAGCCCGGCATCCTGCGCATGGGCACGGACCTGGCCCTGAAGTCGATTTCAGGGGTTGAACCGCCGGCCGCCCAGTTCGAACTGCCGGCCGAGCCCATCAGCATGGAGCAGTTGATGAAGGGGCTGTCCGGGCTCATGAAGCAGAAGCAGTGACCCGAGCGTGGCCGGTTCGCTGGCACACGAGGTCGCACCTGCCAGCAAGGACGATCGCACTCGCCTGCAGGGTCGCACCTGCCAGCAAGGACGATCGCACTCGCCTGCAGGGTCGCACCCGCCTGCGCTCGAGGGCGGCGCGTTCGCAAACCGGCCCAGGTTCAGGTGTAGACTACGGTGAAGTGCGCTGTTTGGGGCTTTCCCCGGACCCGTTCGATCGTGGAACGGTCGCGGTGTGGCGCCCAGGCAAATGCATCCATCCGCATTCATCCTATGGGGAGGATCAGACATGACACAAAACGCTCAGACCGACGATCGATCCGAGGCCAACGAAGCCCAGATTGCCGTGCACTGGAAGGAAGAAAAAACCTTCCAGCCGTCTGCCGAATTCATCCAGCAGGCCAACCTGACCGACCCGACGGTCCGTCAGCGCTTCGGCGAGGACAACTTCCCGGAATGCTTCCGCGAATACGCGGACATGCTCACCTGGTTCAAGCCCTACGACACCGTGCTCGATGCCAGCAACCCGCCGTTCTGGAAGTGGTTCACCGGGGGCAAGCTCAACGCCAGTTACAACTGCATCGACCGCCACCTGGACCAGTACCGCAACAAGGCCGCCTTCCTCTTCGTGGCCGAGCCCGAGGACGAAACCCCGGTCGCCATGACCTACCAGGAACTGTACGTCCGCGTCAATGAAATGGCGGCGCTGCTGCGTGACTTCTGCGGCCTGAAGGCGGGCGACCGCGTCACCCTGCACCTGCCGATGACGCTCGATCTGCCCATCACCATGCTGGCCTGCGCCCGGCTGGGCGTGATCCATTCGCAGGTCTTTGGCGGATTCTCGGGCCAGTCCTGCGGCTCGCGCATCCAGGACTCGGGCAGCCGCGTGCTGATCTCCACCGACGCATACTGGCGCTCCGGGAAACTGATCGATCACAAGATCAACGCCGACATCGCCGTGAAGGTCGCCGAGGAAGCCGGACAGCATGTGGACCAGGTCCTGATCTGGCAGCGCTATCCCGGGAAATTCAGCTCGCCCACCCCCATGGTCGAAGGGCGCGATCACTTCGTCAACGACCTGCTGAAAAACTACGCCGGCCAGCGCGTCGACCCGGTTCCGATGGACGCCGAAGCGCCCCTGTTCCTGATGTATTCCAGCGGCACCACGGGCAAGCCCAAGGGCTGCCAGCACCGCACCGGTGGCTATCTGGCTTATGTTGCGGGCACCTCGAAATATATCCAGGACATCCACCCGACCGACACCTACTGGTGCATGGCCGACATCGGCTGGATCACCGGGCACTCGTACATCGTCTACGGGCCGCTCCTGCTGGCGGCCACCAGCGTGGTCTACGAAGGCACCCCCACGTATCCGGACGTGCGCCGCCCCTGGCGCATCGCCGAGCGGCTCGGGGTGAACATCTTCCACACCTCGCCCACGGCCGTGCGCGCCCTGCGCCGCGCGGGCCCCGAGGAACCGCGCAAGTGCAATCACCGGTTCAAGCACATGACCACCGTGGGCGAGCCCATCGAACCGAGCGCCTGGCAGTGGTATTACGACGAAATCGGCAAGGGCCAGGCCGTCATCGTGGACACCTGGTGGCAAACCGAAAACGGTGGCTTTCTGTGCAGCACCATTCCGGCGCTGGACGCCATGAAACCCGGCAGCGCGGGCCCCGGCCTGCCCGGCATCTACCCGGTCATCTATGACGATGACGGCAACGAGATCGCCGCCGGGTCCGGGCGCGCGGGCAATCTGTGCATCCGCAATCCGTGGCCGGGCATCATGCAGACGGTCTGGGGCAACGACCAGCGCTTCATCGACACCTACTACAAGCCCTACTGCAGAAATCCCGACAGCAAGGACTGGCGCGACTGGCCGTACATGTCGGGCGACGGGGCCATGCTGGCCGCCGACGGCTATTTCCGCATTCTGGGGCGGCTGGACGACGTCATCAACGTGTCGGGGCACCGCCTGGGCACCAAGGAAATCGAATCGGCCTGCATGACCGTGCCCGAGGTCGCCGAGGCCGCCGTCGTGCCGGTGAGCGACGAGGTCAAGGGCAAGGTGCCCGAGGTCTACGTGTCCCTGACTCCGGACGCGACCGACGCCGCAGCCGCTGCGCAGCACGTGATCCAGGCCTGCGAGACCATCATCGGCAAGATCGCGCGGCCGCAGAACGTCTATGTGGTGCACGACATGCCCAAGACGCGCTCCGGCAAGATCATGCGCCGCGTGCTCGCGTCGATTTCCAACGGGCTGGACGTGGGCGATGTGACGACCCTGGCCAACAGTGAAGTGGTCGAGGACATCAAGCGCACCGTCCAGAACGCCCGGAAGCAGGCCTGAGGCGCACGGCCGGCACCGGGCCCGCTTGCGGGCGGCGGTGCCGGCCTTCATTGAAACGGAAGGCAGACAGATGGACTCATCCGTATCCGAACAAGCGCTGCTGCAGGTCGCGCAAGCCGTGCGCGCGGCCTGCCTGCGCGCCGCACTGGACGGCTATGAACGCGCGGGGCTCAGTGGCCTGTGCGGCGAGGGCCGCTGGGAACTGGCGCTGGATTCGATCCAGACCCTGGACCTGCGCGCCGTGGTGCAAACAGTAAGCTGCAAGCATGAATGATCTGGCGGGGCTCAGCGACCGCTGCGCCATTCGTGGCGCGTGATCAGCACGCCGCTGGCCACAATGACGCCGATGCCCAGCCAACTGAGCGCATCCGGGAACTGACCCCAGATCAGCCAGCCCAGCCCGGCGGCGGCAATGATCTGCAGATACAGAAACGGCGACAGCATGGACGCCGAGGCATTCTGGTAGGCCCGGATCTGCAGCAGATGCCCCAGCGCGCCCCAGAATCCGGTTGAAACCAGCACCAGCCAGTGCAGCGGCGTCAGGCTGGCCAGGACGGACACATCCGCCACCAGGGCAAAGGGCAGCGCAAGCGTCAGGGCCACGCTGCCCACCGCGCCGCTCCAGATCAGTGTCGTCAGGGAATCATCGCGGGCCACCAGGCGTGTGGTCATGTACTGCCCGGCAAAAAGACACGCGGTCAGCAGCCCGAAGAGCGTGCCGATCGGGTCCAGCCCGGCACCCGGCCGGATCACCAGCAGCACGCCGGCAAAGCCGGCGAACGCGGCGAGCCAGCGCGAAAGGCGCGGCGCCTCGCCCAGCAACCACGGCGCCAGCGCGAGCACGATCAGCGGGGCCAGAAAATTGATTGCGGTCGTCTGGGCCTGCGGCAGATAGCTGAGCGTCGTGAACATGGACAGCGTGGACACCAGCATGAAGCCGCCGCGCAGCATCTGGTTGCGTGCGCTTTTGCTGCGCACGATGCCCCGGCCGTGGGCCGGCAGAATCAGCACCAGCACCAGCAGCAGATGCACGACGTAGCGCACCCAGCACAGCACCACCAGGGACACGCCCACGCCCATGACCCATTTGCCACTGGCATCCAGCCCCGACAGCGCCCAGGACGCCAGGACCACCTGCACGATCCCGACCAGCGGCCGGCCGGCGCCCGTCAGAAGGCTTTTTTCAGAGCGGATGAAAGCGGGCATGGTCCGGGCGGAGTGAAGGACGTTGATGTATTCGGGAGGTGTATTCGGGAGGAAAAGCGCAGCACTACGGATTGTGCGAGCATCCACGACACCCGGCGCGGTGATCGCACGCGCAGACGCGCCCACGACCCCGTGCGCCATTTTAGCCCCCCGGATGCGGGCCGGGTGGACCCGCCGATGGTCAGACCTGACGCAGCGCCAGATCCGAAGCGGCACGCAAGCGTAGGGTGCGTCGATGCGTAGGGTGCAGAGTGCGTCGATGCCTGTGGCGCGTCGATGCCTGTGCGTATCTGTGG
>JACDJC010000110.1_pt1 | contig 105462 bp, 96 predicted proteins | sample 7454191 | NCBI WGS metagenome assembly JACDJC01 (sample SAMN14253291, study PRJNA609438) | sludge metagenome | isolation source: sludge after 25d culture with pyrite and EDTA | collected 2018-12-20 | reverse complement strand
TACAGACTCTCGACGAGATCCAATGTGGGATCTTGGCAAGGCGGTAAAAGGTTAAAGCCAATAAGACCGTATATTATAGTCTATGATGTTTTATGGCTTTTTCTAAATCTTCTTGAGTATCTATACCAAAACTTTCTGTTTTTACCTCTATCATGGCTACTTTGTACCCGTGATGAAGAGCCCTGAGTTGCTCTAGCTTTTCTATATCTTCCAGGGGTCCAGATCCTAGTGCGCAAAACTTCTGCAATGATTTTACAGTAAACCCGTAAATGCCCAAATGCCCCTTGTACCTATCGAAATGATGATCTCTGGGATAGGGCACTTTTGCTCTGGAGAAATAGAGTGCTATATCATCACTGTCTGTCACAACTTTAACAATGTTGGGATCATCCGCTTCAGGATTGGAAATAATCTTGTAGCATGAATTCATCATGATGCTATCATCTGTTTGGTTTTTCTTTGTTAAATTGTAAATACTCTGTACTACATCTGTCTCTATAAAGGGTTCGTCGCCTTGTACGTTGATAATGATTTCATCATCGTTTAAACCTAGCTTTTGTACGGCTTCATAGATACGATCTGTCCCACTTTGATGATCTTTTGAAGTCATTATGGCTTGAATATCATGTTTTCTGGCAATATCGATTACCTCTTGTGAATCTGTTGCAATGACTACACTGTCTATGCCATCTACAGCCATAGCAGTTCTAACAACCATGGGGATACCTCCTATGTCTGCTAAAACCTTATTTGGAAAGCGGCTTGAACCTATACGTGCGGGAATAATTATCATTTATCAACCTTTTATTCAATTATGATATTATAGCGAGAGATTTAATAAAATCGTATTTTAAAGGATAGTCAATGAGCAAGGCACTTCTTCTTCTCAACATGGGTGGGCCCAATACTATTGATGAGATAGAGATTTTTTTAAATAACATGTTTTCTGACAAAAATATTTTGCCTATGAACCCTTACTTTCGTAAACTGGTAGCCTATATTATAATTACTAAACGTCTTGAAGCAGTGAAGATAAATTATGGTCTGCTGGGAGGAAAGTCACCACTCTCAGCACTTACCAACGCACTCATTTCAAAATTAAAAGAGCATTTGGATATGCCTATTTATCCGGCTATGCGCTATGTCCCTCCATTTGCAGATGAGGCACTGCAAAAATGTAAAACAGATGGGGTAAAAGAGTTGATACTGTTCCCGATGTATCCTCAATATTCAACTACGACAACACTTTCCTCTTTAGAGGATATAGAAAAAAGATGTGAAGCTTTGGACTACAGCCCAAAAGTGACTTTAATTGATCCTTATTATGATGATTATGATTATATAGAAGCAAGTTGTGAGAAAATTATTGAAGCGGCAAAGGGTAAAGATACAAAAGAATATGATTTACTACTTTCAGCACATGGTTTACCAATGAGTATTATAAGGGCAGGGGACCCTTATCAAAATCAAGTTGAAGCAAATGCTTCCGCACTCAAAATATACCTTAAAGAACGTGGAATAGAATTTCATGATATCAAACTTGTATATCAGTCAAAAGTAGGTTCTTCAGCCTGGCTTGAACCTAATCTTGTAGATGTACTGCGTAACCCTACACATAGAAAAGTACTTATTTACCCACTGGCATTTACGCTTGATAATTCAGAGACGGTTTTTGAATTGGATATTGAACATAGAGAGATTGCAGACAAGATTAAGTATGAAGACTACATCGTTGCATCATGTATGAATGACAGTGACAAATTCACCCGGTTCATTGTAGATAAAGTCAATGCAGTTTAATTATCCATTGATTTTGAGAACCTTATTCTGGTTAGCCCTGATAGGAAGCTACATTTTTGCAATAGTACCACAGGATATGGCACCAAAAATTGGCTCTTTGTCAGATAAAAGCACACATTTTATCGCTTTTGCTGTGTTGACTCTATTGCTTAGGTATGCTTATTTAGTCACACGGTTTCAGGCTTTTTTACTGTTAGTGATTTACGCAGTCTTTATAGAGTTTTCCCAACTTTTTACACCCAATCGCAGTGCAGAAGTGTTGGATATTGTGGCAGATGTTATTGGAATTGGGGTAGGATTGTTATTTTGTTATTTTATACAAAAGTTGATGACACATTATGCCGAACCGGTACACGATTAAAAAATCTTATAGTGCTATAATACAAGTTAATCATTCAAAATTCTAACTCAAGTTATTGTAACAAAAGAATGTTAAAATTATTCAATATAATGAAAGGTTCAAATATTAGAACACTATTTAAAGCATTTTATCAACACTTCTCTTACCTGGAACTAGAACAGGCTGTTGAATATTTTTCTATTTTAGGTGGAGTAGAAGAGAGTGTAGAGTTGGATTATTTTGATGATGTATTTTCTATGGTTGAATCTAATTTTGTGCATCATTTCACCAAATTTCAAACCCTTGTTTCTCCCTCTTATTTGTTGGAAGCACCTTATCGTGAAGTGCTTATGTCCGCGGCAAGAGGAGATGGTAAGTTTTACTCTGTTGTAAAAAAAGCCAGGCTTAGCGAAGGAGTGGGTGAAAAGATAATTCAAGAACTTATTTCTCTGGACATACTCTGGCTGGAACACAGCAGAGAAGCACCACTTAAAATACACCCTAAACATAAACTTAAAAAAGAGCTTCGCTCCTATCGTAGACAAGATAAACTTCGATTTGTAGAGCCTTTTATGCGTTTTTGGTTTGGTTTTGTCATGTATTATGCAAAAGAGTTGTCTCAAGGTGAGAGCAGTGCTTTTTTAGAGAATTTTCAAAGAAATTATGAGCGTTTACGCTCTTTGGTCTATGAGCAGCTCTGTGATGCACTGCTTGTAAAACATTATCAATCATCCGCACCGCTATTAAGTAGCGGCAGCTACTGGGATCAACACAGTGAGTTTGATATATTGGCCGTCACGAGTGATAAAAAACTCATTTTAGGAGAGTGTAAATATAAAAACAGAAAAGTGTGTAAAAATGAATTGAGCAAACTTAAAGCCAAAGCTTTACACTCAGGGATAAAAGTAGACATTTACGCACTTTTTTCCAAGGACGGGTTTTCTAATGAACTTTTGCAAACAAAAGAAAAAAATCTCCTTTTGTTTGATTTGAATGATTTGAAACAATTGCTTCAAGAGGAGGAATAGTAATGAAAACCTATCTTTTCTTTTTTGTTTTTCTTCTGCTTTTCTTTGCACTGCACTATCTTTTTTACTCTAGAGTGATCAAAAAATTTCTTGTCTCTCCTAAAACAAAAAAAGTTTTAACTATACTCTTGGGATTTAATTTTATTTCAAATGTATTCTATGTTTTAGGACGATATACAGAGTTTGTATCTGTGGCGCTCTATTATGTTTTTTCTATCTCTATAGGTGTTTCATTTGTCATACTTTTATATCTTGTAGTTCATGAATTTATTTATCTTTTCCACAAAACATTGAAAAATGTAGATCAGTCAAAACGGAACTTCATCAAAAAGAGTGGAGATAGCATGATGTTAGCGCTCTCTGCGGGTTACGTTAGTACAGCGGTGTATGAAGGAACGAAAGAACCTGTTATAAATATAGTAAAAGCGAACCTTTTTGATTTTTCTATTGTACAGATCAGTGACTTGCACATAGGAGGCTTGATAGACAGAGAATTTGTTAGACACTCTGTAGAAAAGATCAATTCTCTCAAAGCTGATATCGTTGTGATTACAGGTGACCTTATTGATATGAACATAGAGTCAGTAAAAGAGGCGGTCCTTGAACTCACCCATATACGATCCAAATACGGTATCTATTATATTTTAGGCAATCATGAGTATTTTCACGATCCTTTGGAAATCATCGCTTTTATGAAAAAGACCAATATAAAACTTTTGCTCAATGAAAGTGTAGCTATTGATGAACTGAAACTTAACATCGTAGGAGTTGCTGATCTTTTTGGATATAGGGTTAATTTGCTTGAACCCGATATTGATAAAGCTTACGAAGAGTGTAATGCTGATTACAAAACTATACTTTTGGCGCATCAGCCAAAATTTATAGAAGAACTCAAAGCATATAAACCCGATCTTATTCTAAGTGGACATACCCATGGAGGTCAAATTTGGCCGTTTAATTATCTGGTGAAATTACAGCAACCCTATGTCAAAGGATTGCATACATTAACCAATGGCTCTATTATTTATGTGAATAGCGGTATTGGATTTTGGGGTCCTCCCATGAGACTGAATTCACAGGCCGAGTTAGCATATATTATTTAAATGTAATATGTATGATGAATCTATTTTAACTTTAAAAAAGTGAATTATTTGGCTTTTTCAATGTTTTTGCGATGTGTTTTAAACGTTTTTGCAAAGTCATGTACACCTTTATCATTTTTCATAAAGTAGAGGTAGTCTGTTTTTGCAGGCTTTATGGCTGCTGTAATGGCCGGGAGACTGACAGCCCCAATGGGGGAGGGCGGCAGCCCTTTGTGCTTGTAAGTGTTAAAAGTACTTTCATCAGTACGTATGCGCTCGGGGGTAACTTTAATATGTGAGTATTTACCATAATTGAGTGTCCCGTCCATCTGCAATCGCATTCCTTTTTTAAGCCTGTTATAGATCACAGAAGAGACCAACGGCATCTCCTCATTGCTTGCTGCTTCTTTTTGGATGATAGAAGCGATGACTAGTATTTTTTGCCACTGTTTTTGGTCGTAATCCCCATAAATTTTTTCTGAAATACTTTTATATTTTTTTTCAGATTCTCGTATGAGAAAATGCATAAGGTGTTTCTCTTTTATGCCATAAGGTACATAATAAGTGTCCGCATATATACCCGCTTCAGGGTAAGAGGAAAATGCTTGATAATATTTTTGAAGTTTATCTTTATCCAGTTTTAAATCTTGTGAAAGCATATCTGAAAAGAGTTCAGAAGTTTCACCAGGAATCAGTGTGACCTTGTGTATTACTGCTTTTGCGTTGGTAAGCTTGTATAGAAAATCAATACGGTTAAGTTCATCTTTCCCTATATGGATCCAACCACTCTGTGGAGTACCCAGAAAACGAAGGATATAACTGTCTATTATTGAGAGTTCGTAACCTTTTTTAGTCAGCTGTGATATAATGCTTTCTATAGAACCTTGAGGCACAAAGAGCGTTTGTGTTGTTTTGATGGGCAGTGTAGTGTAAAAGGCAAAAGAGATGATAAAAACAAGTATAATGTTTTCTGCCCATGCCATCCATATCTTCCATGTGGCATTGCGTGGTGCGCTCATTTTGCTAGTTATCCTTTCTGTGGCTCTTTTTTATTGGCTAAAAGTAGGTATATATGCAGACAATCTTACTTTGGGGCATTACAAGATAGACGGATTATACATCAAACTCGATAAAAAACTCACACTAAAAGCACATAAGATAACTATTCCCAAAAGTAAAGACAATCCTTCGTTTGAGAATGTAGACAAAGTGTTTGATAATATTAAATACCTTTTTACTTTTTTTTATTATATAGAGTTGGGAAAAGTGCATTTTGAAAACAATGAGTTAAACATTATTTTTGCAGATGATCTACTCTATATTACCAGTGATGACTATGAAATTGCCGGTAATATACATAGAGAGGGAAAGAAATATACTGCAGATATCCCTCTTTTATATTTGAAAAAAGATGATATTGAGATAAAGGGGGAACTTGTTTATTATTTAGACAGTGACAAACTGGAGACGAAGGGTGAATTTGATGCCTATGATCTTAAGGGGGAATTTAAGGCAAACAAGAAAAAAGACACTATAGATTTTGCGCTTAAGAGTGAAATGTTTACTGATTTGACAACATTTGCAGATAAGCTTCCTTTAAGAGAGACTGTAAAAAGCTGGATCGTTGAAAAAGTTCAGGCTAAAAGATATAGATTAAACGCTTTGAGCGGAAGCGGGACGATCAGGGATGATGGTTTTAAACTGGATTTTGATGCACTTAAAGCAAATATGCTTTTAGAGGATGTGAAAATTCATTATAAAGAGAAATTACCACTTGTATTGGCAGAGGGGTGCATCTTGACCTATGTAGATGGCGGGCTCTATTTTGACTTAAAAAATCCTACTTATACAGATCGAAATTTATCAGGAAGCAAAGTATCTATCATTGATTTGATTGGGAAAAAGCCTGCAACCCTTATAGTTGATTTGCATATTAAAACTGAAATCGACAATGTAGTGCAAGAGATACTCAAAGCATACGATTTACAAATCCCTGTCATGCAAGAAGGGAGTATGGCTAACGCGGATGTAAAAATAACCATTCCACTACAAAAATCTGCTCAAAAAACTTCTGTATATGTAAATGTAAATTTGGAAGAAGGAGATGTGTATATCAACAAGATAAAACTACCTGTTCTTAAAGGAAATGTACAATATGACAAAGGACTCGTCACGCTTAAAGATATTGATCTCAAAGAGAGTTGGTATGAAGGCAGAGTAAATGGAAAAGTAGATTTAAAAACTAAAAAGGCTGATTTGAAGTTTGATGCAAAGCAGGTGAGTCTAGGAGAAAAAAATGAAAAGTTCTTTATACTAAAAAATGAATTATTGCCATTGACTTTGGAGTATAAAAAAAATATTGTAGTTGATGTGCCAACATTGAACTTAAAAATAGTCAATCGCCCTGAAGATATGTTGCTGCAAGTAGAAGCGATAGAGAAGATAAAACCTTATCTCAAAGATTTTGGCTTGCAGATAAACGGAGGAAACCTTGATATTACGACTGAAGATTTTGTAAGCTATACGTTTCAAGGAATACTTCACAGAGAGTCATGTTTTTTATATGAACAAGATAACACATGTTTTTCACGGGTACCCTGCAGTGGTACGGTCACAAAAAAAGGGATTGATTTTTATGCTTTTGATAAACGTTTACATTTCAATGAAGATAAATCATGGATAAAACTTAAAAATCTAAATATCGACCTTAAAGAGTTCTTCTCTTCGAGAGATAAAATTAAAAGTCAATCAAACGCTAAAAGATATGTAATTGTTGGTACAAACAGTAAACTAAGATATGATAAACATACTCTTGTCACAGACAGTTATGATATAGAAGTCCTGCCAAACGGCGATATTAATGCCATAGGAAGTTTAGATGGAGATATCGTAAAATTTAATAAAAAGAAGAAAATACTTTCTTTACAGGCTTTACGCATGAAAGATAAAATGTTGCATCCTCTGATAGATTTTGATGGGTTGAAGAAAGGACGCTATACACTTAAAATGTCTGGTGATCCAGCTAAGGTAAGGAAAGGACAGATTATTGTCGAGGGTGGCGTAATGGGTAACTTTAAGGCATATAACAATACTTTGGCGTTTATAAACACTATACCAGCTTTAGCTACCCTACAAGATCCTGGTTTTTCAAAAAAAGGATTTAAAATCAAAGAGGGCGTTGTTGAATATAGAGTGATAGGCGATAGAGTTATTTTTGACTCTGTTTACATTAAAGGGGGGTCCGCAACGATCATGGGTAAAGGAGAGGTAGATCTGAAGAGTAGAATGATTAAAATGGACCTTGCCATACAAACAGCAAGAGAATTGGGAAAACTTGTTGGTAATCTCCCCCTGGTGGGTTATATTTTGACAGGTGAAGATAAGAGTATGACGGTCGGACTGGAGGTCAGCGGAACATTGGACGGACCGAAGGTACAAACCTCTACAGCAGAAGATATACTCACCCTGCCACTGCACTTTTTGAAACGCACACTGGAAATACCAGCGCATATTATTAATAAGATAGAAGATAAGAAATAAAGAACAAGTGAAAGATTGACACTAACTATGAATAGACTAAATGCTGTTTGCCATTTGTTACTTATTCATTTCTTAAAACAGTCAAAGGATTTGTTTGTGATGCTTTTTTAGCAGGGTAGAGTGCTGAGAGTAAGATGATGATGGAAGTGCCAAGGATGATAAGCCCAAAATCGTTCATGGTTAAATCTACAGGGAGTTTTGAGGTACCGTAAACATCTTCAGGCATAGAGATGATGTCAAAGGTCTTGAGTATCCATATACCAAGACCGCCAAGCAAGGTACCCGCAACGATGCCCGTTGTACCTATGATGATGCCCAGTCTAAAGAAGATAGACCTTATCTCTGTCTGGGTGGCTCCTAGTGTACGCATAAGGGCGATCTCACTTCGCCTGCTCATGACTGTCATTAAAAGAGATGAGATAATGTTCAAAGAAGCAACAAGTATAATAAGTAGTAATACTAAGAAAAGAGCTTTTTTCTCCATTTCCATAGCAGCAAAGAAATTGCCATTTTGTTGCCACCAACCTTCTATAACTACCATATCAGGTAAAGCATCTTTGATGCTGGCTATTTCTTTGACTGGATTTTCCGTATAAATATGAAGACCATCATAGGTACCATGCTGGCGCCCCAACAGTTTTTCAAAAGCTTCGAGTGAAGTGTACATTATGGCTTTATCATAAGCTTTTAAGCCAGAACTAAAAATGCCATCAACGATAAAACGTTTTTGTAAAGGCATAGTTCCAAAACCAATGGCTTGTTGTTCTGAAAAATAAAGAGTGACTTTCTCTCCCCTTGGAGCATTCATTTCTAGAGAGAGGGCGTCACCTACAACGACTTTGAATTTACTCTCTGTCTCCCCTTTGGCTTTTTCAAAAATAGGATTGATATGGCTCTCTTTGTCGTAATCGACACCATAAAGCAGTGAACCTTGTACCGCATCTTCATTTTTAGTAATAACTTGAGTTGTGTAGTAGGGGCTGAATTTCAAATGAGGAAATTTTTGTGAGAGTGTTTGAACAAGATCATCATTTACAGAGTTTTCTTCAAGAGGAAGTACAGTAAGGGGATAGTTCATAACAAAAAGACGATTTTTAAATTCTTTTTGTGTTCCGTTCATAATCCCCATGGCAATCATCAACACCATGACACCTGCGGCTATACCTAAAAAGGCTAACAGTGCAGAGACAAAGATAAAAGGATTTTCTCTATCATATTTGAGATAGTGTTTGATGATGTGCCTAACAAATTTCTTGTTAGGCGGGGGGAGTTTAGCGGGAGCTGACATTATGCCAATAAACCTTTTTTAGGTCCGCTTTGACCACAACAGCTTTTATATTTTTTACCTGAACCGCATGGACAAGGTTCGTTTCTTCTAGGTTTTTTAGTCCCTGTAATAGGCTTAAGATTAGCAGAGTCCTCAGAAATAATACCTTCTCCAAAAGATTGATTAAGTTGCGCATTGGCAACATCCTTTTCCAACTCTTCTCTGATTTGCTCAATAGCTGCTTCTTCTTCTTCTGGAGATTCAAAATCAAACTGTACAAGCTGAAGTACTTTCACTGCTTCATATTTGATGCGCTGTATTAAGTCAGTAAAGAGTTTGAAACTGTCTTGTTTGTATTCTGTAAGGGGGTCTTTTTGATTGTATCCTCTAAGACCGATACCAGTTTTTAGTACATCCATCTCATAAAGGTGATCTCTCCATTGTGGGTCAAGTACCTGCAGGTATAAGATACGTTCTATCTCTTGTCTTTGCTCCAGAGTGATATGAGACATCTTTTCTTCATAAATATTTTCCATCATCTCACTGATCATAGCCGTAATCTCCTCTGCTTCTTTGTCTACAAAGTGTTTATGGTCTACTTCGATATTCAATTCTTCTTTTATGAGTGATGTAAGTTTTTCAACATTGAAGTCCTCTTTTGCTCCCCCTTTGTAAATCTCACACTCTATTAAAAGATAGTCTATGTACTCTGCACGATTTTCTTTGATCTTCGCAGCGATGTCAAATTCTGGATCTAGAAGCTGATTTCTAAAGGCATAGATGGCTTTTCTTTGGTGATTGGCTACATCATCATACTCTAAAATATGTTTTCTTGACTCATAGTGTTGGTTTTCTACTTTCTTTTGTGCTTTTTCAACAGATCTTGTCACAATCTTGGAATCGATATATTCACCCTCTTCAACACCAAGTCTATTCATAATATTTCTAATTTTTTCTCCACCAAAAATACGTAGTAAATTATCATCAAGACTAAGGAAAAATTGGCTCTCTCCTGCGTCCCCTTGACGTCCTGAACGACCTCTGAGTTGATTGTCTATACGACGGCTCTCATGGCGTTCCGTTCCTAGTATCATCAGTCCGCCAAGATTTTTTACTTCTTCGTTGATCTTTATGTCAACTCCACGTCCTGCCATATTCGTTGCAACGGTTACAGCACCTTTTTGACCGGCATTAACAATGATTTCTGCTTCTTGTGCATGGTTTTTTGCATTGAGGATATTATGGGGGATCTTCTCCTTTTTGAGTCTTTCATGGATCATTTCTGATTTTTCTATAGAAGCTGTACCTATGAGTACAGGTTGTCCCTTTGCATTCACTTCTTTGACTCTTCTTACTACTGCGTCTAGTTTTTCACGCTCAGTGTTATAAATTAGGTCGTTTTTATCGTCTCTTGCGATAGGTACATTGGTAGGAATAGAGATAACTTCCAAATTATAGATTTGAGCAAATTCGGTTGCTTCAGTTTGTGCTGTACCTGTCATACCTGCAAGTTTATTATAGAGTCTAAAGTAGTTTTGGTATGTGATTTCAGCAAGCGTTTGGGACTCTTCTTGTATCTCCACGCTCTCTTTTGCTTCAAGTGCCTGATGCAGCCCTTCTGAATATCGGCGCCCTTCACTAAGTCTTCCCGTAAATTCATCAACAATGATGATTTCATTATTTTGTACGACATAGTCAACATCTTTTTCAAAGATATAGTGCGCTTTGAGTGCCTGGTCAAGATGGTGAGAGAGGGCAGCATTCTCAAGGTTATAGAGGTTATCTACTTCAAAAAGGTCTTGTGCTTTTTGAAGCCCCTGTTCTGTCATCACAATTGTTCTGTTTTTTTCATCTACGATAAAATCACCCGTGGTCTGCTCATCTTCGCCCGCTTTAGTCTTTAGCTTTTCACCACGCTCCATCTGTTTGGCGATACTGTCAGCTCTTGCATAATGATTATGATCTCTTTGTGTCGGACCAGAGATGATAAGCGGTGTACGTGCCTCATCTATGAGAATAGAATCCACTTCATCCACAATAGCATAGTTATGTTCACGCTGTACTTTCTCTTCTGCACGTACCTTCATGTTGTCACGAAGATAGTCAAAGCCATATTCGTTGTTTGTCCCATAAGTGATATCGGCATCGTATTGTGCTTTTCTGTCCATTTCATTATGCACATCAGCAGTGATACATCCAACACTGTAACCCAAAAATTGATACAGTGCACCCATCTCTTCGGAGTCTCTTCTAGCAAGGTAGTCGTTTACTGTAACGACATGGACCCCTTTACCTGTCATAGCATTGAGTATAACAGCCAGTGTGGCTACAAGTGTTTTTCCTTCACCGGTTTTCATCTCTGCGATGTTACCGTCATTGAGTACCATACCTCCGACCATCTGTACGTCATAATGTCTTAACCCAAGTACACGTTTGCTGGCTTCTCGTGTAATTGCAAATGACTCAAAGAGTACATCATCTAAACTTTTTGTGCCATTTTGTACTTCTTCCTTGATAGCAGTAAATGCAGCTTGCAACTCTTCGTCGCTTACATTCTCATAGTGGGATTCGAGGGTGTTGATATTTTTAATTTTTTTGAGATAGTTTTTAACGATTTTGTCATTTTGTGTGCCAAAGATTTTGAGTACGTTTTTAATCATAGTTATTTTTGCCTTACCTATTTAATGTAGGATTTGAATAAATTGCTATTATTTTATCTAAAAATTTATTAATATGCAGTTAGTAGTTACTGTAAAAAACCCGACATTTAAATGCCACAGTTACTGTACGATTTTATGAGAACATATTATTTATAATCCCAAAGCAAGTGCTATTTGGGTATATTCTCAGTTATAAAAAGGAAAAAAATGAGAGCATTATTATTGATTTTAACGTTGGGTTTGTACGCCTATGCATCACCTATTGTATTACCAGAGAATTTTCAGGCAGATTTTATGCAAAAGATCACAAATACAAAGAAAAAAACCATAAATTATAGTGGAAAAGTGCGTTTTTCAAATAAGACTTTATTGAAGTGGGAGTATCTTGAACCTACTAAAAAAGAGGTGTGTACCGATGGATTTGAATTGTTGGTGGTAGACCATGATTTGGAGCAGATTTCAAACTATCTTATCAATAAAGGGTTTGATTTAGCCGAAATTTTAAAAAAAGCTAAAGAACATAGTAAAAATATTTACGTAGCCAAACATGAGAACAAAGACTATACGATACAAGTTGATGCCAAACAACATCTTCACAGTATTGCCTACTTTGATGACCTGGATAATAAAGTGCAAATCGTATTTAAAAAAGTGAAGTACGGCAAAGGAGACTTGCCGTCTGAAAGTATGAAGTGTAATTATCCTAGAAACTATGACATGATAAGAGGTTAGTATGCAAGAACTGTTTTTAAAGATCCAAAATGATTCAACCTTGATGATTATTGTTGGAATGGTACTGGTCGTGCTGTTGGTTATTGTACTTATTGTCGTTATCTTTTCTACTAAAGTAAAATCACAAAGTGATAAATTATGGGATTTTAGAGAGTTGGATAAAGAAAAAAGTATCAAGATTGATATGCTTGAAAGAGAACTGCAGGCAGTGAAAATAAAAAATGCCAGCAACGAGCAGGAGTTGCAGCAGTTTATGCAAACCAAAGAAGAACTCGCTTCCAAAATAGAAGAGGTTCAAAAAATAGAATCAAAGTATAATACGTTAGAAAAAGAACATAGCCATACGGCAACAAAACTTGAAAGTACAGAAGACTACTATGAAAAATTGCAGGAAAACCATAAAATATTACAAGAACGGCATGAACATTTGGTAGAAGAGAACAGTAAACACCGCATTAACAATGCACGTTTACTTACTAAGTTGGAAACAGAGACCAGGCATGCCTCCAATAGACTTGAAATGATGCAGGAGCATAAAAAAGAAATCAAAGATGAATTTGAACAGTTAGCAAGGCAGATTTTTGATGGAAATTCACAAAAATTTGCAGAATTCTCCAAGCAAAACCTCGACAGCATGATAAAGCCGCTCCAAACACAAATAACAGAGTTTAAAAAGCAGGTAGCAGATACATACAACAGTGAGAGTCAAGACAGAGCAATCCTTAAAAATGAGATAACTTCGCTGAAAGAACTTAACGAAAAGATCAGTAAAGATGCTATCAACCTTACCAATGCACTCAAAAGCGAGAGTAAGCAACAAGGCGTTTGGGGGGAAATGGTACTTGAAAATGTACTTGTAGCTTCAGGACTTCGTAAAGGTTTTGAATTTGAAAGAGAAGTAAGCCTACGCACCGATGACAATGAAATTTTACGGCCAGACGTCGTTGTGCACTTGCCTGATAACAGAGACCTCATAATAGATGCAAAAACTTCACTTGTGGCGTATGAGCGTTTTGTAAATGCGGGAGATGAAAAGAGTAAAGCACTGCATCTCTCCACACACTTAACTTCTATTAAAGCACATATAGATGGGCTCTCTAACAAAAACTATGAACGGCTTAAAGAGATCAATACTTTAGATTTTGTTTTTATGTTCATGCCTATAGAAGGGGCACTGGCTTTGGCTTTAGAACATGAGAGCAGTATTTATGATAATGCTTTTAAAAAGAAGATACTCATGGTAGGCCCAACTACACTGTTAATAGCCATGCGCGCAGTGGAAAATGTATGGAAGTATGAGCGCCAAAATCAAAATGCTCAGGAGATAGCCAGAAGAGCAGGGGCCATGTATGATAAATTTGTCGGTTTTTCAGAAGACTTGATGAAGATATCCAAACAGATAGACGGTATCCAGGGTAGTTTTTCTGCAGCAAAAAACAAACTAAGTGATGGTAAAGGAAACCTTGTAAGGCAGGTAGAACAGCTCAAAGAGCTTGGTGCACAAACAAGTAAGAAAATTCCAAAAGGGCTAAACAGGTATGAAGATGACTAACCTGCGAAGCAGTACCTTTGGAAATAATGAAGTAAAAAGGAAAAAATATGGCAAAAGTAACCATTTGGCACAATCCAAGATGCAGTAAATCAAGAAATTCAATGGCCCTTCTGGAAGAGAAAGGTGTTGATGCAGAGGTAGTGAAGTATCTTGACACTCCGCCGACGAAGGAAGAGCTTAAAATTTTATTGTCCCAACTTGGTATGAATGCAAGAGAACTCATGAGAACTAAAGAAAATGTCTATAAAGAACTCGGACTTAAAGATGTTGAAGATGAAGATAAACTCATAGATGCAATGGTGGCAAATCCAAAACTCATAGAAAGACCAATCATCATCAAAGAGGGCAGGGCTGTGATAGGAAGACCTATCGAGAATGTTGTGGAACTATTGGGGTAAGAATGTCAACAACGCTACTTCATCATGCCTCACACAATCTAACAGATGTACTTCGTGATGTTTTTTTACACGATGACAGTAGCACGGCTTTAGTCATTTATGATTTAAATTCACCTCTATCTGTTCTACTCACAGATGCGTATCGCAGAGCTTTGCCAAAGGGCATATTTATAAACTTTCACGACACGGACACAGAGGTGATCATGTCACAAATAGAAGCTCTAAAAAGTGGCGATTTTGTAGCGTTGGTACAGTCTCAAAGTTTTCGTCTATCGGCTTTTCGCATTCGTATCGAACTGTTTAAAAAGAACATAAAAGTAGCAGAACATCCGCATTTAGGAAGAATGAGCACCGATGATGAAGTAAAACTCTATGTCAACGCTCTTGCTTATGATAAAGAGTATTACCACCACACAGGACATACATTAAAAAACATACTACACGATGCCCAGGGTGCTGTGGTGCATAGTGGAGATGAAAAACTCATCTACAGTGGTGGTTTTGAAGACCCCAAGATCAACATAGGCGACTACACAGAGATGAAAAACATAGGTGGTCAGTTTCCCATTGGAGAAGTATTTACAGAGTCAAAAGAGTTGACATCTTTAAATGGAAGAACAAACATCATCGCCTTTGGCGGCTTCAATTACACAGTAAACATCCCTCCACATCCTATTACCATCATCATTGAAAATGGTCAACTTGTAAGAACTGAAAATACAACAGCAGAATTTGAAGCAGTACTGGATATGATAAAAGAAGAGGAAGAGGTAGTTTGGGTACGAGAATTAGGGCTTGGATTAAACCGTACATTCAGTAAAGAAAACTTTGTCACTGACATGGGAACTTTCGAGCGAATGTGTGGCATTCACCTCTCTTTGGGCGCAAAACATGGCATATACGCCAAAGAAGGAATGAAAAGAAATAGCGGTAAATTTCACATAGATGTGATGATAGACACAACCTCATTTGATATAGACGACAAGGTTGTTTTTAGTGATGAGAGATGGGTGGTGTGAAAAGAAGGTCGTAGTTTTCACCTTTATTTGAGGGGCAAGGATTATCATTATCCATTATTATTTTCTATATTATTTTCTATATTATTTTCTACGGTACGGGTACATTGTTATTAGAATTTGTAAGCCGTGGCTTATTGTCCTCTTTGTGTTTATCTTGACATCCTGCTATTGATAAAAGTCCTATAATCAGCAGTATTGTTGTTATATGTTTTTTCATTTGTAATCCTACTATAAATATTATTTTTTAAATTCACGTTGATGTATCCAGCCTTTCATTCCCGTTAAAATAAGTTCAGTTCTATCTGATTTTTTCTTGAGGTTCCTATCTATCTTATCTAGCAATACCTTTTCTTTTTTCACATTTTCGAGTAACTTAGTAGATTTTATAGGTTTATATGAAAAATTGACACGTACCACTTTCATCCCCATCATATCTGCTGGTTCAGTATAGTTATCAATAGTTTCAATTTCATAATTAAATACACAAAATGCTTTATTTTTATAAGATGTTTTACCTTCTGATGTTAAAGTAAATTTTTTTGCATCAACTAACTTATCTTTACCAAAAGCTGCCACTTCTTTTACTTTTATTTTTTCTGACTTTAAATATCCTAATCTTTCAAACGCTTCCAATTCACCAAGATTACTAAAAAATTGACCTTTCAGCTTTTCCTCTTGTGGAAAGTCACCTACTCCAATTCCTACGCAGTTACGACTATAGTAGTCATTCAAGATACGTTTAAAATTCTCTTTACTTACCTCTTTTTTATCTGTCTCTCCACACCCACTCAATAGAACTAAAACAGATAATCCAAATACTAAGCCTAAATTATATTTATTTAATTTTTTCAAATTATTGTGCTCCTGCTGCTACAACACTTGCTAATCCAAACATACCAAGTAACATTGGAGATGTGACAAATCCAATTAATGCAAGTATAATACCTGCAATACTCCATGCAAGTTGCTTTTTGATAATTCCTAAAATACCAAATATAAGTGCCAATGGCACAAATAATACTGATAATATAAATATACTAATGAGTCCAAATATAAAAGATGCAATACCTAAGGCATTGGATTTATTTTGAACAATGACAATCGTCTCTTGATCTTGATCACTCATTTTTTCCCTCGAAAATTAAATTTATCTAATATATTTTAGATAGTAGATTTTACCCCCCCCCCCCCGAATAAAAGTAACCTTAGTCTAAAACAAAGCTAAAGAGCTAAAGAAGCTAAAGGGGTCTATCATTAACATTAGCAAGAGATAAAGCAATTATTTTACGACTAATATTAATAGATAATCGTACCTAAAATCCAATGTGATATAATAAGTATGGACAAAGGTGTAGCTGTAGGGGTCAGCTTTTTAGTAGCTTCACCTGAATTGCTGCCTTTGTTTCTTGCGCCATCTTAGGTCTTTGACTGGAATGGATTTTAGGAGTACGAGGTGATAATGATAACTGACCTCTAATTTCATAAGTCAAAAGATAGATTGGCAAATGCCCCTTCGACACTTTGTGCACTCTTATAATTGATACCTATTTGAACAATTGGCTATGTGTGCCTAATCTCTGCAGATATAACACATCATCTATTATTGTATAGATGAGTAACATATCTCCACCTAAGTGAAACTCCCGCATTCCCTTATATCCTCCAAGTAACTCATGATCTCTGGCTTCAGCAGGTAATGCTTTACCTTCTAGTATAAGTGTAAGATAGATAAGTCTTTTGGTATATTGTTCATCAGTGAGTTTTGATTTTAACTCATCTTTCTTAAAAAATTTGTGTCTCTTAAGGGTCATTATTTTGCTAACTCATCCAAAGTAACATCTTCATAGTTTTCACCAGTTTCAATGTCATTCATTGTCTGTAATGTTATATCGTTAGGTATTTTTACCTCAAATGGTAAACCCCTATTGAAAACAGACTGTGCTAAAAACATGTTGACTGCCTCACTGAGACTAAGCCCATAATGCTTATATATCTCTTTAGCTTGTTCTTTGAGGTTTGTATCCAAGTAAACATTGGTTCTTGATTTTTCTACGAGCATAATCAATCCTTTTTTACTCATTATAACACAAAGTTTGTGTTTTGTAAAGATTTCAGAGTGGAACCAGTTAGTAGTTTTATAAGTCAAAAGATAGATTGGCAAATGCCCCTTCGACACTTAGCGCACTCTTATAGCGCGTACCGAGTACTCTTACTTTTTTGGTCTGTATGTCACATATGGCAATGCGGAAGCTCATACCCATTTGCGGCTCGACGATGCAGATGATGTTTCCTTCATATTCTCGTGTGGCGTGGATGATACCCTGTAGTTTGGGGAAAAAGTATTTCGGATAACTGAGCATTGTGATCTCAACGATCTTGATCTGATCATTTTTTTCAAGGGTATCGAGTATAAGCTGTGCATCTTCAATACTCTCAAACTGTACACACCAATCATTAAAAACTTTATTGAAATTTTTTAGATCTTCATCTAAAAAACCTCCGGCAAGTGATTGTAAAGCAAAAATTTCCATTTGTGTTATCCTGTATTTCAAAGGCAGCATACTAGCATAATTCTCTCTTTTTGTGAAAGAAGCCACTAAACATTTATTGTTCTATTTACTCTATAGTTTCAGGATATTATATTAGGGGTCAAAATATTAGGGGTCAGGGAATAACGACAACTACTCCTTTTTATCGCCTCTATATAATGATCTGGCTACACTTATTCAGACAAATAATGCAAGCAATTCTTTATTTTAACTTGAGAAAGCCTCATCAGGCAATAAAAGAAAAATGCAAAGCAAACAGCTTGAGGATAAATCTTATTCAAGTTTTCCATTCCCATAATTTTCATACAGGTAATTTACAACAGTCTCTATGTCTTTCTCACTTTTTATGGGAGCTTTAAAGACAACGATCATCTTCATTACCTTGTCGTACCAAAACTTTTTAGATTGTAAGCCCTGATTGAGAGTGTATCCCCAGGAGTGGCACATATTGCATTTGCCTCTTGTGGAGTACATCCCTTTTCCTTCTTTCATAGGAAAATCTACGTAAGGAATGGTAATGCCGTTATCTACTTGGGCAAATAGTGTGGTGCTCGTAAAAAGAAGTGTAAGTAACAACTTTTTAAGGTTCCACTTTAGTGTCATCTTGTACGGCATTTTAATATTTGTCATCACTATATCACCTCTACTGTAACTTCATCAATACCGTTGTATTTGTACCCGCCATGGTTCCACTGGATATCTTTGGCAAATGGCTGTACTTCACCTTTTTTATTGGTAGCTTTACACATGATGGTCTGTTTACCGCTTTTTGTTGGTTTGAATGCATAGGTGAACGTTCTATATGCATATTTTCCCGCCTTGCCATCATCGAGCAGTGCGTCTTCCCACTCCTCTCCGCCATCTGTCGAGATTTGTACTTTTTGGATACCATGGCCACCATCAAATGCAACGCCTCTTACAACTAAGTCAGAAGCATTTCTTACTTTTGAGCCTGTAACGGGGTAGCCTATAATGGAATTTACATTCATTTCTTCTATAGGTTTGGTTTTTTTAACTAAATTCTCCGGAGTTTCACATTCACATTCATTGTCGGGTATGCGGTAAGCTTTCTCCATAAAGTGTAGCTGTTGCTTCTCTTTTGTAGCAGTAATATTTGATATCATTTTGATCCAGCTGTCCGAATAGACACCTGGCATAATCAGCCTAAGAGGATAGCCGTTAAGATAGGGTAAATCTTCCCCATTCATTTGGAAAGCTAGAATAATATCGTCATGAAGATCATCAAGATTGAGTTCACGTACAAAGTTGGCTGTTTCTTGGTATACGGCTTTATCTTCTCCGTTGAACCCTATCCATGCAGCTTCTTTTTTAAGTCCTGCTTTGTTGAGTACATCTTTGAGTCTCACACCTTTCCATGTGGCACAACCCATGGCTCCAACTCCCCACTGTATGCCGCCTGCTGCAGGTTTAAAAGCAGTACGGTTATTGCCTCCGCATTGAAGAACAGCGGTTAACTCTACTTGTTTGAAATTGGTTTTAAGCTCTTTTAGGGAAACTCTGATCTCTTTTTCCACCAGTCCGTTTATGCTTATAAAAAAAGTATCCGGATCGATATATTTTGGTATCACTGGCATATGCCAGCGTACAAAAAAGAGGTCATTTGGAGTAAGTGCAGAGGTAAAAACGCCTCTTGGGGTCTCTAGCAGTGGAGGTCTGTCTGAGTACGTAATGAGAGGTCTTTTTTCAGGGAAAGCAATATCTGAGACTTTTCTGTTATCTACAGGATGTCCTGTCTCTCCTGCTTCAAGTGTATAGGTTGTTGCTACTGCTGATCCTGCCACTGCAATGGCTTTTTTAAAAAAGTCTCTTCTTTCCACAGTTTTCTCCTTACATCAATATTTGCGATTATGAAGAAAACTTTCTTAATTGGTACTGAAAGAAGTTCATTATTTTGTCATTAATAATAATTTATTCCCACTTTCAGCACATTATGCTAAAATCGCATTAACATTATATAGAAGGATTGCATTTGCTCAGTACAGTAAATTTAACACAACGTTACGGAAAGAGAGTTCTTTTCGACAAAATAAACATCACTTTGGATGCAGGTAAAAGATACGGACTCATCGGTGCTAATGGTGCGGGAAAATCAACTTTTGTTAAAATACTCTCAGGAGAGATAGAGCCAAGCGATGGAGAAGTACAGCTCCAACCAGGGCTTAAACTGGGCGTGCTTGGGCAAAACCAGTATGCTTTTGAAGAGTATACGCTTAGGGATGCTGTACTCTATGGAAATAAAAAACTCTTTACTGCACAAAAAGAGAAAGAAAAACTCTATGTGGAAGGTGATTTTGAAAGTGACGCAGTAAACAATCGTCTAGCTGAACTTGAAATGATTTGTGCAGATGAAGACCCCACTTATGAAAGTGATGTAAAGATAGAAAAACTTCTTGAAGTATTGGGTTTTTCTGCTTCACAACATGATGATCTTATGTCTACACTTACAGGCGGTGATAAGTTCAAGATTTTACTTGCACAGGTACTCTTCCTTAACCCGGATGTTCTTTTGCTCGATGAGCCTACCAACAACCTTGACATGGAGACGATCTTCTGGTTGGAAAATGAGCTTAAACGTCATGAGGGGACACTGCTTGTTATCTCCCACGATAGACACTTCCTCAACGGTGTAGTCACACACATTCTTGACCTTGACTTTCAAAATATTCGTGAATTTACAGGAAATTATGATGAGTGGTATATCGCTGCAAACCTCATAGCCAAGCAAGCCCAAGCAGACAGAAGTAAAGCACTTAAAGAAAAAGAGGAGCTTGAAGGGTTCATTGCTAGATTTTCAGCGAATGCATCTAAAGCAAAGCAGGCAACAAGCCGTCAAAAACAACTTGAGAAACTGGATGTACAAGCCATCAAACTCTCAAGCAGACGTGACCCGTCTATTATGTTTAAGACACATAGAGACATCGGTAACGAAGTACTTGAAGTTGAAGGACTCTCTAAAAGCTATGATGGCCAAAAAGTATTTGAAAACCTCACATTTCAAATAAACAAAGATGATAAAGTCGCTCTCATCGGTGCCAACGGTGCAGGTAAAACGACACTGCTTAAAATTCTTATGGAAGAGACAGAAGCAGATAGCGGAACGTTCAAATGGGGACAAACCATTACGCATAGTTATTTTCCTCAAAATACTACAGATTTGGTTGTAGGAGATGAAGAGTTGCCACAGTGGATACAGGGGTTTGACCCAAAATGGCATATAGATGATATACGTAAAACACTAGGCCGTATGCTTTTTAGCGGTGAAGAGCAAAAAAAGAAGATAGATGCTTGTTCGGGTGGAGAAAAACACCGTGTAATGCTCAGCAAAATCATGATGGACAGTTCAAACTTTTTAGTGATGGATGAACCAAACAACCACCTTGATTTAGAAGCGATTGTTGCATTGGGTGAAGCACTGCATAACTATAACGGCGGAGTGATCTGTGTCTCCCACGATAGAGAGCTCATCGATGCATTTGCCAACCGTATTATCAAACTGGGTGAAGATGGTACAATCATAGACTTTAAAGGTGATTATGAAGCGTTTGTGGAGCAACACGGATAGTAGATTTCGTAGCACCAAAATAGACAAAGAAGGAGAAAAATGTTAATAGATTTTAAAGACAAAGAGCTCAATGAGAAATACAAACTTATGGCACAACTTATTATCCCGCGTCCCATCGCCTGGATCGTAACCCAGTCAGATGTACTTAACATTGCTCCTTTTTCTTACTTTACAGGACTCTCTTCAAATCCGCCTACCATGATCGTATCTATCGGGCATCGCCCCGATGGGACACCAAAAGACACACTGCATAATTTACGTGAAACTAAAAGATGTGTAGTATGTTTGGTAGATGAACCGCATCTCGAAGCGATGCATTACAGCTCCAAAGATTTAGATGCAACTCAAAGTGAAGCAGAGCAGTTTGATATAGCAACACAAAAGGTATTTGATGATTTCCCTCCAATGGTTAAGGGTGTGAAAGCCGCTTTCTTTTGTGAATATCTGCAAGAAGTTGATTTAAAGGGAAGTATGACCATCCCCGTAATCATAGAAATAAAACATCTTTATATCGATGAGAGCATTATCACTGACAGTAAAAAAATGAGTTTAGAGCTGGACGCGATCGCACGCATTGGAAAAAGTTATGCCAAACTCGGAGAGAAAATCACACCACCAGACATTCCTTAAGTAAAATTCTCAATTCTACATACACTACACAGAAGAAAACTATAATTTTGACATGAAAAATATTACATTTAAATCATCCATTACAATAGAGAATAGAGTTTATAGCTATTATTCTCTTCCTATGTTAGGGTCTGAGTTAAATATTGTTATGTCAAAGTTACCATACTCTATAAGAGTATTACTTGAAAACCTCTTGGCACATTCCGATAAAGATACTGTAGCTTGGGAAGATATAGAAAAGTTGGCAAGATGGGAAAAGGTGCAAACACAGGCCAGCGAGATAGCATATTATCCTTTAAGAGTTGTGATGCAAGACTTTACGGGTGTACCTTGTATCGTAGATTTCGCAGCGTTACGTGATGCGATGGCTCTTCATGGGGGTGACCCTGCTGACATTAATCCTGTTGTGCCTATTGACTTAATAGTTGATCACTCTGTACAGGTAGATTATTTTGGTTCCAAAACTGCGTTGGAACAGAATCTAAATATGGAGTACCATCGTAATAAAGAGCGCTATGTTTTACTCAAATGGTCGCAAAACGCTTTTGATAATGTACGTGTATTCCCTCCTGGTGCGGGTATAGTACACCAGGTCAACCTTGAGTATATTGCAAATGTTGTTACCAAGGTCACAAAAGAAAATGAAGTGATCCTTTCACCAGACACACTGATAGGAACAGATTCTCATACTACGATGATCAATGCCCTTGGTGTGATGGGTTGGGGTGTGGGCGGCATAGAGGCAGAAGCTGTGGCTTTGGGAGAACCCTATAGCATGAAAATTCCGGAGGTCATAGGTGTAAGACTTGTAGGTAAACTCCCCATCGGAGCAACAGCTACAGATATGGTCTTGCATATAACACATATTTTACGTGAAGAGGATGTGGTAGAAAAGTTTGTAGAGTATTTTGGAGAAGGTATGCAAGCACTCTCTTTACCTGACCGTGCGACACTTGCAAACATGTCACCCGAATATGGTGCAACGATGGGCTTTTTTCCTGTAGATGAGAAGACGTTAGCATATCTTAGACTTACCAACCGTGAAGAAGAAGCAACGATCACTGAACATTATCTCAAAGAGCAAAACCTTTTTTATGATCCAACTATAGAAGCGGAATATACAAAAGTAGTAGAAGTGGATCTAGGTTCCATCGAATCATGCATCGCAGGACCTGCACGGCCCCAAGACAAGATAGAACTTTCTAATGTTAAAAATAAATTCTTTGAGATGTTGCGTTTTGATCATGATAAAAATATAGATAAGTACAGTTTAAGCGTGTTGGAAGATGAAGTGACAGTATCTGACATAGACACAAGTATAGATATCTGTAGGGTAGGAGAAAAAAAAGTATGTACATCTATAAAAATAGATGAAGAAAAACTTACACTTTGTGACGGTTCAGTAGTTATCGCAGCCATTACCTCCTGTACAAACACTTCTAATCCTTCCGTAATGGTAGGCGCAGGGTTGTTGGCTAGAAATGCTGTAAAGCATGGTTTGGGCGTTCCGGGATATGTTAAAACATCTATGGCACCAGGGTCTAAAGTGGTAGAAGCGTATTTGAAAGAGGCGGGTTTATTACCCTACCTGGAGACATTAGGATTTCAAATTGTAGGGTACGGATGTACCACTTGTATCGGTAATAGTGGTCCTCTAGATCCCACAGTACAAGATGCCATCATTGAAGATGAATTGATCGTTTCTGCGGTACTCTCTGGTAACAGAAATTTTGAAGCGCGTATACACCCACAAGTAAAGACCAATTTTTTAGCATCTCCACCGCTCGTGCTGGCCTATGCATTAGCCGGTAAAATGTGGATAGATTTTGAAAAAGAATCATTGGGAGTAGACAAAGAGGGCAAACCGGTATACCTAAAAGACATTTGGCCAGAACAAAAAGAGATAGATGATATCATAAGCCAGGTACTCAATGCAAGAATCTATGAAGAGAAGTATGCTGATATACTAGAAGGGGAAATTCGCTGGAAAGAACTGGTGGTCCCTCAAGATAAAATTTTTCATTGGGATAAGAGTTCAACGTATCTGCGTTTACCTCCTTATCTTGAAAGCTTTGACAAAGTATTATCCCCTATAGAAGAGATTAAAGATGCAAGGGTACTTTTGGCATTGGGTGATTCTGTGACCACTGATCATATTTCTCCGGCGGGTCAAATCCCAGCTGAGTGTCCTGCAGGCAAATATCTTTTGGCTGCGGGAGTAGATAAAGATGAGTTTAACTCTTATGGTTCTCGTAGAGGAAACCATGAAGTAATGATGAGAGGTACCTTTGGGAATGTACGTATCAAAAATAGACTTGTCTCGCCCAAAGAGGGCGGGTTTACCTTAAAATTTCCGCAGAAAGATGAGGCATTTGTTTATGATGCATCGGTGCAGTATAAAGAGGAGGGTATACCTCTGATTGTATTGGCCGGTGAAGAATATGGTACAGGGTCTTCTCGTGACTGGGCAGCCAAAGGCACACAGTTGCTGGGTATCAGAGCAGTTATAGCCAAATCGTATGAACGTATTCACCGTAACAATCTTATTGGGATGGGTGTTTTGCCTTTGGAGTTTATAGCGCCAGAAGAGTATGCCTCTTTGGGTTTGGATGGTTCGGAGCGGTATACGATCAATGGATTAGATGATATTGAGCCTTCAAGCATACTTAGTGTACATGCTAAAAAAGAGGATGAAACAGAAGTTGAATTTAATGTTAAAGTGCGGTTAGATACGCCAGTAGATATGAAGTATTATAAAAATGGCGGCATATTACCGTATGTGTTGCGTGAGAAACTTAAGAAAAAGTAGCCAGGAAGCTTCTTTACGGAAGCTTCCTGGGATTAATTAATATTTGTATAAATATTTTGAACATCCTCATCTTCTTCAAGTTTGTCAATGAGTGAATCTATCTCTTCCATTTGATCATCTGTGAGGTCAATAGGTGTGTTGGCAATAAACTCGGTAGTTGCTTTTTTGACCTCTATGCCTTTGTCTTCAAGGGCATGAGTCAGGTCACCAAATGAAGTGAACTCACCATAAATTCTGACAATCTCTTTATCTTCAGCATTCTCTTGGGGTTCAACATCCTCTTCAATCTCTTCAAGTCCAAAATCGATGAGATCAAGTTCAAGCTCTTCAATGTCCATATCTTCTGTTTTATCAAATACAAATACAGATTTTTTTGTGAACATAAAGTTTAATGAACCTGATGTGAGCATCTCTCCGCCGTTTCTAGTAAGTATTGCTTTGACGTTTGCAACTGTTCTAGTGTTGTTGTCTGTAGCACATTCAATGATCATCTGCACCCCATGGTGTGCTTTTACATCATAGGTTATCTCCTTGATATCTGCAAGGTCTTTAGCACTAGCTCTTTTAATGGCTGCATCAATGTTATCTTTGGGCATATTCTGCGCTTTGGCATTGAGAATAGCAGTACGGAGCTTAGGGTTCATATCTGGATCTGAACCACCTTCTTTGGCTGCGATAGTAATGATCTTTCCTAATTTAGGGAAGACTCTTGACATCGTTCCCCATCTTTTCAATTTTGCTGCTTTACGGTATTCAAACGCTCTGCCCATATTGGTTCCCTTCGTGTATAATTGCCGTCATTATATCCTATTTGGCTTAAGTCGTATCAAAGCTTCCATGGGTAATATTCAATTATGAAATTAAATGAAATAAAATTAACTAACCCTTATCTTAATCTCCCCCAAGAGTGCTATACACGGGTGGAACCCACCCCACTCAAAAAGACATTTTTGATCCATGCCAATGAAGAAATGGCTAAGATATTGGATATAGATATAGAAGAGTTATACACCGATGCTTTTGTGGATTTTGTCAATGGTGCTTTGCAGCTTGAAGGTTCTGACACTTTTGCGATGTGCTATGCAGGGCATCAGTTTGGTTTTTTTGTGCCCCGTTTGGGAGATGGCCGTGCCATAAATATAGGAACTGTCTCTTCCTCCCGTGGGGACCAACATTTGCAGCTTAAAGGCGCAGGACTGACACGTTACTCACGCAGTGGTGATGGGCGCGCTGTACTTCGCTCTTCTATACGCGAATACCTTATGAGTGAAGCAATGTACGCTCTTGGTATCGAGACTACTAGAGCATTGGCACTTATAGGTTCAGAACAGCAAGTCTTCAGAGAAGATTGGGAAACAACAGGCATTGTACTGCGTGTCTCTCCTTCATGGGTACGTTTTGGTACTTTTGAGTACTTTGCGCATAAGAAAAAGTATAAAGAGTTAGAAGCCTTGGCTGATTATGCCATCGCAGAGTCTTACCCCCACTTAGTAGGTGAAGAGAATTGCTATTTAGGTTTTTTTACAGAAGTGGTAGACAAAACAGCCAAACTGATGGCACAGTGGCAGGCAGTAGGTTTCAACCATGGAGTGATGAACACTGACAATATGTCCATAGCAGGACTAACTATTGACTACGGCCCGTACGCCTTTTTGGATGATTATGATATCGACAACGTCTGTAACCATACAGACGCGCACGGACGCTACAGTTTTGGTAATCAGCCTTCTATTGGAGGGTGGAATCTCCAAGCTTTGATGCAGGCTCTTTCCTCGTTAGTTAATATGGAAAAGATGGAAAAAGTTCTTGGGCACTATGGAAAACTCTACACCGAACATATGATGTTTTTGATGGGTAAAAAGTTAGGGTTAGACAAGACAACGCCTGAAGATAGTCAACTGCTTGCACATCTTTTTGGCATGCTGCAGGGCTTGAACATAGACTATACACTCTTCTTTAGGACACTCAGCTATTATGACATAGACAGAACGGCCCTTTTGAAACTGGGACTCTACCATACGCCTATGAATGACTGGTTGGACAGCTATGATAAACGTTTAAAAGAAAATAGCTCCAGCACAGAAGAGAGACAAGCAAAAATGCTAAAAAGCAATCCAAAGTATGTACTCAAAAACTATATGCTTCAAGAAGCCATAGATGCAGCCAATGGGGGTGATTTTACATTGGTAGATGCACTGTTTGCCATTGCACAATCTCCATATGATGAACATGAACAATATGAGAGATGGGCAGGAGCTACACCAGATGTCTTTAAAAACAAGAAGCTTAGCTGTAGTTCCTAATCGTTATAATTTAAAAATATTTGAGGATGAACAGATGACACTAGAAGAACTACAAACCACCATAAGAGAGGAAATAGGCATACTGTTATATTTCTCCGGAGAAAACTGCAGTGTCTGTCATGCACTTAGGCCTAAGGTTAAAGAAGTGTTTAATAAAGAGTTTCCACAACTCAAACAGATTTACCTGGATGCACATGAAAATCCAAAAATTTCAGCACATTTTCAAGTTTTTTCAGTGCCTACGATGCTTATTTTTATGGAGGGAAAAGAGTTTTCAAGAGAAGGGCGTTCAGTGAGTTTGCATCAGTTAACTGAGAAACTCAAACGCCCGTATGGGATGATGATATCGTAGGGTGTTGTGTCCTCACAACACCACATCAAATTTAGATATTTATTGTGCACAGGTTATATTGGTGTTGTCGGGAGACAACACCCTACAAGTAAAGCACTATTGATTAAGTTCTAGATCCCCGTATCAAGTACGAGGATGAGGTAGTTTTATTTTTGCGTAATAATAGAGATATTCTCAAACCCTTTGGTTTTTAGAATATCTATAATGCCTACAAAGTATTGAAACTCACTGCTTTTGTCCATTCGTAGTGAGATGAGATCCTTTTTGGGGTCAAGTTTCATGAGCTTCTCTTTGATAAGCTCAAGACTCAGTACTTCTTCCCCATAATGGTAGATGCCTTCTTTGTTTACAGCGATCTGGATACTCTTTCTGTCTTCATTTTTCTTGGAACTGGCAGTTGGCAAATCAACTTTAATGGCCTGATTTGTTACAAAAGTGGCCGTAGCAAGTACGATAACCAACAGCACCAATACAATATCGATGAAGGGTATAACATTCATCTGGTCAAAACGTTCTCTTCTCATTGATGGGTTCCTTTTTTGGAAAAGCGCAACAAAGGACTCTTCAGCAGAGGGCTCACGCGACAAGTTGCTTTTTTCTTAGACATTTCTATGTGCATCTTGGGCTATTTCCCATTTTGCCAAAAGCGTATCGACTTTGGTAAGCAGGGCATTGTAGATAACTGTTGCAGGGATAGCTACGAGGAGACCCGCAGCCGTAGCCTTTAGTGCAAGTGCCAAGTGTTTCATGATTTCGCCGGGATTGATAGTTTCTTGTTGGTCACCGATGATGTAAAAAGTAATGATGATAGCAAGTACAGTACCTAGCAGCCCAATGTAAGGGGCGTTTGAACCAATAGATGCAATGGTGGGTAAATGCTTTGAAATGTCAAGTTCCAGGGCAGTTTTATTGGTGTAGTCTGCAATCTTGATACTACGATAGAAGAGTATTCTTTCTATGGCAAATGCAAAGGTGATGAAACTTAGGAAAATCAGTAATCCTATTACTCCATAATCTACAATATCTTTTATCTGTTCTATTGGCACGTTTTCGTCCTTTTTTACATATATTATTAAGAGATTAAAGATTATAGTTAAGTTTTGTTAAAAATACGTTAAATCCATTTAAAGATACCTAGCAAACGATTTAAGCGCTTTTAGGGGGATTATTAAGAGTTCTTGGATATAATAAATGCAATTTTGTAATTTATAAATTTTATTTTGAGGGAGTCTTATGAGTGATCTGTTTGAAGAGAACCAAAATGTTGAAGAGGTATTGATTGAAGATAGTGTTAAAGCAAGCTATCTTGATTACTCTATGTCGGTTATCATCGGTAGAGCGTTACCTGATGCGCGTGATGGTTTGAAGCCTGTACATAGAAGAATCCTCTATGCGATGAATGATCTTCATTTAGCACACAGAAGTCCGTATAAAAAATCTGCACGTATCGTTGGTGATGTTATCGGTAAGTATCACCCGCATGGGGACAGTTCTGTGTATGATGCACTTGTGCGTATGGCACAGAACTTCTCTATGCAGGCACCGCTTGTGGATGGTCAAGGAAACTTCGGTTCAATCGATGGCGATAATGCTGCTGCGATGAGATATACGGAAGCGCGTATGACGAAGATAGCTGAAGAGCTTTTATTTGATCTTGAAAAAGACACTGTAGATTTTGTACCAAACTATGACGATTCCATGATCGAACCGGATGTTTTGCCTGCGCGTGTACCAAACTTGTTACTCAACGGTTCAAGCGGTATTGCGGTGGGTATGGCTACGAACATTCCGCCTCATAGACTCGATGAGCTTATAGAAGCACTTGTACTTCGTATTGACAATCCCCAGACAACGGTTGAAGATATGATGAAAGTGGTTCATGGGCCTGACTTTCCAACGGGCGGTATCATTTTTGGCCGCAAGGGTATTACCGATGCTTATACAACCGGACGCGGACGTATCAAAGTACGTGCAAAGACACATATAGAGCAAAAAGGATCCAGAGAAGTTATTGTTATTGATGAACTGCCTTTCCAGGTAAATAAGTCGCGACTGATAGAGAACATTGCGCAACTTGTGCGTGACAAATACATAGAAGGTATTTCAGAGATACGCGATGAGTCTGACAGAGAAGGTATCCGTGTGATTATGGAGCTTAAGCGCGATGCGATGAGTGAGATCGTACTGAACAACCTTTTCAAAAGCACACAGATGCAAGTGACCTTTGGTATCATCATGCTTGCTATTACAAATAAAGAGCCAAAAGTCTTTAAACTCCTCGAGCTTTTTGATCTATTCTTGAACCATAGAAAAACAGTTGTTATTAGAAGAACCATTTTTGATCTTGAAAAAGCAAGAGCAAGAGCACACATTTTAGAAGGTCTCAAGATCGCTGTTGATAACATCGATGAAGTGATCAAAATCATCCGTGCAAGTGCTGATGATGTAGAAGCAAGAGAAAATCTGATGAGCCGTTTTAAACTCTCAGAAATCCAGGCGAAAGCTATCTTGGAGATGAGACTCAGACGCCTTACAGGTCTTGAGATAGAGAAGATTGAAAGTGAACTTGCTGAACTTCTTAAGACTATTGCAGAGCTTGAAGGTATCTTAAAAAGTGAAGAGAAAATCAATGAGATCATTCGTGAAGAGCTTGTGGAGATAGGTGAGAAATACACAACCCCACGTCGTACAGAGATTGTAGATGATTATGATGATATCGACGTAGAAGACCTTATTCCAAATGAGCCTATGGTTGTGACGATCACTCATCGTGGATACATTAAACGTGTACCGGTCAAACTGTATGAGAGACAGCATCGCGGCGGTAAAGGCAAAATAGCCGTAACTACCTACGATGATGATTTCATAGAAAGGTTCTTTACCTCAAATACACATGATACCCTCATGTTTGTAACAGACAAAGGACAACTCTACTGGCTAAAAGTCTACCGAATACCAGAAGGTTCTCGTACGGCTAAAGGTAAAGCAGTCGTAAATCTGATTAACCTTGAGCAAGATGAGAAAATTATGGCTATCATCCCTACAACCGACTTTGAGGCAGATAAAGGGCTTGTGTTCTTTACGCGAAGAGGTATTGTGAAGAGAACCAACCTTTCAGAGTATGCAAATATCAGAAGTAATGGTGTAAGAGCCATCAACCTTGATGAAGACGATGCACTTGTAGAAGCAAAGATTGTTAACCCAGATACAAAATGGCTTTTTATTGCAACTAAAAAAGGTTTATGTATCAGATTTAAAGTAGAAGATGCCCGTGAGATTGGTAGAGTGGCACGTGGTGTGACTGCGATTAAGTTCAAGATAGAAGATGACTATGTATGCGGAGGAATCACTATAGAAAATGAAGAAGATGAACTTCTTATGATAAGTGAAAAAGGTCTTGGTAAACGTACGACTGCGAGTGAATACCGTGAACAAAAGCGCGCAGGCAAGGGCGTTATCTCCATGAAACTTACACCTAAAACAGGTGATGTGGTCGGTGTGGTATTTGTCGAAGAAGATCAAGACTTGATGTGTTTAACCAGTATCGGTAAAATGATACGTGTTGACATGGGGACTATCCGTAAAGCGGGTCGTAATACTTCAGGTGTGAAGATAGTCAGTGTAGATGCAAAAGACAAAGTGGTGAGCATTGCTAAATGCCAAAAAGAAGAGATGCCAGATGAAGATGATGGTGAAGAAACAGATAATACATTAGGGTTAGAATAACGTGAAAACATATAACGTAGCAGTAGTTGGCGCAAGTGGCGCCGTAGGCGAAGAACTTTTTAGAGTGCTCGAAGAGGTAAACTTTCCAGTAGGAAACCTTTTGCCATTGGCAAGTGCAAAATCTGCAGGTAAATCTATTGAGTTTAAAGGAAAAGTGTATAAGATAGAAGAGCTGACTGAAAAGGTATTTGAGGGTAGAGATATTGATATCGCGTTCTTCTCAGCAGGCGGTAGTATCTCTGCACACTATGCAAAGTATGCAGTGGAATCGGGGGCAGTGGTCATAGACAATACTTCTCACTTCAGAATGGATCCAAGTGTACCACTTGTAATACCTGAAGTCAATCCTGAAGATATTGCACTTTGGCAAGATTCAGGAATCATTGCCAACCCAAACTGTTCTACCATTCAAATGGTGCAGCTTCTTAAACCGCTTCACGACCTTTATGGCATTAAGAGGGTAGATGTAAGTACATACCAGGCAGTCAGTGGAGCAGGTAAGAAAGGTATGGAAGAGCTGGTTTTGCAGATGCAGGCTTTCTTTAATTTCAAACTTGAAGATGCCAAGGTAAAAGCATTTGCACACCAGATAGCGCTGAATGTTATTCCTCATATAGATGAACCTCTGAAGAACGGTTATACAAAAGAAGAGATGAAAATGGTGAACGAAACCAACAAAATCATGCATTCTGAGTTTGCAATTTCTGCAACCTGTGTGCGTGTACCAGTCCTTAGAAGCCATTCTGAGTCTATTACCATTACATTTGAAGAGGGTGTAGATGTCAATGTAGATAAAGCAAGAGAAGTACTGCGTAATTTTGAAAATGTCACAGTCATCGACGATATGTCTAAAAATGAATATCCTATGCCTATCACCGCAACAGATACAGATGAAACCTATGTAGGACGTATACGAAAAGATTTATTTGCAAACAATATTTTACACCTTTGGGGTGTAGCAGATCAGGTAAGAGTCGGTGCTGCAACGAATTCTGTAAGAATCGCCCAAAAATGGATAAAACTGAAAGATAAGGCGTAATGTTGGAATCTCTGTTTGAAAGAGCAATCTGGAGAAGTAGATTTATTGTAATTTTGGCAGTTGTCTTTGGTTTATTGGGGGCTGTCATCCTTTTTGTAGTAGCTTCTCTTGATATTTGGCATGTCGCAACAGATACATTTCATGTGATTATGGCAGGGACTCATCCCGAAACTTTTCATGAAGATATCGTAGCGGGCATTATTGGTGCAGTAGACTTGTATCTTATTGCCGTGGTAATGTTTATTTTTGCTTTTGGACTTTATGAACTGTTTATCTCGGATATTGATGAGGCAAGCAGAGGGAATGGCAGTAAGTTACTTGCTATTGACTCTCTTGATCAGCTCAAAGACAAAATAGCAAAAGTTATCGTAATGGTTCTGGTTGTAAACTTTTTTCAAAGAGTTTTGCATACTAGTTTTGCAACACCGTTAGAGATGTTGTATTTTGCACTCTCTATTGCAGCGCTTGCAGTGGGATTATATTTTTTAGGAAAGGTAGGTAAGCATTAATGGGTAAAATATTTGTAAACGCATGTTTAGGCAAAGAGACACCATACACACCTGTATGGATGATGAGGCAAGCAGGACGATATCTGCCAGAATATATGGCTGTAAGAACAGAGGCAGGAAATTTTCTTAACTTATGCCATACCCCTGAGAAAGCAGCTAAAGTTACTATGCAGCCAGTTGATATAGTAGGTGTTGATGCAGCTATCTTGTTTTCAGATATTCTGGTTATCCCCGATGAAATGGGTATGGACTTGAGTTTTGTGAAAGGGGAGGGACCTAAGTTTTCTGCTCCTTTGGTAACCCAAGAAGATCTAGACAAGCTTATAGGTGGTGAAGAAGCAGCGAGTAAACTTACGTATGTATATGATACGATTAAACTTTTAAGAGCACAGCTGGATGAAAGAGGTGACAATAAGGCACTTATCGGTTTTACAGGAGCCCCTTGGACTCTTGCTACATATATGATAGAAGGTCAAGGAACAAAGACATATAATATTTGCAAAAAAATGATGTATACAAATCCGGAACTTTTACATAATATCTTAGCTAAAGTAACTGAAGTAGTAAAATTTTACATGGAAAAACAAATTGGGGCAGGTATCGATGTAGTTCAGATATTTGACTCATGGGCAGCAGCTATAGAACCAGGAAAATATGATGAATTTTCATGGAAATACATGGTTGAAATTGCAGATTATCTTAAATCAAAATACCCTGATGTTCCTATTATCATGTTCCCTAAAGGTGTTCCGGCATTTTTAGACAAAGTCTATGGAAACTTTGATGTATTTGGTGTAGACTGGTCAACACCTATGGCTCTAGCCAAAGAGAAACTTGGAGACAAGTACGTCTTACAAGGCAATATGGAACCATGCAGACTCTACTCTAAAAAAGAGACTACAGAGTGTGTAGAGGCGATACAGGATGTTATGGGAGGAAAAAGACATATCTTTAACCTCGGACATGGAATTCTTCCAGATGTACCGGTAGAAAATGCCCAACACTTTGTACGTGAATGTCAAAGAGTAAGTAAAAAATAATAGAGGATGGTTTTTCCATCCTATCTTTTAAAAGGTGTCATATGAACATCATCTTCGGACCTGTCCATTCAAGACGTTTTGGTAAATCTCTAGGTGTGGATTTAAGCCCTTCAAAAAAACAATGCAATTTCGATTGTCTTTACTGTGAACTTGAACCTGCTAAGACTATGGATGCTTATGATGATGTAGTCAGTGTAGAACAAGTTATTGCAGCACTTAAAATAGCACTCAAAGAGCATGATGAGATAGATTTCATCACACTCACTGCAAATGGTGAACCTACGCTTTATCCTTATCTTTCAGAACTCATAGATGAGATAAATACTTTTAAAGGTACAACCAAAACACTTATCCTTAGTAATGCTTCGACGATCGATAACCCTGAAGTACAAGAAGCGCTGCTTAAACTTGATGAAGTCAAACTCTCCTTGGACTGTGCCACACAAAAATGCCTTAAAAAACTTGACCGATCACATGCAGGCATAGATGTTGAAAACATCAAAACAGGAATGTTGGGCTTTAAAGCAAAATATACCAAACCACTAATCATAGAGATACTTATCGTTAAAAATCTTAATGACAATGAAGAGGAGATAGCAAAACTCAATGAGTATCTCTTAAGGCTACAGCCTACATGTATAGATATAGGGACTATTGATAGGCCGCCTGCATTTGATGTCAAGCCTGTAAGTTATGAAAAGCTATTGGAGATCAGCCATCGCTTTGACAGTACTTTACCAGTCTACATAGCATCACGTAAAAAAGCAGAGATATCAGCTTCAAGTTACTCTGATATAGAGATACTTGAAACTTTATCAAAACGCCCTTTGACAGCCGAAGACGTAGAAGCACTTTTTGACCTAGGGAGCCAAAATAGAGTACAAAATCTTCTACAAAAAGAGAAAATAAAGAGGGTTTCGACAAATGGTGTAGAATTTTACAAAAAAGCCTAGAAATACTTGACTTTAAAAAGCTTTTTGACTATAATCTCACCCACGAAACAAGCACTAGGCTTATTTCATAAACATTCCGGATTAGCTCAGCGGTAGAGTAGGTGACTGTTAATCACTTGGTCGCAGGTTCGAATCCTGCATCCGGAGCCACTTCATCAAATAACCCCCCCTCCAATACGATACTTAAAGACTTTTAAAATTATTCATGGTAACTGTAAAATTAATTTTTACCCTCTATCCATATATCTATATTAGACTCTTTTCAAACAGTTAAACTGTTCAGATAACTTAAACAGAAACCTTTTATTGTCCTTCAAAATGTTAAATTGTACAGACCATTACAGTCTGATCTGTGAAAAAAAAAGCACTGAGGATGACTTTGAATTTAACTTAGAAAAGGCTACAATCATTAACAATAATTTCTATGTCAGTACACTGGGGATCTAAAACAGTATTACATCAGACAGAGGACTGGGAAAGTTGAAGTTTCGGCAGATGTTTATTCATTTATAAGTCTTAAACCTACACATTTGGTGTGAAAATCAGTATGAAATCGACGGAGGAGGAAGACTAGATATATGAAGAGTAAAACCGGTTTCTTTGCTTCATTTGTCACTGTTGTGCTGCTTCATACGTATGTACTGAGTTCGTATAAGGTTGAGCAGGAAATATATGTAGCACAGTATGACGCAAAGGGCTTTTCCGTGATCAATCTCCAACAAGTTGCTCTTCTAGGACCCGAACCTCTTGTTGGCCCTGTGGTTGAGGAGGAAGCTTCTTTGGAGAGTGAACCTGTCACTGAAGAAGTTTTCCCGGAGCCTGAATCTGTCATTGAAGAGGTTTCCACGGAATTTGAACCTGATACTGAAGAAGTTTCCCCCGAACCTGAACCTGTTATAGAGGAAATGGTCCCCGAACCAATCAAAAAGGAAGAGGTGATCAAGAAAAAAAGAGTCAAGAAAAAGAAAACGATAAAAAGTGATTCAAAAAGGCGATCTGGAGAACGGTTCGGGGGAGAACCCGGAGGAGTACCTGGGGGACAAGCAGGAGGACATCCTGGTGGACAGCCCGGAGGGGAAATCGGAGGACAGTTATCTGCACCGAGGCAACTAACGGTGAGTGAGCTTTACATTTTGAACGTAAGGAAGATGATAGAACGGAAAAAAAGATATCCGAAGATTGCAAAAAAAATGGGTCAGGAGGGTAACGTGCATATTATCTTTACGATAAGTAAAAATGGTGCTATTAGAGATATCGGTCTGGCAAAAAAGTCTTCTTATGAACGGTTAAATCGTGCTGCGGTTGGGATACTCAAAGGGATAGGATCATTTCCTCCTATCCCTGAAGAAATTGGCGAAAAATCCCTTTCATTATCGGTAACGATCAAATATAAAATTTTGAATTAGGAGTTTAAATTGTTAGATATGATGCAATATGTAGATAGAGGCGGTATTATCGTTTATATTCTCATTGGATTAAATATTATTGGTTTTACGATCATGTTATGGAAGTTTATTGTTCTGGCTGTAGCAAGGTGGCAAAAAGAGAAGATCATCAAAGAGATACTCTCCTTTGTCCAGGAACATGATCTTCCCACAAAGCAAAAATCTATGCAAAATGCGATTGATGGCCAGATCAAGTCAATGGAATTTGGGCTCAATACGATTAAGACCATCGCCTCTATTGCGCCGCTTTTAGGCTTGCTTGGAACCGTGGTTGGGGTTTTGAGCGCATTTGATGCTATCAGTCAACAGGGGCTTGGAGATCCTACAGTATTCTCTTCAGGTATCTCCGTTGCCTTGATCACGACGGTTGCCGGACTGATTGTGGCAATCCCGCACTATGTCGGTTATAACTACTTCATAAGTATTCTAGACAAAATTGAGATCGACATTGAAAAAGAGGTACTGGAGCAATTATGAAGCGACGAGAACCCTTGGTACTAGAGTTGACACCGTTGATAGATGTGGTGTTTATCTTGCTTATATTTTTTATCGTTACATCGGTATTTAAAAAAGAGGAGCTAGGACTTCTTTTAAACCTTCCCTCCTCCAACGCACAGAAACTGGATGTCCAAGAAGAGCAGATTACTATTGAACTCTCAGAAGGACAGATCATGCTCAGTGGCAAAAAGGTGACACTTGAACTGCTTGAAGAGGTACTAAAAGAAATTCCAGATAAAAAAAGAGCCATTATTATAAGAATCGATGAAGAGGTGATCTACAAAAGAATTGTTTTAGTCTTGGATATTCTTCAAAAGAATGGACTGTACAATTTAGCATTGGTTACGATAAAGGATCAATAATTCTGGATAAGGGGTGAAAAACAAAAGTGATTTTTCAATTTCAATAAAATTTAAATTTTGTCTTTTACGGCTCTCTCAAAAAATTCTACTTATAGTTAGAATTAGCGTTTATAATAGTAAAAAGGAGACATCTAAGTGGATATTTATACAATCGGACATTCAACACGCACTATTGAAGAGTTTATTTTTATTATGCATAAATATGAGATCGATGTTTTAGTCGATGTGAGATCTTATCCTGGGAGTAACTATGTACCACAATTTAATAAAGAGATTATGCAAAAGTGGCTTGTGGATAGTGGGGTAGAGTATATACATTTATCTGAGCTTGGAGGTAGGCGAAAAAGCAATCCAAACATTGATGAAGCTTTAGTTTCAGGATGGGAGAAAACCGCATTTAGAAACTATGCTGAATATAGTCTTTCAGAAGCCTATAAAAAAGGTATAGATAAACTTGTTGCATTGTCTAAGCATCAAACTATTTGTATTATGTGTGCTGAAATAGTTCCATGGCGTTGTCACCGTTTAATAATTTCTAATTCACTTGTCTTTAAAGGAGAAAAAGTCTTTCACATCATTGGAGAGTCAAAGTTAGTTGAACATAAGTTAGGGATGTATGGAGCTAAGGCAGTAATTGATAACGATAAAATCATTTATCCTAAAGTGGAATGACCCTAGTACTATTGCAAAATAACTCAACCTTAGTACTTATTTGATATAATCTAAAAAACTGTATAAAGAGGGAAGAAGTTGAAAATTTTAGTGACAGGCGGAGCGGGGTATATCGGTTCACATACTTGTATATTGCTTATAGAAGCAGGGCATGAAGTGGTTGTTTTTGATAACTTTTGTAATGCATCCAAAGAGAGTATACGTAGGGTAGAGAAGATCGCAAATCAGAAGATTGACGTGGTTGAGGGTGATATACGCAATAGAGAAGATTTGCATAAAGTATTTAATGCCCACAAAATCGATGCTGTTATCCACTTTGCAGGACTCAAGGCAGTAGGTGAGTCAGTAGCACAACCGCTTAAATATTATGATAACAATGTAAATGGAACTGCTGTACTTTGTGAAGTGATGGGGGAACATGGCTGCAAGTCCATAGTTTTTAGTTCTTCTGCTACAGTTTATGGTGATCCTCATACGACTCCTATCAAAGAAGATTTTCCACTTTCTGCTACCAACCCCTATGGCAGGACCAAACTGTTTATAGAAGAGATGTTACGTGACTTGTATGTTTCAGATGAGAGTTGGAAGATCGTACTTTTACGTTACTTTAATCCTGTAGGTGCACATAGCTCCGGGACCATAGGAGAAGATCCAAACGGTATACCCAATAATCTCATGCCTTTTATTACGCAGACAGCTGTTGGAAAACGAAGCTGTCTTAGTGTTTTTGGTGATGACTATGATACTCCTGATGGTACGGGGGTAAGAGACTATATTCACGTAGTTGACCTGGCAGACGGACATGTTAAAGCACTGGATAAAATGAAAGATCTTACAGAAGTGATGACGGTGAATTTAGGGACAGGTAATGGTTATTCTGTGCTGGATATGGTCAAAGCGTTTGAGAGGGCGTCAGGTAAAGAGGTGCCTTACTGTATAGCACCACGGCGTAGTGGGGATATCGCTAAATGCTACGCTGATCCTGGCTATGCCAAGGAGATACTGGGCTGGGAAGCAAAAAGAGGCATTGATGAAATGTGTGTGGACAGTTGGCGTTGGCAGAGTATGAATCCTGATGGGTATGGTAAGGCGTAAATAGTATACATTTATGATATGCAGCACATGAACCTGCAGCACATGAATGTCAGTCTATGAATGTACCTTCCGCATGATCGTAAACCAATCTCTGGAAAAATATTTTTTGATGTATGCTTCCCGGTGTGGCAGTAAACATCCTGAACAGTCTTGGTGTATGGCATCTTCTGTTTGAAAAGTTTCACCATCTTTAGAGTTAATGCTACAGGTGCTATAGATGGTTTTAGTCTCTTTTTTTGAAAACCCAGTATCTGAAAATCTAAATTCGGGGCAGGCACAGAGGTAACAGTTCAACGCTTCCATGTCATGGCATTTTTTGTTCTCTTTATAGAGTGGACAAAAATCAGGCTCTTTTTGAACCATATTTTCAAATCTAAAGTACTCTATGACTTCGTCATCACTGAGTTTTGAGAGTTTTTGCATGATCTTTTTGTGTTTCTTGCCATGTGTCTGGAACCATTTTGCATAACTCACGCTTCTTCCTTTTTAAAGCTTTTGAAGATCAGTACAATCACTATGACTTCAACTGCAATGAGTAAAAAATGCAGGTTATAAACTTGTGTTTGATGATCGTCTATACCGTAGAAGGTAAGGAACTTGTAAAAAAGATAAGAAAAGCCCATCCCAAAAAGGTATCCCAGTTGTTTGGCCGTATCGAGTTGGGTTAGAAGCGTGTCAGTTTTGAGTAAAAGTGTTTCAGCTCTTATAAGATAAGATCCAAAAACAAAAGTAGTTTGATACCCGATATAGATGAGTAATGCCGTTTGATAGCCATACGAAGCATACAGAAAATAGAGCATGGCTAAGAGTAAAATAATTTCAACAAAGAGTGAAATTCTAAAAAACCATTTAATATTGAGAATAGCATGATAAAATCTTGCAACAATGAGCATAGCCACTGCAAGTAAAACGCCGCCCAGAGAATAGATAGAGGGTTCCAGTGGAGCATAAAGCGTAAAGATAGTACCCACACTCAACCCCAAAAAAAGAGAGTTGAAAAATTTGTATCTGATAAACCAGGTTGGGATGAGTTTAAGCATGGGTCATTATATCCTAAAAGCTATACTTTATTTTGGCATAAATCGATCTGCCCTCGGTAGCGTAGCCATAGACTGACTGATACTCTTTGTCGAAGATGTTTTTGGCATTGATATTCAAGTCAAGATCTTCTGCTATTTGGGCAGTGAAATTTAGGTTCCATAATGTGTAATCTCCTGTGGAAACTTCTGGATAGACAGTTGTACCGGTAATAAAATCATACACTCCGTTGTTTGTATCAATATCCATTCTATTACCAACATACTGCATATCAATTCCAAAATGCATATTATTGTCAGTGTAGTAAGTTGCTGATGCATTTACTGTGTCTTTTGCACGTCTTGACTGCGTTGTGCCATCTTCTTTTTCAAAGTCAATTAAATGTGTATAGTTTGCAGTTAGCATTAAATTAGTTAATAGGGAATAACTACTGGCCATTTCAAACCCTGAAAATTTGGATTTTCCATCTACATTACTATAACCGGCATTTGGCCATGCTCCGATATAATCAATGTTGTCTTCAACTTTATTATTGAAGTAAGTCAGAGTCAATAATTTTTTGTAGCTTGCAGTAATATCAAACCCTTTTGTATAGCTTGGGTTGAGTAAAATACCTGGAACAGGGGTTGCCAGCTGATAGGCCGTTGGAGCATCATATGAAGTATAGTAGTTGGCTGAAGTTACGAAACTTTCCAGGAAGGGGTGCTTATGTTTAAAACCTATTTTATACGTTGTTTTATTGTCAAATTCATCGTAATGGTCATACCTGAGGTTGGTTTCAAACAGTGTGTTTTCATTCATATTGTAGATATTTGAGAGAAATATGGCTTTGTTGGTATAGGCTGACTCTGTCGGAAGAGACGGAGAGCTTGAAAGATAGTGGTTAAACCCGTCTATATCTTTGTACTCCAATCCCAAAACTGCATTACCTTGTATGTAATCATAGGCATTTAGAAATGCGTATTCTTTAATGACCGATCTGTAGATGTTGTGTGAATTCCCAAACGTACTGTTTTCGTACAAATCCCTATCGAATTCACCTTTGCTTGCCTGGAGTGTTCTAGTATAGTTGTTAAGTTTAAAGTCATATTTTAAAGCATAGTTGGTTTGGTCAGCGGTGCCATTGGAATAGTTGTCATTTTCTTTGTCTTCGGAGTATTGTCCGTCATACTGGTTTTTAGTTTTTATCCGGTTGTAGCTGAGGTCAACTTTATTATTCTCATTGAAAGCGTACCCAAATTTAATATTTGCATTTTTATTTTCATATCCATCCTTTTCCTCACCTCTTGGGGCAAGAGCAGAAAAACTGTCACTTTTTAAAATGGAAGCGAGTACTTGGGCTGTAAGCTTTTTATCTTTGTATGAAAGGTCAGCATCCGCTCCTTTTGTGTTGTATGAACCATAGCTAAGTCCTAGTGAACCGTGAATGCCTTCTTTGGCTTCTTTGGTAATGATATTGATTATTCCCGCTGATGAGTTTGAGCCCCATATACTGCTTGAACCACCTTTGATGATCTCTATTTGTTGAATATTACTTGTTGTAAATGTTTCTAAATGTGCAGCACCATTTGGTGTGCTTGGATCGTTAAGCCGCATGCCGTCTAACAGTACGAGTACCTTGCCAGCGTCCGCGCCTCTTACAAAAAATGAAGTCTGCTGTCCTAATCCACCAGAACTGTTAACAGAGATACCCGCTTCAGTATTGATAGCCTGAGCAACAGTTTGATACCCTTTTTCTTTTATCTCTTCAGCTGTGATAACAGAAATGTTTGAAGTAGTATTTGTGATAGATTGTGCCGTTTTATTTGTAGATGTTACAGTGATAGATTCCAGTGTTTCTTCCGCATATGTGTGTGTTGCAAGAAGCAGTGTAGCTGTAATAAGACTAAGTGATTTGATATTCAAGATTTTTCCCTATATAAATTGTGTAAAAGTGTTTACGTATATTTAAAACGACAAGTGCATAGCCTGCTTTTGGGGCAAACTTAGCGTTAGCGTAGTAAAACGGACTTTCTTCGTTTTACGTTTTAATTAAAAAGCGATAAGTCGCGTGAGCCTGCTGCTGAAGCAAACTTAGCGCTAGCGTAGTAAAACGGACTTTGTTCGTTTTGCGTCCTAATATAAAAAGCGATAAGTCGCGTGAGCCTGCTGCTGAAGCAAACTTAGCGTTAGCGTAGTAAAACGGACTTTGTTCGTTTTGCGTCCTAATAAATAGGAGGGGAAGTTGTATACTTTTGGATTTTGAAGGCAAATTTATGGTACTGAAAATTACTGTCTATCGTACACAACTTGTTGAGTGTTGAGTACATTGCAATGACTGCTAGGGAGAAGTAACGTCTTGTATAGCCTCTTAAGTGTTTCATGGCCGAATTTTACACTATTTTAAATAAAATTCTGTATAATCTCTTTGAACGCAGACTACTTCCTCTCGTAGAAGCTTGTTGAACTAGAAGTGAGAGGAAATACTGTATAACTTGTCCTATAGCAAGAAGATGATAAAAGGAAATTTTATGGCAACAGTAACATCGGCTGACGCATTTAAACAGTTTGTAGTAGAGGTTACTTCTCAAGCTGGGTACAGGGAACCTATGGCATTTGGTATCGCCAGAGTAGATAGAGGCCAAAAAAACGCTGAAAAAATACTTCAGGCGAACTTTGGACTTATTAACTGGAGAGAGAATTTTGGTTCAGCAGCTGTGTTTATCAAAGCACTTCAAGAGGCAAAAAGTACGGTAGATTTTTCAAGATCAGAGTTTGTTGCAACTATAAACGATAACTTTGTAGCCAATGCAATGGCGGCATTTGCTCCTTATGTAACAGAGGCAACAGGTGTTGCGCACAAAAATGTACAAGTCATTAAAACACTTGCCAATATGAAAGATATCGGTAAGGATTTTAGAATTGTATTTTTATTTGAAGATGCAAATGTCCAAAGTGTAGAAGCGATTTATTTGAAACTTTATGCACTTTCTCAAAGTAAAGCAAAACTAAGAGAGATCAATCTTGATGGTGCATCTGGTATTTTGTCTAACGTGGCATGGGTAGGGAATATACCATATGAGCTTGATTATCTTAGAGACAATGAGATAGAAATGAAACTCAACGGTACATACCCGACAGTAGATTTTGTAGACAAGTTTCCTAGATTCCTGCAGCATATAATACCAGCTGATAATACACGTATCCTGGAAGCCTCCAAAGTACGTATGGGTGCTCAGCTTGCAGATGGTACAACGGTTATGCCGGGTGCATCGTACATCAACTTTAATGCCGGGACACTCGGAGCGGTAATGGTTGAGGGGCGTATCTCCTCCTCTGTTATCGTGGGTGCGGGTTCAGATATAGGTGATGGCGCGAGTATCCTTAGTGTACTTTCAAAAACAGACAGTAACCCTATCAGTATTGGTAAAAATACACTCCTTGGCACAAACTCAGTAACGGGCATTTCTCTTGGGAGTGCATGTATCGTGGATGCGGGAATCACCATCTTGGCCGGTACGAAGATCAAAATTGCTCCTGAAGAGTTAGAGCAGATCAAGGCAGCAAATCCTAACAATGCACTTGATACTAAAACAACTTTTAAAGGCGAAGAGATTGAAGGGCTTGACGGTATCCACTTTAGACAAGACTCTATGACTGGTGAGACCATCGCGGAGCGAAGTACAAGAGAGGTTACAGTAAACGTAGACTAACACTGGCGTTTACCCAGTCTGAACACATGCGACTTGTCGCTTTTTATAAGTAGGTATAATTTAAAATGAATGAAGAAAATGTAGTTGAACGTGTGTGTCTTTTGGCCCTCATGAAAAAAGAAACGGATGAAACACTTAAAGATGTACAAAACATACTGGTTGAAACAGGTATGTTTGATATGAAAGAGTGTAAACGAGTTTTTAAAATGCTCGAAGAAGAACAATATATTTCTAATGGACAGCTTACCATGAAAGGTGTAATGGAAGCGAAGCTGGCAGAAGAGATGTTCCGTCAGTAGTTTTGGTGCTGTGGGGACACAACGCCGAATATAAATAGCTTAAAAAGGAATGTCATGCGTGTAGATAAATGGCTAAGTGCAGTAAATGTCGTTAAGCGTCGCACTGTTGCTACTGATATGCTTAAAAGCGGAGTTGTTCTGGTGAACGGGATGAAAGCCAAAGCTTCTAAAAATGTCGCTATAGGTGACAAGGTTACGATAGAATATCTTAAAGGTGCGAAGTCATATGAAGTATTGAAAATACCTACTACAAAGACTATACCTAAAAGTCAAAAAGAAGAGTATTTTAAAGAACTTTAAATATAGATTTAATATCTGATCAATGGTGAATACAAAATTCTAAAAGGGTTAAAATGGAAGGAATTCCTACGGAGATAAATATGAATATAAAACAACGATTTGAAAAACTGTTTAACAATGAAATGTCCACCCAGGTGGCACGTACTTTTTTAATAGAATTGTATGAAAAAGGTGAAACTGCCGGAGAGATCGCTTTGGCAGCTTCGATTATGCGCGAACACTCTATTAAACTGCCCATTCCCAAAGAACTTCAAGATCAGGCTATTGATATAGTAGGTACAGGAGGAGATAAAAGTGGAAGTTTTAATATTTCAACAACCGTTTCACTGCTTCTGGCCTCTTTGGGTTCTATGGTAGCAAAACATGGAAGCGGCAGTGTTACTAGCAACTCCGGATCTGCAGATGTTTTAAAAGCATTGGGGATTAACCTGAATCTCACTCCAGGTCAGCAGGTAAAAATGTTGGAAGAAGTAGGTTTTTGTTTTATATTTGCTATGAATCATCATCCTGTCATGAAACATTTAATGCCTATTCGAAAGTCAATAGAGTATAGGACGATCTTTAACATATTGGGACCACTTACCAACCCTGCAAGTGCTAAAAAATACCTTCTAGGTGTTTTTGACCCCTCCTATGTCAAGCGTATGGCAGATGCACTGCTGGAATTAGATGCAAAACGTGCTTTTGTCGTGAGTAGTCAGGATGGTATGGATGAAATATCATTGGCATGCAACACCTCTTTTGCCTATGTGGAAGCAGGGCGCATCTCTGAAGGTGAGATCAATCCTACTGCTTTTGGATTCAAGCGGGCACCTAAAGAGGCGATACTCGGCGGAGATGCTGCTTTTAATGCACAGATCACCAGGGATATCTTTTCGGGAAAAGAGCGCGGAGCCAAAAGAGATATTGTTATACTCAACGCTGCTTTTGCACTTTTTGCAGATGGAAATGTAAGAGATATGCAAGAGGCGATAGCCATGGCAAAGAGCGGGCTTGATAGCGGTAAGGCTGAAAAGCATTTGAATCTTATAGCTAAGGTTTCAAATAGTTTTTAGGCAGTTTTGTGTCACCCCCCCCTACATGACCCGAAAATAACGAATGAAATGGAGAGAGATTTTGATAAAAGAGATACAAGCATCACTATTAGAACTAGATAAAGTTGTAGTGTATTTAAACAAAACATTATCTTCAAATGCTATTGTTTTTTTGCGGGGTGATCTAGCTGCAGGAAAAACCACACTGACTCAAGCCATTGCCAAAGCAAAAGGCATAGAGGGTGAAGTCACTTCTCCTACTTTTTCTCTACAACAGTGTTATGATGTAAAAGATGGCAGTGGTCTATATCATTATGACCTTTACCGTTTGGATCATGATACGTTTATGCAGATGGGACTCTTTGAAGAGTTTGAAAAAGAAGGTTGGCATATGGTAGAGTGGGGCTCTGATGCACTTAAATCCTTTTTAGAAGGGGTAGGCTATAATGTTGCCACGATAGATATTGAACCGCGAAAAAATAGTAGAAAATATAAAATTAAATGCAGCTAATCTTGTGAACGGACTGCTGAAATTATCAGAGCACAGTTTTTTGAACTTTATTAAAAAAACGTTTGGATAAATAGACTACAAGATAGGAGTATAATGCACACACTTGAAGCCAAGAACCTTTCTAAAACCATCAAAAAGACTAAGATCGTACATGATATCTCTCTTTTCGTAAAGAGTAAAGAGATCGTTGGACTCTTGGGGCCCAATGGTGCAGGAAAGACAACCTCATTTTATATGGTATGCGGTTTGACAGGAGCGACCAGTGGGGAAGTTTTTTTAGACGGCGAGAACGTCACGCATCTCCCTCTTAGTAAACGTGCACAGATGGGGATAGGGTATTTGCCCCAAGAGTCGAGTATTTTTAAAGACCTTACTGTTGAAGAGAATCTTCTCATTGCAGCCGAAGCGCTGAATCTTGAAGAAGAGACCATCAGTCCCCGTATAGAAAAATTGCTTGAAATTTTCAATATTGAACCTATCCGTAACCGACAGGGTATACGTCTAAGCGGAGGAGAGAGAAGAAGAGTGGAAATCGCCAGGGCTCTGGTGGGGGAACCGAAATTTTTACTTTTGGATGAACCTTTTGCCGGAGTTGACCCCATTGCAGTTCTTGATATACAAAACATTATCAAACAACTTGTAGATTTGGATATGGGTATTCTTATTACGGACCATAACGTACGTGAAACTTTGGGGATTTGTGATAGAGCTTATGTCATGCGTTCTGGAGAGATGCTCGCTACTGGGACCAGTGATGAGGTTGCACATGATGAGAATGTAAGAAAGCATTATCTGGGTGAAAGCTTTACGTTTTAATTAATTAGGACAGAGATGGGCAAAGCCCATCTCTGTCCTACGCTGACACTGGGTCTACTTCAGCAGTAGGCTCACGCACCTTGGTGCTTAGGGATATAATGTATGCAATACTAAAAATATAAACCGTGAGTAAATCTAAATATTTCATGGGTGTTGTGTCCTCACGACACCCTACGGAGAAGCAGTTGAAATTATCTGAAGTAAAAATACTCCTAGACAAAGAAGTTGAAGCACGAAACACTACTTCAGAACTCTCCTATGAAAAACCAGACCCTCTTCTCATTGCATCAAAATATCAAAATGAATTTATTGCACTTATTTGTGCCTTATTTGGATATGGTAGTGCCGGGCTTATTGTTAAATTTCTAGATAATTTGGATTTTTCATTACTAGATGCCAGTGAGGAGATGATCAAAGAAGAGTTTTCTTTACACTATTATCGTTTTCAAAAATCTGAAGATGTAATAGCTGTTTTTATCGCACTAAAACGATTAAAAGAGATAGATAGCATAGAAAATATCTTTTATGAAGGGTATAAAAAAGAGCATAATATATTGGATGGATTATGGCATTTTATCGATACACTAAACGGCATCCATCCCCATACGACACAGGGATACAAGTTTCTTATAGGGTCCGTGCCTGGGAAAGCAAGCAGTGCGGGGACATATAAACGCTATATGATGTATCTGCGGTGGATGGTACGTAAAGATAAACTTGATATGGGACTATGGACTAAGATAGATAAAAAAGATTTGCTCATGCCTCTGGATACACATACTTTTAAAGTCTCACGAAAATTAGGTTTGCTACAGCGTAAAAATTATGATATGAAAGCAGTTTTGGAACTCACAGATACATTTAAACAATGGGACAAAAGTGACCCTGTAAAATATGATTTTGCACTCTATCGTTTAGGGCAGGAAAAACTGCTAAAAAAGAATGAACCAACCATAAGTAAAAATTCTTATTAAAACAGACTGTTTTAACCAGACATTTAACATTTTTTATATATAATGCACCCAAATATTAACAAGAGGATGTTTTATGGAAGGTAGTATATTTACTTATCTAGGCGCAATATTTGGGCATGGACAAATGTTATTTGTTTCGCACTTAATTTTAACAGCAATTATTATATTATTTATTGCGAAAATGGCTACTAAAAGTTTTAGAGCAGTACCGGTGGGCACACAAAACGTTATGGAAGCGTTCCTTGGCGGTGTACTTGCTATGGGTAAAGATGTTGTGGGTGAAGAGCGTGCACGCAAGTATTTACCTTTAATTGCAACAATTGGTTTGTTTGTGCTTGTGAATAACCTTATTGGTATCATCCCTGGATTTGAAGCTCCAACATCAAACATTAATGTTACGCTGACTTTAGCACTTGTTGTCTTCTTGTACTACAATTATGAAGGTGTTAAAAAACAAGGTGCTTTTTCTTACATCAAAAACTTTGTACACCTTGGGGATATGAACCCGATAGCAAAATTTGCAATGTCGCTTTTAATGTATCCAATTGAATTTGTATCTCACCTATCTCGTATCGTTTCACTCTCTTTTCGACTTTTTGGTAACGTAAAGGGAGATGATCTGTTTTTATGGGTTCTTTTAATGTTAACGCCATGGGTTATACCTATAACACCACTTGTACTTCTTACTTTTATGGCATTTTTGCAAACTTTTGTTTTCATGATTCTTACTTATGTTTATCTTGCAGGTGCCATAGCATTGGAAGAAGAGCATTAAGATTATTTTGTGTAAAGGTTAGACTATGAGACTGAAAGGTAAATATTTGGGTTTTGTAGTCAACTTTCTTTTAGGTGTTGCATGGGCTGCTGTGCTCATGGGTGCAGTTAATTCTTTTCTCTTTTTTTATCAAAACAGCTTCTTTTTAGCTATATCTTCTGCATTTATTGCTGCCTTACCGGGGTTAATAGCTGTTCTTCTTCTCGAACATATCATTACCAATAAAGAGCAACATTTAGAACTCAAAAAACAGACAAAATTACTTGAATATATGCTAAGAGAAAAAGAAAAAAATAATTTAAAATGAATTCCGGAATAATACAAATTGGTTTTATCTTTATCAGTTTCATTCTTTTTTCATCTGTTGTCAATGCCAAAAATATAGAAGTCGATTATAGCGCCCAATTTGGTATTTTAGGTGAAATAGCGAGAGCACATGCCACGCTTGCTTCCAAAAGTAAATCCTATACTATAGATGCCTCTATAACAGCGGTGGGGATCATAGCCAAAGCAGTAACAGGTAATCTCAAAGAGCGGCATATCTCCAATGGGCATATTGTCAATGGGTTATTGGTAACTGATGTGTACCAGATGATCAAAACGTATGGGATCTATAGTAGTACAACGATCTACCGGGTGGATCATAAGAAAAAAAGAGTCACAAAACACTATATAAAATGGAAAAAAAACAAAGAAATCATAAATGAAAAAGTAATGCTTGGTTATTATGGTATCGATGATTTAATGACACTTTTTTTAAATCTTCCCAAGCATATCAACAATAAATATAAAAGTAATCACTATAGATTTTCTGTGGTGGGTGCAGATCGTAAAAACGGGAGAGTTGATGTTCTTATACCCCCAGTTAATTCTCTAAAACAAATAAAAAATTTAGTGGGTGAGGGTGAAGCAGGAGACTGGTATAGTAAAATAGTGATGTATCGTAAACTCTATAATAGTCAAAAAGGCGAATTGGCAGTGAGAATAGGTAAAGAAGGCTTGGTGGAGAAAGCTGTTTTGAAAGATTTGATTTTTTTTGGTGATGTACGGATTATAAGACAATAACGATATAATTGCTTTAATTATATAAGAACCATTTTTAAGGAATACGCCCATGTTTGAAACCGTCATCGGTCTTGAAGTTCATGTTCAACTTAACACTAAAACTAAACTCTTTTGCGCCTGTCCCACCTCTTTCGCGGAGCACCAAAATATAAATACCTGTCCTACCTGTCTTGCGCTTCCTGGTGCTTTGCCTGTAGTCAATAAAGAAGCTGCTATCAAAGCAATGAGACTTGGATATGCGATCAATGCAAATGTAAATCATACCTCTCATTTTGATAGAAAGAGTTACTTTTACCCAGATAGCCCCTCAGCATACCAGATCACACAGCTTACCAAGGCTATAGTACAAAAAGGAGAAGTGTTCATAGACCTTAAAGACGGTACACAAAAACGTATCGGTATGACACAAGCACACCTCGAGGCAGATGCGGGAAAAAATATGCATGAGGGTAACCACTCCAAAGTGGACTTGAATCGTGCGGGCACTCCACTGCTTGAGATCGTATCTGATCCAGATATGAGAAGCTCTGAAGAAGCAGTAGCATACCTCAAAAAGCTCCACTCTACAGTACGTTATCTTGATATCTCTGATGCAAATATGCAAGAAGGTTCATTTAGATGTGATGTAAACGTCTCTATACGTCCAAAAGGACAAGAGGAGTTTGGTACTAGAGTAGAGATAAAAAATATCAACTCGTTTAAATTTGTTGCTGCAGCTATCGCCTATGAAGTACAAAGACAAACCGAAGCATATGAAGATGGTGTCTATGCGCGGGAGGTACATCAAGAAACGAGACTTTGGAGTGTGGCTGAGGGGGTTACGAAGTCTATGAGAGGAAAAGAGGAAGCAGCGGACTATCGTTATTTCCCCGATCCGGACCTGCGTCCTCTTATCGTCACAGAAGAGATGATAGCCGAGGCAAAAATGATGCCAGAATTACCAGATGCAAAAGTGAAACGTTATGTGGAAAAACTTGGCATTAAATTAGATGATGCTCACGTGATTACTTCAGATAAAGAGATGGCATATTATTTTGAAGAGATGCTGGAACACAAAGCGGTAGCTAAAACGGCTGTGACCTGGCTCACTTCTGAACTTCTTGGACGTTTGAATAAAGCAGGGCTTTCCATTGAAGCCTCTCCTGTAGATGCAAAAGCATTGGGAACACTTGTGGCTAAAATTTCTGAGGGTATTATTTCCGGAAAAGGCGGTAAGGATTTACTTGACTATATGATGGAAAATGAAAGCCGTGATATTAATGCACTTATAGATGAACTTGGGCTTGCACAGGTGAGTGATGATGGGGCTATTTTGGCTATCATCGATGAAATTCTTGAAAACAATCAGGATAAAGTAGAACAGTACAAGTCCGGTAAAGATAAACTCTTTGGTTTCTTTGTAGGACAAACAATGAAAGCAAGCAAAGGGTCTGCAAACCCTGCTAAAGTGAATGAACTATTGAAAGAAAGATTGGGATAAATTGTAGGGTGTCGTCTCCTAAGAACACCTTTGAAAATATATATTACAGGGTGCTGTGTCCCTCCACAACGCCTACAGTGGAGTAATGAGAATGCATAATTTTTTTTTAAAGCTCTCTGAAAATATTGACAAATCAGTTAAATACCAAAAAACAAAAGGTTTTTTCAGATCACTCCTTGAAGATGTAAATTACCCTTATAAAAGATATTTTGATTATTTTATGATCTTTTTGATCATAGGTTCTGTTGCCATATTGATCACAAGTAAGACAGTAGATCTTCCTGGATGGCTTATTGATCTTGATCTTTACTTTGTGACAACTGTTTTTGCACTTGAGTATCTTCTTAAACTATGGATAAGCCAAGATATACACGAGTATGTTATTACAGAAGAAAAACAAAGCAGTGGTGAAAAATCGAAATATCATTGGTCTCTTTTAAAATATAAACTTCGATATATGCTTACTCTGCCCGCACTCATTGATCTTATTGCCATATTTCCCAAGTTCAGAATCATACGTCTCTTTAAACTTTATCATTATATGCATGGCACATCAAGCCTTTTTAAAGCACTGGTAAAGAAACGATTTGAATTTATCTTTCTGGGTTATTTTCTTTTTGGGATCGTTTTTACACTGGGATCGCTCTTTTACGCTTTAGAGTTTGGTGTAAACAAGGAACTCCACTCTTATCTGGATGCGATATACTGGGCGTTGGTGACAATGTCAACAGTTGGGTACGGCGATATCTCTCCGGTTACTGACTTAGGTAAGATCATTTCAATGTTTGGTATAGTCATTGGTATTGCGATGATTTCATTTGTAACCTCTATTATGGTTTCTGCTTTTTCTGAAAGGTTTGATGAACTACGTAATTCAGACAGTATGAATCATGTACATAAGATGCGCAATGTAGTAGTCATCATCGGTTATGGACATTTAAGTATAACTGTAGCAAGAAGGCTTAGGGCAGATAAAAGATTTGAACCTGTTATTATTGAAGACAATGAAGAGCAGGCAATGCTGGCATTGAATGATGGTTTTAATGTTATAAAAGCAGATGGTTCAAGTGTAAATCTTATTAAAGAACTTTATAAAAAAGATAATATCCTAGCAATGCTCACACTTACAAGTAGTGATATAGACAATATCTATTTCATTTTAAATGCAAAAAGTATTTATAAGGATTGTGTAGTTTTTTCCAGAATGAACCGCTCTTATCTCTTATCTCAATACAGGGCTAGTGGCGTGAATGAAGTGATTGAACCTTACTCTGTAGTGGATAGTAAAGCTTTACTCTATATAAAAAAACATAGTGCAGAAAAAGGTAGAGTTGTTGTTTTTGGTTATACACATAAAAGCCAACAACTGTGCAAAATACTTAAAGATGAGGGTGAATTTGTTACGATTTATGAAGAAAGTAAAGAGAATCAGCAAAAAGCAATAGATGATGGTTTTAATAATGTATTTCGTGTAGATTATGAACAGGATAAATATTTAGATGAAATTCTGCTGGATAAAGAGGATTTGGTAGTGTGTACTATGGATAATGAAGCACTGAATGTATATCATATTATTTCGCTCAAATCCAATGGATTTGAAGGAGAGATCATTGTACTATCAGATAGTAGAGAGGATAACAGAAAGTTTATATTAGCTGGTGTACATAAGATATTTGATATATATGAGGAAAGTGCAAATCTTTTTGTCGAGATGATCGAGAAGAATATTGAGGAGAGAAAGTTATAATGAGAATGATTATTATAGAATGTAAATCGAGCAAAGCCCAATTTACTACGTTAACACTGAGTTCACTTACGGCTCGGCATTTAGTGCCTCGCTTGCACTGTGTTTTAGACGCTTGTCAGCAGTGGGCTCATGTGGCTTGTCACATTGGCTTTTCTAAAAGAGGGGTGCACATATGAAAATCGCAATAATTGGGGCAGGGAAATGGGGGCAGGCATTGTATCATGCCTACAGTCAAAAGAATGATGTTGTGATCTATTCCCGCACAGCAAGACAGATAGAAAACTTTGTCTCTCTTGAGGAAGCATTGGATAGAGAGTATCTGATCATGGCAATTCCTACGCAATTTGCACGAGAGTGGATGGAAAAAAATTTTAAAGACAGAGGGCAGAAGATTTTGGTAGCTGCAAAAGGTATCGAGATTTCAACTGGAGCTTTTCTTAATGAAATTTATGGTGAATTTGCACCAAAGGGAAGATTAGCATTTATCTCAGGCCCCTCTTTTGCTGCAGAAGTCCAAAAATCTCTTCCAACAGCACTCATAATAAGTTCTACAAATACTAAATTGGCGAAAATCTATGCAGAGGCTCTTCCTGATTTTATCAGAGGTTATACTAGTGATGATGTGGTAGGAGCAGAAGTCTCTGGTGCTTATAAAAATGTTATCGCCATAGCTGGTGGAGTCTGTGATGGATTGGAGCTTGGCAATAATGCCAGAGCAGCTCTAATTTCACGGGGTTTGGTTGAAATGACACGTTTTGGAGAAGCATTTGGTGCGAAAACCGAGACTTTTCTCTCTTTAGGTGGAGTAGGTGACCTTTTTCTTACTGCAAGCTCGACACTCTCACGAAATTATAGAGTAGGGCTAGGTTTAGCCAAAGGAAAAAATATAGATGAGATACTTCAAGAACTGGGTGAAGTGGCAGAAGGAGTTCCTACTGCTAAAGCATTACATAAAATAGCCAAAGAAAAAAAGATCTATCTGCCCATAGCGCAAGAAGTGTATTCGATGTTAGAAGAGAGGAAAGATCCTCTTCAGAGTGTAGAAGATCTGTTGTTGCATTAGATTAATATCATAAAAATATTTTGACTTGTTTGGCTAAAATAGAATTTTCCGGAGGAAGTTTAAAGAATGTATAAAAAAATAATATGTGTTTTATTATTGCTAGGATCTACATCTCTTTGGGCATCACTCTTTGGAGATGAAAAAAAAGAGATAGTGCTGCCTACACATATCATGCACCTTTACGGTGAAGAGTATTTTGACAAATCCGAAATCTATGATGCTTTGGGTGTGGACCATAAGAATATGTTTCAGTTTTGGAAAGACGATACTGCCCGTATTAAAGATAAGTTATTGCCTACTTTAGGAGCTTCATTGAGAGCTTTTTATGATTCTGAAGGTTTTTATGATGCCCAATTTACCATAAAAGAGACAAATACGACTGTGACTGTAGACGTTAAAGAAAACGAACCTGTAAAAGTCAGAGATATAAATATATCCAGTGATTACCCTATTTCATCATTGATCTCTTTTGAAAAAGATGAAATTTTCCAGGCAAAAAAATTCATATCTATAAAAAGTGAAATGACTGAGCAGTTACTTAAAAGTGGCTATTGCTCTTATGACCTTGACGCTAAAGCCTACGTTGATTTAGATAAACATATTGTTGACCTCCGATACACGTTAAGAAAAGGCGGTGTGTGTACTTTTGGAAAAGTTACAATCAGTGGTACAGAAACAATTGATGATGATGATGTGATAAAATCAAGGGTAAGAGCAAAAGAGGGTGAAAGATTTAGTACGCAATTGGTAAAAGATACCTCTGACGCACTGTATGGACTTCAATCTTTTGATTCAGTACTTATTGGAGTAGATAGAAAATTCTATAATGTGGTACCTGTGGATATAACACTCAAAGAGATGGAAAAACCATACCATTTCGAAGCAAGTGCCGGTTATGATACGTATGTGGGTGCGCGAGTACATAGTTCAATCACTAAACATAATTTTTTGGGTGATGCCCAGACATTAAAGCTCCAATTGGCCTGGTCAAAGTTGGAGCAGTTAGCGGTTTTAAGTTTTTACAGGCCGGTTCTTTTTACTATTTATGATTATTATGTAGGGATAGGTGGAAAAGTGGGGTATGAAAACTTGGAATATGTAGGGTTTCAGGAAGAAAAAGCATTTTTCAAAACGTATCTGGAACACGAAACAAAAAGGATAACATTAAGAGTGGGACTTGCATTTGAAAATATTATCATTTCTGCCTTAGATAATCTTGGTTCAGGAAAAGAATTGGGACAAGCTGTTAATGAGGGGAAATTTATACTCACTTATCCGTATATAGATTTTACATATGATGCAAGAGATTCTAAACTAAATCCAAAATACGGATATTATGTGTCTGCCTATGTTGAAACCGGACTTTCTAATGATGAAGAATCCAGTGTATATTATAAAATGTTGCTGGAAGGTAGATTTATTCATACATTTGAAAACCTTACACTCGCAGCTGTGGGAAAAGTGGGTATTGTTGAGGAGGACACAGAGAAAAGTCTTCCTGAGTCGAAATATTTCTTCGCTGGCGGATCATTTTCTAACCGTGCATACGGATTTAGAAAACTAGGTGTGATTATATCTCCTACAGAAGATTCAATATATGGCGCGGCAACCTGGGCCAATCTCACCTTGGAAGCTGATTATCCTATGTGGGGTGATATATACGGAGCAGTCTTTACAGACAATACCATGCTCACTGCCAAACCTTATGATTTTTCAGGCGAGATAATAACATCTGCGGGTGTAGGTATACGATATATGACCCCCATAGGGCCCTTTAAATTGGATATTGGTATGAATGTTGCTGACCCTTCCCAGTATGGAATATCATTTCAGATAGGACAATCATTTTGATAAGATTTAAAATTAAACACAGTGAGGCATCAAATGTCAAATCTTAAAAAGATATTTTATAGCTTCCTTTTGTTTTTTGTAGTACTTATAATGACAGTGGTTTTTGCTGCAAATTCATCTTCTGTCATTAAAAAAGCAGCAGATGCTTTTGCGCCGGAGTATAAGATTTCTTATGATGATATAACCGGTAACATTTTTACCGGCGTAAGCATCAATGGAGTAAAGTTTGATGATCAGACACTTGCCAAAAATATAAAATTTTCCTGGAATCCTTCTAAACTTTTATATAAAAGAGTGGCGATTAATGAAATTGATATAGAATCTCTGGATGTTGATGTCCTTAAAGCGTTAATTGCCTCTTTTTCAAGTGATGATAACAGTTCCTCAGAACCCTTTCCTCTAGTTGTCCTTGTAGATAAAGTACATGTTAGTGTCGATTCTTTTGAAGAAGAAGGAGTGCTCATTTCTAAAATGCTTTTAGATGCGAAAGATGTGATGTATACGAGTGATGGGATGAGTATCGGCCATGCAAAGCTAAAGGTAGATACAAATATAACGAATGTTTCACTTGACGCATCTCTTGATAATGGCAAATTAGAAATCAATAATCTTCTTGTGAAAAATGTCGATACGCTTGCGCTGCAAGCACTCTTGGCTTCTGATAGCAATGTGAGTGATGATAATAGCGGCGATGAAACTGTGGCAGCAGAGGAAGAGAATAATATAAAAGAAGAAAATAAGGGTAATAATCTAATCCCTAGATATATTGTAGTTAAGAGGTTGCATGCCAATCTCCTTCCTGCTATGTACGATCCTGTTCATATTCTAAAATTGGCGCTTGACGCTAAAGATATTAAATTTAATGTCTCTATGCTTGTGACAGAGAATGGTGAAATATATCTAGATGCCACAACAAATCTTGTACACTTTGAACACAGTGGGAAAATCAAAGATAACTATCTTTTTGGAAACATAATTCTAACACCCCATAATGAGTTGTTTGAGCTATATAAACTCCCTGTACGCAAAGAGGCGATTGGTAATATTAAAGTTGATTTTAACGCTTCCAAAGAACAGGTGATTGCCAATGTGAGTGCTAAAGCTAAACATATATTTATGATACAAAATAATGATTTAAATAAGACAGATGCAAATGCCAGTGAAGAATTTAATATCGATATTGATAGTTTACTTAGTGATATAGTTTATAGTATACAAAACAACACACTCAATGTAGATACTGAAATAATGCTCACAATGCCATACGGAAAAGACATATCCGTAACAAATAAGTTTGTTATGGATAAAAATATGAGTTATAGCGGAAAAATTAACGCCAAAGAACTCATCGGAGTTGATGCAAAGTTTACTAAACCATTACAAAACCTTAAAGTGGGTTACAGTGGTGATTTGGAATCGCTCAAAGCAGATATTGTCTCGGATGGATTAAAAGGCAGTTTTAACTCTGCTGATCTGAAAAAGGGTCATTTTCATATAGAGACCACGGGAGCAATCGATGTTGATAAAATGGTTACACTTCCAGGTGAGTTAAATGGAACAAGAGTAAATGCGGTACTAGATATACCTTTGGACTTTGAAAAAATTATTCCCATCAGGGCAAAAGCAAAAATCACTTCTAATATTAGCAATATAGATGCTGATATAACTTACGGGGAAACACTACAGGTTGAAGCAACAAGTCATATACCAGCAGACTCTTTATTGAAAAATTTTGATGAAAATATTAAATGGGATGCCATTAGTCCGCTTGTAATAGACGCTGATTTAGGTAAAAAAGATGCAACTTTAAAATTAAAATCCAAAAAGCTTTCTTCTGATATTAAATATGTGTTAGAGAACAAAAAGGTAAACGGTACGATCAGTCTTGCAGGTGTGGTTGCTGATGTAAAAGGAATTGCAGAAGAAAAGATCACTATAAATGCTAAAGTCAATTCCATGAAGTCTTTAATGACCTCTGTACAATCTTTCTATACGTTAGAAGATATGCCTCCTGTTGATGGTGCACTGGATTTATCGATTGATGTGATGAAATTAAAGCAGGCAAATCTTTCCCTCTCTTCTCCTAAAATCATTTATCAGGCGAATCGTGGAACAGAACATGTTCTCAATGATGTGAATTTGGTTATGAGTGCTGATAAGTCAAAAGTTCAACTGACATCATATTCTGTAACGTATGATGAGATGAGATTTTTCTCTACAAAACCTTCCATTATTAACATGAAAGAAGAAACTATTGAAATTTCAGAACTTTGGCTTAATGACGAGCTTAAAGTAGCAGGGACCTACAATCTAAAAACAAAAAAGGGTGATATCTCTGCGGACGCAGCAACTTTATCTTTCGTACATAAAATGATGAATCTTGATAGTACTATTGATATTAAGACCGTTCTAGATGGAGAAAAAACATCCCTAACAGGAAAAATTATACTATTAGGGGGAAATATACATTATAATCTGGATGCCAAAACATACCCTTCAGACAGTGATATTATTATCGTGCAAGATATAAAAAAAGAAGTAGAAAGCCCCTTCATGGATAATCTTAGTATGCTTATAAATGTTACAACTAAAAATCCGTTTATCTACCAAGAGGGCCCCATAGATATTCAAGCGACAGTAGATTTAGGCATACATAAAGCCCAAGAAGCACAATTAGTGGTTTTGGGTGAAGTAGTCATACTTAAGGGTGGCAGTTATATCTTTGAAGGTAAAAAGTTTGTACTGGAGAAGAGTCATATATATTTCACCGGTGACCCAAACAAACCTCTTCTTGATATGAGTGTCAAATATAAGTCTTTGGATCATCTTATTACTATTGCTATTACAGGGACACCGGCTGCACCAAATATTATCTTCTCTTCTGTTCCTAATTTAAGTAAAGAGCAAATACTCTCTATTATTTTATTTGATTCCCAAGCGGGGGCTGGTACAAACAGTGGGGAAGATATGATGAAAATGATGGGAGGGGCTATGGCGAAGTCAGCTCTTTCAGATATGGGTATAAAAATTGACCATCTTGCCATTGGCTCTGACGGCAGTGTAGAAGTGGGTAAAAAACTTACAGATAAAATCACGTTTATTTATATAAATGATGAAGTCCCTCAGGTAAGGGTTAAATATCAACACAGTCCCAATTGGGAAAGTGTGATAAGTGCTGATGAGGAGTCAGAGTCTTACGATATTGTTTACAAAAAAGATTTCAGTACAGATGACATTATACTATTAGGCAAATAAGAGGAGAGCCAAGGTATTATCAAGAGAGTCTCTCTTTAAAATCATCATATCCGAATTCTCTTACGACTTCTGTATCTCCATTCTCTTTTTCTATGGCGATACTTGGAAGTTTAATACCATTAAAAGTAGTGGCTTTGACCATAGTATAGTGCATTTGGTCTTCGAAGATTATTTTGTCACCTATTTGCAATGGGGTGTCAAAACTATAGTCCCCCATGATGTCTCCGGATAAACAAGTATTTCCTGCAAGACGATAGGCATAAGCCTTTTCTCCTACTTTACCTGCACCACGCACTTTGGCACGATAAGGCATGATGATGGTATCGGGCATATGGGCTTCTGCAGAAGAGTCCAAAATAGCAATATCCATACCGTTATGAACGATATCCAAGACAGTAGTGATCAGTGAACCCGTCTCCCAACCTACAGCTTCCCCTGGTTCAAGATATACTTCTACATGATACTTTTCTTTGAAATGATTAATAAGGCTGATGAGTTTTTCTTTATCATATCCTTTTTTGGTAATATGGTGTCCCCCGCCAAAGTTTATCCATTTCATTTGAGAAATATAGGGGCCAAATTTCTCCTCAAAATTTCTAAGTACATTTTCAAGCGCATTGCTGCCCTGCTCGCACAGTGCATGAAAATGTAAACCGTCGCATTGTTCCAAAATAGACTCATCAAGATTAGCTAAGGTCGTGCCTAGTCTGGAGTTGAGTCCACAAGGGTTATATATCTCTCTGGGTGACTCTGAATATTCAGGGTTTAAACGTAGTCCAAGAGAGAGGTTTGGATTGATATTTTTAGCCTTCGAGGCAAACCGTTTAAATTGTGCAGTTGAATTGAAAACCAAGTGGTGTGATATACGCGCTATCTCTTCAATCTCCTCTTCTTTAAAAGCAGGGGAGTAGGTATGTACTTCTTTGGAAAATGTTTCATGGGCAAGTTTTGCTTCATGCAGACCACTGGCACAACAGCCATCAAGATAGGGTCTGATCAGTGGAAAACTCTTCCACAAAGCATAGCCTTTAAGTGCGAGAAGAACTTTCGCACCTGTGCGGTTTTTTATCTCTTGGAGTTGTTGAAGGTTTTTTCTAAGTAAAGTCTCTTCAAGGAGCCAACAAGGTGATGGTAGTTTTTGTTTATTTGTGTAATTCATAAGAAATTATAGCAACAGAAGCTAAAATGTTTATAAAACCGTTCCATTAGTATGGTTTAAGCCATATTAAGGTAAAATCCCGTCCAAATAATACCTTACAATATGTAGGTAAAACTGATTAAGGATAATGCAAAATGAAAAGAACATTCCAGCCCCATAACACACCGAAAAAAAGAACACACGGATTTAGAACAAGAATGAAAACTAAAAATGGTAGAAAAGTAATCTCTGCAAGAAGAGCTAAAGGCAGAAAAAGATTGGCAGCATAAAAGACTGAGGGTTAAAGCTATCAGCCGCATAAAACATTTTACCAGGATCAAAACCAGTAAAGAGTTCAGCGGAGTGTATCATCGATCCTCTCAAGCATGGCATACGCCTTATTTTGTACTTTTTCATAAAAGAAACTTAGAGTATAAAGTAGGTTTCGTAGCCAGCAAAAAAATAGGAAACGCAGTTCAGCGAAATAGAGCGAAGCGTTTGCTTAGAGCACATTTCATCGAAAATATTGACCTTCTATCAGAAGGGTCTTATGTCTTGGTTGCAAAACCGGCTCTTTTAACCGAAAGTTTTTTAGAAACCCGCAAATCATATCTTCATGCACTCAAAAAGTGCGCCACATTGCCTAAAAGCCTCTAGAAATTAGATGTTTTCTTAGCACAATTTAACACATATAACACTATACTATCGACGATATATAACAAAAGGTATAATTTTGGAACAACAAGATTTAAATAAACGACTTATTCTCGCACTCGTGCTCTCTTTTTTTGTATTTGTAGGTTATGGTTATTTTTTCCCCCAACAGCAATCAGAACAAAATGCACAACAAACAGTAAACACTACTGCTGAGGCAACACAACAAACACCCGCATCTACTGCAATATCTTCAAGCAGCAGTGCAATGGCACCCACTACAACAACGCAACAAACCTCTAATGCCCCTGTCGTTGCATCGAGTGCAGCAATGCTGGCTGTGGTGACATCTGATACTTTTACAATGAGTATTGATGAGCTTGGTCGTGTTTCCAGGTTTGAACTTTTAGAAGAGAAGTATAGGGATGATGAAGGAAAAAATCTTCAAATACTCGGTGTCAATAAAGTTAAACCTTTAGAAGTGAGATTTTCTGATGTAAACTTAAATGATGAAGCATTTAAAACAGCATATACATACAGTGGAAGCAAAACAGTTGATGTATCATCTGAAGCGCAAACTATTACCTTGACTCAACAACTTTCATCTTTGAATATTACCAAGAAAATCACAGTACAGCCAAATGGTGCATATAGTATTGATATTTCCACATCAACACCCGCCGCATACTTTGTAACTCCTGGTCACAGACCAATGGCAGATGATTCTATGTATATGCTTGTAAGGGGTGCTTTAGTGAAAGGTGCTGATGATATTGTTTTAACTATAGAAGATGGTGATGCGGAAGGTCATGAGAGAGTTAAAAATGCCAAGATAGCATCCGCTTTCGATAGATATGTTGCGTCAATGTTTTATAGTTTTGACAAGGGAATGAATGTTTCTATCTTGAAAGAAGGAGAGGGAGATCCCCTTATCTTTGTAGAGGGGGGTCAAACTTTAAATCTCGGCGGATATATTGGACCCAAAGAGTACGGTATACTTAAATCTATCAATCCCGAACTCACTGATGCAATAGAGTTTGGGTGGTTTACATTCCTCTCAAGACCCTTTTTTAAAGTACTTTTATGGATCCAGGATATAGTTGGCAACTGGGGATGGACGATTATCCTCTTTACGTTACTTGTGAAACTTGTACTTTTCCCTCTTTCATATAAAGGGATGATGTCTATGCAAAAGCTTAAAGACTTGGCGCCTAAAATGAAAGAGCTTAAAGAAAAATATAAAGGTGATCCTGCAAAAATGAATGCACAGATGATGGAGATGTATAAGAAACACGGTGCAAATCCAATGGGCGGATGTCTGCCCATGTTACTTCAGATCCCGGTTTTCTTTGCACTCTACCGCGTACTTTTAAATGCAGATGAGCTTCAAGGCGCAGCTTGGTTACCTATATGGATCGATAATCTTGCTGTAGCGGATCCATACTATATCTTACCCGTTTTGATGGGTGTATCAATGTGGTTTCAACAAAAGATCACACCAAACAATTTTACTGACCCTATGCAAGAAAAAATATTTCAATGGTTCCCTGTGATCATGGCTCTTATGTTTATTATCATGCCTTTCCCTTCAGGCCTTGTGCTTTATTGGGTTGTCAATAACATCTTTACTATCGGGCAACAGTATGTGATCAATCGGGCATATGCAAAACATAAAGCTGTAGCTGCTGCTACTCATCGCAAGGAAAAGGACAGTCAATGAAAAAAGTTGAAGCACTTACACTTGAAGAAGCGTATAAAAAAGCTGCAGCACAATTGGCATGTTCTATTACTGATCTTGAGTATGAAGTAGTTCAGTATCCTTCAAAAGGTATTTTAGGTTTTTTAAAGAAAAAAGCCATCATTGTTGCAACATGTAAAAGAAGTTCTAAGCAAGAAAAAAAAACGAAAAAAGAAAATATTGCTGCTGTTATAAGTGACGAAGAGAGTGTTGCTTCTGAAATACTAACAACAATTAAACAAGAAACACTCGAAGAAGAAATAGTCAAAGAAGAATCAGACAGGCTGGATACTCTGCAAGTACATCATGAAAGAGATGCAGTTTTAGACAGTTTCTTTGAAATAGGCAGCGATGCGGATGAAGAAGAAGAGACAGAAGAAGAAAATATTGTTTATCATGAGTTGGCACTTCTGATAGAAAATCAACTCAAAGAACTTCTTTCCCACTCATGTTTTGATATAGATGTGGTTGAAGTAGACGTGAGAGATGACACAGCTCTTATATTTATAGATGGTAATGATGCTGCCCTTCTTATAGGAAAAGAGGGCTATCGTTATAATGCACTCTCTTATATGCTGTTTAACTGGTTACACACAAAATATGAACTCTTTATCAAACTTGAAATTGCAGAATTTCTCACTTCACAACAAGAGATGATACGCAACTACATCAAACCTGTCATTGAAAATGTGGAAAAGCACGGAAGAGGTAAAACGCGTCCACTAGATGGTATTTTGGTGCAAATCGCGCTAGAACAACTTCGTGAAGCTTTTCCAAATAAGTATGTAGCTGTAAAAACAGGAAAAGAAGGCAAGAAATTTGTTGTCATCAACGAATTTAATAACAAGAATCATGCATAACTCCATAGCTGCTATTGCTACTGCACATGGTGTCTCCTCTATCTCTATTATTAGAGTAAGCGGAGAAGCTGCATTGGATATTGCCCATAAAATCTCTCACTTGGAAAAAATTATTCCAAGACATGCACACCTTACCTCACTTTATAACGTAGATAGTGCTCTCATTGACCAGGCTATAATGATCTACTTTTCTGCACCAAATAGTTTTACAGGTGAAGAGATAGTAGAGTTTCAGTGTCACGGCGGGATGATTGTTGCTCAAGAGATACTCGATACCATCCTCTCATACGGGGTAAGGTTGGCAGAACCCGGCGAGTTCTCAAAGCGAGCATTTCTGAGTGGAAAGATAGACCTTACAGAAGCAGAAGCCATCTCCAAACTTATCGAAGCTAAAAGTGTAGCCGCCGCTAAGATTTTAGCAAAGCAGATGAAAGGAGAGCTCAAAATTTTTGTGGATGAGAGCAGGGATGCTTTGCTTAAATCTTTGGCTTATTCTGAAGTGATGATAGACTATGCAGAAGAAGACATTCCTGATGATATCATGGATAATATCGTACGTCAACTTGATGAGCTCACAGATAAAATAGAACGAATCGTAGAAGCTAGCCACCGTCGTAGAGGACTTATAGAGGGTTTTAAGGTTGCTATAGTGGGTAAGCCAAATGTGGGTAAAAGCTCTTTATTGAATGCCTTACTCTCTTATGACAGGGCTATTGTGAGTGATATTGCAGGCACCACAAGAGATACGATCGAAGAACAGGTACGTATCGGTTCGCATATCATTAGATTGGTAGATACCGCAGGTATACGTGAATCTGAAGATACCATAGAAAAAATAGGAATAGAGCGTTCCCTAAGTTCAGTTGCAGATGCAGATGTAATCATTGCACTTTTTGACAGTTCACGTGAATTTGATGAGGAAGATGAGAAGATACTTTCTATTGTTGATGCTTTAGAAGACAAGCATTGTATCATCGCTATTAATAAATCTGACCTGGATACAAGTTTTGACAGTTCTAAACTCCTGGCATACTCTCCGCTTCGTGTAAGTGCCAAAAAAAGTTTTACAAAACTCACTCAAAGACTTGAAACACTTTTTGACAGTATAGGAGAAGGAGAAGAGCTCATGCTCATATCTGCCCGTCAGATTGAAGCAGTGATGAAAGCAAAACATGCTATTCATGAGGCAAAAATACCGCTTCTAAATGGTGAATTGGAATTTTTCTCTTATCATTTACAAGAAGCAGTAAAAGCCATTTCCTCTATCTCTAAACCCTATGACAGTGAAGAGATACTCGATAAAATGTTTGGTGAATTCTGTTTAGGTAAATAGAAAGTGAAAATGAAAAATATGGAACTTTGTATCATCATTGGGCTTTTCTTTTTTATTATTTGGTTTATTTTTAATACCATTAAGTATTATCGTGGTGAAAAAAGAAAAGTAAAAAATCTGCACCGTTTCGCAAACGAGGGTGAAACCAAGGCACAAGGAGATCTTGCCCGTTGTTATCAAAAAGGCAATAGGGTTAAAAAAAATTGTCAAAAAGCTGCATTTTGGTATCAGAGGGCTGTTTTCTCAGGAGATGAAGAAGCAAAGGGTCCTTTACAGATCTTTTTAGAGAATCATCAAAATAAAAATAAAAAAAAGTGTTAATATAGTATAATTGACATTTACTAAATACAAGGAACAATCTTTATGATTAAAAAACCGTTATTACTTTTTACTCTGTCTGTTATGTTACTGCTCTTTACCGGATGTGTAGAGAGAGAAATAGCTATTTCTCCAAAGTCAGGACTGAATGCGTGGGGAGAAAAAACAAATGTGGATGATGTAGATATATCTGATCTGGATGGAGATTTAACCGAAAGTGAAACGATGATCACTGAAGATATGGGCACTGAAAAGTTAAAACGCATTGCTTTTCCAACATCTGAATATTATCGTTTGGCAAGAATAGGCAAAGGTACAGTGAAAGGCAGTATCTATGTACAAGATGGATATAATCAAAAAATAATGGGTGCCGGAACCAGACTTTATCTTAACCCTACAACAAGTTATTCAGACCAATGGTATCGCAAAAGCTATATAGACGGTTACAAGATGGAAGAAGCAGACTCCAGGCTCTTTAATTATTTAAGATTTACAGCAGCTAATAGTGACGGTAAATTTGCATTTTATGGTGTGCCCTCTGGCAGTTATTATCTTATTGGTACAGTAAAATGTGGAACTGAATGTGGGTATAATACACCTAAAAATATACGTATTGCAACTAAAGTAAGTGTCTACGGCAATAAGATCGTAGAGAAAGACTTAAGCAGGAGACTAGATTAGAGAGACTCTTTAACTTACCCCTTTGGGTAAGTTTTTTCAAGTGCTTTATAAAGTTCTTCGGGACTTATGTTTTCATTTTCATCTAAAATACGCTGCATTGCAACATTATCTTCTTTGCCATTCCAAATTTTAATGTATGAACCCTCTTTGTATCCATGATCTTGTCTGAACTGGTTTAAAATATTTTTACCGATGTAAAGTGTATAAAGTGTGTCAAGATCTAATCCAGACTCTATGGCAACATCAATGAATGCCTCCGCGAGTTTTTCAGTTGAAGTTTCGCAAAACAGTGTTTTCATCAATGTCTCTGCTACTGCTATTTGTGTATAGTAATCTTTGGTAGTAGGAGAAACTTCCTGATCAAATGATTGAAAATTGGGTAGGGCATTGATTTTGAGAGCTAAATCTTCAATACTCCCAAGATTTTGTATCTTGTAATCCTCAAGTGCTTGTGACATGATGAAGTGCCAGATATCTACAGCTTCTATCTTGATATTTGCATAGTCAGGTTGCGCATCAATATTCTTCCAGTGTTTCCAGGGATAGCTTTCTATAAGCTCTGCACACTCCAGATAAGTACAACGTCTCCAGTCAATGCGTTTTCCATTTTTAGTGACTCCTTTTTCCCAGCCTTCACCATTGGTTGCATCATTGAGTTGTTGTTGCAGTTGTAACATTTGTAATATTTTGTCCATAAAAAGCCTTAGATGATTTAATAGCTTATTCTACCTTTTCATCACTTATTTAGCACTTTTTTAGTAGAATACAACTCTTATTTTACCTTCCAAAAAGGACACATTTTATGTCACAACCAGTAAAAGATCTAGATGAAGTTTTAAAAAACCATAAGCTAACCAAAGAAGAGTATGCAGATATATTGCGTATTTTGGATGGTCGTCATCCAAATATCGTTGAGATAGGTATCTTTTCTGCGATGTGGTCAGAGCACTGTTCTTATAAGTCAAGTGCAAAGTATCTTAGAGGTTTTCCTACCAAGGCACCATGGGTCATCCAGGGACCGGGTGAAAATGCCGGTGTTATTGATATCGGTGGGGGCATGGCTGCGGTTTTTAAGATGGAGAGTCATAACCACCCCTCATTTATAGAGCCTTTTCAAGGTGCGGCAACAGGTGTAGGCGGGATTCTTAGAGATATCTTTACCATGGGTGCTAGACCTGTGGCAAATCTCAATTCACTCCGTTTTGGCCAAGTCAAAGGTGACAGCGATATCAGCAAATACCAAAGGCACCTTGTGCGCGGTGTGGTAGAAGGTATCGGGTCTTACGGTAACTGTATGGGTGTACCTACTATTGGTGGTGAAATGAGTTTTGATGAGTGTTATAACGGAAATATTCTTGTTAATGCATTTTCACTGGGACTTGTGAAATCTGATGAAATTTTCTTGGGTGTAGCATCAGGAGTGGGCAACTCGGTCATGTATGTAGGTTCAAAAACCGGGCGTGATGGCCTTGGTGGCGCTGTAATGAGTTCTGACTCTTTTACAGAAGAGTCAAAATCACTTCGTCCTACAGTTCAAGTGGGTGATCCCTTTACTGAAAAGCTTCTTCTTGAAGCATGCCTGGAACTGTTTAAAACAGATCATGTAGTAGGGATACAGGATATGGGCGCAGCAGGGTTAACCTCTTCAGCATTTGAAATGGCAGGTAAGACAGGCGCAGGGCTTATCATGCATCTTGATAAGGTACCCGCAAGAGAAGAGGGTATGACTCCGTACGACTTCATGCTTTCCGAGTCTCAAGAACGTATGCTTATTTGTGCGAAACAAGGCTCAGAACAAGCAATTATCGATATCTTTGAAAAATGGGGACTTAGCGTTGCAGTTATTGGTGAAGTGACAGACACTGCCCGTATGGAACTCATGTGGCACGGTGAAAAATGTGCCGATATGCCTATTGCTCCAGTGAGTGAAGAAGCACCTGTTTTGGACAGGCCAACGGCAAGACCCGGGTATTTGGACGAGGTCAATGCCAAAACGGTTGATTCTTATGAAAAAGTAGTTGATCAGGAAGCCTATGAAAAACTTCTCTCTTCCCTTGAAGTAGTCGATAAAGCATGGGTATATAACCAGTATGACTCTATGGTACAGATGAACACAACTAAAGGGCCAGGCAGCCTTGATGCCTCATGTATTCGTATCAAGGAGACTGGTAAAGTGTTGTCTATGAGTTCTGATTGTAATCCACGTTATTGTTACATTGAACCTAAAAAAGGTGCAGCGCTTGCAGTTGTTGAGTCAGGACGTAATGTTGCAATGTCAGGAGCAAGACCGCTTTCTATCACAGATTGTCTCAATTATGGTAACCCGGAAAATCCGGAAGTCATGTGGCAATTTGCACAAGGGTGTGAAGGTATCAAAGAGGCATGTATAGCACTCAATACCCCGGTTGTCAGTGGAAACGTTTCACTTTATAATGAAACAAACGGTGTGAGTGTTTACCCTACACCTGCTATTGCGATGGTAGGACTCAATGATGATGAAAACAAAGTACTCCCCTCAGTATTCCAAAAAGAGGGGAGTCAAATTCTTCTTATTGGTGAGACAAGGGGCGAATTTGGAGGGTCATTGTATGTGAAAGAACTTCATGGGGAAACTTCAGGTTCTCTGCCGGCATTTGATTACAGTACAGAGCTTGGACTTTGGGAACTGGTGATCGAAGCCAATAAAAAAGGATTGCTCAAATCAGCTAAAGATGTCAATGTGGGCGGTATTGCCATAGCACTTTCTAAAATGGCTGCAGTATCCAATAAAGGTATCGTTGCTAAAGTCACTGTAGAAGAGAGTAGGGACATTTTTGACGAGACACAAAGCAGAGCATTATTGGAAGTTTCATCTGAAAATCTAGAAGCCGTAGTGCGTATGGCTATGGATTTGGGAGTCAAAGTGAAAACGATTGGTCAAGTAGGTGGAGATAGCGTTAAAGTAAATGATATAGAACTTCCGCTTGAAAAAGTAAAAGATATTTACTTTAATACTTTTGCTCGTACTATTGAACAAGATCTATAAAAAGGAAAGAGAGAATAATGAGAGCATTATTGAGTGTAAGTGACAAAACAGGTATCGTAGAATTTGCCAGAGGTTTGGAAAAATTGGGTTGGGAGATCATCTCAACGGGCGGAACATACAAAGTCCTTTCTGCTGAAGGTATCAAAGTCATCGAGATAGACGAAGTAACGAAATTTCCGGAGTGCTTTGAAGGGCGTGTGAAAACGCTTAATCCTTATGTGCATGGTGGAATTCTCTATAAAAGAGGTGATGGGGCACATGTGGCACAAGCCAAAGAGCTTGGTGTTGAAGGCATTGATCTTGTGTGTGTGAACCTTTATCCGTTCAAAGAGACTATAGAGAGAACAGATGAGTTTGGTGAAATTATTGAAAATATCGATATTGGCGGGCCGACGATGGTACGTTCAGCGGCGAAAAACTTCAATGATGTACTCATTGTAACCGATGTGAATGATTATGAAAATGTACTGGGTGCACTGGAAAATAAGCATGATTCTTTGGAGTTCAGAAGAGACCTTATGATCAAAGCGTTTGAGCATACAGCTGCATATGACTCTATGATCGCAAACTACATGAACGGCCGTTTTAATGATGGTTTTGGTGAATATAAGTTCATTACCGGTAAAAAATCTTTCCAGACACGTTATGGTGAGAACCCACACCAAAAAGGTGCACTCTATGAGTTCGACAAGCACTTCACCCAAAACTTCAAACAGATCAAGGGAGAAGCCAGTTTTAACAACATCAATGACGTAAACGGTGCACTAAAGATCGCTTCGAGTTTTGGTGATGAAGAGGCAGTATGTATCGTAAAGCATGGCAACCCCTGTGGTTTTGCGATCAAAGGTTCATTGCTTGAGTCATACACTCAGGCGCTTAAATGCGACCCTGTATCTGCTTTTGGCGGTGTGGTTGCAGTCAATGGTGTTGTCACCAAAGAGCTTGCAGAGAAGATGAATGAAATCTTCCTTGAAGTAGTCATGGCAGCAGATTTTGAACCAGAGGCACTCGAAGTGTTTGAGAAGAAAAAACGTCTTAAGCTTTTTGCGCAGGGTGGAAAAAAACTGGTCATGTCAAAAGACAGTCATGATTTTAAACATGTAGACGGCGGTTTTGTTTACCAAAATTCAGACTGTATCTGCGACAACGAAGTACACAATGCACATAAAAAATCAGAACTCACGGCTTCAGCCCAGGAGATGAAAGATTTGGAAATTGCATGGAAAGTTGCAGGCCTTACAAAGTCCAACTGTGTTGTATATGTTAAAGACTCAGCGATGGTAGCTGTAGGTATGGGTATGACAAGCCGTGTAGATGCTGCTCAGTGTGCCTTGAAAAAAGCCAAAGAGATGGATATAAATGTTACAGGTGCCGCTATGGCATCTGAAGCGTTTTTCCCCTTCCGAGATAGTATCGATGCGGCTGCTCAGGCGGGTGTTAAAGCTATTATAGAACCAGGCGGAAGCATTAGAGATGATGAAGTCATCCAGGCAGCTAACGAACACGGTATCTCTCTTTACTTTACTACTGTTAGACACTTTCTACATTAATAATTTTGATGGGTGCGCCCATCAAAACGAAAAGAATTTCTTCCTTTTTTAGGCAACAATGGATATTATATTTTTAAGATATTATTTAATTTATTACTGTATATGTCCATACCTAAAATGTTTGAAATGAAGAGAAGTGCAACTCCTAAATCAAATTTCATTTAATTGTCTGTTAAATACTTAATAGAAACTGCAGGTGTTAAGATATTTCCCATCAACTGAAGAGTTGGATTAGCTTCTTTTATACCAACATTAAAGGATTTTATGTTGTTTGGAGCTACGTAGACTATGTCGTTAGGATAAATCATTATGTTGGCTACTTTAATTGCATTGACACTGGTGAGATCAACGGTTTCTGTATAGACTTTGTTATATCTATTCTTTAAAATAACGATAGCATGTCTATTGGCCTCGTCTGTCAGGTCTCCTGCTTGAGCTAGCATTTGTAAAAGTGTGGTTTTTTCATTAAAGAGTCTTATTTCACCAGGTTTTTTCACTTCCCCTAGAATATAAGCTCTTTTGTTTAAGACTTCCAAATAAATTTCCGCATCTTCAAGATAAGAACTGTAAGCTTTCTCAATTTTTTCTTGTGCTTCTGTCTGTGAGAGTCCGGCAACATGTATAGATTTGATAAGTGGCAGCCTGACATAGCCACTTGAGTTGACTAATACCCCATTTTCATCTTGCTTTTGGCTTTGGGCACTTGTTGTACCAAGCTCCGGATGATTATACATGGTAATAGAAATTCTGTCGTGCGGTTTAATTTTATATTCATATTTATCAACACTGCTTAAGTCAACTATACTTTTTTTCGCCTCTGGACTGCTTATATTGGTGTCATGAAATAAAACAAAATCCTCTTTTGCCGTACACCCTGCCATAGCAAAAGCCACCATTGTATACAATAATACACGTTTCATAATATTTCTCCCTAGAAATAGATTTTTACTAAGAACTATATCAAACAATATGAATAGAAACCCTTAATTTAGCTATGTCTGTTAACACTTTGTTAAGATTTAGCTTTGTGTGTCAGTTGATACATCATTATTGAAGCTGCGACACCTACATTAAAACTTTTTATACCCTCAATCATTTCAATAGTGAGCACTTCATCGCAAATATCAAGTACGTCCCTAGGTATGCCTGAGCCTTCATGGCCCATGAGGAGTACCCATTTGTCTGTAACCTTTACGTTTGAAAGAGAGGTGGATTCAGGCATGACCTCTGCCGCATAGATATGATAGCCCTCAGATTTCAATGTTTGTATGGTTTCGAAAATATTATCATAGAGGTGCGTTTTAAGCATACTGATGTGCCCCATGGAAACTCTTAATGCACGTCTGGAATAGGGGTGTGGCCCGTGGGTAGGCAGGAGATAGGAATTTACACCAATGGCAGCAGCAGAACGGGCAATGGATCCAATGTTTTGTGTAGAACTTATCTCATCTAGCATAATGATATGGTCATCAAGTTCATGTAGCGGTGTTTGAGCAGGACGTGTACCGTGCATCATCACATTATGGTGGATCTTATGTCCTACGATCTCTTGCATGAGTGCTTTGCTGGCTACAAAAAGCTGAGGAATACCTTTGTCTTTTATGAGATGTTCATATGTATCATAGTATTCCTGTGTTGCCAGTATACTTCTTGCTGTAATATCTGTTTGTAAAAGTAAGTTGACTACTTTAGGACTGTCTGCCACAAAACTCTGGTCTGGAGTAAAGGCATTGTCTCTAAACTGGTGGTATATGTTCAGTTCCGGGATGTTTATGTCATCAATTGCTATAAAATTCATACTGTATTGTACAGGATAGCTTCAAAATTCACGATTAGTTTACTATCTTTTGTTAGAATATGAACATATAAAAATAGGAACGCAGATGACAAAAATAATATTTGGATTATTGATAACAGCAACGGCTTTAATGGCAGAATTACAAAACGTATGGGTAACAACAGATTTTTTAAAAAAAGATATTAAAATCATAGATATACGTACTCCGGGTGAATGGAGGGAAACTGGTATTATCAAAGGTGCATATACCATTATGTTCTTTGATGAAAAAGGTAGATTTGATATACCGGAGTTTTTGGCAAAACTTGATAAAGTTGTCAAGAAGGATGAGCAGTTCGCACTCATATGTCGTACAGGAAGCCGTACAGCAGAAGTATCCAAATTTCTTTCATCAGAACTGGGATATAACGTCATCAACCTCGGTGGCGGAATGGTGAAGCTTATGCATGAAGGGTATAAACCAAGCCCGTATAAAAAGTAAAATTATTTTGAGGACTTGATTGACATTGACTAAAGTATTTTGATATAATTATGTATAGGTAGAATGTTTGTAACAAAGTTCAAAATTTAAAAATATACTTTGGTATTTTTTAAATATTTGATTGATTCTAATAAGTAACTTATAAGGCTAGTTTTAGCAATAGTGGCCAAAATTAATTAATGTAGAGAGATGAAAATGTCAAAAAGTTTATATGCAACACTTGGTGTCAGTGAAAGTGCCAGTGCCGATGAGATAAAAAAAGCTTATAGAAAACTTGCAAGAAAATATCACCCTGATATTAACAAAGAAGAGAGTGCTGTAGATAAGTTTAAAGAGATAAACGCTGCGTATGAAGTGCTTTCAGATGCAGAAAAGAAACAACAGTATGATCAGCATGGCGATCAAATGTTTGGTGGACAAAATTTTCATGATTTTGCACGCGGTCAGGGGCAGGGAGTCGATCTTGATGAGATACTCAGGCAAATGTTTGGCGGTGGCGGTGGATTTAGTAGTTCAAGTGCCGGTTTTGGTGGCTTTGGAAGTAGTTTTGGTGGTCCGGATCTGGATATGCAAGCACGTATCACCGTACCTTTCATGGTATCAATCAATGGCGGAAAACACAATGTATCTGCTAATGGACAAAATTTTGACATTAAGATTCCTGCAGGTATCAAAAGTGGTGAAACGATGCGTGTACGCGGGAAAGGAAGACAATACCAAGGCCATGCGGGGGACTTACTTATACAAGTAGAAGTGGCACCTTCAGATGAATATGAAAGAAAAGGAGACAACCTCTATAAAACTTTTGATGTTCCTCTAAAAGAAGCACTTTTGGGTGGTAAAATAGCTATAAATACTCCAGAAAAAGAAGTTTCACTCAAGGTACCGCAAAACACTAAAAACGGCCAAAAGTTCAGACTTAAGGGAAAAGGTGTAACAGACAGAAAAACAGCGATGAAAGGTGATCTGTATCTTGTAGCAAATGTTGTGTTACCCGATGTAGATACGCTTGACAGCGAGCTTATAGCCATGATAGAAGCAAAACTGTAAAGGAATATTATGCACCATTATGATGAACCCGTTTACCTTATTTCGGTAGTTGCAAATATGCTAGATATACATCCACAAACGCTTAGACAGTATGAAAGAGAAGGGCTTGTGGAGCCTTCAAGGACACAAGGGCGTATGCGCCTTTACTCTCAACGGGATATTGACCGTATGAAGCTTATTTTGCGATTGACACGCCAAATGGGAGTCAATCTTGCTGGTGTGGATATCGTGTTGCAACTCAAAAAACAGATAGATGAAATGCTAGCAGAAATAGATCAGCTTCGTAATGAATTAAGTAAGGTCAACCGTAACGGTTCTGTACATATAAGCAAATCGCTGGTGGCTAAAAGTTCTTACGATATTATTATCTTTGAAGATTAAATACGCTTGGGTGAAAGATACCACCCGATAACAGTTGTTTTTAGTGTGAAATATGTTATCTCTTTGCTACTTGTCAAGTAGAAATGTTTTTTGTTGTCGAAACTGAGTAGATGCATCTACTCACTTACAAATCATCAGACAAATGTATTGAGTAAAAGCAACATTTCTGGGGTGCAATGTGAAACTAAATGACTACTCACTCCCCCCCCTCTTATGGCTATACTTTTTGAGAGTAGACTGCGAGAATGATTTAATTTATGTTACAATTTTATAACTAGTAATTTTAATGTAGAATATTTATCAGTTTTTATTATATGACTGAAATATACAAAAATAATATATTATTAGCATAAATTCTAATCAGGAGTGAAAAATGGCAATTAAAGCAGCGATTAATGGAACAGGGCGTATTGGTATGATAGTGGCAAAGATTATCACTTCTCGTGATGATATTGAACTCGTAGCAATGAATACAACGGCAAAGCTGGAGATGCTGGAATATCTCTTCAAATATGACAGTGTGCATACCGGTGTTGATGCAAAAGTTATTGATGAAAATACTATGATGATCAATGGAAAAAAAGTGGCAATGTTCAGTACCCGTGATCCGGAAGAATTGGATTTTGGGTCAGTTGGTGCGGAACTAGTTATTGAGTGTACCGGTGCTTTTTTAACGATGCAAAAAGCGCAATGCTATCTGAAAAACGGAGTAAAAAAGGTGATCATGTCAGCTCCTCCAAAAGACGATACACCTACATATGCTCTGAATATCAATACAAATGTGTATAAGGGTGAGGCTATCATTTCCAATGCAAGTTGTACGACCAATTGTCTAGCACCCCTATGCAAAGTGCTTGATGATGCATTTGGCATTGAAAACGGTCTGATGACAACTATCCACTCCTATACAAATGACCAGAGCGTACTTGATGCTAAACATGATAAAGACCAACGACGTGGGCGCGCAGCAGCAATCAATATGATCCCCACAACAACCGGAGCAGCCAGAGCAATTTCCTTGGTTATGCCTCATCTTAAAGGGAAACTCAATGGGTATGCGATGCGTGTGCCTACACCGGATGTCTCTGCAGTGGATTTGACAGTGAACCTGAAAAAAGATGTCACAATAGAAGAGATCAATGCCGCTTTTGATAACGCGTCTAAGGGCAGCTTTAAAGGCCTCATCGAGATAGATAACGATAAACGGGTTTCAAGCGATTTTATCGGTTCCACTTACAGTGCGGTCTATGTACCCGATATGACTTCTGTTGTTGACGGTAAGACAGTAAAAGTGCTTGCCTGGTACGATAATGAGTGGGGATACAGTTCTCGTCTTGTAGATATGTGTGTCTTTGTAGGAAATAAATAGTGCTTAGCTTTAGCCGTGATTTTGCATTTGATATGTCAATTGCACAAAAGCGCATTATGGATGATGCGTTTCATGCGGTAAAAAAGGAAAAAGAGAGTGGCCGCATCGGTTACTACAAACTTCCGGAAACTTCGCTTGCATTGATAGATGAACTGAAATCATACGCTCATACCAATGCATTGATTTCCGGTGGAGAAATCAAAAATATCGTTATTATTGGTATTGGGGGTTCTTCTTTGGGGATCAAGGCAATTGATTCTTTGTTGTCTGCGAAAAATGATTTGTCAGTGACTCTGCATCTGCTTGAAAATTCCGATCCGATCAATATTTCACAGACTTTAAGTAAATTGGAAAAAGAATCATCGCTGTTTATTGTTATCTCAAAATCGGGTGAAACTATCGAGACAACATCGATCTTTAAAACGATTATTGCCCATTTTGATTTAGATTTTGAAGCAGTGGACAAAGAACGTGTGATAGTCATTACTGATACAGGATCATCGCTTTCACAGTTTGCAGACAGTTACAATATCAAACAATTTAATATCCCCGATAATGTCGGCGGGCGTTTCTCTGTTTTGAGTGCAGTGGGTATTGTACCTTTGACGCTTGCGGGATATGATACAAAAGCACTGTTAAGCGGCGCAGGAGCATTTTTAGACCGCTTCTTTGCGGGTGAAGAGAAACATTTGCTCGAAAAAGCCTGCTATTACTATGAAAATGCCAAAAAATTTTCCATCAATGTTCTGTTCTCCTATGCCAATGATCTTGAAAATCTGACAAAATGGTATGTTCAACTCTGGGGAGAATCTTTAGGTAAGATCGACAGTAAGGGCAATAGCGTCGGTATGACACCTATCGGTCTGATAGGTGCAGTAGATCAGCACTCTTTTTTGCAGTTGTTGATCGAAGGTCCTAAAGATAAAACTGTTACTTTCATCAACATTGATGATTTTGAAAATGGTTTGACCATTCCTGATGTTTCACTCAAACATATTGAAAAAACAGACTTTGTCAATGGTAAAACATTCAATGAACTTATCAATGCACAGTGTGACGCTACACGTCAGAGCCTTATTGACAATGGCGTTCCTACATATGGTATTACGATCAGTAAGATCAATGAGGAAAATATCGGTGCGATAATCATCTATTATGAACTTTTGACCTCTTTGACCGGATCTATGTTAAAGATCGACACCTATGATCAACCAGGTGTTGAGCTGGGTAAAACCATACTTTATACCAATCTTAACAAATAGTTTTAAAAACAAAGGATACAATAAATGCAATTGCACAGTTATGATATAAATCCAAAATACAGTAAAAGTGTTGCCTACTTTTCTATGGAGTTTGCCATTGCGCAACCGCTCAAAATTTACTCAGGAGGCCTTGGCTTTCTTGCAGGATCACATATGCGCAGTGCCTATGATCTCAAACAAAATGTAGTAGGTGTCGGACTGCTTTGGAGTTTTGGATATTATGATCAGACACGTAACGAGGATGGAACACTTCGTCCCGCGTTTACAAGAAAATTTTATTATTTTCTCGAAGAGCTTGATGTCCATGTAACTGTAAAGATTGATGATAAAGATGTACGTATCAAAGCTTTTCTACTTCATCCAGAAACCTTTGGTTCAGCACCGATTATTCTTCTTTCTACTGATATCGATGAGAATGATTATCTTTCACGAACCATCACACATAAACTGTATGACGGTAATGAACGTACCCGTGTGGCACAGGAGATTGTGCTAGGTGCTGGAGGAGTTAAAGTCCTTGAAGCATTGAATCATAAGGCGGACATTTACCATATGAACGAAGGACATGCACTGCCACTTGTGTATGAACTGTATGGGAAACACTATCAAACCATGCAGACACTTCGTGAGCATGTCGTTTTTACAACGCATACTCCTGAAGCTGCGGGAAATGAAGAACACAATATCAATTTCTTGCATGAAATGGGATTTTTTAACGGACACTCGCTTGAAACAGTACGCAATCTTAGCGGTTATGAACATGGAAATGATTTTAGTCTTACTGTGGGAGCGTTGCGTAGTGCTAAAATTGCCAATGCAGTATCCAAAATCCATGGAAAGGTAGCCAATAAAATGTGGGCACATATTGATGGTCGATGTGAAATCATCTCTATTACCAATGCCCAAAACAAAAAATACTGGACTGATAAAACTTTGATCCGTGCACTTGATGAACATGAGAGTTATGAGATTATGGCACGTAAAAAGCACCTTAAAAAGCTTCTTTTTGATCTAGTAGCCGATCAAACCGGAAAAATGTTTGATCCAGAAGTTCTCACTATTGTCTGGGCGCGCCGCTTTGCAGAATACAAACGTCCTGACTTGCTTAAATATGATTTGGAACGTTTTGTCAAATTAATTACGGATGAAGAGAAGCCAGTTCAGATTATTTGGGCTGGGAAACCTTATCCCTTTGACCATGGTGCCATAGATAGTTTCAATGAACTCATTGGGTTATGCCACCATTATAAAAATATTGCGGTAATTACCGGATATGAGCTTAGTCTTTCCCGTCTGCTCAAACAGGGAAGTGATGTTTGGCTCAATACACCCAGAGTTACACGTGAAGCCAGTGGTACCAGTGGTATGACAGCCAGTATGAACGGCTCTATTCATTTCTCTGTTAATGACGGATGGCATCCGGAGTTTGCTAGAGACGGTAAAAATGCCTTTACCATTCCTTTTTCTAATCCGAATCTCCCAATAGAAGAACAAGATCGGCAGGACTATGAAAATATGATGGATGTTCTGGAAAATAAAATCCTTCCGCTCTATTATGATAATCCCGAAGGATGGGTTGAAATCATGAAAAATGCAATGTCTGAAATCGAAGTTGATTTTGACTCCGAACGTATGGCCATAGAGTATTATGAGCGCATGTTTACAGTATAAAGGGAAAATATTATGATCTCCAATATTGTTACAATGAGAGGGGTTAAAAGCCTCAAAGATATTGATGTTGCAGGTAAACGCGTTTTGATCAGAGTTGATTTCAATGTTCCGATTGATTCACATTATAATATTTCAGATGACCGTCGTATTCGCGCGGCACTTCCGACGATTAACCACTGTATCGATCATAATGCCTGCTCCATCACGCTGGTCTCTCACCTTGGTCGTCCCGAAGGAAAATATGATGAAAAATACAGCCTTAAACATATTGTCAAGCGTTTGGAGCGATTGTTACATAAACGGATTGAATTTGTTGAAAATTTTGAAAGCTCCAGAGATGAGATAGCCACATGTTCTCTCGAAAGAGTCTTTTTGCTCGAAAATATCCGTTTTTATGAAGGTGAAAAGAAAAATGATCCAGTACTTTCAAAAAAACTTGCCTCAATCTGTGATATTTATGTTAATGATGCCTTTGGGACTTCTCACCGCAAACACGCCTCTACCTATGGGGTAATGGAGTATGTCAACATCAAAGTAGCAGGCTTCTTGATGATTAAAGAGATTGAAGCCTTCTCGAAAGCACTGGAAAATCCTGTACGTCCTTTTACACTGATAATAGGAGGGGCTAAGGTTTCATCAAAGATTGAATTGTTGAAAAATGTGCTTCAAAAGATCGATAAACTCATCATCGGTGGTGCGATGGGCAACACCTTTTTGAAAGCACTCGGTTATGATATACAGCGGTCACTTTATGAAGAAGAGTACATCCAAACAGCACGTGAAGTAATGGAAGAGGCCAAGCACAATGGGGTAAATATCTACCTGCCTGTCGATGTTGTGATTACCGACTCCATCGAGTCGCCTGTAGATATCAAGGTAGTACCCGCACAAGATATCTTAAAAGGTTTTCAGGCGGTTGATATCGGACCAGCTACTGTGAAACTCTTCAGTGAAGCCATCAGCCTTTCCCATACTATTATCTGGAATGGACCGATGGGAATCTATGAGATCGATAGATTTTCAAAAGGTACTTATAAAATCGCTAATGCTATAGCTGAGAGTTATGCCTATACTATTGTGGGGGGAGGCGATACGGCTGATGCTGTTGAAAAGGCGGGAGAAGCTGATAACTTCAGTTTTATCTCTACAGGTGGTGGTGCAAGCCTTGAATTGCTTGAAGGTAAAATATTGCCTGGTTTTTCCAACCTTGATCGTATAGAAGAGGAGTTGTAATGGCTTTGGCAATCATGTCATCGGGTGGTGATGCCCCAGGGATGAATCCCGCGATCAAAAAATTTGTTGATTATGCCTATAAAATGGGAAAACGTCCTTATCTGATTTATGAGGGACTTGAAGGTTTGATCGACAATAAGATTAAACCGGCTACCCATCAGGAGGTGGCTGGCATCGTACACCGTGGTGGTACGATTATCCGATCCTCACGATCCAAACGTTTTTTTGAGTATGAATATCGCCTTAAAGCATACAATAACCTCAAAGAGCATGGTATTACAGGACTTATTGTGCTGGGTGGTGACGGTTCCTTTCGTGCTATGGAAAAATTCAGTTCAGAGTTTGATCTGCATTTTGTGGGCATTCCTTCTACCATTGATAATGATATCTATGGTACTGAGTACTGTTTGGGTGTGGATACTGCTCTTAATGTCATACGTGATGCACTTGATAAGATCCGAGATACTGCATCTTCTTTCAACCGTGCCTTTTTGGTTGAAGTGATGGGACGGCATTGCGGGTATCTTGCTATTGTATCTGCTATGGTCAGTGGGGCAGAAATATGTGTCATTCCTGAAGCTAGGTTTGAGTATGAGAAGCAGGGTAAGCGTTTGCGTGAAGAGGTAAAATCAGGACGAAACTATGTTTTGGCGATTGTTGCTGAGGGAACCAGGCAAACCAGCGAAGTGCATAAATGGATCCAGGAGACTATCGGGTTGGAGACACGTGTGAGTATTCTTGGGCATATTCAGCGCGGTGGGAATCCGACTGTACGAGACAGGATGATGGCATTTGATTTTACTATTACAGCTATCAATCATCTCCTCTCGCATGACAATTCCAATAAAATGGTTGCCTACCAAAAAGGTGAATTCAAACTCTTAGAAATCAAAGAGGTTGTCTCAAGCCAATACCAATTACCTCAGCGTTTTCTTGATGCAGTCGGTTTGCTAGATTAATTGAATCTAAAACATACTACAAGGATACCAGCATAAACATAAATACTATGATTATGATTAATAAAAGGGGAGTCACATATGATAAAAATTACAAAAAAAGAAGATAAGGCTTGGGTAACTTTTACATTGCCGTCAACCGAAGGTGAAAGTGTGGAAATTTGCGGGGAATGGAATGATTGGAAAAAAGAAGCAATGAAAGTAAAAAAAAGTGGTGAATTCTACATTACCAAAGTACTTAAAACAGGTGAGAATTATCAGTTTGGGTATCATGTAAATGGCCATGAATGGCGATGTGATGATGAACTTGGATGTGTAGCATCACCTTTTGATTCACACAATTCACTGTTGGAGCTTTAATTAAGTTCTTAAAGCTTAGTTTTTTTACTGGAGCTACACTCTTAAAGACTTTGGTATAGATTCTGGATTTTTAATATATATTGAGATGTTTGAGTATATAATAAGACATATATTATAGACGAGGTATATTTATAGATAAAATTTATATTTTTTAATAATTAAATGAAGGACAATAAAGTATGAAAGCAGTAGTCATGGCAGGAGGATTCGGAACACGAATTCAACCACTTACAAACTCAAGACCTAAACCGATGTTACCAGTAGTGAACCGTCCGATGATGGAAAATACGATGATGGCACTTAGAGACTTGGGTATCAAAGAGTTTATTGTTCTTCTTTATTTCAAACCCGAAGTGATCAAAGACTATTTTGGTGATGGAAGTAAATTTGGTATCAATATCACTTATGTAGTGCCTGATGATGATTATGGAACAGCAGGTGCAGTCAAGCTGGCAGAAGAGTACATCGGTGATGATAATTTTATTATTATTAGCGGAGACTTGGTGACAGATTTTGATTTTCAAAAAATATTTGACTACCACCAGAAAAAAGAATCCAAACTCACGATTACTCTGACTTCTGTAGAGAATCCTTTGGAGTTTGGTGTGGTTATCGCCAATGAAGAGGGTAAAATAGAGAAATTTCTGGAAAAACCAAGCTGGGGAGAGGTTTTCAGTGATACGATCAATACTGGTATCTATATCATAAAACCAGAAATACTTAAACATATTCCCAAAGGAGAGAACTTTGACTTTGCCAAAGACCTCTTTCCTCAGTTAATGCAAGAAGGTGTAGAACTGATCGCCGGTTATGCCGAAGGTTACTGGCGGGATGTAGGCAACCCTGACAGTTACAGAGAGGTACATGAAGATATTATGAGCGGGCGCGTTGATTTTAGCTTGCCCGGAAAAAAAATAAAGTATCCAGATGGCGCTATTTACAGCGATGAAGCTTACAAGCTCGATGAGAGTATTGAAATTATCGGAAAAGTGGTTTTAGGGAAAAATGTCCATATTGGAAAAAGAACTAAGCTTAAAAATGTAGTCATGGGTGATGACATAACTATCGGAGAAGATTGCAAGATTAGCAATACGGTTATCTGGGAAAATGTAACCATCCAAAGGGGTACGAAATTAGATAATGGTGTGATTTGCAACAACAATGTCATTGGAAAAAATAGTAAAATGACTGCGGGTATTATAATCGCAGAGGGATGTAGAATCGGGGAACTGGTAACAGTGGAAAAGGATCTTACTATTTGGCCAAACAAGAAAATAGAAGATGCTTCTATTGTCAGTAGCAATGTGATCCTGGGAAGCAGATATAAAAATTCAATTTTTGAAAACGGTATGGTTGTAGGAAAATCCAATGTTGAACTCTCCTGTGAAATGTCGACAAAACTGGCTGAAGCATTCGGTACACAGCTTCCCGTAGGAAGCACCGTTCTCATAGGAAGGGATCATCATAAGAGTTCACGCATGCTTAAACGTGCTTTTGTAGGTGGAATGCTGGCTGCGGGAATCGATGTTATTAATCTTAAAAGCATCCCTTCTGCTGTTTTACGTTTCAACCTTGCCAGGAATCCTGAGTATATAGCAGGAATATATTTTAGGCAGGTACGAGAAGATACTACTTCCACAGCAATAACCTTTTACAATGATGAAGCGCTTCGAATCAAGAATGACTTGGCTAAAAAAATTGAAAAAATGTATTTTAAAGAGACATTTAGAAGAGTTGAATTTAGCCAAATTGGAAGTGTATTTGAATCTCAACGTATACAAGAGTGTATTGATTATAAAAAGAGAATGGAGGAGAGTTTCAAAAAAAGGCTATTTGCTTGTGTAAATTGCCGAATTGCTGTTGATATGATGCATGGTACTTCCTGCGAAGTTTTCCCCTATGTGCTTAATGATCTTAGCATAGACAATATGATCTTCAATAATTATCATGATGCCCATCGTCTGGCAAACTTTAAACTACTTGCCAGAGACTCTGCTAGGGATATGGAAAAAATAGTAAAAAGCCTTGAACTTGATGCTGGATTTTTACTCTACCCTTATGGACAGCGTTTAGACATAGTTTGTAACAAGGGGAGGCTGCTTTCGATGCAAAATACTCTGCTGGTTGTCTTAAAACTGATGAATATGGAGGGAACAAAAGAGAATAAAAAACGTATTTTTTTACCAACATGGGCTCCTGATATTATTTGTTATGAAAACCTTGAAATTGAATGGGGCAAATATGCAGACTTCAGCTATGACCAACTTAAACACTATGATCTGATCGCTACAATGGATGGTAACTTTGCCTTTACTGAGTTTGCAGTTTTTAGAGATTCGATGTACGCAACAGTCAAGATTTTGGAAATGCTTGTAAAGCATGAAGTAAGGCTCTATGATCTGGTCGAGGAAATTGATAAATTTTATTATCATCAAAGACAGATAGACTGTTCACAGGCACTTAAAGGAAAAATGATGCGTAAATTCCTTGAAGATACCAGAGGTAAGCGTTCCTCCTTGGCTGATGGCGTTAAAATATGGCAGAATGAAACGGACTGGATATTGATGATCCCTGACCAATACAGCGACCATCTTAATCTCTACATTCAGGCAATGGATGAAGAGAGGGGCGAGGCAATTTTACAAGAGTATGAGGGGAAAATAAAAGCCTGGTCAGAAGAGTAAAATGAAAAATTCTTTCATGAAGGCCCCATTAGAACTGAGTTTTTTATGGCATATGCATCAACCTGACTACCGTGATACCCAAGGTATTATACAAATGCCTTGGGTGTTTTTGCATGCCATCAAAGATTACTATGATATGCCCTGGATGCTATCGAAATTTCCTGACTTGAAAGCAAGCTTCAACCTTACTGCTCCTCTGATAGAACAGTTGAAACTCTATGCAGATCCTTTAAAAAATGATTACTTTCTTATGCTTTGGCATCAAGACCCAGAAGCGTTAAGCACCCAGGAAAAAAAATGGATGATCAAAATCTGTAAATCTGCCAACTATGACAACATGATAAAACCTCTGCCACGTTACGCCGAACTTTATGAAAAAGAGGAAATGAGCAAAGAAGAGTTAATTGATTTGGAAATATTGTTTCTCTTGTCATGGTGTGGGCCTTATTTGCGCTTGAACAATAGTTTGATCCAAACTCTTCTGAAACAAAAAAGAGCGTATACGGCTAATAACAAACAGATGCTTCTTGAAGTACTTGTTACGTTTATAGCTGGGATATTACCCTTTTATGCTTCCTTGTTAAGATCAGGGCAAATTGCGCTGTCTACAACACCTTACAATCATCCGATCTTGCCTCTTTTGATAGATATGGAAAATGTACTGCATGCCAATCCATATATCAAGATACCAGACAATCACCTCTCTCTTAAGGAGGATGCGGTAGAGCAAGTCAAACGTGCCATCATACTCTACAAAGAAACTTTTGGACAAATGCCAGTAGGCTTCTGGCCGGCTGAAGGTGCTGTAGATGAAGAGAGTGTTGAAATCTATAAAAGTATGGGAATAAAATGGATCGCAACGGATGAAGCAATCCTCTTTAAATCTTTAGGCAACCATGAGCGTTCAAGCCTTTTCCGGCCTTACAACATCAGAGGGCTCAATATCTATTTTAGAGATCATGCTTTGAGTGATCTTTTTGGTTTTAACTATCGTTTTAAACCTTTTGATAAGGCAGTTAGACATTTCATGTCAGAAATTTTTGCTTTGGTCTCTGAAGAAAAAAAGAGTCTTTTTGTCATTTTAGATGGTGAAAATGCCTGGGAGTATTATCAGGAGAACGCCTATCCTTTCTTCATGAAACTCTATGAGAATATCCTGAAAAACCCTTGGTGTGAAACTGTGACAATGGACGAAATTGCAAAAGAGGAAAGCACTGCTTTGTATCGGTTGGCATCTGGAAGCTGGATCTGCGGTGACTTTTCAACCTGGGTGGGACATCCTGAAAAGAACAAAGCCTGGGAACTTCTTTTTCAAGCTAAAAGAGATATGCTCGGTTATACCATTCCTCTCTCTTCTGAAGTTGCTGAAAAAATAAAATTGCATTTCTTAGCTGCACAGAGTAGCGACTGGTTTTGGTGGTACGGAGATGATCACAGCACTGATTTCGCTTTGGAGTTTGACACTCTTTTTAGGCACCATCTAATCAGTATTTACGAATTACTTGGGATACAGGTACCAAGAGATCTTTTCACACCGATTATTGAAAATAAAGGAACGGTTTCGTTTTTACTGAAACCCCAATCGTATATTTACCCTCAAATTAATGGGAAAATAGACTCTTTCTTTGAATGGATTGGATGTGGGAGAGTAGATGAAAACCGTATTTTTTCGACAATGGACAAAGTTCGCGGCTCTGTAGAAAAGATACGATTTGGTCATAATGAAACAATGGTTTTTATTGCCTTTGAAGGTGATATTGAAAGTTTGAAAAAAGCTACTTTGGTATTGATCATTAAAGAGCTCTCTAAAACCATCAGGCTGCCATTAGATCAGAGTGGGCAGATTGATGAGGTATGTATACAAATCGATACTATTATAGAAATGGCCCTTCCTAGAAAAGTTTTTGAAAGTATGCAGCTTGTTCATCTTCGTTTTGAGATCGAAGAAGAGGGAAGGATCATTCAGGTATTACCGGGATTTGGAGCTTTGGAGATGAATTTGAATGAAGATTATACTAAAAACTGGTATGTTTAGGAGTTGAAATGAGTCATAAAACCACACTCTTATTTGGTATCCACATGCATCAACCAGTGGATAACTTCAAATGGGTGATCGATCATGCTGTAAAGGTATGTTATGCTCCCTTTTTTGAAGTGATGGAACGCTATGCGGAATTTCGCTTTTCAGTACACTGCAGCGGTTGGTTGATGGAACAGATCGAAAAAGAACATCCTGAACTCTTTAAAACCATTCAAAAACTGGCAAAAAAAGAGAGTATAGAGTTTTTCACTGCAGGGTATTATGAGCCAATCCTCAGCGTAATCCCTCCCGAAGACCGTGTAGTACAGATTGAAAAGTTAAATGATTCTATAGTAAAAAGTTTTGGAGTGAAGCCCAAAGGATTGTGGTTGACAGAGCGGGTTTGGGAATCTTCTTTGATTCCTGATCTTGATCAGACCGGGATATCTTATACAGTGATGGATGATTATCATTTTCAGTGTGCAGGATTTGATGAAGAGGTGCTTGATGGTTACTATATGACAGAAGAGGGAGGAAAAAGGCTTGGTCTTTTTCCTATCAGTAAAAAACTCCGTTATGCCATTCCTTTCTTAAGTGTTCAGAGTGCTTTGAGTGCAATCAAATCTTACTGCAAGAAGGAGGATTCGGCTGCGATCATTTTTGATGATGCTGAAAAATTCGGGATGTGGCCGGGAACCTATGAATGGGTTTATGAAAAAAAATGGCTCGAAGATTTTGTTCAGGCGGTTCTTCGGGATGAACAGATTGAAACCAAGCATTACAATACCTATTTTGAGGAGCATAAAACACGGGGTATTGCCTATGTTCCCAATCTTTCGTATTATGAAATGGGAGAGTGGAGCCTTCGTGCGGATGATGCTTTGGCACTCAAAATATTTAAAAAAGAGATGGGCAGTGAGCGATATGAACGCGAGGGTGTGAAGTTTTTAAAGGGTGGTATTTGGAAAAACTTTTTTGTGAAGTATGAAGAAAGCAATCGTTTGCATAAACGGATGTTGGAACTTTCAAGAGTCAGAAAAGAGATCAAGAATGAACAGGTTGATGAGTTTTTGTACAAACTTCAAACCAATGATGTGTTGTGGCATGGTGTATTTGGAGGGTTGTATTTGCCAAATTTAAGAGACAATGCTTACCATTTTTTGATCAAAGCCGAAGCACTGCGTTATAAAGAAAAAAAGCTTATCGTGGCTGATGACAATGAGATGGATGGATATCAAAAAATCAAAGCAATAACACCAGAGTACCTTTTTCGTTTTGATGGAACAAGGGGTGGACAACTGGTTGAGTTTGATCTGTTCTCTAAGGGTTTTAACTGGCAAAATAGCCTGACACGGCGTAAAGAGCTTTATCATCAAAAGGTATTAAACCCACAAGAAGAGGAAATATCAAAGGTAAAAGTAACGCAAGATAGTATTGATACCATTCATAGCGCTAAGCTTGTGATCGATCACAAGATGAAAGATGCTTTGATCTATGACTGGTATCTCAAAAATTCTTTTATCGATCACATTACTGATGAAACGTTTGATCTGGAGAGCTTTCGACACTGTGATTTTAAGGAATACAGTGATTTTGCCAATCAGCCTTTTGTCTCTCATTTCACCCAAAAGCATATTGATTTTGAACGTGAGGGGGGTATCTATCTTCCTCAAAAGTATAAAGCCGGACTAAAAAAGTCATATAGACCTAAAAAGAGCGGGTTTGACTTTACACTTAATTTTAATACAGAAATAGAACGCTTTTTTAATTATGTTCTTGAATTAAATCTACACTTTGCCGAGTATTCAAATCTTTTGATCAATGATTGCACTTTGGGCAGAGGCGGAAAAATTGAACATACCAAGGAGATCGTAATGATAGACACGTATTTGCAAAAAAAGATCACTATTTGCCTAAGTGAGCATGTTGATCTACTCTTCTATCCTTTGGAAACACTTTCACAAAGTGAAAAAGGTTTTGATCTGACCATACAGGCAGTGAGCCTGGCTTTAGTACTACCTTTTTCCAAAACTTTTGTGCTAGAGGGAAGTCTCGAGGTGTCTGATGTCTGATATTCGTTATGATTTACTGAATGACAGATATGTAATTATCGCTCCGGAACGTTTGCATAGACCTGCATATATGTCACGAAGAAAAGAGAAAAAAGAGAGTAGGCTTTGTCCATTTTGTGAAGGGAATGAGAAGATGACACCAGTGGAAATTGATGCCATTGTTGAAACTGCCCATAGTGCTGATCAAAAAAGATGGAAAGCACGTGTTGTGCCCAATCTCTACAAAGCTGTAAAAATTGAAGCAAATGATACTTCCAGACATGAGGGGATATATGAGACTTCTGAAGGCTTTGGAGCGCATGAGGTGATCATTGATACGCCAAAACATCTTAAGACAATGAAGGAGTGGAATAGGGAGACCTTTGTAAATTGGCTTAGCATCATTCAAAAACGTGTTACTGACTTGAAACGTGATCATCGTATTGTTTCTCTCTGCATTTTTAAAAACCAGGGGCCCAATGCGGGGGCTACACAGGAGCATTCCCATACCCAGGTTATTGGCTTGCCTGTTGTTCCTACAAAAATTCTTCATCAATATGAACGTCTACATAGCCATTATCAAGCTACAAGGCGTTCTCTTATGGAAGATATCATTGCCCAAGAGCATAGAGATGTAGAGCGGATCATAATGGAAAATGCTGATTATATTGCTTTTTGTCCCTATGCCAGTGCCTATCCTTTTGAAGTAATGGTTGTCTCAAAGCAAAATTTAGGAGGTATAGAGAGAATGAAATATGTGCATTTTGAGAATCTTGCCCCGCTTTTAAAAGAGTTGATGCTTCGTATGTATAGGCAGCTAGGAGATTTTGATTTCAATATATCTATCTCTGTTCCTCTCTTGCAAAAAGTAGCTCAAACTGAATCTTTTTTTGATGACATAAACAAAATCAGTCGTTTTACCCTGCACATTACTCCACGCATATATCAGCATGGTGGTTTTGAAATATCTATGGATACTATGATTAACCCTGTAAGCCCCGAAGAGAGTGCCATGTTTCTGAAGGAAAGCGGTGATGAAGACCTCTAAAAAGAAAAAGGTACTGTTTGCAGCCAGCGAAGTGTATCCATTTGCAAAAAGTGGAGGGTTGGCTGATGTGGCTGCTTCTTTACCAAAAGCATTGGCTAAAGAGTTTGATATTTCGGTGATCTTGCCACTCTACCGCAGCATTGATGTTGAAAAGTATAATATTGTACCACTGGGCCTCTCTTATATAATCAACATGAACCAAAAAAACTATGAAGCCACATTGTATGGATGCAGTTATGCAGGGATCGTTTACTATTTTGTAAAATCTCCTTGTATCAGCGAAAGAAAGTATTTTTATGGTCCTCCAGGCCAGGATTATAAAGACAATGCTCAACGCTTTACTCTTTTTTGCCGTGTGATGCTTGAACTCCTCAAAGAAGATAAAACATATTCGATCTTGCATCTGAATGACTGGCAAACAGCGCTTGCTGCGCTTCTTGTCAAAGAAAATAAAAATTTACATGTAAAGACTATTTATACCATTCATAACTTGGCATATCAGGGGATTTTCAACCAGGGTACACTACGGAAGATAGGTTTGTCAGACCACTATTTTAAAATAGATGCTTTGGAGTTTTACGGTAATATCAGTCTGATGAAAGCAGGTATCGCCTATGCTGATAGCGTCACAACGGTCAGTTTGGAATATGCCAAAGAGATCCAAACAGAAACTTTTGGCTGTGGGCTGGATGGTTTTTTACGATATCACCAAAAGAAACTTCATGGTATTTTAAATGGAATTGATATAGAAGTGTTTGCACCGAAAACGGATCCTTTCCTTGTTGAGCATTATTCATCAGAAAACTGGGAAAGGAAAAGAGAGAATAAAAAGGTCTACCTGAAGAGCAGCAGATTAAAAGGGATCAATAAACCTCTTTTTATTTTCATTGGCCGACTTACCTGGCAAAAGGGTATTGACCTTCTCATAGAAGTTCTAGAGGAAGCGGCCAAACTGAACATTAATATTGCTATTTTAGGTGAGGGGGAAACAGCGTATCATCAAAAACTCAAAAAAATTGCTTCAAAATATGAACACATCCATCTCTTCTTTGGTTATAAAGAAGAATTGTCTCATCAAATGTATGCAGCAAGTGATTTTCTTTTGATGCCATCCATGTTTGAGCCTTGCGGCTTAAATCAAATGATTGCCATGCGATATGGAACTGTGCCAATAGTACATAGAGTAGGTGGATTAAAAGAGAGTGTACAGCCTTTTAAAAAGTTTGATAGTAAAAATAAAAAAGGGTTTGGCATCTGCTTTGATGAACCCAAGAAAGAAGCTTTGCTAGAAGCCATGAAGGTTGCAGCTTCCCTCTTTGAGCTACCGCAGTACAAAAAAATAAGCAAACACAATATGAACTGCGATTTTTCCTGGGATCGCAGTGCTGAAAAATATGTGAAAATATACCATAGTCTGGAGCAATGATGAAACTTTTTATAGATATGGGTGGAACGCATCTTCGCAGTGAGATTCACGGTTTGAAAGATGTTGTTTTTGAAAAACTTCCAAGTCGTGATCATGATCTGATTCTTTTTATTGAAAAGTGTTTGACAAACTATCCTGATATTCGTTTTATCGGGATCTCTTTTGCAGGCCAGGTCTACCATGGTGAGATTCTCTCAGCTCCTAATATTACGGTAAGTGAGATGAAGATAAAACAGTATTTTGAATCTCGCTATCCTCTGCGATTGGAGATAGATAATGATCTTAATTGTACCGTCACAGCAGAGGCTGAAAATTTGAAAGAGAAGAATATTGCTGCACTTTATGTCGGTACCGGACTGGGTTCAGCAGTGATCGATCAAGGAAAATTGATACGTGGATACCGTAATCAGGCTTTTGAACTGGGGCATATCCCTTATCGTGAAGCACCCTTTTACTGTGGATGTGGGAAGAACAATTGTATAGAACTCTTTGCTTCAGGTACCGCTCTTGAACAATGGATGCGATATAATAAGATACAAGGGTATCATAAAAAACCAAATTTAGCGAAGCTAAAAAAAGAGAGTGACCCTTTGGCTGAGGTTTTTGAAAAAGCTTTGCTGCATGCAACTGCGATTTTAGTCACACTTGCTAACTCGAAGTGTTTGGTTTTGGGAGGCGGCATCATAAAGGAAAACCTTTATTTGGTGTCATGGATACAAGAGAAGATCTCTACCGTGGCACTTTCAAGTTCTCTGGAGGGGCTGAGCATCGTTCAAACTAAGTTGGAAAATGCAGCAATGAATGGTGCAAAACTATTAGAAAAGGGTAACTATGAATAAATTAAAAATTTTAATAGCTGCAGCAGAAGTGGTTCCTTTTGCCAAAAGTGGCGGTTTAGCTGATGTTGTCGGTGCTCTTCCAAAGGCGCTGCGTAAACTTGGGCATGATGTACGCGTTGTGATGCCGCGTTATTATATTGTAGACAGAGATAAATACGGTCTCAGGCCTATGGAGGGTTCTCTTGGTGTACCCATGGGTGTTATAGGAGAAGAGTGGGCAGGGGTGTATGAGGGTGTGCTCCCCGGAAGTGATGTGCCAATCTATTTTATAGAACATGAACGTTACTTCGGCAGAAAAGGCCTCTATGATGAAAACGGGGTTGCTTTTAGTGACAATGACAACCGTTTTATCTTTCTGTCCAGAGCAGCCATGCAATTGGCTAAAAAACTGCATTTTAAACCCGATATCATCCATGCAAATGACTGGCATACTGCTGCTATGCCGATCTTTTTAAATACAGTGTATGCTAATGATCCGGATTTTGAACATACGGCTTCTGTGCTGAGTATTCACAATCTTCAGCATCAAGGTAAGTTTTATAAGGGTGCTATGGATGTTTTAGGTATAGGATGGGAGCATTTTACTGAAGATGAACTCGAAGAGTATGGCGGTATAAACCTTTTAAAAGGAGGGATTGTCCACTCAAATGCTATTAACGCTGTGAGTCAAAAGTATGCTGATGAGATCCGTACTTCCGAATTTGGGTGGGGACTTGAAGGGTTAATCAGTCATCACGGCACAAAACTTTTTGGTATATTAAACGGTGTAGATTATGATGAGTGGAATCCGGCAGTAGATACACTCATTCCTGCTAATTATGACATCAATAAGATGGCGGGCAAAAAGATATGTAAACGAGAGTTGCAAAAAACATTCAATTTACCGCTTCGCCAAGATGTTCCTGTAATCGGTTTAGTTGGACGATTGGCAGATCAAAAAGGCATTTCTCTGCTGGCTGAAGCAGTTGGAGGACTTTTGGAGATGGATATCCAAATTGTACTATTGGGAGCGGGTGAAAAGTGGGCAGAATATTTTTTCAGCCATATTGCTTCCATCTATCCTGAAAAATTCGGAACATACATAGGATACAAAAATGATTTGGCACATCAGATCGAAGCAGGAAGTGATTTCTTTTTGATGCCTTCGCTCTTTGAACCTTGCGGTTTGAATCAGATATACAGTTTACGTTACGGAACTCTACCGATCGTTCGAGCAACAGGCGGTTTGGATGATACTATTGAAAATTACCAACCCTATACGGGGAGGGGTGACGGATTTAAATTCTATGAAGCTTCAGCAGATGCTTTGTACGGGACGGTAAAGTGGGCAGTAGATACGTACTACAATGACGAAAATGGAATGAAGCAACTTATAAAAAATGCAATGAAGAAGCGGTTTAGCTGGGAAGTTGCAGCCAAATCTTATGAAGAGATGTATCGATACAGCATCAAAAGACGCTTTGGTGTTTGAATGGAAAGGAATTAAATATGTCACACTCTATACACTATGATGTGAGCCGTTTTACCGAGCTGGATATTTACCTCTTCAAAGAAGGGACGCATGCAAAACTTTATGATCATTTGGGTGCGCATCTTATGGACCGGGAAGGTAAAAAAGGAACCTATTTTGCAGTTTGGGCACCGCATGCCAGAGGTGTTTATATACGTGGTGATTTTAATGACTATAATGAAAGAAGTCACAAACTTCAGCTTCGCGGTGATGGTTCGGGTATTTGGGATGGTTTTATTGAAGGAGTTGATCAGGGAACAACCTATAAATACCATATGGATACCCAGGGGGAAAATCTAAATGCCGATAAGGCGGACCCCTACGCTTTTTATGCTGAAGTTGCGCCAAGTTCCGCATCTCGTGTCTGGTGCATTGATGACTATGCGTGGAGTGACAAAGCATGGATGCGTTCACGCCGTAAGAAAAATTCACATAAAGCACCCATTTCCATCTATGAAGTTCATTTAGGTTCATGGCAGCGTAAGGTAGAAGAAGGGAACCGATTTTTAAATTACACAGAAGCTGCAACAGCCTTAGCTTCTTATCTTAGTGAGATGCATTTTACCCATGTGGAAATACTGCCTATCACTGAATTTCCTTTTGAAGGGTCTTGGGGATATCAGGTTACAGGTTATTTTGCTCCGACATCACGTTATGGTACACCCCAAGAGTTCATGCAGTTTGTAGATATTATGCATGAGCATGATATTGGTGTTATACTAGACTGGGTGCCTTCACACTTTGTGACTGATGGACACGGGCTGATGAATTTTGACGGTACCTGCCTTTTTGAACATGAAGACCCGCGTAAAGGGTACCATCCTGAATGGGGAAGTGCCATCTTTAATTATGACCGTAATGAAGTGCGTGCCTTTTTAGTTAGTTCTGCAATGTTCTGGCTTGAGAAATACCATCTTGATGGGATACGTGTTGACGCAGTTGCTTCCATGCTCTATCTTGATTATGCCAGAGAAGAGGGTGAGTGGATTCCCAATGAGGATGGTACTAATGAAAACAGAGGAGCAGTCAAGTTCTTAAAGCAGCTCAATACCAGTGTTTATGACGCCTTTAATGATATTATGATGTTTGCCGAGGAGTCTACAAACTATCCGATGGTAAGCCGTCCTGTTAGTCAAGGTGGCTTAGGATTTGGCTATAAATGGAATATGGGGTGGATGCACGATACACTTAAATATATGAAGTTTGATCCGATCTATCGTCAACACCATCACCAGCATCTTACTTTCAGTTTTGTTTACATGTACAATGAGAACTATTTACTGCCGTTAAGTCATGATGAAGTTGTTCATATGAAGGGATCACTTATCAATAAAATGCCTGGCGATAATAACCAAAAGTTTGCCAATCTTAGAGCTCTTTATGGTTTTATGATCGCACACCCTGGCAAAAAACTCCTCTTTATGGGGGGAGAATTCGCTCAATTTGCGGAGTGGAGCTATAAGCAGAGCCTTGACTGGCATTTACTGAAAAATTCGCAGAATAAAGGGATACATACTCTTTTTAAAACGCTTAATAAACTCTATCAGGATGAGCCATCGCTTCATAAAAATGATGTGGAGTCTGAAGGTTTTGAGTGGATTGATGAAAATGATTATTTGGCTAATGTCATTTCATTTATACGAAAAGGGAGTACAAGAGATAAGCCTATCATTGTCATTTGTAACTTTTCTGATAAGATTCATAAAGACTATCCGATCGGTTTGCCAAGCAAAGGGATTTATAAAGAGATATTTAATTCACAGTCATCAGAATTTGACGGCTGGAATATTACCAATGACGCGCTCATGAAATCACAGGCTAAAGAGCATCATGGCCGAAAACATATGTTAAAGGTGACATTACCGCCCCTTGGTGTTATCTATCTTAAAAAGATGAGTTAAATAGATTTAATCTTATTATGATACATTTGGCACGATGACCGCGTGCCAATATTTAAAGCAGTATATCTAACTTTGAAAAACCACCTAAGGAGTTTTGGATAATTTTTCTTTTGAAACGAACGAACAGAGGGTTGTGATCGGAGAGTTTATGCTCATCCATTACTTCTGCTTCTACCAATTCCAACCCACGATAAAAAACAAAATCCAAATTTTTCCCCATAAAGGATTTGACCTTGCCAGTCTTCTCAAAAATGACTGTCTCAAGAGAGAGTCTTTGGACGATTATATAGAGTTTTTCCATGCGTTTTTTGCTCCAACTGTTAAAATCTCCAGCAAGCACCATGGGGCCTCTGTATGATTCAACCAAGTTAAGAAAGCGTTCAAGTTCTCTGCCGTAGTGTTGGTTTTCCCGAAAGTTAATTGCATGGACATTGAGGATAAGCAGAGGAGTGCCGTCCTCAAAAGAGTAATCGCTCAACAGTAGGCTCTTGTGTGGTCCAATTATACTCTCTTTGCCTTCTGACAAATAGGCTTGCGCACGACTGGAAACCGTTCTGCTTGCAGTTAAAACCCCATAAAATTCTTTTCTAAACTCTAAGTTGGCCGCTGCATCATAAGAAAAATAAGGCAGCTGAAAATGTTTATTATCACGAAAATTTGCTTCCTGAAAAAGAATGAAATCAACAGCTCTTTGCATCACTTCTTTGTGTAAGAACTCTTGAAATCTTGGATGCCTTTGGTTGTTTTTATAAACATTCCAACAGAGCATCCCAAAGGTATCGGGTATGCTTGTGTGTCCATGGTTATGTAAGGCTGAGTGATGAAGGCGTGAAGGCTTAAACATACGTACTGATCTCCTTATAATAGTGGCGCGAAGACTTTCATTATATTTTCCACTGCTTCGCGAGCTTTAGTGGGTTTTTTCATCCCTTGTGTGGAATTTTCCATTAGTTTTATCATCCACGATTCGATACTCGTTATAAACTGAGGTGAATAGGCAAAAGAGACGATTTCATAGTTTAAAAAAAGACTTCGATTGTCAATATTGACAGAACCGACCATCACACTTAAATCATCAAAGAGTATCGCTTTGGCATGGAGCATCTCTCCCTCATATAAGATGACATCCACTCCTATAGCATCAAGCTCACGCATATAAGAGCTTCTCCCCAGATCTGCTATCCAATGATCAGAGTTTCTAGGTGTGATGAGCTTGACATCAATACCCTTGTGATGAGCGATGACAAACGCTTTGACAATATTTTCATCAGGCACAAAATAGGGTGTCACAATCCAGATACGTTTCTGGGAAGTATAAATAGCATTAAGCAGTGCTTCATAGAGTGCATCAGTAGGAATATCAGGGCCGGAAGGTACAACTTGGACAATACTCTCTCCTGCTGATACTGCGGGTTTGGGAGGTAATTCGAGAGTGTTGGTCAATCCCATGGCATAATTCCAGTCATTATGAAAAACTTGATAGAAAACAAAGACCGCAGGGCCCTCCAGATAGTAAAGTACATCGTCCCAGCGTTTTGTACTGCTTTTTTCACCCAAATATTCATCACTAAGATTCATCCCGCCGCTTAGCAGCTTGTTTCTGTCAAAAAGATAGATTTTACGGTGGTTTCGCAGATTGATATAGCCTTGAAAAGGCCGGCTCATAATAGGGATGAAAAATCCCACTTCCCCACCTGCATCCCGCAGTGATCGAAAGTTTTTCTGCCAAAGATAGGAGCCAAAAGAACCAATAACATCAAGGAGCAGTTTTACACGTACCCCTTCACTTGCCTTTCTTGTTAATGCTTCGAGAATTTTTTGTGTCGTAACGTCATAACTGAAAACGTAAGTCTGTAATTCTATGGACACGGTTGCTTTTTCTATCTCCTGCATCAATCGGGCATACGCATGGGTATCCTTGGTGATCAACTCACAATGGTTGCCTTTGGTTGCTGAAGGGATACCGTTTTTCTCCAAGATACTGCTAGGTCCTTTGTTGGGGTTGGAGGGGATATAAAATTCTTTTTGATAGGCTTCATGAAGCTTGACAGCGGCTTTTGTGTATTTGCTTTCTCTCTTGCGAGTGCCGATGAAAAAGTATAAAGGGACTGCCGCAAACGGCATAAAAATGATCGCCAACAACCATGATATCATACTTGTAGGTGATCGTTTCTGGTAGAGTATATGGGCGATAGCCGAAAAGAGAAGTACTCCCCCTACGATAACAATAAGATAAGCATAAAACCAGTGTATTATTGTAGCTTCGATGGAAAATTCCTTTTTATTATAGAACCCCCTGAATACCTAACGCTATTTAGAAGATTCACATACCAATGATACCAGATAGTAACACAAAATTGCAAACTCAAATTATCGGTTCAATTTCCGCTCAAGAATGGCCTGTCGGCGAAATAAATTTGTGCTTAGGTACGATGCCGAAGATCGGGCGAAGTATCGGCAGAAGATATTGATGTTGTCTTTTTTAGCGATCAATCAACAAGAAGATAGGCATAGCCACGGTTTTGCCAAAGAGCCAGTCCTGACATGGCCGAGTGGATCGGAGTGACGAATTGATAGAGATCATTTGGGAGGATTTTTCGTTTTTTCATCCCCACACTGCAGATCTCTCGCCAATTCTAACAATAAGTGCAATTTCTTGGGATAGACTTGAAAGAAAGGGGTAATGGAATATCGTTTATCCTTTTTTCACCACAAATCCAGGAAAACACGATGAAATACAAATATTTGACCCTGAAAGAACGATACCATATTTCCACTTTATTGAATATGGCCTTCACTTCAGATTTAAGTTAACAGAAAACTAACATTTTCTTATTATAATTATAATTGAAAATTCCTTGCCTAAAATTAAGTTTGACGACTACAAGGCAAGGAATGGTGACAAGCACCAATGTTATTTTATCATAATTAATTACTTAAATCAATTATAAATATATACCTTGGTGCCATTTTATTAAATATAGGAGGAGAGAAAAATGGTAAAAATAAAAGGTATAGGTTTATCTATAGTTGCTGCTGCGACTATACTGAATACACTACATGCAGAGTCAGTAGATTTAGGGGAATTATCAGTCACTGCTACAAAGTCATCAATAGCAACTTCAGAATCACCCGCAAGCGTTGAAATAATAACTGCAAAGCAGATAAACAATAAACAAGTTCAAAGAGCAGATGAAGCACTAAAGGATGTAGCGGGTGTATATGTTAGAGCAGATGCAGATCATACACCAAATAGTTGGAGCAACTCAGTATCATTAAGAGGTATTCCCGGATATTACAGAACTGCAGTATTAGTTGATGGCGTATCTATAAATAACGCTTTTTCTTCCGGAGTCAATTGGTCTAGTATAGCCGTAGATGATATAGAAAAGGTTGAAGTCGTTAAGGGACCTTTTTCATCACTGTATGGTGGAAATGCTATGAGTGGTGTAATTAATATCATACGAAAAGAACCTACAAAGCAAGAATTTAACATAAAAACAGGGTACGGAAGCAATAATTATAAAAATTTAGAATTATCATATAAAGATAAACTTTTTGATTCTTTAGGCATTAGTGTTAATTATGGGCATAAAAAAAGTGACGGCTATATACAAGATCTTGTAATAAAAACACCAAGCAATGGAAATGATGGAATAGATGTAACAGGAGAACAATTAACTACTGACTATAAAGGGGCTACAAGGTACATAGTTGGAGATAAAGGTAAAAAATCTTGGATACAAGATAATATCGGTTTAAAACTATTTTATGATATTAATAATGATTCAAAAATAACATTTGATTATAATCACCATGAACATGAAACTAAATACAATGGATTTAATTCATACCTGACTGATGTATCAGGAAACCCTATATATACAGGAAGTGCACAACTTAGTGCTACACAAAAAGCAACACTTTCTGAAAAAGATTTTTTATTCGGTCCAAATGGTGAAATATCAGATAAGTTTATATTAAATTATACAAATACATTTAATGATACTATGGATTTGGATATTAAAGCAAATTATTTAAAAAATAATTATTGGTATGTTTCTCAAACTACAGGGGCACTTTCAAGTGGTGGGCCAGGTACTTATACAGATATCCCAAATGAAAAATTGTTTACATCTGTACAATTTAACTTTCAATTGGGGGATTATAATTATATTACTACAGGTATAGATATAACAAAAAGCAAATTGCAAAAAAGTATTAATACGTTAACAAATTGGAGAGATTATGATAGTAAAACAACTCTGCTAAGAGAGAATGACGGAGAAAGTATTACGGAAGCATTCTTTATACAAGATACGATAGATATAAGAAAAGACTTGATAGCTTACATCGGTGGAAGATATGATTACTGGGAAACAAAAGGTCAATTTAATGATTATGGCAATGCTAATTATACTACTTATGCAAAAAGGGACGACTCAGCTTTTAGCCCAAAAGTATCAATAGTTTATTTGCCAACAAAAAGTACAACATTAAGAGCATCATGGGGTAAAGCTTTTAGGGCACCATCTTTGAGTGATATGTATTCGACATGGATATCTTCTTCTTCGGGTAAAGTATATCAATCAAGTCCAAACTTAAAACCGGAAAAAGTAACATCCAGGGAGATAGGTTTTGAGCAAAAATTTAGTACACAAACAGAGATAAAAGCGACATACTATGAAAATGATTTAACAGATTTAATGTATTCAACGGATATAAGTCCTACACTGAACGAAAAAAGAAATGCTGGAAAAGCTGAAGTCAAAGGAATTGAAATAGAAGTAAAACAAGCACTGACAGATGCCATCTCTGCATTTGCCAACTTTACATATAATAAATCAGAAATGCTTGAAAATGATTCTAAACCTACAAGCATTGGCAAACAGTTGACATACGTTCCAGAAAAACAATTTAATGTAGGAATCAGTGGGAATTATTCTTCATGGAATGGCTCAATCATAGGTTCTTATGTAGATGACATGTACACAAGGGATGATAATACGGATGTCATAAAAGACGTTTATGGTGCTTATGAATCATATTTTATTGTTAATACAAAGATAGGGTATAAAATACAGGAGTATTTAAGTGCGTCACTTTCTATAAATAATCTATTTGATAAAAAATATTTTCAAACCAATATGACACCTGGCAGAACAGCTTACGCTGAATTATCGTTTAAATTTTAAAAATCGAGTTATGTATAAAATAGATTAAACATATAAGCTATTTGAAGAGAAGATGGAACAAAAAAAATAAAAAAAGCTCTTTGGAGGTGTACATTTTGTTAATAAAAATTTATAATTATATTTAACACAAAGTTAACACTTTCTTATTATAATTATAATGGAAAGTTTCTTGCCTAAAATTAAGTTTGACGACTACAAGGCAAGGAATGGTGACAAGCACCAAAGTTATTTTATCATAATTACTTAAATCAATTATAAATATATACCTTGGTGCCATTTTATTAAATATAGGAGGAGAGAAAAATGGTAAAAATAAAAGGTATAGGTTTATCTATAGTTGCTGCTGCGACTATAGTGAATACACTACACGCAGAATCGGTTGATTTAGGGGAATTATCAGTCACTGCTACAAAAACGGAAAGAAAAGTTTCTGATGTTCCAGCTAGTATCAACATTGTTACGCAAAAAGATATTGAAAATTCAGTTGCCTTAAGTGCAAATGAACTTTTAAAAAATGTTGCCGGTATAAATGTAAAAAATAGTATGGGATTGATGTCCGTAAGTACCACAAACCAGTTATATATGAGAGGATTTGGAGGAAGTGACGCTCGATCACTACTGCTCATAGACGGCGTACCGATGAATGACCCATATACGGGCTCTGCAGAGTGGAATCAAATTCCGATGAGTTCAATACAAAGGATAGAGGTAGTTAAAGGTTCAGGTTCTTCACTGTATGGTTCAAATGCTATGGGAGGTGTTATTAACATTATTACTAAAAAACCCAAAGAGCAAAAAACTGATGTTAGCCTTAGTTATGGAGATATGAATACGAAGATAGGTTCAATATCTACAACTGGAAAAATTGACAAATTTGGTTATTTTTTATCTGGACAAATGGCAAAAAGTGATGGATATGTAGCCGATGTAGCTGCTAATCAAAAAGAAAATACTATCAAAAGAGGCGTTGAGAGAGAAAATGCTAATTTAAAATTTTCATACAATATTGATAATAGTTCCGATATCAGTGCTTCTTATATTTATTATCATAACCAAGATATAGGTAGTTTAGATGTACCAAGCGGCTACCATCCTTATGAGCAGACAATGCATACCCTTCAAGCAAGCTATGCAAAATATTTTGATAACTCCTCTGATATGAAAATTACTATTTATAATAAATTAAGCGATGGTTCGTATGACTCATTAAAATATAATGCTACTTATCAAACAGAATTAGCATATAAAGATAAAGGCGAAACAGATGAATTTGGCGGTACCTTACAATATACTTACCCACTCGGAAACCATATAATAACTACGGGAATTGACTATAAAAACAGTTATGCCGAAAAAAAAGATACTTATGCTTCAGCTGATGTTATATTTAAAAAAGGAAGTCAAGATTATTATGGAATATTTGCTCAAGATGAGTGGTTTGTAAATGAGCAGTTTATCTTAAACATCGGTGCAAGAGTGGATTATTATAAAAATCATAGCGGTGAAATACACGATGAAGTAAATAGTGTTGATACTATATATGAAAATAAAAGTTTTAATGCTCTCAGCCCTAAAATCGGAGCAGTTTATCATGCTACTAAATCTACATCTTTAAGAGCTTCTATAGGGAAAGCATTTAGGGCGCCTACTGTAAGTGACCTTTATAGTCAGTGGGTCTACTATTCTAGCGTATATGCCGGAAACCCCAACTTAGATCCGGAAACTGTAATCTCTTATGAAATAGGAATAGACCAAAAGATTGGAGATGGTAATATTCATATTACAGCTTATAAAAGTGATGCAAAAGATTTTATATACTCTATAGATCCACTTGATCCGTTAAGTACAAACTATAAAGAAAAAACCAATGTCGGTGAGGTTGAAATTCAAGGAGTAGAGTTTGAAGTTGATTATACTTTTACAGATGCTTTGAAAGTATTGGCTAACTACACATATAATGAATCAAAAATCAAAAAATTTGAAGCTAACAGTGCTCTTGAAGGTAAATATTTAACATATGTGCCAAAAAATAAAGCTTCAGTTTCTGTTGAATATATGAACCCAAATTTCATTAATATAATTGCTAGCGGAAGGTATTTAGGAAAACGTTACAGTGATGATACAAATGCTGAATCGAGCGCATATGAAAGTTATACTTTATATGATTTAAAATTATCAAGGAAAATCACTAAAAGTAGTCAATTTGAAGTGAGCGTAAATGACTTATTTGACAGAGGATATGTAGAAAATTATAACTCTCCTGGCAGAGTCGTAATGACAACATTTAAAATGAGCTTTTAATGATGAAATTAATAGCTTTACTTAAAAGTTTGATCCTTGGATCACTTTTTTTAGTGGTTCCATGTTCTGTTAATGCCTCTATGTGGGTTCATCAAGAAAGTATTAAAAAAGAGAATAATGTTTATAAAAAAGAATTTTTTATAAAAGAAGGTACATTCCCAAACGGTAATAAAGTCAAAAATCTAAATCAATCAAAAATTTATATTAGAGATATGGATGATAATATTATTGAAGAAAATATTATTAATGGAGAAATACCCTTTAATATGCCGCTTAAAGGAAGTTATCACATCTTTGTTCAAAATACCTATATTGAAAATAGAGTATTGCATGTTAGGTTATCAAAAATAAGGACTTATAATACCAACGGCGATATTAAAAGTTCTATAGTAAAAGAGATACGAGGCAGAACGGTAGGATCACACTATGGAAAAACACCGCTAAAAACAATACCATTTGAGATAATAATGCAAAAGCCAATAAAGAACCATCACATCAACTGCTGCCTTTATTCCGGAGATATAGCAAGATTTCAAGTATATTTTAAAGGAAAATTACAAAATAACATACCACTAACTGTTACAACACAGCTTGGATGGACAAATAGCGTGTTGCCTTTGGATGATGGAATAATATCTTTTGAAATTCCTCGTGATAAATATGTAAGTATTGCAGTCGATAAAAGATATATGGAATCATTACTCATAGAAGCAAACTATACTACCCAAGAAGCCGGAACTTATAAGGGCAGCAACTATTCTAAAATAAATTATTCCATGACTATGCCTCTGACATTTCACACCTCACCTCTTGAATATTCTGCAAAACTTCCAGCATACTTAATGGTAGCAGGAGTAATGCTTATTTTTGCGTTGGGAGCGTATTACTACAGAAAAAGAAAACAGAAATTTCATAAAGAAATTTGGTTTGAAGAGGATTAGATGATAAATATCAAAAAAAAGATAAATAATGTAAACCTTAAGAAATTTCGTTTTTGGTTTCAAATAGTTGCGTTTTCATTAATCGTTTACGGCGGATATATCGGTTTTGATTTGGGCGATAAACTACCTACTTTTGCGTGCGTTTTTAACTCAGGCATGACAGGCGGAAAGTGTTATTTGGGAATGCTTCAACACGATTTAAAGCATCCATTAGAGTCATTTCTCGGTTTTGCAGGAGTAACATTTTTAATTTCACTTGGTATATTTATCTTATGGCTTGTTTTGTTAAATAAATCGTGGTGCGGGTTTATGTGCCCTCTTGGCACAATGCAAGACTGGATAACAAGTTTTAGAACTAAGCTTAAAATCAAATATTCTGAGTATTCTTGGGCAAACAGAAAAAAAATAAAATTAATTAAATGGATTTTATTAATTTTACTTTTGATAATTCCTATAATGATTGCAAATTCTGTTTTTGGGCTTCCAAAACTTCCAAATGGCCTTTCAATGCCTTTTTGTGATATATGTCCAGGAAGAATGCTGATTCCTGCTTTTACGGGAGATTTTAATCAATTTTATATTGATTTTTCTTCAACAACAGATATGGTTATGACTTCTTTAGGAATGATTATAGTTGGCCTGTTTTTAGTCGGTAGTTTTATTAAAAAAAGATTCTTCTGCTACTTTTGCCCTATGAGTGCTCTGCATTATGTATTTTCAAAACAGTCTCTTTTTAAGCTTTACAAAGACGGCAGTAAATGTACAAAATGCGGAGACTGTTATACCGCTTGTGATATGGATATTTTGGAGATTGCAGATGATGTTACAAGTAAAAACCTTGTCACTGAAGATTGCACCTTGTGCTTAAAATGTGTAGCGGCTTGTCCAGAAGAGGGGTGCTTAGAGGCGAACTTTGCAGGTCATACAATTTTTGAATCTACCAAAGAGGGATTTATACTAAGAATGGCGATGGACAAACAAAAGGAAGATAATGAACGCTGAGATAACACATAAGATAGAATCGCCAAAAGAGAAACAAAACAGACATAAGGCTATGGAGGCAATCAAACTTTTAAACTCTTTAAAAGAGGACTTTAAAGAGCCACTTAAAAGCATGGACTACTTTTATGATTTATTTGAAAGAGTGTATTGCAAACATGAATCTTTACATAATGAAAAAGCCAAAATAGGCACGATGTGCATTCAGATACCTTCTGAGATTATCTATGCACTTGACGCTGTTCCCATCCGTCTTTGTAATGGATTTCATACGGATGATGAGATAGGAAGCGATTTTCTCCCGCAAAAGGCTTGTCCTCTTGTAAAAGCTACTGTAGGGCAATTTGCATCAAATAATTTTACTGACAAACCTGACATCATCTTTTCTCCGACTACATGTGACCAAAAAACAAAAGCTGGAAGCATTATAGAGAGTTTCGGACATAAAGTCATAGATATAGGTTTTCCAAGAACAAAAGAGAATGAACAGAGTCGCCAATACTGGAGACAGAGTGTCAAAGAATTTGCAGTAGAGCTTTCTCGTTTTCAAGGTAAAAAACTCACTAGAAATGCCTTAAAAAGCTCTATCCAAAAAATCGGATATGCACAGTCTTTGTATCATAAACTTATTGAGTTTAGAAAAAATGAGATTGTTCCTATATTGGGACTTGATATATTTTTAATAACAAACGCTTTTTTCTTTGACAAAATAGACAATTGGCAAAATGCTGTTGAAAAGATAATTTCTGAACTAGAACAAAGAGAAAAAGATAAGACGAATGCTGCAAGTAAAATAAGTCCAAGAATAGTCTACACAGGTTCGCCTCCCATCTTTCCAAACTATAAGATTCCACATCTCATAGAGCAATCTGATGCAATTATTGTCGCTGATGAAACTTGCAGTTCAAACAGAATGTTTAATGATATGATTGCCATAGATGAATGGAATATATATGACATGATTGATTCTATATCTGACAATTATTTAAAAGCGTGCACATGCCCAATTTTTACGAAAAATGACGACAGGATTAGACGAATTATTCAACTAGTTAGAAATTATAAAGCTGATGGTGTAGTTTATCAGGCATTTGCAGGATGCAGTGTTTATGAAATGGAGCAAAGAAGTGTGCTTGAAGCAATGGAAAAAGAGAAAATACCAATCTTGTATCTCGAAAGTGATTACAGTCCATCTCAAGGTGGACAATTAAGTACAAGAATAGAGGCATTTATGGAATCTTTAAAGACTAGACGGAGAAAGAGAAAATGAAATATTTTGTAGAAATAGATTATAGGATCTACAGCCATAAAAATAAGCCTAGCCTAGTTGCTATTATGGCAATAGACTCATATAATTACGAAAACAGTTGATGTTTACATTTATAGGAATCTTCATATTGGGCATACAGCTTGGTGCAACGGCATGTGCCATTAGCTGTATGCCGATTATGACACCAATTTTGCTCTCAGGTACAAATAATAAAAAGCAGACATTAGAGATTTTATTACAATACTTTAGTGCAAAAGTAGTTGCATATACTTTTATAGCAGTTATCTCTTTTTTTAGTGCATCAGTTATTAAAGCTATTATGAATGATCATGAAAACTTTATAAAAATAGCGGGTATCTGTATAATTACGGTTGGTATCACTTTACTTTACAAATCACTGTTTGCAAAAAAAGGGGGACTGTTCAATATTCTGTGTCAGCATCGGATAATCCTAAAATTGTATCATAACTCTAACGCATCATCAAGCCGTCCTTCAAAGTGGATGGCTAGTTGAGAGATTGTCAGGCTCCAGTTTC